>Ga0306923_10003352_pt1 | contig 15028 bp, 18 predicted proteins | sample sta12Can44000108_FD_203841 | JGI IMG/M metagenome (GOLD analysis project Ga0306923, IMG submission 203841) | Lab enrichment of tropical soil microbial communities from Luquillo Experimental Forest, Puerto Rico - statanox.12C.anox.44.000.108 (v2)... | ecosystem: Environmental > Terrestrial >... | reverse complement strand
TCAGCCGCGCCACATATTCGTTCACTCGCGGCGCCTGGCGGCGCGCGATCGGATCGTCGCGCTGCGGCAGCTCGATGCGGATCTCATCGATGACGCGGCCCGGCCGGCGGCTCATCACCAGCACGCGGTCCGACAGCGTGACGGCTTCGAGCAGGTCGTGCGTGATCAGCAGCGCGGTCTTGCCGGCGCGTTCGAGCGTCTGCGCCAGCTCGCGCTGCAGCACCATCCGGGTCTGCGCGTCGACCGCCGAGAACGGCTCGTCGAGCAGGAGCACGGACGGGTCGACCGCGAGCGTGCGCGCGAGCGCCACGCGTTGGCGCATGCCGCCCGACAATTGGTGCGGGTAGTGACCGGCGAATTCGGCCAGATGCAAGTTTTCCAGCAGCGCGTGCGCGCGCCGCCGGCGTTCCGGCAAGGCCAGGCGCTGGATCTCGACGCCGAACATCACGTTCTCGAGCACGGTCCGCCAAGGCAGCAGCAGATCCTTCTGCAGCATGAAGGCGACGTGGGCGTTTGGCCCTTCCACGCGCTCGCCGTCGACGAAGGCCGCGCCCTCGCTCGGCGCGTAAAGACCCGAGCCGATGTTGAGCAGAGTTGATTTGCCGCAGCCGCTGGGGCCGATGAGGGAGACCACCTCGCCATCGCGGACGGCTAAGCTCACGCCCTGAACCGCGGTGAGAGCTTTTCCAGACGCGGCGAGGAAGCGCATCGTCACGTCGCGGTATTCGAGCCGTACCACGTCCGACATCGCCTGAAACTCGACCACCGAAGCCGCGTCTTGCCTGTGCCGTCGTATTGCAGAACGATACCATGGCGTATAGTGGCAGAGAGAGACCGCCGACAAGGGCGGCGAGTGTGCGCGAATGCGCCGACTGGAGAGGGTGAGATGTCCGCACGTGAGGCCAAAATATCCCGCCGCTGGCTCCTCGCCGGCGGCAGCGCGTTGGGTTTGGGGCTGCTGAGCGCGCCCGCGTCGTCGCAGACCCCGGAAAAGATCACGTATCTTTCTCCATGAGCCCTTCCGCGCGTAAGAAGTGCCCATTTCATCGGAACTTCTTGCGTTTTGACCCATCAAACTCGAGTGCGACATAGTGCAACATGATGTTGCGGGTTTTCGGGTAGTTTTGGATGGTGTAGTCTGGGTGGATGCGACATGGATGCGGCACGGACGACGACGCCCAGGACCGTGGCGGCGGGGACGACCGCCCCGAGAGCAATGCACCGTTGGCATCGAAGCCGGTCACGGTGCATGCGTTCGAGGTCGCGAATTATTTATTGGGGCCGCTCGACTTCGCCGCGCCTGCGTTGGTCGTGCCGCTGAAGGTGATGAATTACTCGTTGGGGATGCTCGCGTTCAGCGTGCCGGCCTGGCGCTGGGGAGAGTACGTCATTCATTGGCATGATGCTGGATGTGATCCTGCCGGGCGGCGGCCCGATATCCCGGCCGACAAGGCGCCTGGGCTAATCGCGGCGACGCGAAGCTTCTTGATCAAGAGGCAGATCACGGACTTGAAGCGAATGTCTCAGGCCGACCGGACGGCGCTATACGATTTTGTCTGCGACCTTGCTAAAAACGAGAGCGTACAGACAAGCGATCGCATCCTCCGTGAGCAGATCATCAGACCGGCGCTGCCAGAGAGATGTGACGAAAAATAGTTTGTGTGACGGAAACTAATTTTCGTCGCATCTCGATCCCTTTCACCACACAGCACTGTATCCACCTACGCCGAGAGGCCCTGGATTATCCAGGGAAACTTCTCGGCGGAGGTCTGTGTCATGTCTTCGAAGCTTGCGTCGGCTGTGGAAACGGTGGCGCCTCGACGGCTCCGCGTGGTTTGGGGGATCGAACATCCCGGCGGCATTGCGGAGACGATCAATCGTACCCCTGCTCAGACTCGGTGGCTGATTAAAAACGGCAAGCTTCGTGTCAAGCAACACGGGCGACGGACCTTTTCCGCGCTCGAGCACGAGCTCATCGAAGACGTTTCGGGTGAGAAAGAGCGCGAGGTCGCGACCACGGCAGTGGAATAACGCCAACGGGCCGGCCCGCAAGGGCCAGCCCGTTAATTCTGAATCACTTCGCCGCGTGCAACCGCGGCCCCAGGAGGTCCCAGATGACCGAGGTATCTAGCGCATCCGCCGGCGACGAACAAGCCCAGATCAAGAAGCTGCTCAATACCTTGGTCGAGGCCGAATGTGCACACGAAGATGTCGCCCATGCGCTCGGCCGTGCGCTGGAACGCGCCATGAAGGCTGGCGATATCCTGCTCGCCGCGCGCGAGCTCGCACCCCCTGGGCGATGGGAATATTACCTTCGCGAGCGTACTACCATCAGCGAGCGCACAGCACGGGTCTACTGCCAACTTGCGAAAAATCGTGCCGTCCTTGAGGAGCGGCAGAGCTCTGCCGCTTGTGGCTACCTCAGCATCGCTGAAGCGCTCAAAATCCTCAAGCAACTCGCCGAGCCCACCGTGCGCCAGAAGAAGCCGGCCAAGCCGGCAACCGGCACGGTGGCGGAGCTCGTGGCGCTCCTCCGCAAGGCGTCCGATGCCGAGGTGACCGAGGCGCTCACGGTCTACGGCTTCGACGCCTTTCTCAAGGTCATGCCGAATAGCTGGCGCCCGCAATTGGCGCGCCGCGCTCGGGCGGCCTCGGCTGGCAATAAGCGTGAGCAGGCGCTGACCGCCGCCGTCAAGACTGCTTTGTCCCTCGCCAAGGGAGATTCGCCCAATGGCGCGATCAACGCGATCAGGGGCGTCCGCAATCTGCTGATCGCCGAGGGTCTCGACCCTGACAGCATCGAACGGGTCACGATCGAAGCTGAGAAGATCGAGAAGGAGGCGCGTCGCGCAGCATAGAGAATTTTCGAGCATCCGCTCGGATGTCGTCGCGGCCCACAGAGCCTGGCCGCGGTGGAAGGGGGAACCGGCGAGTCACCGCCGGTTCCTGAAACCAAGGCTCTTGGAGAATGTCCCATGGAAAATGGGTCTGGAAAATATAGTGCCGCGTTTGCGTCGGTCAATCCGGTCCAGCTCGTTACTGGTCAGTGGTGTGCTCACGCCAAGCTTTCGTTGGCGGCGCGCGCTTATCTGGCCGCGCACCTCCATACGGGCAAGGCCCAATTGATCTCGCCCACGGTCGTGCAGAGCGCGCGGCTGGCGCGGGTCAACCCGACCTACGTTCATTGGGCCATCAAGCGACCCAACGATCGCTTGCTGGTCGAGTCCGGCGCGGTGCCGATCGTGCCGCCTGCGATGCCGAAGGCGTTGCCGGCGCCTGTGAGTCCGCAGGAGCGGCTGGCGAGCGTGGTGTCCGAGGTCGGCGTTAATTCGACCTTGGCCATGTTGGTCGCGTTCGAGCGCGAAGGTGTAGCGGTTTAGCGCGCAACGGGCGTCGCCCGCGCCAATGCGGGCGGCGCCCGTTTTTAGCCAAAAGGAGCACACGCCATGAATGCTTTCACTGTAGAAGTTCTCTTTCGTCACACCGCCTCGGTGCCGAGCGACGCCATGGTGGCGCTGACCGCGCTCGGTCTGAATTACGAGACGATCCCCACAATAGACCCCAACGAGGACACCGCATTCGGCCTGGTCAGGGGCACGACCGAGCTCGACGAGAACGCGCTTTTTACTTGGTTGTTGCATGTCGTCGCGCCGTTCGACGGCGATGTCGTGCAGTGGACCGTCGAATAGCGACGTAGCGGGCGCCGTTCGCGCCAATGCGGCGGCGCTCATTTTTCTTAGTTCGATTTCCTGTTTGTCAATTTGCCCCATGGAAGACCAGAGCCGAGTGCCATGAGCACGATCCTCGAAGACCGCATCCAGCTCGACTTGATCGAGCGGCTTGAAGAGGTGCGCGACCTTCTCGACGAGGAGATGGATGTATCCGGCTATTTCCAAATTTCGGCGCAAAACGCGCTGCGCGTGACGATCGAATATCTCATGCAGCAGCGCGAGCAGCGCTTGGCGAAAAACCAATGACGCCCAAACCTGAAATCTGTCCGACCTGCAGACAGCCGATCGTGCCCCCGGTGCCGGACTTGACGCCGCTCAAGCGACGCATCCTCGACAGCGTGAAGCGTCGCCCGGGGATCAGCGCCGAGGAGTTGCGCTGCGCGGTGTGGGCGGATGATCCCAACGGCGGGCCCGAATGCCGGCACACGATCTTCGTTCACATCTCGCAGCTCAACCGCGCGCTTGCCGTGTTCGGCTTGACGATGCGCAGCGAGGGCGGCGGATATCGGATTCGGAGCGTGCCGTCATGAGCGGCGCACAGCTGGCTCACTCGAAATTCGGCGGCTCCATCGCGACCCGCGTTTTGCGCTGCCCGGCGTCCGTCGGCCTCGTCGAGAAGGTGCCCGCGTATCTGCGCAGAATTTCAGCCGACGCCGAACGGGGCTCCGCGCTGCATGCGGCGATGGCTCTCTTGATCGAACGTGAGCGTTCCCCAGGGGACCTCGGCGGCGAGACGATCGAAGGCTATCGGATCACGGCTGACGATGTCGAGAATGCGCTGCGGCCCGCGCTAGCCTACGCGGAGGTGCTGCTCGATGAGCCCGGCGCAGAGTACTACCTCGAGCAGCGCGTCGCTTTTCCGACCATCCCCGGCGCTTTCGGCACTAGCGATCTCATCGTCCGCCTTGGCGACACGATCCACGTTATTGATTTTAAATTCGGCGCCGCCGTGCGCGTGCGGGCGCTTAGCCCAGCCGACGACGACCCCGCCGTGGATACCATTAACGGGCAGTTGTTGTTTTACGGCGCAGGCGCGCGCCACTCGCTGCCCGAGCTCTTCACCGGCGTCAAAGACATCGTACTGACGATCGTACAGCCGCAGTCGATCGAACCGGACGCTGAGATGGTCTCGTCGGTCGCGGTGACGCATGCCGAGCTCGATGAATTCATCGCAGTCTACCGCGCCGTCTGTGAGGAGGCGCTCGCGCCGGCGCCGCGCCTGCAGCGGGGCGCTCACTGCCGCTTCTGCCCGGCCCGGGCGGTCTGCTGCCCGGCGCACACTGGTCCGCTGCTTGATCTGGCGCAGTTCGTGATGCCGACGCCACCGCGCACACCGATCGACAAAGATGCCTACCTGCGGGCGCTCGCCGTCGGTCTGGATCTTGTGGACGCGATCAAGGACATCCGCACCGCGCTGCACGACCAGGCCAAACGCGCGCTGGAGAACGGCGACCACGTGCCCGGCTACGCGCTCTCGGCCGGCCGCGCCGAGCGCCATTGGTGCGACGAGAATGCTGCGTTTGCAGCTCTGCAAAGCGCTGGTTTTTACTACGACGACGTCATGAAAGCCGAGATGCGCTCGCCTAAGCAGGTCGAGCTTAGGGCGAAAGCACGCGGCCTCGAAATCCCTAAAGAACTCATCGGTTCACGTCGCTCCGGCGTCTCGCTGGTGCGGAGTGAAAACGCGCACGCCCCGGTGCCCGGACGGGTCGAGATCGCGCGAACATTCTCCGAGGCGCTCAAAGCCCTCCAAGGAGGGGGGCAAGCATGAAGAACGTCCGCGATCATGATCGCGACAGCGATCACGCCAACGATAATGGCGATTACGCCAACGACAACGGCGAACACGAAAAGCCCGGGGGTAAGCAAGTCGCCTCTGCGGCAGGAGGTGCGCTCACCTCCTTGGCGGCGCTCCAAACGGCGCTCGCCAACGTCAACACGGCAGCCATCATCGGCCGCTCCGGATTGCCGATGCTGCTGTTCAAGAGTCGAGAAGACAGCGGTACTTGGGGATTTGGGCAGAGGCGCACCATTCCCGAGGAAGGCAGCAGATGGGCTGTTAATCCGATGACGTTTAAGTGGGGTTACATCTGCTTCAACGGCAACAAGGTGGTCGACGAACGCCTTGTTCCTGTTAGCCAGCCGAAGCCTTTGATCACGGAACTGCCTGACACAGGATTTCCGTGGCAGGAGGAATGGGCTGTCAACTTGAAGTGCATCTCCGGTGCCGACGCTGGCGTGGAGGTCATCTTCAAGGCGAACACTGACGGCGGCATCAAGGCCGTCGTCATAATGGTTGATCAGGTTCGCGACCGGATCAACAGCGGTCAGCATGACGGCAAGATCGTGCCGATCGTGCTGCTGGAAAAAGACTCCTACCAGCACAGTCAGTACGGGAGGGTTTATTTTCCCGTGCTGAACACCATCGATTGGATGTCGTTGGACGGCCCGGCGCCGACCTCGACGTCGGCCGAGCCGACGCCGCCTGCCAATCAACCGCGGCGGCGGCGCGTCGCATAAGACCGGCGCGCGTACGCGCGCGCCTGACAAGGCGAGGCCGACCGCGCGGCGGCCTCGCCTGACTCTCCGAATTCTGGAAACTCATGATGTTCAGCGCCGGCGACCTCATTTGGATCGACTTTGAGGTCCGCAGTGGGCTTGATCTCAAGGCCGCCGGGACGTTCCGCTATGTCGCCGAGGCGTCGACGCGCGCCATCGTTTTAGCTTTTGCGGTCGGCAGCGCACCGGTTCTGACCTGGCACGCCGATGGCGCAATCCTCGATTGGAACTGCGCACCGGACGAGCTTCGCGCCGCCTTCGAGCGCGGCGCGACCTTTGCCGCGTGGCACGCGAGCTTCGACGCCGCCGTCTGGAATTACGCCACGCTCGGATTTCCCTTCCTCGCGCCAGAGCGCGTCATCGATCCGATGGTGCAGGCCGGCGTCTCCAATCTGCCGACCGATCTCGAAAGCGCCTCGCGCTATCTCGGCGGCGCCGGCAAGCAGAAAGACGGCAAGGCGCTGATTCGAACGTTCTGCATCGAAGGCGCGAACCCGCTCGAATATCCAGCGGAATGGCAGCGTTTTCTCGCCTACGCGCACCGAGATATCGAGGCGATGCGCGAGGTCTATCGCCGGACCCGGCCGCTGCCGATCGAAGAGTGGCGCCAATATTGGGCGTTCGAGCGCATCAACCGACGCGGCGTGACGCTCGACATGCCCTACGTGCGCCGCGCGGCAGCGCTCGTGGTCGAAGATGCCATCGCCATAAACCGTCGACTGGTCGAGCTGACCGACGGAGCCGTCGCCCGCATCACGCAGGCAAAGGGCATCGCGACCTGGTTGCACGACAACCTTGTTGACGCGTCGATGCGAGAGATTCTGACGGTTGGCGTTCCGGCCGACAACGATGACGATGACGATGATGTCGAAGCCGACCCGCAGGAACTCAGCATAGAGCGTGATCGCGTCGCCCGCGTGCTGGCGATGCTAGACGTCAAACGCGCCAACGGCGGCCTCAGCCCGGGCGAAACCCGGGCGCATGAGGCCGCGACGCTGCGCCTTTATGGTGCCGGGGCCGCGCCAAAAAAGTTCGCGCGCCTCGAGGCGCAGCAGGTCGACGGTGTGCTGCGGGGCCAGTACCGCTTTGCTGGCGCCGGCCAGACCGGACGCATGACCAGCCGCGGCGCTCAGATTCAGAATCTGACGCGGGACGTGCTCGGCGACGATGGCGCCGCGGAGAGCCCGCTGGTCGAGGCCATCGCCAAGGGTTGCGATTACGCGACGTTGGTCGCGGCCGATCCTGTCAGCGTGCCGGTGACGCGCAAGCTCGCCCTGATCGTGCGTCCGGCACTTGTCGCCGGGCAGGGAAAGCTGTTCGTGTGGTCGGACTGGAATGCGATTGAGGCGCGGATTACGCCTTGGCTTGCCGCCTCGGAGGGCGCCGAAAGAGTCCTCGACAGCTTCCGCGCCAACGACCGCGATCCATCGCTGCCCGACAGCTACACCATCGCCGCGGCCGACGTCTTCCACAAAGACGTACGCACAGCGACGAAGCCGGAGCGCCAAGTTGGCAAGGTCGTGGTTCTCGCCTGTGGATTTGGCGGCGGCGTCGGAGCCCTCAAGGATATGGCGCTCAGCTACCGCATCCACCTCGAGGATGCCGAGGCGCGCCGCATCGTCGACGCCTGGCGTGAGGCCAACCCGTGGGCGCGAGAGTTCTGGGGCGCACACCGCGACGGCGAGAGCTTCGGCCTTTGGGGCGCCGCGATGAGCGCCTGGGAGATGCCCGGCCGGATCACGACGGCCGGCCGGCTCGCCTTCATCTATCGCGACGATTACCTCGGCGGCTCGTTGTTTATGGCGCTGCCGTCAGGCCGCCTGCTGACCTATCCGCGGCCGCGCTGGCGCGAGGCCGACGTGCTCGGGAAGGACGGCAAGCCGACCGGCGAGAAGCATACCGAGATGTCGTTCAGGCGCGGCCACGGGCGCGTAAAGCTATGGCACGGCACGCTCTGCGAGAATGCGGTCAGCGGCACGGCGGCCGACATCCTGCGTGCGACGGCCATGCGGATCGAGACCGATCCGGCGCTCGCCTTCATGCCGATCAGGATGACGACGCACGACGAGATCGTGTGCGAGGTGGATGCGGCGCGCGCCGCCGAGGCCAAGGCGATCCTGCGGCGTGAAATGCTGACGCTGCCGCCTTGGGCCGAGGGCTTGCCGTTGCAAAGCGAAGAGTCCGTTTGCAAGCGATACACCAAGAGCAAGGCCACGCTCTTGCGGGGCAGGGCATGATGCGCGCGCCCACCATCACCCGCACGCTCTACGGCTACCAGCAGCGAGCCGCAACATGGTTCTACGAACACGACGCCGCGTTCCTGGTGGCGCCGCTTGGCGCCGGCAAGGGCGCCGCCGCGCTCACGGCGCTCGCCGAGCTCATCCGCGACGGCGAGCGCCGCCACGCGCTGGTCATCGCCCCCAAGCTCGTCGCCGCGACCGTGTGGCCGCAAGAGGTCACGCTCTGGCCGCACTTGGCGCACCTGCGCGCCGCCGTGCTCAACGGGGTGCCAGAGCGCCGGCGCGCGCTTCTTGCCGGCGCGCCGGCGCGCGAGGTCACGGCGATCGGCATCGATCTCGTGCCCTGGCTGGTCGGCGAGCTGGCCGCGCTCGCGGATGACCACCCGCTGTTCGACCTGCTGATCATCGACGAGACATCGCGACTCAAGGACCCGAGCGGCAAGCGTGCCCGCGCCCTGCTGAAAGTCGCTGGGCGATTCCGCACGCGCTGGGGCCTGACCGGCACGCCGCGGCCGAATTCGAGCATGGACCTATTCATGCCGGCCGCGGTCATCACCGACGGCGCGCTGTGGGGCCGCGCCTTCGTGCCGTGGCAAAGACGACATTTCCGGCCGCGCGACCTGTTCGGGCGCGAGTGGGTGGCGTTCCCGGGCGCAGAGGAGAAGATCACCGCCTCGTTCGGCACCGTGGCGATGACGGTCGCCGACGAGGATATGCCCGACCTGCCCCCGCTCAACATCGTCGAGACACACCTGCAGCTGCCGGATTCCGTGATGGCGAGCTATCGGGCGATGGCGCGGGAGCTGTTCACGACCGCTGAGGGGCGCACGATCGAGGCTGCCTCGCCGATGATCGCGACCGGCAAATTAGCGCAGATGGCCAACGGATTCCTCTACGGCGACGGTAATGACGACGCGGTCTTCGTGCACGATCTGAAGATCGAGTGGCTGAAGGAGCTGGTCGAGAGTCTCGACGGCGAGCCCCTGCTCATCGCCTACGAGTTCGTCGAGGACCTGCGCACCATCCGCCGCGCGCTGGGCGAGGTGCCGGCACTTGGCGGCGCCACGTCGGCGCGCGAGGCTTTGCCGCTGATCGCAGAATGGAATGAAGGGGCGCTGCCGCTGCTCGCTTTCCACCCCGCCGCGGCCGGCCACGGGCTCAACTTGCAGCACGGCGGCTCGCGCATGGCGTGGCTGTCGCCGAGCTGGTCGGCCGAGCTCACCCAGCAGGCGATCGCGCGCATCTACCGGCCCGGGCAGACGCGGCATGTGACCATTCACGTCTGCATTGCAACGCGCACCGTCGACGAGATGAAGCGCGACCGGGTGCTCAGCAAGATGAGCGCGCAGGAAGCGTTTCGGCGGCATCTGGAGCAAATCTGATGCAAGCCCGCACGCAATTCCGCTTGGCCATGCTGAAGAATGGCTACTGGCCGTTGCTCAATGACTGCAAGCGGCCGATCGAGAAGGACTGGCAGAAGAAGCGCCCCGACCGGGCTGAAGTGCTGTCGTGGGATCGCAGCACGTTCTTATCGACGGGGATGAAGATCGACGGCGACCTGGCGGTGATCGACGCCGACATCCGCGAGCCGGCTCTAGTCGGCGCCTTTGCGAAAGCTCTCGGCAGCCGCTACCCCGAGCTGTTTGCGCGCGGCCTCGTGCGCCATGCCGGCGAGGCAAAAGAAGCGTGGTTCGCGCGCACTGAGGCGCCGTTCCAGCGCGTCTGTTCGCGGACATGGCGTCGCGGCGATCTCAAGGACCCTATAACACATCGCGTTGAATGCTTCGGCTCGCGCAAGACGCGGCAATTCGGAATTGATGGGCCGCACGCTCGCGGCGAGACGGGCGAGATTATCGACAGCTACCAGTTTGCTGGCGGCGCTTCGCCGGCGAACACGCCGCGGGAGTTCCTCCCGGTGCTGCCGAAGGCGGCCTTCGTAGCGGCTTGCAACCTCTTCGACGAGATTGCCGCAGCGGCCGGATTGACGGTCGTCAAAGCAGAGTACGGCAGCGGAGCAGCGGGCGTCGTCTACGATCTCACGAACAACATGGTGTTCGAGAGCGAGAGCGACACCTATCGACTCGGCGAGCTCGAAGACGCGCTGTGCGCGGCGCAGCACGAAGGCCGAGAGTTGCGGGTGACATCGTCATTCCTTGGGCATGGCACGAATGCAACCAAGTGCATCGTCGGTCGAACCAGGCGCCGCCGCTCCTGCATCTACATCCACGATTTCGAGACCGGGCTGACGCACATGCCCGCCGACCGCAAGCCCTTTGAAGATCACCTGTGGGAAAAACTCGTCGCGCTGAGCGCCGATCGCCGAAAGAAAGGAGATTTAACATGAGCAAGAACCTGATGCCGCCGCCGCCAGGCCCCGCCAGCTCGCAAGGTCAGAAGCAAGCTGTCTTCGACGAGGTTGTGCTCTGGCTCCTCACCAACTACGGGCTCCTCGCGGTTGGCGAGCTGCGCGGCGCCGGACGTGTCGCGCCGCTGCGGACGCGCACTGCAACAGCGACAGCGCTCACCGCCTTCCGGACGAAGCTATTACCCTATCGGGTCGCCGACGGGACGGGGGCTAAGGTATCCCCGCTCGATCTCTGGCTGACGCTGCCAGATCGAGTTGAGGTCGCAGGCTTCCGGACGGCGCCGGACAAGTCGTGGCCGACCTTCGTCGAAGGCGACGCCACTTACGTCAATCTCTATCTGCGGCCGGAGCTGCCCGAAGACGGCGACGCCCGCCTTGGACATGAATTCCTAGCCGCGCTGCTGCCAAACGAACGCGAGCGGACGTGGTTCAAACAGCGGCTCGCGCACAAGCTGCGTCATCCGGAGATACCAGGGCCGTCGATCGTCATGGTGGCGCAAGACACCTTCGGCGCCGGTCGCGGCACCCTGTTCAAGATTCTCGAAGGGTTATTCGGCCGCGAGTACATCGCCCGGCCGGAGTTCAACGACGTCGCCAGCCACGAAGGCCAGGCGGCCTTCAACGAGTGGATGGCGACCGCGATCCTCGTCCTCGTCAACGAGACGTCGAACGACGAGGATCATCGCTACACGATCCGGCAGAAAGCGTACGAGCGCGTGAAAGAGCTGATCGACACCTCGCGGCAGGTGCGCCGGATCAAAGGCAAATACGAGAAAAGCTACGAGACTGAGTGCGGGCCTGGCTTCATCTTCGCGTCGAACCACAACGTACCGCTCGCCGTCGTCGACAAGGATCGCCGCCTGACGCTGCTAACGAACGGCGCGGCGCGGCCGGCTGAATTCTACGTCGCGCTCAACGCCTGGCGCGCCGTGCCGGGCAACCTAGGCGCATTCAGGCGCGATCTGGAGGCCGTCGACCTCGCCGGCTTCGACGCCTATGCGCCGCTGCCGACGACGCTGCACGACGTCGTGACGGAGGACAGCCGCTCGGTGGTCGATGAGGCCGTCGACCTCGCGCTCGAGACCTTGCCGGGCGAGATCGTGCTGCCGATACAAGTCGTCGAGGCGATCGAGCTTCTACGCGTCCGGCAGGGGCTCTACCTGCGCGGCGACTGGCAGGCGCTCGCAGTGCGCGAGGCGAAGAAGCGGGGCCGCCGGATCGGCGTCAAGGATGGCGCCAACTGGCGGCCATGCCTGCCGCAGAGAGGCCAGCGCGCGGCTGCCTACGCGCGCTCGGAAGAAGCGCGCGAGCGCTGGACGGTCGCAGCCCCAGCGCTCGTGCTAGCCGAGCTGCAGAAGAACGAGACGGCACTCGCGAAGCTACGAAGTAATGCCGGTCGGATTCCGCCGTTCGAGACGGTCAGCACCTAGCCGCGCCCGCCGCTGGCGTTTTCTCTCGACAAAGCCGAAAATTTGAGGCTGAGGCGTGAGCAAAGGCTCGATTGAAGGTTTTGCTAACCCCTGTTGGGCGTGGGGTAATTCTCTCTTATAACCTTATAACCTCGAAAACACACCCCTAAACTATATACGTACTCTACATCGTGCAGTGTACTCTACATCATGCATGTACTCTGCAGCACGCACGACGCCTTCGCTATAGAGTTTTGGCGATTTGTTCGAGGTTGGGTTCACGGCAGAGGCCGCCTCGTCGATGCTGCGCAAGGTAGTGCGCACCGCCATGCGCATGGTGGAGTGCATGGCGGCGCGCGTAAGGCTGAGTTGCGCTACAACCTGCGCGTTGCATCGAAATCGATGCGATTCCATCGACTTTGAAATAAAATTACAGCCTATAAGTGTTTGATACAATTGCGTTATTTGACTAGGGCGTGCGAAAGTTAAGTCCTTGATTTCATTGGGCTTTGATGGTAGCCTTGGTAACTACATAACGAATTGATTTCATTACACTTTTCGACACGAGCCCTGACTACAAGAAGCAGTCGACCTCGTAGTCATGGGGATGGAAAGTATATCAATATCAAATAGATGGGGGTAGTCTTGAGAAAATGGATGAGTGGGCACCCTCCGGGCGCGGCGGCGGTGTTATCGTACTACCCATTGCCCCGGTTGATCGTGTAATTTTGTTTCGTAGTTCCGGGGCTTTAGACATAAAATTGCTGGCTGTTTTTGGTGTCCTTTTACCCACAACTGTTAGGTTGTACTGGTCAAGTCTGGAGATTGGGAGCAGGGTAGAACGCCTTGGAGGGCCCCAGCATGCCTCGTCGCGGTCCCATTCAGCGTGAGACGCCGGCCCTTGAGCTGGTCCAGCCGATTATCCCGGCCGATCTTCCGCCTTCGCCTGGCCACCTCAGTGAGACGATGCAGGCGTGGTGGACGAAGGTCGTCGCCGATTATGATCTCGATGCCCACCATCTCAAGCTGTTGGAGGCTGCGGCCGACGCTTGGGACCGAATGTCGACGGCGCGAGCTGAGCTGCTGCGTGATGGTCTCACGGTCAAGGGTCGATACGATCGTGTGCCGCATCCGGCGGTGAACATCGAGCGTGACTCGCGGTTGAGTTTCGCGCGGCTGGTGAGAGAATTGGATTTGGACGCCGATCCGCCGCTCGAGCGGGCAGAATGGCGTCCGCCGTCGCTGCGATCGAACCGGCGGCGTTGATCCTTTACAACAGCGCCTCGGCGGCGTTTCAATGGTGTGCTCCAGCACCGGAGATTCGCGATGCCATACAAACGCCGGCGCGATAAGACCCGCGATCCTCAAATCACGCCGACAATGATCAAGCTGTTCGTGGAGTATCGCCGCACTTTCTGTACCTGCGATCCAAACATCCGTTTCGATGAGTGCCCCGGCTGTAAGCGGCGAAAAGAGCTGGAGGACCACCTCAGCATCGCATTCGCGGCGGGACCGTGGGAATTCCCCTGCATCAAACGTCCAGCGGACCTGGAGAACCCTCAAGGCGTCACTGAAGAACGTTGGATCGCACTTGAGCGAGCCGCCCGTGAGCTCCGCCGTGTGCAGTCCCCCTCCGTGCCGCCGGCGGTGTCGCCATCATGAGCGAGCGGACCGTCGACACCGTGTACGGCCCGCTCCCTGTGCTCGATGTGCTGCGGCAGTGTCGTTACATGAAGGGGGGAAGGAGCTGGACCGGGATCAACGAGAAGGGCGAGCGGGTGAACGTGTACTCCCAATCCAAGGATGTTCCGGCGACTATACCGACCATGGATCACTTCGTGATCGTGCGTGCTGCTGTCGGCAATGAGCCGTGTAACGCCGCCGGTCACGTGCCCGTGGGAGCGATCATGGTCGAGCGCGCCGCTCGCGCTAGAGTCAAAAGAAAGCCCCTGACGGTGGTCAAGGGCTGAGGGGGGAATGCGGGTCCACTTCTCGCACGAGGTCCCGCACATGGACAAGCTCCAAATACCAATTTCGCTTACCGACAGTCAGCTCACCGAGGTTTTTCGTTTGGCGTCGCCGCTTCGTCCGGATCAACGGGCGGCCTTTCTTGAAGATGTGGCGGCGGCGCTAAGTCAGGCGCCTCATCTGGAGGATGGTGTCGTCTATAGAGTTTGTCGTGAGTCGCAGCGCAAGTTTTTCGATCCGCCCGAACTCTCGCACGACGTCTCGAAATATCGCTGAGAGTCACCGTCACTTCGATCGACGGGGCGCTGGACATAACACGTAGCTGAGTTACAGCGGCCCCCAGTGCAAACCGCGCACCGCGTGCGGCCAGCGGGCAATCTGACGTTGGTTCAACGACGCTTTCCCCGTCGAGCTTGGGGCATTAATGCGAACAACGCGACCATCTTGCCGCTTGGTGACCGATGCACGGCGCGCGGAGGCTCCAACCCGTCCGCGCGCCCTACTAATCGGCCCCCCGCCTACAGGGGAGGAGCATCCATCAATCGATTAGCGATTTCGGGGCCGGGGGGCGGCTTCAAATCGGATCCAGACCAAACTGGATCAGTACGCCACCCCAGTGACCTGTACTCATAAATAGCCCAGCCATGTCCGCTTTCGCGCAAACCGGACATTGAGCCGACATCGCCGAATGACCGGTCGTGACCCACGCTCATGGGTCATCGCCACCTCTCCTTGCCCCAATCCTCCTCGGCTTCG
>Ga0306923_10003346_pt1 | contig 15039 bp, 12 predicted proteins | sample sta12Can44000108_FD_203841 | JGI IMG/M metagenome (GOLD analysis project Ga0306923, IMG submission 203841) | Lab enrichment of tropical soil microbial communities from Luquillo Experimental Forest, Puerto Rico - statanox.12C.anox.44.000.108 (v2)... | ecosystem: Environmental > Terrestrial >... | reverse complement strand
TCCATGGGAACCATCAAGGGCGACGAGGTCGCCTGCCCGTTCCACGACTGGCGCTGGGGCGGCGACGGCCGCTGCAAGCTGGTGCCGTATGCCAAGCGCACGCCCAAAACGGCGCGCACCCGGTCGTGGACGACCGATGTGCGCAGCGGCCTGCTGTTCGTCTGGCACGACCACGAAGGCAACCCACCGGACCCGGCCGTCAGGATCCCCGAGCTCTCCGAAGCGGCCAGCGACGAATGGACCGAGTGGCGGTGGAACAGCATCCTCATCGAGGGGTCCAACTGCCGCGACATCATCGACAACGTCACCGATATGGCGCACTTCTTCTACATCCATTTCGGGTTGCCGACGTACTTCAAGAACGTCTTCGAGGGCCACATCGCCTCGCAGTACCTGCACAACGTGGGCCGGCCCGATGTGGACGATCTGGGAACCTCCTACGGTGAGGCGCACCTGGATTCGGAAGCGTCCTACTTCGGTCCGTCGTTCATGATCAATTGGCTGCACAACAGCTACGGCGGCTACAAGGCCGAGTCGATCCTGATCAACTGCCACTATCCGGTGACGCAGAACTCCTTCGTCTTGCAGTGGGGCGTCATCGTCGAAAAGCCAAAGGGCATGGACGAAAAGATGAGCGACAAGCTGTCCAGGGTCTTCACCGAAGGGGTCAGCAAGGGCTTCCTGCAGGACGTCGAGATCTGGAAGCACAAGACCAGAATCGACAATCCGCTGTTGGTCGAGGAGGACGGCGCCGTCTATCAGCTGCGTCGCTGGTATCAGCAGTTTTATGTCGATGTAGGCGACGTCACCCCGGAAATGGTGGAGCGCTTCGAGATCGAGGTGGACACCACGCGCGCCAACGAGTACTGGAACGCCGAGGTCGAGGAGAACCTGAAGGCTAAGGATCCCGCGGAGCAACACTGACATGTCCGACGGTAAGCCGGCGGTTCCCGACGTCGATCGGCTGGCCCGGTCGATGTTGTTGCTACACGGTGATCATCACGATCGCGACGAGCGACCCACCGGGCCTGGCCGCGCCGGTGACTGTTGGTCGAAGTCAAGGGATTTCGCCAACGACCCGCATCGCGCCGCCGCGGTCGCCGAGGCCTCGCGCGCCGATCGTGAGCGCTACCTGACGTCGGGGCTGCTGCCGGTGGATTGCCGGTTCTGCCACGTCACGGTCACGGTCAAGAGGCTCGGGCCCGGTCACACCGCGGTGCAGTGGAACACCGCGGCGGCGCAGCGCTGCGCGTACTTCACCGAAGTCCGTGAGTCCGGCGGGGATCCCGCGCGTACGCGCTCCTGCCCGAAGCTGAGCGACAGCATCGAGCACGCGGCGGCCGAAGGCTACCTGGACCACCCAGAGGGCGACTAACTCCGCCGAGTGTGCGGCCAGCCGCCTACTCGGTCTCGAATGTGCGGCTATCCGCACACTCGCCGGGGCCTACAGCCCGGCGAACCGCTCCTTGACCGCATCGACGGTGAGCCCGTAGTCGGCAAGCGAATACGTGTGTTTGGGCGCCCGCTCGCCGGACTGGCTTTCGGCGTGGCTCTTTTCCATGGCAGCCCGCGCTTCGTCGGTCAGCGTCAGACCGAAGTGCCGGTAGATGTCAGCCACCGTGCCCATCGGATCGGCGATCAGCTCGCGGTAGTCGACGTCGTAAAACTGAGCCGAATCGTATTTGGCGCGTGCGGTGTTGAACCGCTCCAGCCCGCGCGACCAGGTTTCCATGGCGTCAGCACCGATTTGAGCGCCGGCGAAGGTGGTCGACCACCCTTCCGCGGTGTGCTGTGCGAGTGAGCACATCGAGGGCATGATCGTCTCGACCGGGCGGTGGGTCTGGATCACCAACGCGTCGGGATAGGTCGCCATCAACGCGTCCAGCGCGAAGAGGTGGCTCGGATTCTTCAGCACCCACCGCTTGTCGGCATCGTTGAGCCCGATCAGCTGAAGGTTCTTGCGGTGCCGACGATACGACGGCGTCCAGTCCTGCTGCGACAACCACTTTGAGTAGCTCGGAAGGTGCGCCAGGGTCTCGTAGGACACCGAGTGCAGCGACTGCCGCAACAACTGCCAGCACTCCTCCAGCTCGTACGCGGCCATGAAATGCAGGCCGGTGTAGCCGGGGTTTTCCTCGTGGTGCTGGGTGAATTGCGCGTCAAGCTGGCGATACAGCGGGTTCGATTCCCAGGTTTCGCGGGGAGGGCGCGGCTGCGGAAACTCGGCCAGCCACAGGTGCAGACCCTGATGCGCGGGGTCCGCGCCGAGGAGGCGGTGCAGCGCCGTGGTGCCGGTGCGCACCAGCCCGGTGACGAAGATCGGCCGTTCGATGGTGACTTCGGCGTGCTGAGGGTATTGCTTCCAGGCGGATTCGGACAGCAGCCGGGCCACCAGCGCACCGCGCAGGAAGAACCGGTTCATCTTGCTGCCCAACACCGTAAGGCCGGCTTCACTCCGGTAAGAGTCCAGCAGCACCGAAAGCGCCTCGCGGTAGTTGTCGTCGTCGGCGCCGAAGTCGTCGAGCCCGGTGAGCTTGGTCGCCGATGCGTGTAGTTCGTCGACGGTGCCGACATCGGTACGTGTCTCCATCAGGTCCCCATCAGGTGTGGTACTCCCCGCAGTTGACGTCGAGCGTCTGCCCGGTGATGCCGCTCGACAGGTCGCTGGCCAGGAAGAGGATCGCGGAAGCCACCTCGTCCTCGGTGGGCAGCCGCTTCAGGTCGGAGTTCGCGGCGGTGGCCGCATAGATCTGGTCCACCGTGGTGCCGTACTTGCCGGCCTGATGCTCGAAGTAGCCCTGCAAGGTGTCGCCCCAGATATAGCCGGGCGCAACGGAATTGACGCGAATACCCTTCTCGCCGAGTTCGGTGGCCAGCGACTGCGACATGGCCAGCAGAGCGGACTTGGCCATCTTGTAGGCGCCGTATTTCGCCTGCGAGTGCCGCAGCACCATGGAGTTGACGTTGACGATCGACCCGGCCGAGGATTCCAGCGCCGGCGTGAAGGCCTGAATCAGCCGCAGGGCCCCCAGCGCGCTGAGCTCGATGGTGTCGCGGATGTGCTGGAAACTGGTGCCGGCCAACGGTTTCATCGACGGCACCCGGAACGCGTTGTTGATCAGCACGTCGACCTTGCCGTAGGCCTCGCATGTGGCGTCGACGAGGTTGGTCACCTGATCGTCGGCGGTGATGTCGGTGCACACCGCGACCGCCTTGCGCCCAAGGTCGATGACCTGCTTGGCAACGTCGTCCAGACGGTCGGCGCTGCGGGCGGCCAGAACCAGGTCGGCGCCTGCGCGCGCGCATCGGTGCGCCAGCGTGGTGCCCAGCCCCGGACCAACCCCACTGATCACAACTACCTTGCCCTCGAGCATCTCAGTCACCCCAGCATCCTGGCCGCAATTTGCTGTTGGCGCAGCGCGATTCGCGCGCGCCACTGGTCATCGGAAATCTTATTGTGGTCGAAATACGGCAGCGCGCTCGGCACCGCGTCGAAGTCGACGAGCTCTACGGTCGGCCCGTCGGACTCGTTGAGCCCACGGGACACCCGCTGCCAGCGGAACTGCAGAAAGCCGCGCCGATGGCCCAGCGTTTCAACCCAGTTGGTCACTCCCGGATTCTGGTCGGCGACGACGATGCGAACCTTGCGGTCCGGATCCGCTTGGGCCTGGGTGTTGTTCAGCGAGGTCTGGTGGTTGATGTAGTCCAGCGAGATGTACCACATGCTGCCCAACTGGAACCCGAGATAGGGAGCGTCGGAGACCGGGATCGTGATCACCAGCGCCTGATCGGGCCGCAGGTCGAAGTGCCCGGCCGATGAGTACTGGGTCGCCAGGCCACCGGGGGTCAGCCGGGGCGCCACCATGGTGTTGACCGGGATGTTGAGGTAGAACCACTGCGGGAACTGCAACCAGGTCTTCACCCGGTTCACGAGCTGCTTACCCGCTGTGGCATAACGCTTTTCGATAATCTGACGGGTCGGCGGCGGCGGTGCGGTGCCCGCGGTGTCCAGCCGGGAGATCGTGAGCGTCCCGCGCTGCGCCGACCAGTCGCCGTACACCTCGCGGATCACCAATTGCCCGGGGCCGGTCGGTCGCACCCGCCACTCGAAGCTGCCGTCCGCGGCGATCTCAAGTTCGCGATCGTCGAACGCGGCCTGGCTGGCGGGCACGTTGTCGTCGGTGTACTCGCCGCCGAGGAGCTGGAAGCTCAGGTCGGTGGTGGTGCCGCGCCTGCCGGTGACGACGTAATCGTGGTCGGCCTGCACGCGCGTGCCGAAGTAGAGGGTGTCGGGGTTGTCCAGGCCCATCTTGGTGAACGGCCCGGTGCCCGACTGCAGGAACGGGTGGTCGCGCTCGTAGTCGAAGGCCAGGTGCATGCAGCCCGCGATGCAGCCGGCCAGGTACTGCAGTCCTTCGAGCAGGTCGGCTTCGGTCTCGATGTGCGGGGCGGCGGCCACCAGCTTCTCGGCCTCGGCGATCGCTAGAGTGAGCGGGCCTGAAAAGGAATCTGCGAGCACGCCTAGACGCTAGAACGTGTTCTACTTTTTAGTCAATGGCGAACATTCCCGCGCGTCGTCGGCGGCGTTTAAAGACGACGCCCGCTCACTAGGACGTGCACTTGTTCGCCAGATCGACCAGATGCTGCCGGATGTCGGGGTGGCGGTTGAGGTAGTCGATCACGTTGTTGCTGCCACCCTCGGCCTGAGACTGGGCGGTCAACTGCTGCTTCACGTCGGGGTGCCTGTCCAGGTACGACTGCAGGGTTTGGGACACCGTCTGCCCCACGGTGGTGTTGCACTGTTGCTGCGGATCGGCGCTGGCCACCGGCAACACGATTACCAGCGAGGCGAGGGCGCTCAGCAGACCGCCGGCGAGCACTCCGTACAGTCCGCGGCGAAGAGGCGTTTTCACGGTCATGCCACTCAGGCTACGCGCGAACGCCCTAACCGAAACCGCTCGTGCAAACGCTATCCCGGTCCGGCTCAGCGACCGCGACCAGCCAATCCGGCTTAGCCGACGGCCGACCGGAATCCTCGCGTCGCGTCGATCGCTATCCGAGCAGGTTCTGAAGAGTCGGGATCACGCTGAACAGCCCCGGGACGAAGGTGCCGAAGTTGTTCACCCCTGAGTCAAGGCCCGCTACAAAGGGGCTGAGAGGGCCGAGCGCGTTGCCCGGGAAGCCGGTGTTGAAGTAGCCCGACGTGAAGCCATTAAGGCCGACGACAACTACGCCCGGTGGGAGAGGGATGCCCATGAAGTTGCGGACAGAGCCGCCGCCGCCGCTGACATGGTTCATGATGCCCGAAACATCGCCGTTGAACGTTTGAGTGGACATAAGGCCGGTACCGCTGAAGCCGCTGGCCGTGTTGAAGAAGCCCGACATATAGCCTTGCCCCAGCGTGCCGAGAGTCGCCGCGTTTCCGAAGCCCGAGATGTGCTGCCCAGTGTCGCCGATGCCCCCGAAGCCGGTGTTCGCGATGCCCGAACTCCAGTTGCCCGTGTTCGCGAGGCCCGAGTTCCCGTTACCCGTGTTGATGTTGCCCGCGTTCCAGTTCCCGGTGTTGAGGTCGCCCGCGTTCCCGACGCCGGTGTTGAGGATGCCGGAGTTAAAGGCGCCGGTGTTTAGCAGGCCCGAATTACCAACGCCGAAGTTTACGCCTGTCGGGAACCCGCCCCCGGGGAGCTGGCTGGAGATCGCGGGCGGCAACTCAGAGAATGACCTGATCACGCCGCCCGAGTTCCCGACACCGAAGTTGCCGGTGCCCGAGTTGCCGAAGCCAAAGCTGTTCATGCCGCCCAGGGGATTGCTGCCCGTGCTGAACAGGCCGACGTTGCCGCTGCCGGAGTTGAAGAAGCCGACGTTGTTGGTGCCCGAGTTCCCGAAACCGAAGTTGCCGCTGCCCGAGTTCGGCGCCCCGACAGTGAACTGGCCGGTTGCCGGGTTGAAGACGGTGTTGCCGACACCGATCTGGTTGTTGCCGGAAAGCCCGAAGCCCATGTTGTGGTTGCCGGTGTTGCCGAAACCGAGGTTCCCGGTGCCGTTGTTGCCGCCGCCGGAGTTTCCGGCGCCGAAGTTGCCCATGCCGGTGTTGTTGTTGCCGGTGTTGCCGAAGCCCACGTTAAAGCCGGTGAGCGGGCTGGTGTTGGTGTTTCCGAACCCGACGTTGTTGTTGCCGGTGTTGCCGCCGCCAACGTTGAAACTGCCGAGGTTTCCGCTGCCGAAGTTTTGGATGCCGAAGTTGCCGCCGCCGATGTTCACGGCGCCCTTGTTTCCGACGCCCAGGTTGCCGTAGCCGATGTTGCCGGGGCCCACATTGCCGCCGCCGACGTTGCCGATGCCCAAGTTCGGCAGACCCAGGCCCAGGGTCGGCAGGCTCCCCCCCAGACCCAGGCCCGGGCCCAGCAGGATCAGGCTCGGCAGCAAGCCCACGCCCGGCAGGCCCACGACCGGCAGGCTCGGCAGGCCCGGCAGACCGGGCAGGCCCGGCAGACCGGGCAGGCCTGGCAGACCGGGCAGGCCCGGCAGACCGGGCAGGCCCGGCAGGCTCAGACTCGGCAGACCCACGCCCAGGCCCGGCAGGCTCAGACTCGGCAGACTCGGCAGACCCCCGCCCAGACCCGTCAGACTCGGCAGACTCGGCAGACCCCCGCCCAGACCCGGCAGGCTCAGACTCGGCAGGCCCTGCACCAGATCCTGCAGACCCTGCGCGGCCGTCAACGCCGAGGCCGCCGCCGACGCCCCACCGTGGTAGCCGACCATCGCCGCCACATCCGTGGCCCACATCGCCTCGTACTCGCCCTCGAACGCGGCGATCGCCGGGGCGTTGAACCCGAACCAGTTCGACCTCACCGCCTGCCCGAACGAAGCCCGGTTGAGCTGCACCAGCAGCGGATGCACCGTGGCCGCCTGGGCCGCCTCAAACGCGCTGGCCACCGCGCGGGCCTGCCCGGCCGCGCTGGACGCCTGCTCCGCGGCTTGGCTGAGCCACCCCGCATACGGGGTGGCCGCGGCCGTCATCGCCTGCGCCGCAGGACCCTGCCACGCCTGACCCGTCAACCCCGAGGTCACCGCACTAAACGAGGACGCCGCCGCACCCAGCTCGGAGGCCAATCCCTCCCAGGCCGCGGCCGCTTCCAGCATCGGCGCCGAACCCGCACCAGAAAACATCCGCAACGAATTGGTCTCCGGTGGCAACGTCATGAAGCTCATCAGAACCGTCCTTCTTCTAGAGCGACTGCAGAGGACACAAAACGAACGTTAGACCGCGACCGACGCGAGCGTGTCGTTTTACTAAACTCGCGTCAAATTGAGCCCAAAAAGGGGCCTAAAGGCCTCAGCCCGGCATCCAGAGGCCGACACCTGGTTGGCTCTTGTAGACGTCCGAGTGCCCGCGGTTATGCGGGTCTGCATCGTTGCAGCGGCGGTGTTCAGGTGGCCGGAATTGAATTCGGCCGCGCCTCGTCGTCCGTTCCTGGCGTGCCCTCCGCCGGTGTCTCCAACGCCAGCCTCTCCCCCGGACCCCGAGTTTCCGCTGCCGGCGCTTTTGGTGCCGAAACTGCCGCCGCGGGCCCTCCCGCAGCCGGCGTGGCGCCCAGAGGCGATGCCGTCGCCGCGATGGTGTCCTCGGGTTCGGCCGCCAGGTTCTCCGCTGCTTGTTCGGAAACCGGCTCGGAAACCGGCACAGCCTTCTCCGGAGCCTGAGTCGCCCGGCCCTCGGCCCTCGACGGTGCCGGAGCCGCCGATCCCGCGGTCGCCGCTGCCATCATCGCGGCCATGCCTACCGTCCCGACGAGGCCCGGGGTTACGGCACCCATGTTTACGGCGCCGACGCTTCCGTTGCCCGCCAGGTTGCCAGCGGTGATACCGGTGTCGCCGCCGACGACAGCATTGTTGTCCAAGCCTTGGGTGCCGAGGTTTCCGCCGCCGATCGCAGCAAGGTTGGCACCCCCGCCGCCCACATTCGCGATGGGCTGGCTACCGCCGCCGGGGTCGGAGCCGCTTCCGGCGCTGCCGCTTCCGACGCCGCCGCTTCCGACGGGGCTGCCGCCCATCGACGTCGAACTCCCGCCAACGCCCCCGGCCGGCGCACCCGGCATGCTCGGGACGGCCGGCAATCCAGCCACTGCAGATGCCAATTGCGCGGCCGCCGCCGACGCGCCACCGTGGTAACCCAACATCGCGGACACATCCTGGGCCCACATCTCCTCGTAGTAGGCCTCGGCCTCCGCAATCGCCGGCCAGTTCTGCCCGAACAAGTTCGACATCGCCAGCCGCACCAAGCCATTGCGATTGGCCTGCACCGCCAACGGATGCACCGTCGCCGCCAGCGCGGCCTCGAACTCACTGGCGACCGCCTGGGCTTGGGCCGCCGCCCCCGACGCCTGAGACGCCGCCGCACTCAGCCAGCCGGCGTACGGGGCCGCCACCGCCGTCATCGCCCGAGACGCCGCGCCCTGCCACGCCTGACCCGCCAACCCGGAAATCACCGACGAAAACGACTGCGCGGCCGACCCCAACTCGGCCGACAACCCATCCCAGGCCGCCGCGGCCTCCATCATCGGGCCCGAGCCGGCACCGGAGTACATCAGCAGCGAATTGATCTCCGGCGGCAATGCCATGAAACTCATCGCGACCCCAACATCCTCGGCAGTCGATGACTACGAACGTTAGGTCAAGCCCAACCGAAAATCACTGTTTCCAGTCAAACTAATACCTTTGAGTAGCTGATTCGCAACCGCCGATTAACGCCGTCGTTAATGTGTGACGACGGCGCCGCTGTCTTGGTCGCGTTTGATCTCCAGCGCGATGTCGATGAGTTGGTCTTCCTGGCCGCCGATGAGCTTGCGCTGACCGGCCCGGTAAAGCAGCGCCGACGCCGGCACACCGTAGCGGTCCGCCTGGCGAACGGCGTGCTTGAGGAAGCTCGAATACACGCCGGAATACCCCATGATCAGCGCATTGCGGTCGAGCAGGCATTCGGCCGGCATGGCCGGGCGCACGACGTCCTCGGCGGCGTCGGCGATGTCGAAGAAATCGATGCCCGTCTTCACGCCGATCTTGTCGAACACCCCGATCAGGGCCTCGACCGGCGCGTTACCCGCACCCGCACCGAACCGGCGCACGCTGCCGTCGATCTGCTTGGCGCCGGCCCGGACGGCCTCCACCGAGTTCGCCACCCCCAGTCCGAGGTTTTCGTGCCCGTGAAAGCCGACCTGTGCGTCGTCGCCGAGCTCGGCGACCAGCGCCGCCACCCGGTCGCGCACACCCTCGAGAACCAGCGCGCCGGCGGAGTCGACGACGTAGACGCACTGGCAACCGGCGTCGGCCATGATGCGGGCCTGTGCGGCCAGTCTCTCCGGCGGAACGGTGTGGGACATCATCAAGAACCCGACGGTTTCCAGGCCCAGCTCACGGGCCAGCCCGAAATGCTGAATCGATACGTCGGCCTCGGTGCAATGGGTGGCGATCCGGCAGATCGACCCACCATTGTCCTGCGCTTCCATGATGTCGTCTTTGGTGCCGACCCCGGGCAGCATCAAAAACGCGATCTTGGCCTCTGTCGCCGTCTCCGCCGCGAGTTTGATCAGCTCCTGCTCGGGGGTCTTCGAAAAGCCATAGTTGAACGACGAGCCGCCCAGTCCGTCGCCGTGAGTCACCTCGATCACCGGCACCCCGGCGGCGTCGAGCGCCGCCACGATGGCATGGACTTCGTCTTTGGTGAACTGGTGGCGTTTGTGGTGCGACCCGTCGCGCAGCGAAGTGTCCGTGATCCGGACGTCCCACAAACCTTCCAGAATATGGCCAGTCATCGCGCGCCTCCTACAACGAACGTCTCCTTGGCGATCTCCTCGCCGACCTTGGTGGCCGCCGAGGTCATGATGTCCAGGTTGCCCGCGTACGGCGGCAGGTAATCCCCGGCTCCCTCGACCTCGATGAACGTCGTGACCACGGCCTGGCCGCCCGAGTTCATCGAGGGCTCGTCGAACTGCGGCTCGTTGAGCAGCCGGTATCCGGGCACGTAGGTCTGCACCTCGGCCACCACCTCGCGGATGGATTTCGCGATCGCATCCCGGTCGGCGTCCTCGGGGATCGCGCAGAAGATGGTGTCGCGCATGATCATTGGCGGATCGGCCGGGTTCAAGATGATGATCGCCTTACCCCGCTTGGCGCCGCCGATGGTCTCCACACCCTTGCTGGTGGTCTTGGTGAACTCGTCGATGTTGGCCCGCGTGCCCGGGCCGGCCGACACCGACGCCACCGACGCCACGATCTCGGCGTAGGGCACCCCCCCTTTTTCGACCAACGCGCGACTGACCGCGTACACGATCGGAATCGTCGCCTGTCCCCCGCAGGTGATCATGTTGACGTTCGGCGCGTCCAGGTGCTCGCGCAGGTTCGCCGGCGGGATCACCGCCGGGCCCACGGCCGCGGGCGTCAGGTCGATGGCCCGGATCCCCGCCGCCGCATACTTCGGCGCCGCGTCCCTGTGCACGTAGGCGCTCGTCGCCTCGAACACCAGGTCGGGCTTCTCGGGCTGCGCCAGCAGCCAGTCGACTCCCTTGTGGGTGGTCTCCAGGCCCAGCTTGCGGGCCCGCGCCAGGCCCTCGCTTTCCGGGTCGATCCCGACCATCCAGCGGGGTTCCAGCCAGTCCGACCGCAGGAGTTTGTAGAGCAGGTCCGTGCTGATGTTTCCCGAACCCACAATGGCGACACTCGCCTTAGACGGCATGTAAACGCTCCCGATATTTATTCGAACGACAACCGAACAGGACCCAGCCCCGAGAAGTCGGCGACGAACTCGTCGCCAGCGCGCACGTCGATCGCTCGGGTGCACGATCCCGGTAACACGATGTCACCTTTTCGCAGCCTTACCCCAAAGCTTTCCACCTTGCGGGCCAACCACGCCACCGCAGTGACCGGGTTGCCCAGCACCGCATCGCTGCGGCCCTCGGCTACCACCTCGCCGTTACGGGTCAGCACCGCGTCGATCGCCTTGACGTCGACGTCGTGCGGCGACACCCGGGCCCCGCCCAACACGAAGCCCGCCGACGAGGCGTTGTCGGCGATGGTGTCGCACAACCCGATCTTCCAGTCGGTGATCCTGGTGTCGATCAACTCGATCGACGGGACCAGGGCTTCGGTGCCCGCCAGCACGTCGTCCTCGGTGCAGCCGGCGCCCGGAAGGTCCGCGCCCAGGATGAAGCCGACCTCCACCTCGACCCGGGGATACAGGTAGCGGCCGGCCTTGACCGGGGTGTCTTCGAACACCTGCATCTCGTCGAGCAGATGCCCGTAGTCCGGCTCGTCGACCCCCATCATCTGCTGCATCGCCAACGACGACAGGCCCACCTTGTGCCCCAGTATCCGGGCTCCCTCGGCGACCCGCTGGCGGATATTGATCAGCTGGATCTCGTAGGCGTCGACGACGTCGATGTCCGGGTAGGCGGACGTCAGCGGGGCGATCGGCTCGCGGCTGCGCTCGGCTTGCGCCAGGTCGGCGGCCAGCTCATCCCGGATCTCAACAGTGAGCATTTACCGAAGTCCCCTCGTCCGTTTGACCGGGCCGGTAGCGCCCAACCCGAGCAATTCTATAACGTGTTCTACATGACAGCGCAGGAGTACGACGTCGTCGTGGTCGGGAGCGGCGGAGCCGGCATGGTGGCTGCCCTTACCGCCGCGCACCGGGGTCTATCGACAGTAGTCATCGAGAAGGCCCGGCATTTCGGCGGCTCCACCGCGCGGTCCGGGGGCGGCGTCTGGATTCCCAACAACCAGGTGCTCAACCGCGACGGCGTGCGGGACACGCCCGAGGCGGCCCGGACCTACCTGCACGGCATCATCGGCGACATCGTGGAACCGGAGCGCATCGACGCCTACCTCGAGCGCGGACCCGAGATGCTGTCGTTCGTCCTCAAGCACACGCCGTTGAAGATGTGCTGGGTGCCGCGCTACTCCGACTACTACCCCGAGGCGCCGGGCGGGCGCGCGGGTGGCCGGTCGATCGAGCCCAAGCCGTTCAACGCCCGCAAGCTCGGTGCCGACGAGGCGGGGCTGGAGCCCGCGTACGGCAAGGTGCCGCTCAATGTGGTTGTGATGCAACAGGATTACGTGAGGCTCAACCAGCTCAAGCGCCACCCGCGGGGCGTGCTGCGCAGCCTGAAGGTCGGCGGCCGCACGATGTGGGCGAAGGCGACCGGCAAGAACCTGGTCGGCATGGGGCGGGCGCTGATCGGTCCGTTGCGGATCGGCTTGCAGCGGGCCGGCGTTCCGGTATTGCTCAACACCGCGCTCGCCGACCTCTACGTCGAGGACGGCGTGGTGCGCGGGGTGTACGTAACGGGCGGCGAAGCGCCCGGAACAGACCAAGCATCGGCCGAGCCGCGACTGATCCGGGCCCGGCGCGGGGTGATCCTCGCCTGCGGCGGGTTCGAGCATAACGAGCAGATGCGGGTGAAGTACCAGCGTGCGCCCATCACCACGGAGTGGACGGTCGGCGCCAAGGCCAACACCGGCGACGGCATCGTCGCCGGTGAAAAGCTTGGCGCCGCACTGGATCTGATGGAGGACGCCTGGTGGGGCCCAACGGTGCCGCTGGTGGGCGCGCCGTGGTTCGCGCTGTCGGAGCGCAACTCGCCGGGGTCGATCATCGTCAACATGTCGGGCAAGCGGTTCATGAACGAATCGATGCCCTACGTCGAGGCCTGTCACAACATGTACGGCGGGGAGTACGGCCAAGGGCCCGGGCCGGGCGAGAACATTCCCGCGTGGCTGGTGTTCGACCAGCGGTACCGCGACCGCTACATCTTCGCCGGACTGCAAGCCGGGCAACGCATTCCGCGTAAATGGCTGGATTCCGGCGTGATCGTCCAGGCCGACACCCTCGAGGAGTTGGCGGCGGCGGCCGGTCTTCCGGTGGACGAATTCACCGCAACCGTAGAACGTTTCAACGGCTTCGCGCGGTCGGGTATCGACGAGGACTACCACCGCGGGGAGAGCGCCTACGACCGCTACTATGGCGATCCGACCAACAGGCCGAATGCGAACCTCGGCGAGATCAGTCACGCGCCCTACTACGCCGCCAAGATGGTGCCGGGGGACCTGGGGACCAAGGGCGGCATCCGCACCGATGTGCACGGCCGTGCGCTGCGCGACGACGGCACGATCATCGACGGCCTTTACGCCGCGGGCAATGTCAGCGCCCCGGTGATGGGACACACCTACCCCGGTCCGGGCGGCACCATCGGGCCGGCGATGACCTTCGGATACCTGGCCGCGCTGCACATCGCGGGGGGCAACTGACATGCCGATCGACGTCGAAGTCGCGCTGGCCGCGGAGTTGGACCCCATCGAATTCTCCTGGGTGAGCAGCGATATCCAGCTCTACCACCTCGGGCTGGGCGCCGGCGCTGATCCGATGGATCCGCGCGAGCTGCGCTACCTGGTGGACGACACACCGCAGGTGCTGCCCACGTTCGGCAACGTCGCCGCCACCTTTCACGCCACCAAACCGCCGACCGTGCAGTTTCCCGGCATCGACATCGAGCTGAGCAAGGTGCTGCACGCCAGCGAGCGGGTCGAAGTCCCCGCCCCGCTGCCCCCGTCCGGCTCCGCCCGGGCCGTCACGCGGTTCACCGACATCTGGGACAAGGGGAAGGCCGCGGTGATCTGGAGCGAGACGACGGTCAGCGCCCCGGACGGCACCCTGCTGTGGACGCAACGGCGGTCCATCTTCGCCCGCGGCGAGGGCGGATTCGGCGGGGAGCGCGGGCCGTCTTCGTCGGACGCCGCGCCGGACCGGTCCCCCGACCTGGAGGTCGAGGTGCCGATTCTGCCGCAGCAGGCCCTGCTGTACCGGCTCTGCGGTGATCGCAACCCGCTGCACTCCGACCCCGAATTCGCCGCTGCCGCAGGCTTTCCCCAGCCGATTCTGCACGGTCTGTGCACCTACGGCATGACCTGCAAGGCGATCACCGATGCGCTGCTGGACGGCGATGCCGGGGCGGTGGCCGCCTACGGCGCGCGATTCTCCGGTGTGGCCTATCCCGGCGAAACGCTCAAGGTCGGAATTTGGAAGGAGAACGGCCTGTTTTTGGCCAGCGTTGTCGCGCCTTCGCGGGACAACGTCGTGGTGCTGTCGGGCGTCGAACTCCTGCCCGCATAGCGCCTTTGCGCCCAGCGGACTACCGGTAAGCTGCGCAATATGCGATTTCCGCGGCCACATCTGCGGATGAACCGACTCTGCGCGGAAGCAAATAGCCTGACACTGATCGCGTTTCATGAGCGCTGAACGGCAGGCACCCGAACCGCGCGCGGCCGATAAGCGAACCGCACTGCGGAGTATTCCGATATTCGCTGAGATCGACGACGAACAACTCGACCAACTCACGAGCGCCGTAGATCGCCAGCACATCCCGGCCAACGAGTGGCTCTTTCACCTGGGAGATCCGTCGGACGCCATGTATGTCATTGCCTCGGGGCGATTCGCGGCTGTCGGTCTTGATGGACAGGTGCTTCGAGAGATGGCATCCGGTGACTCAATCGGAGACCTGGGCGTCATCACCGGCGCCGCTCGCTCGGCCGGAATACGAGCTCTTCGGGACGGCGTCGTCTGGAGGATCGCCGCTGACACGTTCACCGAGGTGCTCGCGAAGGCTCCGCAACTGCGATCGGCGATGTTCCGGGCGATGGCGGGGATGCTTCGCGAGTCGCGATCCGCGAACATCTCTCGGCGCCCCCGGGTCGTCGGCGTGCTTTCGACCGGGGATGCCGTTGCGGTCCCGATTGTCGACGCGATCACGACTCGCCTGGGCTCGCACGGTCAGACGGCAGTGGTCGCGCCGCCCGTCGACGCAACGGCAGCGGCCAATCATTACGGCGAGCTCGTCGAAGCGTTCAGCGGGACCCTTGATCGGGCGGAGCGAAGCAACGATTGGGTCTTCGTGGTGGCCGATCGCGGCTCGGGCGACATCTGGCGGCGATATGTTGTCGCGCAGAGCGACCGACTCGTGGTCCTTACGGATAAAGCCCATCCGCCGG
>Ga0306923_10003344_pt1 | contig 15045 bp, 11 predicted proteins | sample sta12Can44000108_FD_203841 | JGI IMG/M metagenome (GOLD analysis project Ga0306923, IMG submission 203841) | Lab enrichment of tropical soil microbial communities from Luquillo Experimental Forest, Puerto Rico - statanox.12C.anox.44.000.108 (v2)... | ecosystem: Environmental > Terrestrial >... | reverse complement strand
ATAAAGGGCCCAAGTTGGAAACAGCTTTTTGGGAGAGGTTAGACGCTGACTAGAGAGACCGACGACAGCCACGGTCTATCCGTCATGACCGACAATGGCTCGTGCTACAAAGCCTTTGATTTTCGTAACGCTTGTCGCCAGCTCGGCCTAAAACACCTGCGAGCCCCGCCTTACACAGGGAAAACCAATGGCAAAGCCGAGCGCTTCATCCAGACCGCACGGCGCCAATGGGCTTACGCCCAGGCTAGCCAACCGACACGCGTCCTTCCTGGACGGCGTGACACGCGACGAGCGTGCCGCTGGCCGCGAACAGCGATGGGCGCTCCTGCCGACAACGGTCGTTGGCATGAGGGCAGCGCGGATGAAACGCGCAGCCTGGAGGCGGATCGATCGGGTTTGGCACCTCGCCGGCTACCGGCTCGCGCTCGCTCAACGGTCCATCGGGCGGGTCCAATCGCGGGATCGTCTCCAGCAGCAGCCGCGTATAGGGATGGCGCGGTGCCGCAAAAAGCTGATCGGCCGCCGCGATCTCAACCAGGCGCCCGAGATACATAACACCGATGCGGTCCGAGATCTGATAAATCACCGCCAGATTGTGCGAGATGAACAGGTAGGTCAGCCGCAGCCGGCGTTGCAGATCCTTCATCAGATTGAGGATCTGCGCTTGCACCGAAACGTCGAGCGCCGAGGTTGGCTCGTCGCAAACGAGGAACTCGGGGTTGGCCGCCAGTGCTCGGGCGATCGAGATGCGCTGGCGCTGGCCGCCCGAAAACTCGTGCGGGAACTTGTCACCGTCAGCCGGCGCGAGGCGCACCTGCTCCAATAACTCGCCGACCCGGGAGCGCAATTGCGCTTTGTCGGCGATGAGGCCGTGCGCCACTAGCGGTTCGGCGACGATCTTGCGCACCCGCCAGCGCGGGTTGAGGCTGGCATAGGGGTCCTGGAAGATCATCTGCATCCGCCGGCGTAACGGCGCCATCGTCTTGCGCTGCTTCAGCCTGCTGAGGTCGACCCCATCGAAGACGATATTGCCGGCAGTCGGGCGATAGAGGCCGACAATGCAGCGCGCCACCGTCGTCTTGCCGCAGCCCGACTCGCCGACGAGCGAAAACGTCTCGCCGCGCCTGATCGAAAAGGTGACGCCGTCCAGCGCCTTGACCGCGGCGCGGGGCTTACCTTGCAGGAGCCGTTCGAGCGCCGGCGGCGAAACGTCGAAATGGCGCATGAGGTCGTTGACCTCGACCAGCACGTCGCGCTCAGGCACTGGCGGCCTCAGCAACCGTCGCATACTGCCAGCACGCCGTCTCGGTTTCCTTGACCGGCATCAGCTCCGGTCGCTCGCGGCGGCAGCGGTCGATAGCCTTGGTGCAGCGCGGGTTGAACGAACAGCCCGGCGGGATCGCGTTCAATCGTGGCATCGTCCCGTCGATCTGCTGAAGGCGTCCACGTTGACCGGCAGTGCGCGGGATCGAGGCCATCATCCCGATCGTATAGGGATGGCTTGGCCGGTCGACGATGCTACGCGCCGGGCCGATCTCAACGATGCGCCCGGCATACATGACGGCGACCCGATGCGCGGTCTCGGCGATGACCCCCATATCGTGCGTCACCAGCATGATCGCGGTGCCGTGGTCGCGCCCGAGCCGCTTCAGCAACGCGATGATCTGCGCCTGGATAGACACGTCGAGCGCCGTTGTCGGCTCGTCGGCGATGATGAGGCGCGGATTGGCAGCGAGCGCCAGGGCGATGACCACCCGCTGGCGCATCCCGCCGGAAAACTGGTGCGGGTAATGGTCGATACGTTCGTCGGCGCCGGATATGCCGACTTCGCGCAGCAGAGACAGGGCACGGGCGCGCGCCTCCGCCGGCCCCAAATCGAGATGGGTGCGGATCGTTTCGACGAGCTGATATCCGATCGCGTAGAGCGGGTTAAGGCTTGTCAGCGGGTCCTGGAAGATCGCGCCGATCTCCTTGCCGCGGATCCGCCGCATCGCCTCGTAGGGCAGATTGTCGATGCGCGTGCTGCCAAGGGCGATGCGGCCGCCGGCGATCCTCAGCGGCGGCTCCAGCAAGCCGATGATCGCTGCGCCGGTCAATGATTTGCCAGCGCCCGACTCGCCGACCACCCCCAGCACTTCGCCCGGCGCGATATCGAAGCTGACATCGTCGACTGCGACCAGCGTGCCGCGCCGGGTGGGCACCTCGACCCTCAGGTGCTCGACCCGCAGCAGCGGCTCTGTGTTGCGCACGGCTAGCGGAGCTTTGGGTTGAAGGCGTCGCGCAGCCAGTCGCCCAGTAGATTGACCGACAGGATCAGCAGCGCGAGTACGATCCCAGGGAAGACCGAGATCCACCAATCGCCCGACAGCAGATAGTCGTTGCCGATGCGGATCAGCGTGCCCAGCGAGGGCTCGGTTGGCGGCAGGCCGACGCCGAGAAAGGACAGTGTGGCCTCCGTCAGGATCGCAGTTGCAAGGTTGATCGTAGCGATGACCAGTACCGGGCCGATCACATTGGGCAGCAAATGGCCGATCACGATCCGCGCCGGGTGCACCCCGATGACCCGCGCCGCCTGGATGTATTCCTTGTTGCGCTCGACCATCGTCGAGCCGCGCACCGTGCGCGCGAAATGCACCCAATAAGACAGTGCGATCGCCGCGATCAGCACGTAGAGCGTGATCCGGGTCTGGATCTCGCGCGGCAGGACGCTATGCGCGACGCCATCGATCAGCAGGGCGATCAGGATCGCCGGGAAGCTCAACTGCACATCAGCGACGCGCATGATCAGCGTGTCGGCGATGCCGCCGCGCCAGCCGGCGAGGAGGCCAAGCGTGACGCCGAGGAGCAATGCCAGGAACACTGCCGAGCAGCCGACGAGCAGGGATAGGCGCGTGCCGTAGAAGATCGTCGACAGCACGTCGCGGCCCTGGTTGTCGGTGCCGAGTAAGTAGCTCCAATTACCGTCATGGAGCCAGGCCGGCGGGTCGGTCGCATTTAAGAGGCTTAACGAGGCGAGGTCGTAGGGGTCGTGCGGCGCGATCAGCGGCGCCATGAGCGCCGACCCGATGATGACGACCGCAACGACCGTCGCTGCCAGCGTCACCGGCGAACGCCGGAAGCTCCACATCAAATCGCTGTCGACAGCCCGCGACCACCACCCCGACTGCGCGGCGAGCGAAGACACCATGCCAGGGGCGCTGATTTCAGCCAATGGCGGCAACCTCGCGCTCGACCCGCAGGCGCGGATCGACGACGTAATAGAGCAAGTCAACCACCAGGTTGATGATCACGAAAAAGAACCCGACGATCACGAGGTAGGCCGCCATCACCGGGATGTCGGCGAAGGTCACCGCCTGGATGAACATCAGCCCCATGCCCGGCCACTGGAATACCGTCTCGGTGATGACGGCGAACGCAATAATCGAGCCGAGCTGCAATCCGGTGATCGTGATCACCGGCACCAGCGTGTTCTTCAACGCATGGCCGAAATTGACCGCGCGGCTGGTGAGCCCGCGGGCACGGGCGAACTTGATATAGTCGGCGCGCAGCACCTCGATAATCTCGGCGCGCACCAGCCGCATGATCAACGTCATCTGGAACAGGGCGAGGGTGATCGCCGGAAGGATGATCGCACGCAATCCCTCGACGGTCAGCAGCCCTGTCGTCCACCATCCGATATGGACGACCGTACCGCGACCGAACGACGGTAGCCAACCGAGCAGCACTGCAAAGACCAGAATAAGGAGGGTGCCGATCAGAAACGTCGGCAGCGACACGCCGATCAGCGAGACCGCCAGCATTCCCTGCGATACCCAGGAATGTCGATGCAGCCCGGTATAGATCCCCATCGGCACGCCGAGCGCCGAGGCGAGAACAGCGGCGCCGAGGCTCAACTCGAGAGTCGCCGGCATCTTTTCGAGGATGATCTGCCCGACCGGCCGCGCCTGTTGATAGGAGAGGCCAAAATTCCCCCGTGCCGCACGGCCGACGAAGCGGGCGAACTGGACGACGAAGGGGGCGTTGAGCCCCAATTCCTGGCGCAGCCGTTCGCGGTCGGCTTGCGTTGTGTCCTGCCCAACCATGTTGTTGATCGGGTCGCCGATATAGTTGAACAGCGCAAAAGCGATCAGCGCCACGGTCAGCATCACCAGCACCGATTGCAACAGGCGCTGGATGATGAAGGCGAGCATTAGGGGCCTCTGGATCTCTCATTACTTCAGCTTCACGTAGCGCAGTTGAAAATCGTTGGTGCCCAGCGGTGCCAACTCGACATTGGCGCGGCTGGCCCATACGACGATCTGTTGATGCAAAGGAATGTAGGCGAAGTCGTCCCTGACGATGGCGAGCGCCTGGCTGATCAGCCCATTGCGTGCCTCGCTATCGAGCTCAACGGAGATCTTCTTGATCAGTTCGTCGAGCGCGGGATTGGCGTAGCCGCCCTCATTCCAAGCCCCCTCGCGAAAATCCGCACTCCGCGTCTGTGCGAGATTGCTCAGCATGTGCAGCGTGTCCAGCGGCCCCGGCGTCCAGCCGAGCATATAAAAGCTGGTCTGGTAGCCCGGCGCATTGATTTTGGTGAAATATTTCGCCTTTGTTTGCGCTAGCAAGTTCACCTTGACCCCGATCTTCGCCAGCATCGCGACGACCGCCTGGCAGATCGCCTCGTCGTTGACATAACGGTCGTTGGGGCAGTCGAGGCCGACCTGGAAGCCGTCGGGGTAGCCGGCTTCGGCGAGGAGCTTTTTGGCCGCGACAGGGTCGTGCAGAAAGCGCTTGTCGATTGAGGAATCGTAGCCGTTGACCCCGGGGCCGACCATGAGCGCCGTCGGGCGGGCGAAGCCGCGCATCACCTTGGTCTTGATGCTCTCCTCGTCTATCGCCTGGTAGAACGCCTGGCGCACCCGCTTGTCCTTGAACGGATTCTTGCCTTTTACATTGGATTCCAGGAGTTCTTCGCGGCTCTGGTCCATGCCGAGAAACATCGTCCGCAGCTCGGGCGTCTGCCAGACTTTGACCCCCGGATTTTTCTCAACGTGCTCGATGTCCTGCGGGGGAACATTGTAGATCATGTCGATGTCGCCCGATAACAGAGCGGCGACCCGGGTTGCCGAGCTCTCGATGCGGGTGAAGACGACCTCGTCGATGTCGATCGGCTGGTCCTTCAAACCCCACCAATTCGGATTTTTGATCAGCGCGGTCCGCACCATGGGCTGGCGGTCCTTCAACATGAAGGGTCCGGTGCCGTTGGCGTTGCGCGTTGCGTAGCTCTCCTCGTCCTTCAACGTGGCGGCGCTCAGCGTGTTGTGCGCCTCGCACCATGCCTTGCTCATGATTGCTACGGAGGCGAGGTAGTTCGGCAGGATCGGCGCCGGTCCGTCGGTGATGAAATCAACCTCATCGTCGCCGATTTTCTTCACCTCCTTCACCGCCGACAGTTGCGCGGCAAGGTCCGAGCCCGGGGCGACCGCCCGCTTAAACGAGAAGAGCACATCCTCTACCGTGAGAGGCGTTCCGTCATGAAACGGGACGCCGTGCCGCAGCTTGAACCGCCACGTCGTCGGGTTGACGTTCGCCCACTCGGTCGCGAGCGCGGGTTCGAGCTTCAGGTTGCGGTCGCGGCGAACGAGCGGTTCGTACATATTGGCGTCGAAAGACTGGACGAACAGGTCGCTGCGGGCGTGCGGATCCATCGTCGTCGGATCGCCGTCATTCGCCCAGCGAAAGGTCTTCGCCTCCACCGTCGCCGCGAGCGCGGCAAGGACGATCATCGCGAATAGGGCGCACAGGTACCGCCGACGCACTCGTTTATTCATCATCCCCCTCCCGCTCTCGATCAGAACTCGCGGAGCGTTTCGCGCAGGGTCGAGCGCGAGTACGCTTCGCGCACCAAGCCGCGCCGCTGCAACGCGGGCACTAGCCCTTCGCAAACCTCATTGATAAAGCGGCGGCTGGTACGCTGGAACGGCGTGCTGATCAAGAACCCGTCGCCGCCTATCTCCTCCAGCACCTGCGCCATCTTGTCGGCGACGTCATCGGGCGACCCGATTAGGTCGAGCTCGCTATCGAAGCGCTCCCCGGCGAGTTGTCGCAGTGTCTTGCCGCTGCCCCATTGCTGGAACCTGTCCAGCGAACCTTGCTCGCCATTGGTGGTCAGCCGGCCGGGCAGCGGCTTGTCGAGATCGTATTGGGAGAAGTCGATGTCGGAGGTGGTGCCGCTCGCGGCAAGCGAGGCCTCGACGAACCCCGGCGAGGTGACGAGGCGTCGGTGCGCCTCCCGCGCTTCTCGGGTGGTCTCGCCAAGGGTCGGATAGACCAGCCAGAGAACCTTGATGTCGCCGGGGTTGCGGCCAAATTTCGCCGCATGGGCGCGGACATCGTCGCGGTATTCCTTCATCCCTCGGATATCGCGGCACGGTGCGATGACTGAATCGGCATGCTTGGCGGCAAAGGCGCGGCCACGTGGCGAGCCGCCGGCTTGGACGAAGGTTGGGCGGCGCTGTGGTGACGGCACCGTATTCAGCGGGCCGCGGCATTTGAAAAATTCGCCGTGGAAATTGATCGAGTGCACTTTGCGCCAATCGGCGTAAATGCCGCGATCGCGGTCCATGACCACGGCGTCCGGTTCCCAGCTATCGAAAAGCTGGTGGACGAGGTCCATGTACTCGTCTGCCATCGCATACCGCGTCTCGCGAGGCGGCAGCTTGTCGAGGCCGAAATTCTGCGCAGCGATGTCTTCGCCGCTGGTAACGATGTTCCAACCGAACCGGCCGCCGGCGATGTGGTCGATGGTCGTCGATACCCGCGCCAGCATGAAGGGCGGCCAAGCCATTGTCGACATAGTGGCGACGACGCCAAGACGCGACGTGGCAGCGGCGATCATGGCGGCGAGGGGCACCGGATCGTGCTTCGGCACCTGCAGCCCGTATTTCAGCGTCGCTTCGGCGGTGCCGCGATAAGCCTCGGACACCATCAGCGTGTCCTCGAGCATGATGTAATCGAAGCAGGCGCGTTCCAGCGCCTGCGCAAATTCGACATAGAACTTGCCGTCCCACGGAGAACCGCCGTGCGAGAAGGTCGCGTCCCACGCACCCGCGGTAAAGTTAGTGAACCAGGCAAGGTGAAACCGCTTCGTCAAGCCGACCTCCCGTTCCCCGATGTGCTTCTAGGTCCGCGCCCGCGTGCTGGTGGCTGCCGCAAAAACCGAGCCAACTTTGTTTTTGATCTCTTCGACCCGAGATGCGCATGGCGGAGCACCAGGCCGCGCCCAGAAATTCCGAGCGGAAATGCTCATTCACCAATCAGCCGGCCCATCCGGTAGGCAAATGCTACTCTGGGTGCTCAAATGCGTCCCGAGATCCCTCGATCCCCAACGAAATGATGATGCTCCGCGCTGCCGTGCTCCTGATCAGTTGACGACCCCGGGCATGGCCCAGCCCAAAATCCGATAGTCCTGGCATGGAGATTGCTGAGCATTCGGAAAAATCCCCCGAAAACACTCAGATCAGAGGCCCCCCGATGCGCGATGCCTCGCTGCAAACGCGGATCACCCGCCGAAGCGCTTTGAAGATGGCCAGCGCGGCGGCGCTGCCGGCGCTGATCCGTCCGGTTCGGGCGGCCGAGCCCTCGACCCTTCGAGTGGCTTTCGCGATCCAGCCGGCAACGCTCGACCCGCAAAAAATGCGCGTCGGCGGTGTCGATTACAATTATGTCTACAATTGCTTCAGCCGGCTGACGACACAGGACCCGCTGCTGCAGGTACAGCCCGACCTTGCGACCAGCTGGGAGGCGACAGAGGATTTGAAGGCTTGGACCTTCCATCTGCGTCCAGGGGTCAAGTTCCACAACGGCAAGCCCCTCGACGCGTCCGACATCGTCTTCACCTTCAAGCGGATTCTTGACAAGGACGTCGGCTCTGTCTTGCGCGTCAATTTCAGCATGGTCGACAGCATCGATGTGGTCGATCCGCTGACCGTCAGGTTCAATTTGTCGATCCCCTATGCCGACCTGCCGGCGGCGGCTGCCGCCTACCAAGCAGCGATCGTCAGTGAAAGCACGCTCGATACGGTGACCGTCCATCCGATCGGTACCGGGCCGTTCCGCTTTGTCGAGTACCGCCCGGGCGACCAATTGGTGTTGGAGCGCAACCCCGACTATTTCCTGCCCGGCGTGCCGAAGCTGGATCGCGTGATTATCCGCATCATTCCGGAGTTCACCACGTCCGTCGCGGCGCTCGAAAGCGGCGCGGTTGATGCCGTCTTCGACCTGCCGCCGGAGCAGGTCGACAAGCTGAAGCAGAGCACGGTGGCGCGCGTCGAGGAGGTTCAGGCCGGCCGGTGGCAAGGCATCACCTGGAACTGCGAGATGAAGCCGTTCGACGATCCGCGGGTACGGCGTGCCTTTAACAAGATGATCGATAAGCCGGCGATCACCGAGATCGCGATGTTCGGCCACGCCACCCCGACATTGACCCCGATCCCGCCGTTTCACCCGTATTTCCGCAAGGACATTCCGATCGGCGGCGCCGATATCGCCGGCGCAAAGAAATTGCTTGCCGAGGCGGCGATCCCCGAGGGCTTCACCCTCGAGATGTATGTGCCGGGCTCCAACCCGCCCCGCGAACGGCTCGCCACCGCGTTCCGCGACGCCGCCAAGCAGGCCGGCATCAACGTCCAGCTGCGGATCGCGCCGCCCGACAAGTTCTTCGCCGAGATGGAAGGCAAGGTGCCGTTTGCGGCCGACGGCTTCTACGGCCGGGCGACGCCTGACTTGATGGTCTATCCCTGGTACCACAGCACCGGATCGTGGAATAATACCCTGTGGCACTACAAGAACCCCGAGGTGGACAAGGTCCTCGACGCTGCCCGAACCACCGCTGACAAAAACGAGCAGGCAAAGCTTTACGGCCGCTTCCAGGAGATGCTGCTGGATGACAGCCCGGGCAGCGTCATCTACGTGCAAAACTTCGCCTGCGGGTTCAGCAATAAGGTGCACGATGTCGTGGTCTCGCCGCTGATGTTGATGGATTTCAGCAAGGCGGCATTGACCGCCTAAGGACCGGCAGAAATGGCGGCCTACGTCGTGCAGCGGCTGGGCGCGGCCATGGTCATCATGGTCGCGATGTCGGTGCTGGTGTTTCTTGCCACGCACGCCCTGCCGTCCAACGCCGCGGCGCTGATCCTCGGCCAATACTCGACGCCGGAAACTCAAGCGGCGCTCGAACACAGGCTCGGTTTCGACTTGCCGTTGCCAGTGCAGTACTGGCGTTGGGCGAGCCATATGCTCCAAGGAGACATGGGGCAGTCGTTCGAGATGGAGCGGCCGGTGGCGCCGATATTGTGGGATGCCCTTGGCCGCTCCGCTATTCTGGCTGTCTGCTCGATGATCGTCGTCTCGACGGCGGGTTTGGCGCTCGGCGTCGTCGCGGCAGTATGGCGCGGCCGGTGGCCGGACCACGCCGCTTCAATCTTCACCTATTTCGGCGTCTCGCTCCCGGAGTTTTACTGGGGTCTGGTCTTGATCCTGATCTTCGGCAGCACGCTTCATCTGTTGCCGTCTTCGGGCTACGCCAACCTCGCGGAGGGATTAGGACCGTTTATTGCGCATCTGGTGCTCCCGGTCTCGACGCTGACACTGACATTGCTGGCCCATGTCACCCGACTGACACGCTCCAGCATGATGGAGGCGCTCGACAGCGTGTATGTGAAGGTGGCCCGCGCCCGCGGATTGCCGGAACGGCTGGTGATTCTTCGCCACGCTCTGCGTAACGCGCTGATCCCGTCGATCACCGTCCTGGCGCAGGACTTCGGGTTCCTGATCGGCGGCATCGTCGCAGTCGAGACGGTGTTCGCTTATCCCGGGCTCGGCCGCATGCTGGTCGGGTCGCTCGCGCGTCAGGATCTGCCGATGATGCAGGCTGCGATTCTTGTGCTGACCGGGGTCTATTGCGTCGCCAACCTAACGGCCGATCTGCTTTACGGCGTGGTGAACCCGCGCATCCGCTATGGGGGCTCGATTGGCTGAGCTGTCGGTAGCATTGGCGATCCGCCGTCGCCGGCGGCTCCCCCTGTCGCTCGTTGTCGGCGGCGCGCTTGTGCTCGCGCTGGTCGCCATCTCGGCCCTGGCGCAGTGGATCGCGCCCTATCCTTACGACCAGATGCATATCCGCGATCGGTTCCTGCCCCCGAACCTCACCTACCTCGCCGGCACCGATGAATACGGCCGCGATGTGTTCAGCCGGCTGTTGATCGGATCGCAACTGTCGCTCGCGCTGGGCGGTACCGCGACCCTGATTAGCATGGGGATCGGCGTGCCTCTCGGCATGCTCGCCGGCTACCGCCGCGGTGCAACCGATGAACTGATCATGCGCACGCTCGACGTGATGCTGGCGTTCCCGCCGATCATGCTGGTGCTGTTGATCCTGGCGGTAACCCCGCCCAGCCTGCTGAAGACGGCGATCGCGATCGGCGTTCTAGCGGTGGCGCCGATCGCTCGGGTTACGCGCAGCGTCACACTCGACCTGATGAGCGGCGAGTTTATGGAGGCGGCGCGCGCCCGTGGCGAACGCCTGCGCTATATGCTGATGCGAGAGCTTCTGCCCAATATCTGGCCGGTCCTGATCGTAGAAGCGAGCTTGCGGGTCGTGTTTGCCGTGCTGCTGGGGGCCGTGTTGAGCTTCCTCGGCTTCGGCGTACAGCCACCGGCGGCCGACTGGGGCCTGATGATCAGCAATGGTCGGGCCTTCGTCGACACGGCGCCATGGATCTCGCTGGCGCCGGGGATCGCGATGAGCGTGACCGTCATCGCGATCAGCCTGGTCGGCGACGGCCTGCGCGAGGTGCTCGATCCGCGGATCGGCGGTCGCTGATGAGCGGGGCCGCGCCTTCGCCGCCTACCGACCCGCTCCTCGAGATCCGCAATCTCACGATCCGCTATCGGGATGGCGGCCGGCAGATCAACGCCGTGAGTGATGTCAGCTTCGCGCTGAAGCCCGGCGGTTCGCTCGCGATCGTCGGTGAGTCGGGATCGGGCAAGAGCAGCGTGGCCGGTGCGGTGCTGGACTTTCTCGGCCCCGGCGCTGAGGTGAGCGGCGCGATCCGGTTCGAGGGGCAGGACATCGCCGGCCTTTCCCCGGCGCAACGCCGGCGGATGCTCGGGCGACGCATCGGCGCGGTGTTTCAGGATCCTTTCACCGCGCTCAACCCGGCGCTGCGTGTCGGCCGGCAGATCGCCGAGCCGATGGTGGAGCATTTGGGGCTGGCGCTGCCGGAAGCGCTCGGCCGCGCCGAGATCGCGCTGCGCGAAATGGGGATCGAGCGCGCGGCCGAGGTTGCCTGCGCCTTCCCGCACCAGCTTTCGGGGGGAATGAAACAGCGTGCGCTGATCGCCGCGGCGCTGGCCTGCGGCCCCTCGCTCTTGATCCTCGACGAACCGACCACCGCGCTCGACGTCACCGTCGAGGCGCAAATCTTGCGCCTGTTGTCGCGCCTCAGACGCGAGACAGGCGTCAGCCTCCTGTTCATCAGCCATAATCTCGGCGTTGTGCGCCGGCTCTGCGACGATGTTGCCGTGATGTATGCCAGTCAGCTCGTCGAGCTTGGCGATGTGCGCAGCGTGCTGGAGCGTCCGGCCCACCCGTACAGCAAGGGGTTGCTCGCGTCGCGCCCACCGCTCGCGGCGGCCTCGCGGGGCAGCCGCCTCGCGGCGATCGCTGGGCAGATGCCGACGGACCCGACACCGGACGCCGGCTGCGTGTTCGCGCCCCGCTGCCCGTTCCACGAGCTGCGTTGCAGCAACGCTCCGCAACTGCTGACGATTGCGCCCGACGGTCACCAAGTGCGGTGCTGGAAGAACGGGGTGTTAGGGCCCTGGCCCCGTCAGGCGGTTGTGGACATCGAAGAGCCCGTGTTCCACCGCGGCGATACGCTGGTCAACGTAACGGGCCTTGGCAAAACCTTCGACAAGCGCGCGCGTTTTACGGCCTGGCGGCTGTCGGTCGCTGATGGTCGTCCGCTTCTCTACCGGCGCCCAGGGCGGGTGCCGGCCGTCAACGACGTCACGTTTTCGATCTCGCCGGGGGAGGTTTTGGGCCTCGTCGGCGAGAGCGGTTGCGGCAAGTCGACCCTTGGCCGTCTGCTCTTGCAACTGCTGCGGCAAAGCCATGGCAGCGTCGAGTTCGACGGGGCCGACATCGCCCGCTTGCCGACCCAGGCCCTGGCGCCGTTTCGCCGGCAGGCGCAAATCGTTTTCCAGAATGTCGGCTCGTCGCTCAATCCCCGATTATCGGTCGGCGAGGCGCTCGAGCGACCGCTCGCTCTGTTCAACCTGGTGGAGCCGCGCGAGCGGACCCGGCGCGTCGAGGCTTTGCTGGAAATGGTCCGGCTCCCCGGCGCCTATCGAAAGCGCTTTCCCCACCAGCTGAGTGGCGGCGAACGGCAGCGCGTGGCGATTGCCCGGGCGCTCGCGACCGAGCCGCGTTTTGTGGTGTGCGACGAGCCGGCTTCCGCACTCGACGTATCGGTGCAGGCGACGATCGTCAATCTGCTGGCCGATTTGCGCGACGCGTTCGCCCTCGCCTACCTGTTCATCTCGCACGATCTCGCCGTTGTGGCCCAACTCTCCGACCGGATCGCGGTGATGTATCGCGGCAAAATCTGCGAAATCGGCACCGCCGCGGAAGTGCTGGCGCCACCGTATCATCCGTATACCGAAATTCTTCTCGCTTCGGCCGCCGATGACGAACCGCCGGCGGTGCCGCAGGGTGCTTCCACGGAACTTGCCGTTGGGCACCCCGGCTGTGTGTTCGCGGCGCGCTGCCCCCACCATTTGGGGTCGATTTGCGCTACAAAGCCGCCGCCACTCAGGGTGCAGAGTGCGTCGCACGCCATCGCCTGTCATCTAGACACCGCACAGCTGGCTTTGTCGCGCCTGGGCGCGTAACCCGTGCTCAATGTCGGCTAGCAAACGCAATGTCAGGGCGTCTCGCGGCCATTGATCCCTTTGCCGGCAGCGAAACGTTCGTGATCGGCGTGTGGCTTGCACCTTAGAGAATTGCGAGGCCGTCGACGGGGTGGCCGGCGACACTACTTCACCGCGGGGTTCGAATATGCCAAAGCCCTTCCATCTCGCATGGTTCACTAATTTTACCGCAGGAAACTGGGACGGCACATTCACTCATGGCGGTTCTCCGTGGGATGGCAGGTTCTTCGTCGACATGGCGCAGGCGTTGGAGCGCGCTTGCTTCGACTACGTCATCTATGAGGACAAATTGCTGGTGCCCGAGGCCTATCGCGGCTCGACCGAAACAACCCTGAAATACGCCCAGCAAGTCCCCAAGCACGACCCGGTGCCGCTTGCCGCCATGGTCGCCGCATTGACATCGCGGATCGGCGTCGTGCCGACGATGTCGACGCTGGCTTGGCCGCCATTCATGCTGGCCCGGGCCTCGGCTACGATCGACCACATCTCCGGCGGCCGGTTCGGCTGGAATATCGTGACCAGCGGCGAGGATCTCGCGGCGCAAAATTTCGGCATGGACGTGCTGCCACCGCGCGAGCTGCGCTATGCGATGGCCGACGAGTACATGGACCTCGTCAATCAGCTTTTCGACTCGTGGGAACCTGACGCGGTGGTCAAGGACCGCGCGCGCGGCGTTTATGCCGATCACACGAAGGTCCACCCGATCCATTTCAAGGGCGAGTTCTTGAAGTGCCGCGGTCCGCTGAATACCGCGCCCTCGCCGCAAGGGCGGCCGACCTATGTGCAGGCCGGCGGCTCGTCGCGCGGCCGCGATTTTGCCGCCAAGCACGCCGACTCGATCATCGCGACCGCCAACCAGATCTCCGGCATGAAGGATTTCCGCGACGACCTGCGTACTCGCGCCGCCAAGCTGGGCCGCAACCCTGATGACATCAAGATCCTGTACCTGGTCTACCCCTTCCTCGGCGAGACACGGGAGGAGGCGCAAGGGCAGCATCAGCGACTGGTCAATGAGCCAAGCTATATCGAAGCGGCGATCGCAGGCATTGGCCAGATCACCGACATCGATTTCTCACAGTACGATCTGGATAAGCCGTTGCCAAAGCTGACAACCAACGGCGAGTCGGGCGCACTCGACAAGTTCCAGCAGTGGGGCAGCGGTAAGACGCTGCGGCAGCTGGCCTCGGAACGATACGACAATGGGCTGAACCTGATCGGCGCGCCCGATGAGGTCGCCGCGCGGATGGGTGAGGCAATCGACGAGATCGGCGGCGATGGCTTCCTGATCAGCACCCCGCTTCAGCGCATCAGCCGCCGCTTTATCAACGAGGTCTGCGAAGGCCTGGTGCCGGCGCTGCAACGCCGCGGGCTTGTGCGAACCGCATACAGCCGGTCAATGCTGCGTGAGACCTTGCGCGAATTTTGACCAATAGCTTTGTCATGCGCTGCTCGGAAGAGAGTGTACCGTTCCCGCTGCCTCGCGCGCTGGCGCCACTCCTGGCCGCGGCCGCCGGCCGCCCCCATTTTTTCGGGACGACCATTCTTTGAAAATCAGCAGCTCAGTGCCTCATCCCGGCTGACCTCATCGCGTCGGCGATCGTAGAGCTGTGTGGTGCACGTCGACGCGTGGTTCGCCATAGCCGCGGCCTTTTCCAGCGTGCTACGGCCCTGCCCGTGCAGCGCAGCGATCAGCTTCGATCCACCACCGGCCCCGCGGTACTGAAATTTGGCCCGGCCAAGATATTAGTCGCCAGTGGTGCCACGTCGCCCGGCCATACCGTCTCTGCCGGCTCTGTCGCATGGCATGGCCCGCGCATTCGCGCGAAACGCCCGGCTTCTCGACCTCGGCAGGCTAATTCCCGTTGAGAGACGGCCTCTCCGCTGGAGCGAGCGGGATTCGAACTGCTGGTCCCCCTCAAAGGAGATGCTAGCTTCCGCGACCATCCGGTCGGCCTCCGCCCCTCTCGTCGGCGCGTAAAAGCAACACTGTTTCCTGGAGGGACCGGTGGTTCGAATCCGGCTTCCTCCCTGCGTGTTCTGCTCCTACCCAACCGTGCCGTGCCCGCCGAT
>Ga0306923_10003340_pt1 | contig 15055 bp, 13 predicted proteins | sample sta12Can44000108_FD_203841 | JGI IMG/M metagenome (GOLD analysis project Ga0306923, IMG submission 203841) | Lab enrichment of tropical soil microbial communities from Luquillo Experimental Forest, Puerto Rico - statanox.12C.anox.44.000.108 (v2)... | ecosystem: Environmental > Terrestrial >... | reverse complement strand
AAGAAATCCGCAAGGAAACCGGGGTTAAAGTGACGGCGGTTCCTGGCGACATATCGAGCGAGGCCGGCCGCGCCGCGGCACTCGCCGCCTGTCCTAACCCCGACATCCTGGTAAACAATTGTGGCGGACCGCCACATGGCGACTTCCGCGAATGGTCGGTCGAGGATTGGCAAAAGGCGGTCAACGCCAACATGCTGACGCCGATCATGCTGATCAAGGCGGTGGTTGACGGAATGTGCGAGCGCAAATTCGGCCGCATCGTCAACATCACTTCGGGCTCGGTGAAGTCACCGATCCCCAATCTCGGCATGAGCAACGGCGCACGCGCCGGCCTTACCGCTTTCTGCGCCGGCATCGCACGGCAGGTCGCCAAATACAATGTGACGATCAACGGCCTGTTGCCGGGACCATTTCTCACCGACCGGCTGCGCTCGGGCATCGAATACGAGGCTCGGCGACAAAACGTCTCCTTTGAGGAGATGCTCGCCAAGCGCGGTCAGACCAACCCGACCGGCCGGGTCGGCGATCCCGCGGAATTTGGCGACGCGTGTGCTTTTTTGTGCGCCGCGTCGTCCGGTTTCATCGTCGGCCAAAACCTGCTGCTCGACGGCGGCGCCTTCAATTCGACCATGGGCTGAGGCGGCAGGCGCCCCGGTATCGAAGGGCTTGCATCAGCCGAAGAATGCCGGTTCATAAGACGCTACCGCATGCGTCGGTGTCGCGGCGACCATCCGAGCTCCTGAAGGAGCCAAGGAGGAGGTGCACAAGGTGGCGTTCAACTCGAAAGTGTTCCAGAAGGAAAAGATTGTTCTCGGCGGCACCGAGGAATGGATTGTCCGCGGCGGCCGCCATCTCTTCCCGCTGCTGCCCAAGGCCTTTGCCGGGATCAACCAGATCGGCGTGATCGGATGGTCCTCGCAGGGGCCGGCCCAGGCGCAAAACCTCCGGGAATCGCTCGCGGGCAGCGGCGTCCGGGTCAAGGTCGGCCTGCGCCCAGATTCCAACTCGATCCCCAATGTCGAGAAGGCCGGATTTACCGAGGCCAACGGCACGCGTGGCGAGATGTACGAGGTTATCGCCGGGTCAGACCTCGTGCTCTTGCTGATCTCCGACGCTGCACAAGCCGACAATTACGATCGGATCATGGGTGCAATCCGCCCGGGTGCCACCCTCGGGCTGTCGCACGGGTTCCTGGTGGCCCACGTCAAGAGTTCCGGCAAGGCCTTTCGCAACGACATCAACATCATCGGGGTGTGTCCCAAAGGCATGGGCCCGTCGGTCCGGCGGCTCTACGAGCAGGGCCGCGAGATCAATGGCGCGGGGATCAACTGCAGCTTTGCCGTCCACCAAGACATCGACGGCAAGGCCACCGACTACGCTCTGGCGTGGGCGATCGGGCTCGGCTCCCCCTGCACCTTCGAGACGACGCTCGAGTTCGAGTACAAGTCGGACATTTTCGGTGAGCGCGGCATTCTGCTCGGTGCGGTTCACGGAATCTGCGAGAGCCTCTACCGCTGGTTCCGTTCCCATGGGCGGGAGCGGGACGACGCCTTCCTCGACTCGGCCAGAAGCATCACCGGCGCCATCAGCAAACAGATATCGGCAGCGGGGCTTCTCGGGACCTACCAAGCGCTCGACGAGAGCGGGCGGCAGCTCTTCAAAAAAGCCTATTGCGCCTGCTACGGCCCCGCGGCCGACATCCTCACCGAGATCTATGACGAGGTAGAGAGCGGCAACGAGATCCGCAGCGTGGTCAGCGCGGCGCATCGGCTCAACCGTTTTCCGATGAGCGAGATCGCCGGCACCGAGATGTGGCAGGTCGGCCGTTCGCTACGCAGCAATCGCCAGTCGGAAATCGATCCGGTGACCGCCGGTGTCTATGTCGCGACGATGATGGCGCAGACCGATATCCTGAAGGCCAAGGGGCATCCCTATTCCGAGATCGTCAATGAATCGATAATCGAGGCGATCGACTCACTCAATCCCTACATGGATTTCAAGGACGTCGCCTACATGGTCGACAACTGCTCGACTACGGCTCGGCTAGGCGCACGAAAGTGGGCGCCCCGCTTCGACTACGCGATGACCCAGAGCGTGCTGCCGATATTGGAAACCTCGGGCGAGCAGGACGAGGCGCTGTTCCAGCGGTTTCTCGACAGCGACGTGCACAAGGCCCTGTCGGTATGCCTAGACCTTCGCCCGCCGGTGTCGATCGCGGTGCTGACCTAGCGGGTTCGCGCACCCCGGCACCTGCTTCGATTACCTCTGAGGCTTGTGATATGTCGCTTCCGCGGTGGCGAGATCGATGCGCCCGTCGGCGAGGTCACACTATGACTACGACGGCCCACAGGGTTGCGCCGAGTGTGAGCACGGCAAGACGCATCAGGCGGGTTTTCGGGATGTCCGATCCAACGACAATTTCGGCATAACCGGTATACGGACACCACCGGTGGATATGGTATTCGGCTCCGCCGATCATCTTGCAATGGGCCTGCGCGCCGCGGATTGCTTGCCGCAGTGTCGGATATCCACCACCGGTATACTCAGCCCCATCAGGGGCATAAATCCTGGCGGCGAACCTGATCTTTTCCATTCCGGGCCCTCCGATAATGTTTTCAGCCTGCTGTTCGATGGTCGCGGCGAGGTGGTGGACGCTACCTGCTTTAGGGCTGGTTCACTGGAAGGATTAGTGGCTAGCCTGTGACGGTTTTGTGTATTCGGCACAAGCCATTGAAAATTTTACCGAAAATCTTCTTTGAAAGCGTGCAGCCGTTTATGAAGATCCGTGCTCCATAATCTCAGCCACTTCAGGGAAGATCAGTACTGACGCTGTGCGTTGGAGCGCTCGTCGTAGCCGGCGATGTAGCCGCCCGAGCCGTCCGTTCGGCGGAAGGGGCATTAATTTGCCACGTGTTCTACCCCTTAAGGTTAATTGACGTCTTTAACACCCGAGAGCAAGCTCCACCCAAAACCGGCCTCAAGGCCAGCCCAGATAAATCGAACGGGGGAGGAATGCCGCAAGCTCTCGGACGGCTGTCCGCAGACGGTTCGTTGGGTCACCCCATTCGTGCCCCGCCGACAAGGCGAAAACGCCGATGCAATTCAAACAATCACAGTCCCATGCCAAGAGCACGGGAGGGAGGAGTCACGCCATGCGATTGAAACGTTCACTCATCTTGACCGCTGCGTTAGGGGTTGCTCCGTTGCTGATGTCCCCGATCGCAGCGCAGGCACAGATCGTAAAGAACCCTCTGTGTCCCGTTGAAACCGCAATCTTCGCGCCGGACCAGGGGAAAGACATCACCGTTCCAACGGGGTTCACAGTCTCGGTCTTCGCGTCTGGGCTCAACGCACCGACCGGCATCGCATTCCTCGGCAACAAGAATAAGTTCCAGGTGTTTGTGCTCGAATCGGGTCATGGCTTGCCAAGCCGGTGCAACGAGCAGGGGTCATTCGGAACCGGCGAGTTCGATCCGAGCAACCCGTTCACACCCGACATCCTCGTGTTCGACCAAAACGGCAAAAAAATTGCCGGGCCCTTGGCGAAACCGAGTGCGCCGGGTGTCGGCCTTCAGCCCAGAGGACCGGCGATCGACATTGCGTTCGAACGCGGCTTCCAAGGAGGTCGCCTCTTTGCGACCGACTCCAATCAGGCTACCCACACGGGTACAAGTGCTAACAGTTCACGCATTGTTACCGTGGACCCGACGACCGGGGCCGTGACCCCGTTCATCACAGGCCTGCCGACTGGTGACCATCCTACGGAGCAATTGGCGTTCTCAGGCGGGTGGGTCTACTGGTCGCAGGGATCGACGACCAACAGCGGCGTCGTCGGTCTCGACAACGGCAGCGGGACGGGCCAGCCTGACATCCCGTGCCAGGATATCACGCTGAGCCAGAACGTCTTCCCGTCTAGTGCTTCGAAAGCGACGAGCGGCTACTCGCCCTTCGGTGTCCAGCAGAAAGGAGCCACCATACCGGCGTTCACCAACCAGTCCACCAGCCCCTCGACCGTCCGGCAGGGTGTCTGCGACGGCGCGACATTACGCGCGAAACTCAACGATCCCAACACAATCCAGGCGTTCGGGTGGGGGCACCGGAACGGCTACGCGATCCGCTTCGCGCCCAATAATCATCCATTGGCCGGCCAGCTGCTGGTCGGCGAGGACGGTGCCGACGAGCGCGGCGCGCGGCCTTCGAACGGCGCCCCGGAAGTGCTTTCGGTCGATGTGCAGAACGCCGACGGCACGCCGGTCTATCACGGCTGGCCGGACCGCTACGGCTTTCTGGCAGCAAGCCAGGCGGTGTTCAACCCGATCGGCGGGCCTAGCGACGATCTCTGCGTCTTCGATGCCGGAAACCCGCCGAGCTTCTGCACGCCGGCGAGCCTTGCGAACATCTTGAAATTTGATGTTCCGATCGCCGACGTGCTGGCGTTCCCGCCGGCGCCGATCGTTGCGCCAATCGCGATCGAGGCGGCGGATTCATCATTCACCGGCATCGACTTCGTGCCGAAATCGTTCGTCGGCGGCCCGGTCCTGGACGGGGCGGCGCTCTACAGCCTCGAAGGAGATTTTGGGTTCTCGCCGCCGAACGCCACCTCCCCCGCCCCCGAAGTCGGGCACGAAGTCAAGCTGATCAACTTCAACCAGGACCCGAGCGGCCCGCTGCAGCTCAGCTTCCAGAACTTCGCGCGCAACGTTACCGGCGATGAGGCGTTCATCAGCCCCACCAACCCTGCCGCGTTCAACCGGCCGACCAATCTCAGGTTCGGGCCGGACGGCTGCGCCTATGTAGTCGATTACGGCGCGGTGCGGGACCCCGGCGGCGGGCCCGGCGGCGCCACCCGTTTTAAGGATCCGGCGGACGCTCCGCTCGTCCAGTTCCCTGGCACCGGCGTGATCTTTAAGATCTGCGCTTCCCAATAATCCGCGCGTAGCCTATTGGGGGCGGCTAAGGCCGCCCCCGACTTTTTGGCGCGCTCGCGCAGCACGAATTTTTAGGTTTCCGGGGTCGAGGTCTCAGTCGGCGCCTCTGCGGCGACGGAGGGCCAAGGTGCGTTCGCCACAGGCTCTCTCCCGGGCGTGTCAAATGCGCCTCCGCCGCTGGGGGGAGCATTCGTCGCGATCGCCGTGTGCGGCGGCGAACCGGCTTTGGCCGCCGCTCGGAAATCCCCGAAACGGCTCGGGCGCCGGCCGACCGATGTAGCAACATCTGCACTAGGGCTGTACAAGCGTCAGGTCAGAATTCACTGATTTTCTGACGCGAAAGAGCACCATCCTCCGCCCAGTTCACGTGAAGCCCGGTACTCGGTCCGGTGAATCGTTGGCCGCACCTTGGGTCTACGGACAAAGTGAGCCAGAGGTGGCCCGGACAGGTGCCTCCCAGGCACTGTAAGGTTCCACGATCTATCGTGTAATCACCGACGCCCCACCCTGCATCAGGCGCGAGCACGCCGACGTGTAGACAATCGCTCTGGCCGCTGGGAGGTCCCGTGGTCTCGGGGCTCGCAAACACGTCTGGCCAACGCGAGCACCAGGCGGCGGTACAGTTCGGCCAATACTCTGAATAGTATTGCAGCCAAAGATCTGGTGAAGTCACGGTGTCATAGTTGTGTACCGCCACCTGCAGTATAAATTCTCCATTATTTGCTGGGTTGGTCGACGGAACCACAACCGGCGAAATAAATGGCGCCTTAACAATCTGAACGGTGTTGGTGCAACCCGCAAGAAGGAGGCCTAGACCGACCATGAGCCAGCGGGCAATCACTTTGCGAAAGGGCGGCGCAAGCTGACCTCCTTATCCACGTGTTTCCTTGATCGCGCGTTAGCTTACAGAGGGTGGGCTGCAAGTCGAACGTCGGCGCCGCGAGGTGTCTGCAACGAGTCGCCAAGCTTCACTGCCGTTACTACCGCTTTCTTCGGCCTCGCTCTCCCTGTATCGCAAGCGCTGACGGAGCGAAGGATATATCAGTCTCCAGCAGGGTTCCAACCGACATTCCCGACTGCGCGCACCGCGCGCTTCAATTCAGGGTACTCCATGCGCTTGCGCGTCACGCATTTCTAGGTCTCCGGGGTCGAGGTCTCAGTTGGCGCCTCGGTGGCGACGGTGCGCTAAACAGCGTCTGCTGAAAGCTTGCCGGCCATCGGTGGTGCCGCGCTCCGGCGCGTCACCACCGCCGGAGGATCGGGATCAGCGTCGATAATGGCGCGGGCCTCGGCGTCTGCGCACCCGCCTGCTGGGCTTCGTACTGCTGTTTATATAAATGCCAGATCCCGGCGTTAGTGGTGGGGCCGCTGCCGGCCCGCTTGAACCAATCGAGCATTTGGGCGGTCGAATCGACCTGGTCGTCGTGCTTGCGCTTTGGGAAAACCGTCAGTTCGTGCAGGTATTCGGGAAGCCAGGCCGCCTCCTTGGGGAGGTGGACAAAGCCGTTCTCGATCATCGCGGTCTGGGCATGCATGCGCATGATCTTGTCGGCTTGCGGCTGGTAGCGGGTGACAGGGTGCAGGCCTTCGGCCACCAGCTCCTGGATCAGCTGGGTGCCCGAGGCCTTGTCCTCGATCAGCACGACGCTCGCACCGAAAGCCTCGCATTGCTCGCACACCGCCCGCTTTAGCTCGGGATATTCCATGCGCCGGCGCAGCACGTGCAACAGGTAGAGGTCCTTGCCCTTGATCCCCCAGCTCGTGCACACGCTGAAATCGCTGAGCTCGCTCGCCTTGTTGGCGGTGTCCCAGCTCTGTACGACGCGGTCGAACTCCTCCGGCCGCTCGTTCGGCGCGTAGCGGCGAAACCACGCCGCCTTGACCATGCCGCCGCCCTGCGGCGACGGGGCTTGCTGGTATTGGCCGGCGAAATTGTACTCGCCCAGCGTGCGGCGGATCTGCTCGAGCATCTCTTGTGGCTCGCGCTCGGGATGCAAGGCCTCGCCGCGCTGCCGCGTCACGCACCGGCTCTCCAGCCGTGCCTCGATTATGTGGGTCTCGTCGTCCTCGGCGATCGCCGGAAAGCGCGCAACCTCCCACGGCTCCTGCGCCAGCACATGGCCGACCAGATCGTCCTCGTGCAGCCGGTGCATGATCAGGATGATCGCCCCCTTTCGCTTGTCGTTGAGCCGGCTGTAGAGGGTGTGGTCGAACCACTCGTTGGCCGCCTGGCGCTGGGCTTGCGACAAGGCCTCCTCGGGCTTCAGCGGATCGTCGATGATAATGATGTCGGCACCTCGCCCGGTGAGCACGCCACCGACCGAAGTGGCGAGCCGGCAGCCCTGCGCGGTCGTCTCGAACTCCGCCACCGCCTGCCGCTGGGCCGAGAGGCGGGTCGGAAAGAGCCGCTGGTACCAGTCGCTGGTGATGATATGCCGGCAATCGCGCGCCAGCTTGTCGGCGAGGTCCTGCGCATAGCTGACGCAGAGGATCTGCGTGCTCGGGTCGTGCCCCAGGCACCACGCCGGAAAGGCGATCGACGCCAGATGCGACTTCAGGTGGCGCGGCGGCACGTTGATGATCAGCCGGCCGACCCGGCCGCGGTACACCGCGGCGAGCTTGGCCGCGATCGCTTCGAAATGCCAGTTCATCGCGAACTCGGCGCGCGGGTTGAGCTCGCAAAATCCGCGATGCGCAAAGCCGGCGAAATCCGCCCGCAACAGCGCGTCGTAGCGGGCCACGGTAAAGGTCTCGTCCACGGCGGCTCAGGGCGCGTCTTGGGTTTTCTCGGCTGCGATGGCAGCTCTGATGTCGCGCTCGATCCGCTTCCTGAGCTCGGCGATGACCTCCTCGTCCGCCGCCGTGATGGCGGGAGGCGGCGGGGCCCCTGGTGAGTCGGCGGCGTGCCGCGCGGCCCGCTCGGCGATGTCGGTCAATTGCTTGATCGCGCGCAAATCGGCCGAGGCCGATTTGTTGACCAGCTGCTTGATCACCAGCTCGCGCTTGGTGACCCGGCGCCGCTTGCCGTCCTCGGTGACCTGGACCTTCTCGTCGAGCGCTTCGGTCAGCAGGGTCGCGAGGTTCTTCGAGCCTTTTGGCCGGCCCTTAGGGTTGCCGGACCGGCGCTTCTGAAACCCGGTGTGGCGCGGCGGCTTGCCATAGCCGATCTGGTAATCGCCCTCCGTTTCGGTGTCGGAATGTGATGCAACTTTCATCGGCGACATATAGCAGAAAGCCGCCGCATTGTCAATTACGCAATTACGAAATCAGGATCGACCCGTTGTTCCCGTTCTCTGCGCCGCAAACCCCTGTCGGCTCATCAGAGCAGCGACGGGGAATACGATACCGGTTGCGATCAAGCTTCGTGCGGCTCCTCCTTCGTGGTCGGTTCGACAGCGCCGTCCTCGGTGCGGGGCGCCGTCTTTTGCTGCTGTCGTTGCAGCTTTTTGTCGGTTCTGGCCTTTTTTGCGCGGTCGCGCTCGGCACGTTCAAAGCGATAATTCGGTTTGCGCATCAGCAGACTCCTGACGATTTCGAACGATTTTTGAACAGCGGGCTTGCGCCCTTTTTGACACAGCCTCCCGCAGCTTTCCGATAATTCACGTCGATCAGTAACCCTCGCGCTCGAGCCGTTTGCGCATCGCCTTGCGGTATCGGCGAACCGCCTCGGCCCTTTCGCGCACTCGTCGCTCCGACGGCTTCTCGTAGGAGCGGCGCCGCTTCATCTCGCGAAAGGTACCCTCACGCTGCATCTTTTTCTTCAAGACGCGGAGTGCGCCGTTGACGTCGTTGTCTCGGACAAAGACCTGCACTGGATTTGTACCCTTTCCTGAGGTGTGGACGATAGCGCGGCGCCCCGCGGGCCTTAGCGGCGACGAACGCGGGCCACGGACTTGACCCGACTGCGGGGTTTCCCGGAGATTTCCGCAATTTGCCGGTCCCGGGCCTCGATAAAGGCCTTGGCGGGAAGGTCCCCGTCGACCCCGCCGAGTTCAGAGCCCGGTACTTTGCGGTTCGAGGTTCGGCTCCCATCCTCGTAGAGAACATCGAAGAGAACGAACTCCTCGACGCGGCGAACGGTGGAACGTCTGGCCATGCGTCAATCCTCGGATGCTGGTTGATGTGCCGCAGACATCGACTGACTGGCGGCGGCGCAGTGAAACGGCATTAGTCGCTCCCGATCCTCGAGCCGATAGTTCGAGATCCGCGGGTCGCCGCGCGGCTTCGGTGTGCGCCGCGACGACCCGGTGAGCTAGGTCTCCCCGAACCAGGTTTGCCCGAACCAGATTTGTTTGACGACGGGCGGCGCAGCAATGCCGGAAACGAACCGCTAGCGGGCGGGTCTCCGCGCCGGTCGTCACTGCCGGCAGCCCGCGACGCGGGGTTGGGTTCCCGCACCGGTTTTGCTTTTGCCGGCGCCTCGATAGGGCCATCGCGCGGCGCCCGAATCGCCGACGGGATCGCGCGGAGCGAGCATCGCGTCAGCTTCTCGATGTCGCGCAGATAAGGCCGCTCGTCATCGCTGCAGAACGCGATCGCGGTCCCGGCAGCACCGGCCCGCGCGGTTCGGCCGACGCGATGCACGTAATCTTCGGGCACATTCGGCAATTCGAAATTGATGACGTGCGACACCCCGTCGACATCGATGCCGCGGGCGGCGATGTCGGTAGCGACGAGCACCCGGGTTTGGCCGGCGCGAAAGCCGGCGAGCGCGCGTTCGCGCTGCGGCTGGGATTTGTTGCCGTGAATGGCGGTCGCCTCGATGCCGGCGCCGACCAGGTGACGCACGACGCGGTCGGCACCGTGCTTGGTGCGGGTAAAAACCAACACGCGCGCAAGCACCGGATCGCGCAGCAACGTCGCGAGCAAGTCCCGCTTCCGATCGCTCGGCACGAAGACGACCCCCTGTTGGACGCGCTCGACCGTCGTTGCCGACGGTGCGACGACCACCTTGACCGGGTCGGTGAGATAGTCTTCGGCCAGGGCGGCGATCGGCCGCGGCATCGTCGCCGAGAACAATAAGGTTTGGCGCTGTCGCGGCAACAATTTCACGATGCGCTTCAGCGCGTGGATGAAACCGAGGTCGAGCATCCGGTCGGCCTCGTCGAGAACCAGAACCTGCACGCTCGACAGGGTCAGCGACCGGGTGTCGATCAGATCGAGCAAACGTCCCGGTGTGGCAACGAGAATGTCGACGCCGCGCGTCAGCTTCTGCCGCTGCGGCCCAATCGGGACGCCGCCGAACACAACCGCCGTCGACAGCGGCATTCCGGCGCCGTAGACGCGAAAGCTGTCGGCGATCTGGCTCGCCAATTCGCGCGTCGGGCTCAGCACGAGGACGCGGCAGGTATGCGGTGCGGCTCGTCGTGGAACGGTGGCGAGGCGCTCGAGGATTGGTAATGCGAAAGCGGCGGTCTTGCCGGTGCCGGTTTGTGCGATGCCGCACAGATCGCGCCCGCCGAGCACCGGCGGGATGGCTTGGAACTGGATCGGCGTGGGTGCGGTGTAGCCTTCTGCGGCAAGCGCGCCAAGGATAGGCGCGGAAAGTCCAAGGTCGGAAAAATGGGGCAAAGTAGTGACGGCCTCTCGGTATTGGAGTGCCGACAATGCGTTCGCGTGAACGCAATGCGCGGTCGGGAGACGACCCGCGCGATTAGGGCTGTCCAGATGTCGGCAGGGGATAAAGACCGGTCCGCTTCCACCGCGTCGGTGGTTCGCTCACGCAGGCCCGGTCACATGACTCAACCGAAGAGCACGAACACTGCACGCCTCATATGCTGGCGGATCTGGCGGAATCAAGTGCCTGCGGCATCTCGGCCGCGACGGCGCCGCCGCGTCTAGGTCTAGTATCGACTTAAACAATGACCCGCGGATTGTAAGATAAAATGTAATTATTAAGCAGTTCAATTTTTGATGATTTCTTTAAGGTATGGCCAAAAACTGGAATCTGCCCCACTTATCCGAAGAGCATATTTGCGTTTCACCATGCCGTTGTCGCGACGGTGCGAAGCCCCAAGATGGAGCCGGAAACGGCCCAGGGGCGCGGGCTTGGTGTTCGGCAAATTGACGGGCGCCTGCAACGCGATCGGTGCGGCCGGCAATCGCCCCGTGGTGCGTCTCTCAACTCCGGTCCATGATTGCAGACACGAGCGTTTCGATCTGTGTCGGCGCGATGTCCAGGCTCGATAGGCCGGGACAATCGACGGAGGGAACATTGTCGCGCTGCAAAAGTGCTACCTGGTTGCGGGTCAGAGGAGAGCCGGGGAGGAACTCGGCCCCCAACGCGAGAATTCGCCACAGTGCAAATGGCAACGGTACAAGCCTCGGGCGAGCCCCGATCCGATCGGCGATGGTTCTGACCAGTTCTTTATAAGTGTAGACCCGTGCGCCGGCGAACTCGTAAGAAGCGACGCTCCCTCGTGCGCCAGACAACACTCGCGCGATCCCTTCGGCTACGTCCTCAACATATACCGGTTGCAGTTTCGTTTCTCCCCGGCCGAACATTGGATAGACGGGCAGGATCCGGAGCAGCCGCGCGAGCGTCGTTAGAAAGACATCATTGGGCCCGAACATAACAGCCGGGCGAATGAGGATCGGGCTAGGAAATTCCTGCCGGACCGCAATCTCCCCTCTGCCGCGCGCGGCGATGTAAGGCGACGACGAAGCCGGATCGGCACCAATGCCAGAGACATGGATCAGCCGTTCCACACCGCTCGCGCGAGCGAGGCGAGCCACGCCCGCCGCCGCCTCGATATGCACTGCATCGAAGGTTACGCGGCCGCGCTCGACATAAAGGCTGACGGCATTAACGGCACCATTGGCGCCGAAGAGCGCCGCGGCGACCGAAGTCTCGTCATGGATATCAGCTTTCATGGCCTCCAGCCCCGCATCTGATCGGGATGCCGATCCAACCCGCTCGGGGTGGCGCGATGCTGTCCGCACCTGGAATCCGTGGCCAAGCAGATGTCGTACGATCCGGCGACCGAGAAAACCGGTTCCGCCGAACACTGTGATGAGCCTGCGATGGCCGGCTGCGCTGTGTGTAAGGTCTTCTGCCATGCCTCGCACGCGAGTATCGCTGCGGCAATCTTGTCTCCTTCTAACATGGCCTTCTCCTCAGCCCGTACCCTTATTTGGCCGGCTGGTTCCACCCCTCCCCCTTGGCGGCGAGACCTTCAGCGTCTTATCCACCACACTGTAAGTCTTCAGTCCCAAGCCGCGCGCGATACTTTTGGCTCGTTTTTTTGGCCTCTTCCTTATCGTCCACCAGGAAAATCTTTGGGGCTCCGATAGAGCCATTACCCTGATCATCGCGTTTGGAAATCGTTGCGCGAAAGCCCGCACCATCCTGTTGGATCGTCAATCGCACGATCATGCCCCGATCCTCTCATTGCAATCCGACGGTTTTTCGGATTGCGCCATCAGCTGTCTTGTCACCCAAAGCCGTGGGTCACGAGCCGCCTGCCCGTGTTTGACCCAGGGTATAGCGCTCGGATAGCTTGATTCGTGCAGCGCTTGCGCCCGTTCTTCGACTGCTCGCCTCACCTCGCGTCCGGCCATCGGCACGCCTCTCAGAATGTTGAATTTTATCGAGCGCAGGGACTCCGTGGCGTGCCTTTCGAGCAGCACGGTCGATTTCACCGCGCCTTAGGCGGCCGACCCGTCGCCCATTTCACAACTCACCTGGACAATCGGGTGGTCAATCGCGCACGCTCGCCGAGCAAGCTAGCGAACATTGGCGCCGTGCGCGCCCAACACGCTCGGCTGTTAAGACACAGCCCCTGAGCGTAATCACATAGGACTGACGAACACCCAATTCAATGACGAACTCGTCCGAGGCTCAGTAGGAAGATGGCCGGTGAAGGGACGCGCTCAATGGGGCGTTGCGCGATAAGGCTGAATGGCGCATTCGGAGCGGAGTGCCCGAGGTAGCAAGTCGCCAGAGGGAGCCAAGGCGCAGCAGGAACGATATCCGGGCCGGCAGTGTTTCGCGATTATGCACCGCGCATCTCATTACCGCGAGCTAGCGGACCACGCTCGGCAATTGGCCCAAGCGACGTGGCAGGACGATCTAGAGAATACGCTCCGTTGCCTGGCGCGGGACTTTGATGAGATCGCCGATGACATCGAAGCTGATGCGACGGAGGTGCGTCACCTCGCGCCTTCTCGCTGGCACTTTTGCCGCGGTCAGGCGTTCTGATAGGGCTCTCGGAGACGTGTCGCGGCCGCTCGCGATCGGCCTTGCGCCCCTGATCGGCCGGGCGTTGGCGGATCGAGCCCTTGGATCAGCTCCAGGAGCCATAATCGCGCGTCCTCAATGAGCAGACCCCGCGATCAAGCGCTTCATCTAGCTTTCCAATGTCATTATGAACAAACTGTCGGGGACAGAATTGTCTTCCGCCTCATTCGGGACATTGGGCGAATTTCAGTTATCCAGCCTGCCCAAAGTGGGGCGTTAGCGACCGAACGCAGTCAAAGAGGGGGCGATACTCGGGTTGCGCTCGCGCCACCCCTTATACGACGGATCAAATCGGCCCAACAATCGATCACCGGCTTCGGGCGGATCTCGGACCCAGCACCCAAATTACACATGAAACCAATCCCTTATGTCGCGTCCATCAGCCCGATCTTCAAGCGTGGCGAATTATGTCGGCTAGGCCTGTCGCGCGTCTCGTGCTATCAGCCACGGCGATGGGCGCAGCTTGGCCTAAACCCACTGCTAAGGCGCCCCGGTTCGCCGATCGTCTAGAGGCCTGGGGAGCGGCCTCTCTATTCGGCGGGTTCAAGTTTTTGCCCCTCGATTGCGCTTCCGCCCTCGGTGGTGCGGTGGCACGCCGCATTGGACCGTTTCTAGGCGTCTCCAAATACGCTCAACGCAACATCAACCGCGCTTTTCCCGAGCTTTCTGAAACAGAGATCGCCCGCGTCGTCGCCGGGATGTGGGAAAATCTCGGCCGCGTCGCGGCCGAGTACCCCCATTTACTGAAAATACGCGTCTTCGAACCGGGCGGACGGGTCGAGACGCATGGCTTCGAGCATGTGGATCGCGCGGTCGCGGCCGGCCGGCGGATGATCGTCTTCTCCGGCCATATCGCCAATTGGGAGATCGGCATGCTTGCCGGGGCCCAGCACGGAATCTCAGTCGCCCAAATCTACCGCGCTCTCAACAATCCACTACTGGACCGCATGATCGCGCGGTTCCGCGGCGATCGCGGCGAATTCATTCCGAAGGGCGCTATTGCAGCGCGTAGCGCGATCGCGGCGTTACGCCGCGGCACGCATCTGGGCTTGCTTGCGGACCAGAAAATGAATGACGGCATCCCGGTGCCGTTCTTCGGCCGTCCAGCGATGACCGCCCCCGCTCTCGCCGTTCTGGCGCTGCGCTTTGACTGCGATGTGCTGCCGCTCCGGGTTGAACGACTCGATGGCGCACGCTTCCGTGTCACGGTCTTCCCGCCGCTGCCCTTGCCGCGCAGCGGAGAGCCTCATGCCGACGCTGCAGCGCTGATGGCCCAGGTCAACGCGACCTTGGAGGCGTGGATCCGCGACCGACCGGAGCAATGGCTCTGGGTGCACCGACGCTGGCCGGATTAGTCGCTGCTATCTTAGTAATCGATGCCGCCCATTCCGCCCGAGGCATACCCGGTGCACCCTTGGGCTCAGGTCTGTCGCCAATCATTGCCTCGGTGGTGATCAACAGCCCCGCAACCGAAGCGGCATCCTGTAGCGCTACCCGCACGACCTTGGTCGGATCGATAATCCCGGCCATCACCATGTCTTTATAGTCGCCCGACTGTGCGTCATAGCCGTAATTCGGGTTATCCTTGTCCGTTAGCTTGCCGACGACGATCGAGCCCTCGACGCCCGAATTCTCCGCAATCTGCCGTACCGGCGACTGGAGCGCTTTGCGGACGATGTCAATCCCGACCTTTTGGTCGTTGTTGGTAGGGTTGAGGCTGGCCAGAACTTTACTGGCGAAAAGCAGTGCCACACCGCCGCAGGCCACGACACCTTCCTCGACGGCTGCCTTGGTCGCGTGCATCGCGTCGTCGACGCGGTCCTTGCGCTCCTTGACCTCGACCTCGCTGCTACCCCCGACGCGGATGACGGCGACGCCGCCCGCCAGC
>Ga0306923_10003339_pt1 | contig 15056 bp, 12 predicted proteins | sample sta12Can44000108_FD_203841 | JGI IMG/M metagenome (GOLD analysis project Ga0306923, IMG submission 203841) | Lab enrichment of tropical soil microbial communities from Luquillo Experimental Forest, Puerto Rico - statanox.12C.anox.44.000.108 (v2)... | ecosystem: Environmental > Terrestrial >... | reverse complement strand
TGGCAGGTCGCCGGGTGTGGCGAGCCGGATCCGTACGCCGGGATGGTCGGATTGCGCGTGAAGCCGGGCCCGGGCGGAGGATGCGGCGGCCAAGTGCAGCAGTTCCTGTGCGTACGGGCCCGGGTCGGGCGAAGAGGCGGCCATTGTGGTGAGGTAGGTGCAGGCGCGGCGGCGCATCTCCTGGCTGGCTGCTGGGGCCCGCCAGCCCAGGTCGGTGGCGATCGATTCGCGGACCAGATCGTGCAGCCGGGCGCCGGCCGGGACAACCCGGACGACGCCCAGGCCGCACAGCCTGGCGAAGGAGTCCGACACGTCACCGCCGGTCATCTCCTCCAGCAGCTCCTGGTTGAAGGTGCGGACCAGCGATGCGGCCTCCAGGAGCCGCCGCACGCCCGGGTCGGCCGTCTCTCTGGTCATCTGGCCGATCAGGGACTGGGCTATGGCATGAGACAGGTCAGCGTCCCAAGATCCAGCGGCCCGGACGCGCTGGGCGGCGACGGTGAGGAACAGCGGATTGCCGCGTCCGAACGCGGCCACCGAGTCGGCGGTCGCCCGCTCGGTGACGCCGTGATGCCTGAGCAGCCGGCGTGACTCGGTGGCAGATAGCGGGCCCAGATCCAGGTCGTCCACAAGCCCGCGCCAGCGCAGGGATACGGCCGATGCGGCAGGCGGCTGGCGCCCCGACAGGGCCACCAGGACGGGGCCGTCCAGGCCGGGAAGGAAGACATCCCAGAACTGGCGTTCCATGTCCTGCATCTCTTCGAAGGTGTCAAGCACAAGCAGAGCCGGGCGGCCTGGCCCCGATGCCTGCGCTCGGGCTAGGCGCACCGCGACCACGTCGCTGAGCGCCTCCGCGTCATGGCCGAAGTCGCGGCTGTCGAGAATGACCGCCGGGTGCCCACGCCGGTCGCACATGCGGGCCAGCGCGTACGCAAACGCCGTCTTGCCGATGCCGGGCGGCCCGTGGATCTGCAAGATGCGCGGCAGCTGCTCTGATGCGGTCAGCAGCCGCCGGACCCTGGCCAGCTCGGCCGCCCGGCCCTGGAACGCCAAAGCCTCCTGGGCTGCCAGGGCCTGCCCCAGCGTGCCCCGCCGTACGCCGACATCAGGCCGCCGCTCCGCCTGACCGGCCGTTGGCCGGGATGCCGCCGGGCCGGAGGCGCTGTCCCCGCGGAGAATAGCCGCTTGCAGCTCGCGCAGCCGCGGGCCTGGTTCCAGGCCAAGCTCGCTGTCCAGCAGCGTCCGCGCTTCGGCGTATACCTGCAAGGCTTCGGCGCGCCGCCCTGACTGGCTCAGCGCCGTCATGAGGTGCGCGTGCAGCTGCTCGTCCAGCGGGTTGCCGGCGATCAGCGCCCGCAGCTGGGCGGTTGCCTCGGCGTGCTGGCCAAGCGCCAGGCCGGCTTGGATCCGCGCGCTCGCGGCCTGGCGGCGCAGTTCGGCCAGCCTGCAGCACTCCGCGGCGGCGGCACCTGCCAGGTCCAGGTCAGCCAGGGGCTCCCCGGACCACAGCCCGAGCGCACGTCGAAGGTGGCGGCTAGCCGCGGCCGCGTCGCCGGCGGCCAGCGCGTCCAGGCCGGCCACGACCAGCTGCTCGAAGACGTGGGCGTCGAGCTCACCTTCGGTAACCCGCAGCAGGTAGCCGCCCGGCTGGCGGATGATCCGCGGCCGCCCGGCCGCGGGCTCATGCCCTGCGAGCAGCCTGCGCAGCTGCCAGATGTAGGTGTGCACCAAGCCGCCCGCGGTGGCCGGGTGCCCCTCGCCCCATACCTGGTCTATCAGCTCCGCTGCCGACACGCTGCGATTGGCGTGCAGCAGCAGCACCGCCAGAACCGCGCGCTGCCGCGGCGAGGTGACCGGCACCATGACACTTCCGGCCTCGACCCGCAACGATCCAAGAACGCGGAACCTCAAAATGGCCTCTAGTCCACGCCAGTCCCGGCGGCCCGCCGCCGGATCCGCTGCCCATCATAGGAAAGCGGCATCAGGTTCAGCCTCCGACGGCCCACGGAGGCCGCATCGAAGCGGCTAAGGATGTTCCCAGCAACTAACTGCTGTCCCAGCCAACCTGAACTGGAGCGTTGCGCCTCGCGACTGAGCGGTCGGCGGAGCGGGGGGCACGTAGCCGACCTCTGGCCGAAATCTCAGCAGAACGGCCATCCGTGACTACCCGCGTCGCCAGCCCGGCTTGGTCCGGCGCTGGGCTTACAGCACGCGTAGAGCCACTCTAGAGCGCCGCCAGTCAGGGTGTGTGCAGGTACCCGGCGGACCGGCCGGGCCGCTTAGGGAGGCACGGTAATGTCGCAGACTCCGCACTCACGAGCGGTCAAGCTCGCTCACGCCCATGTCGAGGCGTGGGCCAGAAAGGACTTCGATACGGCGCGCAACGGCCTAGCGCCCAACGTCACGGTCACATCGTCGAGCACGAACCCAGACATACCCCGCGCTGACCTCGCGGGCGTCGACGACTACATGCAGGGCCTGATCTTGTTCGCCCAGTCGATCGTGCCCGGCAGCGTTCAGGTGACCGACAGCGCCGGCGACGACCGGTACGCGCTGTTCATGGTGACCACGAAGGTGGACGGCCCGCCGTACGGGAAGCTGACGATCCACAACGCCCGGCTGTACCGGTTCGACGACAACGACAAGATCGCAGCCGAGCAGATCATCTTCTATACCGTTCCCGACTGAATCAGCCAGATCGGTGATGTGATGTTCGCAGCAGCACCGCGACCGGCTGTTTCCGCAAGTTCGGCCATAGCGCGGGCGGCCAGTGCCGGTGAGGAACGGGGAGTACTGAGGATCGTCACCATGCCCAGGTGAATCGCCCCGGCGGCCGGGTGGCGGCGCTGGAGTCCGACCTAGGCACCATGCTCGGCGCGTCCGGGTGATTGGCAGCTGGGCCGATCTTATGCGTGGCTGTCGATTTCAGCGCCGCCCGGCCGTCGAGAGGATGAGGCAAGAAAGGCAAGGGAGGACAAGGTGGATAACCCGCGAGTTGTTGCACCACAGGAGTGGCTGGCTGCGCGCAAGGACCTGCTGGCCCGGGAGAAGGAGGCCACCCGCGCCAAAGATGCGGTGGACACCGCCCGCCGTGCGCTGCCGATGACCGAGGTCATCAAGGACTACACCTTCACGGGCCGGGAAGGGCAGGTGAGCCTGGCCGGCCTGTTTGACGGGCGACGGCAGCTCATCACCTACCACTTCATGTGGCGGCACGCCGAGTCTGGGTTCCCCGGCGAAGATCAGGGCTGCCCGACCTGCTCGTTCCTGGTCGACAGCATCGGCGATCTGTCCCACCTGCATGCCTGTGACACCACGCTGGTGCTGGTGTCCCGGGCGCCCATCGCCAGCATCGAGCGGTTCCAGAAACGGATGGGCTGGCAGGTGCCGTGGTACTCCTCAGCCGGCAGCGACTTCAACTACGACTTCCACGTCAGCTTCGACGAGGGCAAGCTCCCGCTGGAGTACAACTACATGGACCAGGAAACCCTCCAGCGCAAAGCACCCTACATCCGGTCCGGCACGGACGGTCCCGGGGTGAGCGTCTTCCTGCGCGAAGGTGACCGGGTCTTCTGCTCCTACTCGGCCTATCAGCGCGGCCTGGATTCGCTGCTCGGCACCTACCGGTGGCTTGACCTGACTCCGCTGGGCCGACAGCGGCACGTGACCGAGTTTCCCTACCACGACACCTACGACCCGGAACCGTGATGATCACGGCGCTAACGGCCCGGTAGGTGCTCATCGCGGTCTTCGCCGCCGCAGGTCTCACCGCGGCGCGCCCCAGCAGGGCCGGCGGCGCGGCGAACTTCTGACGCGGAAAGAGCGTCCCTGCGACCGCCTCGCCACAATAAGACTCGTTATGCGCGGCCAGGACATGCGGAAGGTTCGTACCACGACCCGACCAGAACGGCGGTAGGCGCGCTGTTATCAACCGGGCTTCGCTTAGTTGGCCGCCTCGGTTATGGCCCAACGTGTGAGTAGTAGGCCCGTATTTTTATTCAGTGGCGCCCTCTGGGTGAACATCCGAATCTGGCCGCAATGAGGACGTCGGATCACAGGACGCATCGAACTCCAAGCCGCGCGCATCCACCGTATGCAGTACCGAGCCCGGCCAGTCGGGGGCGATGCAGTGCATATCGGCGGCCGAGACGGAGGCCAGAGACTGATCAACTAGGCTGACGGAGGCTCAGCCGTGTCGGCCGCCGGCGCCGCAACCATGGGCACGGGCTGATGCTCTTGGAGCATGAGGCCGTCGAGCGCTGAGCCGGGCTAATAGTGCTTTACTCCAAATCTCGGCAACTCCACTCACATCCCGGCCATCCCGTCTATCGCGTGAATACCCACCACCTCGCCGTCGGCGGTTAGCGCGTCAATCGCGCTCATCAGCGCCGCGAGCTCAGCCTGGCGGCCAGTGAACGCGGCGGTATCCCGCGGCATTGCCCGGATCCCCACCGCCGCGAACGCGCCGGGTACGCCCCCTTGCCGGGTCGCCAGCATGGCCTCGGCCGGCCCGCGCCCGCGAGCCGCTGCGACGAAAGCTCGCCCGCGGGGCCGTTCAGGCCCAGCGCGCTGGCCAGCAGCAGTGCGGTGTCCTTGCGGGCGGTCCGGTTGATCTCGTGTTCCGGGTCCTGATCGCCCGCTGGCTTACCCCCGCGGCCTCGGCCAGCTCCTCTTGGGTCAGCCCGGCATCCTCGCGCAGCAGCCCGCCGAAACCCAGCCCAGCCTGCTCCCCGCTGGCTCATCGTCCCGCGGCGGTGACCTTCCGTACCAGCGCCAACCAGAACACGATCCCCGCCGCGCCGATCGATGCGGCGGGGTGTCTAGGCGGGCGGATAGTCCGATTCGGCAGGGGTCTGCGCTGCGATCCGGCCGTGGTACCTGTTTTTTGGCGGGCATGCAACGGTTCGGTGAGCTGCGGTCGTCTTAGCGTCTGACGGAGGTAGCGATGGACGCTGCGGCAGATGCCGAGTTCAGCGAGTTCATGCACGACCGCTGGGGACAGCTGGTCCGGTTCGGGTACGGGCTGACAGGTGACCTTGGGCTGGCTGAGGACCTGGCTCAGACGGCTCTGATCCGCGCTTGCGCATCCTGGCCGAGAGTTCGCCGCGCCGGGGACCCGGATGCTTACGTCCGGCGGATCATGATCAATGCCAATTACAGCCGGTTCCGCAAGCGGCGGGTTCATGAGCTGCTGAGCGGCACGCCGCCCGAGCCGTCCGCGGTGCCGGCTGCGGGGCTGCCTGATGTTCGCCAGGAGCTTCTGGCCGCGCTGATGCGGCTGCCGTACGGTCAGCGGGCTGTGGTGGTGCTCCGTTACTGGATCGGCATGACGGAAACCGAGGTGGCAGCCACGCTGGGCTGCTCGGTCGGCAACGTCAAGAGCCAAGCGTCGCGGGCGCTGGCCAAGCTCAGGGCGGCAGATCTTTCGGATGAGGTGAGTCATGAGCCCCGGTAACGAGCAGGACATCCGCCAGCTGCTCGACGGTGTGCTGGACACGATCACGCCGTCGCCGGTCCCCGCCAGCACCGTGCTGCGGAAGGGAAAGGTGCTGCGTCGGCGTCGCCGCGTCGGCAGCGCGGCGGGCGCGGCGACCGCGCTCGCGGCGGTGGCGGTGGCCACCGCTGTCATTCCAGGCTTGCTGCATCAACGCGGTCATCAGCCGCCAGTATCGCGGCAGCACAACGGACCGGCGGTGACCGTTCACCCGCCGGGGCTGCACTCACCGGCGGGCGAGATAGCCTGGGGCACCGTCAACGGACAGCGCTGGCAGCTCATTACCACCAAGTCAGGGGCCATCTCGGCGGCGGGAGCCTCGGCGGCCGCGGGGTCGGTCCCGATGTCGCCGGCTGGCCCGGACCCGATCTCGCTCGGCGCGCTGGGCGGGACCTTGCAGGCCTACTACGGGGCGGTACGGCGTGACGTCACGTCGGTCGAGGTCACGCTCGGTGATGGCAGCAAGTTCAGGCTCCAGCCCGTGACGGTCTTCGGTCACCGGCTGATCGGTTTCGAGACTCCGCTGCGCGAGGCGGTCGGCAGGATCGTGGCGTACTCAGGCCACCGCGAACTGGCCTATGCCATTCCCTACAACGGCGCCGGCGTCGCCATGTGGGGGGTCATGCTGCGCCCGGGACAGGCAGAGCCGCCGCGGCTATCGCGGACCATCTTCTCCGGCCGTGTGACCGGCACCTACCACAGGGTCACCGTCCATCTGGGCCCGTGGGGGCGGTGCCTGACCGACAGCGCCGGCTCTTCTGCCTGCTCCCCGGCCAGCCCGGGTCCGGCGGCCAGCGCCGGCGTGATCATGAGGACGGCCGGCCCCGGGCAGCCCGGCCTGCTCATCGGCGCGCTCCAGCCCTCGGTCAAGGCCATGGTCCTGACCATGGCCGGCGGCGGCTCGGTCAGCGTGCCCCTGGATGCGATGGGCAGCCTGAAGTTCTATGCCCTGGTCATCGCCGGGCACCCGCGGATCTTGTCCTGGGCCACCTTCGGCGGCGCGGGCAACCAGATCGACGGGGGCCAGGGAGCCCCCTCCTAAAGGAACCCCAGCACCCGGATCGGGCATCGAAGGCGGTCAACTCCAGAGCACTGATTCCAAGCCGCCGAGCGTGATGGGCGCATCGGGCTACATGAATATTCGCGGCTGCCTGGTACGCGTAATGCGCGCTCATCTCGCATTTGTGCCCCGGATGTTGCGGAGGCAAGTCACAGGGAGCGCGAGCCATCGGACCCGAATGCCGTCACGACCGCGCTGGGCATGCTGCGTTGGCGCGCCCGGTCGCCACGGGCTGGCCACGCCCTCTAGCCGGGGCCCGCGGTCAGCGCGCCGTGGCTGCGCGGGCTTGTCCTCAGCGCCCGGGTCCGGGGGCTCTGCGGCGCCGGCAGGTCGTGCGTATGCCGGATTGACCTGCACGGGTGCCAGTGGCCCACGTCCGGTCTGGGTTCGCTATCCACCCGTACCCGCGGGTGCGGGGACGCCGGCCTGGAGGCCACGGCGCTGGCAGGTCAGCGCGTAGGAGCCGACGCCGACCACGAGCCGGTCCCCGGTCAGCTCCACCATCGCGCGGGCGCCGTCGCCGAAGGACCCGATCGCGCTGATTGCCAGCAGGACCGCCGGGTCGTGCCCGGCGTAGCCGATCAACGTGCCGGCCAGGGCGCTGGTCGTGAAGCCATCGCCGGTCGTGCGGTACGTCCCGCTGTGGAAGTTGACGCTGTCGCTGGCGCCGAACTGCCCGCCCGGCGAGAATCGCAAAGCGACCTGCAGCCGCGCGGGGATGCTCGTTACCTTTCCGCCGTGGCTGATGGCGACGACCTGCCAGTTGTAGCCGGTGAACCCGGGCGATGCCGACCCGGCTGATGTGGCCGAGCCGCATGCGGCCACGGCCAGCGGCATCAGCAAGATGCAGGCGCCGGCCAGCGCAAGACACCGGGCACGGTGCCACCAGGGCCACGCCACGCCCTGCGGCCGGGACAGACGGTTCATAGCCATTAGACGCTGCGGGCCCTCACCCGGATCCACACACCATCCCGGAAATCCCCGGCCGCAGCCGCGGCGAACTCCACAGCCAACCGGGCCTTCCCTGCCCCGCCGGCCTGGTCAGCGTGACCAACCGCACCTCACCGACCAGCCCCCGCACCGCCGCCAGCTCCCGCTCCCGGCCCACGAGACTGGTCAGCCGCGCCGACAGGTTGTGCCGCGCCGCCTGGGCCGCCGCCGCGATCGCTCGCGGAACCCCCCTTGCCCGGCCGACAGCATGTCCTGACCGGCGCGCGGCCGCGAGCACGGCCGCAAATAGCTCGCGCGCCGGCCCGTCCAGGCCCAGCGCCCCGCCACCAACACCACGGTGTCCTTGCGCGCGGTGGCGTTGATCCCGCGCTCCAGGTCACTGACCCCCCCGCTGGCTCACCCCCCGCAGCCTCGGCCAGCTCATCCTGGGTCAACCCGGCCTCATCGCGAGTCTTCACGCCGGTCTGCATGCTCTCCCGGCGGAGTGTTCGCCCCCGGCGCACCGCCTGGGTGAGCTCGGAGGCCCTGGCGGCGGTGCCCGATCCGCGATCAGGCGCCAGCCTCCGTCTGCCTGGACGCTTCCCGCGCCGCGCCGGGCAGCGTGATCTGTAGGCATCTCTGCGGCCGACGTAGGTGTTCGCTCACTCACATGCCGATGAGCGGGAGTGTGGATCCCAGCTAGGGATCAGACGCTGGCGCGCATGACCCACCGCCACTTCGCGATCTTCCGGGCCCGCGTGAAGCCGTATCGCGCATACAACTCCTCCGGTCCCGTATGCAGATAGGCGCCACGCTGCGGAGGCCGCCCCTCGGTCTGCTCCGGATAGGCTTCTACGACGCCGCCGCCGGCCCGTTTGATCTCGTCGAGCGCTGCCGCGACCGCGGCAGCGGCGACGCCCTTGCCGCGGTCCTTCGCGTTGGTGAAGATGCAGCCGATCCGCCAGTCCGGCGGATCGTCGGCCCCTCGGTCGTAGGTTTTCCGGTTGTTGATGTTGGGGAGTTCCGCAGGCGAGCCGAACTGGCACCAGCCGACGCAGCGGTCACCGTCGTAGACGAGTACCTGGTGGACCGTTCCGCGCGTCACATGCTGTCGCTTCAGCTCCCGGTTTCCTTCGCGCCCGTGGCCGACACCCTCCGGGTGGAATCCAATGCACCAGCAACCACCCCAGACGCCGTTGTTGGCCTCGACGAGCGCAGCGAAGTCGTCCCAGGTCTCGGGCGTGAGCATCCGAGTCGTCAATGTCATGCCCTAGTGTGACCGAGCGTTCCGACATAGTGCGATTCATGGCTAGGCGGTCACCCGGACTGCACCCCGAGTTAGAGCGCAGGCCCTACGACTCAAGATCAGCCTCGCCCAGCGACAGCTCGCCAGCTCAGTACTTGTAGGGCCAGCGTCGGTGCGGGCCGGCGACGCATTAACCAGCGGACGCAAATGCAGCCCAGTTACGTTCGCGTGCTGAGGAGCGAGCAGCACAGAGCGAACGTCCGCACATGCCGCCGTGGGTGCGGCTCGGCCTCGCATGCACGGCGTGACTGGCTGGGTGCGTGCTCAGCGTTGCAATCCATTCCACGACCATCGCGGAATGCTCATGCCCTCGGGAACCTCGTCAGCGGACTCGTGGTAGCGGGACATTTCCGTGGTGGTGGCCCAGGCGAAGTAGTCGTGCAGGACCTGCCGGAGGGGCCCGGCCGCGTCCAGGCCGGCGTCTTGCAGCGCGTGGTCAAAGCACTCGATCGCCCGCCGGTCCATCTCCTCATGCCGGCCGTTGCCGCTGTGGATCCGTACTACTGAGGTCTGGTCCCCGCAGGTGCGGGAATAGTTGGCAGGGCCGCCGAGGGCCTCGGCCCAGTATGCGGCGAGCCGCTGGCTGTGCTGTGGATGGAATCCGTGGCTGAACGCATGGCTGACTACCTCGTCGGCCATTACCCGCGCGTGCCACGCCTCGGCCAGGCGAAGCAGGCCCTGGTTGCCGCCCGCGGCCTCATACACACTCTGCATGCCCCCAGACTGCCAGCCCGCCCCCGAGTGCGCCGAGGGCCCTGTGGCCAGCTGAGCGCCCCGGCCTGCAACGGGCCTGTATCGGAGGGCACACCATTGCGGTAGCGTCCGTGCTCATGCCGACAGCGGCCGTCAACGGAATTGAGATCAGCTACTCCGACACCGGCGGTGCCGGGCCCGCCGTTGTGTTCAGCCACGGGTTCCTTCTGGACCAGTCCATGTTCGACGCCCAAGTGGCGGCGCTGGCCCCGGGCTGGCGCGTCATCACCTGGGACGAGCGCGGCCATGGCGGTACCCGCGCCACCGGCCCGTTCACGTACTGGGACTGCGCGCAGGATCTGCTCGGGCTGCTCGACCGCCTGGGCGCCGGGCGCGCGGTGCTGGCCGGTATGTCGCAGGGTGGCTTCTTGTCCCTGCGCGCCGCGCTGACCGCGCCCGAGCGGGTGCGCGGGCTGGTATTGATCGATAGCGAGGCTGGATCCGAGGATCCAGCGGTGGCGCCTGCCTACGAGCAGCTGCACCAGACCTGGCTGGACCAAGGTCCCGGGCCGGTGCAGGAGGTCGTCGCCTCGATCATCCTCGGGCCGGGCCAGTGGGACAGCTGGTACGCCAAATGGCAGGAGCAGTACGCCCAGTGGTCTCCGGACGACCTGGGCCAGCTCACCTGGCCGTTCCGGTGCCTGAGGGATAGGGACGACATCACCGGCCGCCTCGGTGAGATCACCTGCCCGGCGCTGATCCTCCACGGGACAGCGGATGCGGCGATTCCGGTGACGAAGGCCGAGACGGTCAGGGACGGCCTGGGCGGCCCGGTCACCTTCACCCTCATCGAGGGCGCACCGCACGCCTCGAACGTCACCCACCCGGAGCAGGTCAACGAGGCGATACTGAACTTCCTGCGAATGCTGGACGAATAGCTGAAATGCCGAAGCGCGCTGATCAGAGCGCTCTGCAGCCCAGGTCGGTCGGATCTAGCCGAATTGAGCACATTACGCACGCGCATGATTTATGCGAGGGACCTTGATGGCAATATCGATTCTGCCGCAGTGTGGATGTTGCGGTGGTAATAAGCCACGTCTGTGTTCCTGGCGGCGGAATGACGGGGTTGGGTGGCTTGTTTGACCCGGGTGACCCCCGGCCGGGGGTGTTCAGCACCGTAGGTGCCCAAAGCCAGGAGAGTGCGCCGATGCGCCGCACCAGGGCCACGCAGCCCACCACGCCGCCTGAGATCGACAAGCCCGATGAGCAGTGGCGGCAGGAATTGACCCGTCAGCGGTATGACGTATTGCGCCGGGGCTACACCGAGCCAGCCTTCACCGGGAGATACCTCTACGCCAAGGGCAATGGCTCCTACTGCTGCGCCGGCTGCGGGAATGAGTTGTTCCGCTCGGACGCCAAGTTCGCATCCCGCACCGGCTGGCCGAGCTTCTTCCAGCCGGCCAGCGAGGAAGCTGTCGAGCTACGGACGGACCAGGGCTGGTTGCTGCGCCGCACCGAGGTGGTCTGCCGCCGCTGCGGCGGTCATCTGGGCCATGTGTTCCGCGACGGGCCCCGTCCCACCCGCAGGCGCTATTGCATCAACTCCTGCGCGCTGTCCTTCGAGCCCACGCCGCCGGACCACGACTAAAGCGACGGCCCGCCCGGCCGCTGAGGCCAGCAGCGGCATATATATTCGGCACTGCAGCCCCCCAGCAACGTCCTAGAAGCCGCATACAGCGCTCAGGTCACGCGTAACGTGCCCCGCTGGCGGCGGAGGCCGCAAGGACCTCGGCCTGCGGCCGACAGTGCCCCGTGCTCGCTCGGACGGGACTGAAGGGACTATCGCAGGTCGGCCTTGAGCCACATCGATCGATAGCTTCACGTTGGGGGGCAGCGAACCTTGAGGAGAACGCGCGCCGAGCCGGCGTTAGGTGCGCCGACTCCGGTCGCTGGCTCGCTGTCGAGGGCGCCTCCGAACAGTTGTTGTGTGCCCAGTGATGCACCACGAGGTAGCGCGCTCGTTATGGTCGTTCGTCTGCCTCAACTGCCAGGGCTCTGCCATGCCCAGGGAGACACGCAGCAATTGCATTCTACTTTTCCTCCAAGGGAAGCCGGTCAGGCGCGGGAGGACATTCTCAATGCGGTGACCACGATCGGACAAGGGGATACCAAACCAAGTGCTTTTCCAAAATCTCGCCGCCTGATGCTAAGGTTGGTGACGCATACACCTACCGATTTACTGCGGATGGCTCTCCAAGCCCCACGTCTTGGCTGGTCAGTGGGAACCTCCCTCTGGCCTGGTTCTCGATAATGACGGAACGTTGCAGGGTAAACCTACAGAGGCAGGTTCCTACCCGTTCGCGATTGCCGCCACTAATCCTGCCGGGCTGCTGCGCAGCCCGGATCTTACGGTCACTATCTCCGTTCCTTAGATTCCGCTTTCTCGATTCTCGAGTCACGACAGCTGTAGATATCGGCAGGTGCACGGCCCAGGAAGCGAGATTACGGATCTGCATCAGGTCGACCCGGCCGATCGTCCAGCGTTCAGGACGTGAGGCCACCCATAGGGCCCATGCGGCTGCGCAGTCGGTGGCCTCACCGCGCCCTAACACCGAGAGAGAGATCGCATCTATCTAGAATGCCGGACCAGCCGGAAAAGTCGGGTGATGCATTTAGTAGCGGCTGCAGCTCCAGCATCGTCCCTATAATGCCAACTGCCCTTAGTGCACTGCGTCTCATTTCCGGTCGACATTCGGATGGCCCAGCTCTACCCTTTACAATAAAGGGTCGCGCATGATCGCGTTTGGGGAGAGTCATGTCTGGTCAGGCCGACGATACCGAAAATCTCGGCATAAATGTAGACATCCATTGTCACATGTTCAACGCCACCGACATACCGATCAACGGTTTCGTGCGGCACGTGGCACTCCACGACGGGCTGATGAGCGCGCCGCTGGCGGCCCTCGCCGTCAAGCTCGTCAGCGGCGCTCCCGGTTACGTCGGCGACAAGGCGCGGCTCGGCGGCGTCGTCGGGGGCTTGGAGCGCGCCTCAGCTGCCTCTGCGGACATCGAGACCACCTTCGGGGCCGAGGTCGCGGCGGCGGTGGGCGAGCTCAGCGACGACGAGCGCGGGCTCATCGCCACTCAGCTGCCGAGCAGCGCCAGTCCGATCGGAGCCGAGGGTGCCGAGGCATTCTCGCCGGACGTGCTGGTGAGGTTCGTCCGCTGGGCCAAGCTGTTCTGCCAGTCGCGGCTCGACCTCGCCACGCTTTACGACCGGTTCTTCTCTGGTGCTGTCGTCCTGGCCGTCCCGCTGCTCGTCGATCTGTCATCGGGCCTGGCCGACAATGCCCAGACCACGCTCGCGCAGCAGATCGAGCTGTTCGAGCTGCTCAGCCGGGCGTCGATGATGGGTCGGCTACCAGACGCCGGGCAGCTGCGCATTCACCCCTTCGTGGGGTTCGACCCCAAGCGCGCCCTCGACGACGGGTCCACCGTGGCGACGGTGAAGGACGCCGTTATGAACAAGGGCTTCATTGGCGTCAAGGTCTACCCAGAAATGGGCTGGAGTCCCTTCTGCAACACGGCGGCCAACGCGGACACTCCCGAGCGCGCGCAGGCACTCAACGCGATCCTGGATGAGTTCTTCGGTTGGTGCGCGGACAATGAGGTGCCGGTCACGGCGCACTGCAATCACTCGAACTACCCCGATCCGAACTCGGATGCCGCGGACTTCGGCTCGCCCGACGAATGGCTGCAGGTCCTCGAGGCGCACCCTCGACTGCGGCTGAACCTCGGGCACTTCGGCGGCGCGCACGATACCCTGCAGGCCTATACCTGGACCTGGACCATCGCCAACGCGCTGGCCAGCTACGACGCCCTGTATGCCGACGTGGGCTGCCAGCACGTCGAGGACGCGGCCCTGATGCGGGTGCATTTCGACGTGCTCGGGAAGATGGCGAAGAGCACCCCGATGGCGGATCGGCTCATGTTTGGGACGGACTGGTACATGGAGGCCGTCAACCCGAACCCGAACGACTTCCTGACCGAGTACCAGCGCCGGTACGAAGCCGCGTTCGGCTCGGCGCAGGCCGTGAAGTTCATGAGCGGCAACGCCCTGCGCTTCCTGGGCCTCGGCGCGGGCAGCCTGACCGCGAACGGCCGGCGGCTGCGGCAGCGCTACGACGGCCTCGGCCTAGTGGCGCCCTCCTGGCTGGGGAAGGAGGCCGGCTGATGGCTCTGCATTACCTCGACCAGATACCGCTGGGCTTCAGCAACCCCGCGGTTAGCGATCTCCAGGCGGTGCTGTCCGACAACTACTTCTGCAGTAACGAAGTCATCGCGCTGGTGCGCGCGGGCCGCGCCGACACCCCTCCCGGCCGGACAGGCGCTGGTGCTGACCCTGCCCGCGGTGCCAGTCCGGCTGCTGGCCGGTTACGCATTCGGCAGTGACGACCAGTGAGCACTGCGCCGCCGATGGCTACCGGGCTACGGCGGCTCAACCTCGCCGCGATGCGTCGCCTGGCCCCGAATTCCTGGTCACTGCCCGCACCGAGCGGTGGAACTCGGCCTGATATGAAGGTGCCAAATTACCGCAGCCGCCACTTGGACTGTGACCTGGAGCGAGGTGTCAGGCAGCTCAGTTTGGCGAGGTCCTTGATGTCAGAGTTGCTCGCTGGCCCTGCGTGGTCTCTTGCTCGACTGCCTGCAACTGACCGTGCGTGGCCACTAGCTCATCCCAAGGAGGCACCCAAAGGAGCCGACCGATGGTGGGCACGAGCCGGAGCGCCGGTACTGCCGAACTGGCATGAACAGATAGCCTGGGGATGCCGAGTCGTGACCGAGAACCCGGACGGCCACGCTGTTGAGATCACCAACGGGGGACCTGCCCAGCCCTTGATTAGCTGGATATTCTGACACTCATAGATCGATCCGTCCGAGGATCAACTCGTTTCAAACGAGCCACACCAAATGAAATCACTGCGATCACCTCACTCGCATGGGAATCGGCAACGAAAGAATCGTAGTTATTAGTGGCCCTCCAATCATCAAGGCATTCTTAATCGAGTCCCGATGTGTTTCGTCAAACCTTCAGGGCCACAGCGAGATCGTGACGGCGTTGCATCTGCTCTTGCCAATCTCCATGAAAACTGTCCGGCATTGGTGCCACGCCATCCACTATTGCCTGCGCTCGATGCCTTAGCCGTTCTGATGGCGGAATATAGACCAAGCCAAGCAGGATGGTCAAACCGGCACCGAATACCAACACGTACTCAGCTGGGAAGTCACCGGTGCAGGCTGTACTGACTGCTAGTATGGCTTTGCGGTATGCGGCTGCTGTCAGCGTCCCGAGGACTACTAAGGTAGTAAGCTCAGTAAGCTGAGACTGAAGAATTGCACGCCATGCTATGAGGTCACTTGCAAAGCCATCACCTTTGCGAGAAGCGGCGCCAATCCGATACATTGCAACGCTGCCCGGTGCGGCGGCAACGGCAATCGCGAAATATATAATACCAAGCCGCACTTTACATAAGGAAGTGACACTAGTGGGCTATGCTTAAGAAAGACTACGG
>Ga0306923_10003338_pt1 | contig 15056 bp, 9 predicted proteins | sample sta12Can44000108_FD_203841 | JGI IMG/M metagenome (GOLD analysis project Ga0306923, IMG submission 203841) | Lab enrichment of tropical soil microbial communities from Luquillo Experimental Forest, Puerto Rico - statanox.12C.anox.44.000.108 (v2)... | ecosystem: Environmental > Terrestrial > Soil... | reverse complement strand
ACACCGTGCTTCACTCCGGAGCTCGCTCGATCGTCATCCGGGCTCTGGTGCTTGGCAACGATGGCGCAACAATCGCCGAGATCGACGGTTTGCGCTTGCACCGCGTCGATGTCGGCGGCGGCGGCGAAATCCCGGCTTATCAGTGGCATTACCAACTCCGGCCCGCGGCACACGACGCCAATGGTGCCGACCTGCCGCGGCCGCCGGCGCTGGCGCCGTTCTTTTTCCCGGCAAATGCCGGCGAAGGCGAGCGCGATGAGGAGACCCGTTCGCTCCTCGATCGGGTCGCCGCAATCTATGCCGGAGAGGCTCTTGCGCAGATTGTCGGCGGCAGCCATCGATTCACGGTTGCACAGCTGATTGCGGAGCGCGGCGTCGCGCCCGAACAAGAGCATTACCTCGACAGGCTTCTCGCCCTCGCCCGCCGGGCGGGGGTGGCGGAAGGTGATGGGGCCGAGTGGCGCCTCGCCGGTTCTTCGGCGGCGGCGGAAACTCTTTGGCGCGAGGCGATCGCCCGTTATCCCGCCCACCTCGCCAGCTTGCAGCTGATCGCACGATTCGCGGCAACGATCCCCGGAATCTTGCAGTCGCGAATCGACCCGCTTGATTTGCTGTCTACCGAGCCGGGCTTCGACGCGGTCGAGCAGCTCTATGATTGCGACCCGCTGTTCCGCAGGGCGAACGAAGCGGCGGCGGGGGTGGTTCGACAGCTGTGCCATGCAATGCCTCGGACACGCTCGCTGCGGATCCTCGAGATCCGGGGCGGGACAGGCGGGCTCGCGGGGGCTTTGCTTGCGGCGGTGCCGGCTGATCGCGTGGAGTACCTCTTCACCGATCCGAGCGAGGCGGCCCTCGCGCGCGCGGAAGCGCGCTTCAAGGGCCTTTCCTTTGTTCGTTGCGCAGTGCTCGATCCCGAGAAGGAGATCGCCGAACAAGGTTTCGCCACGGACCGATACGATCTCGTCGTCGCCGCAGCGCCGCTCATCGCCCAGCGTGACGTTGGCCGCGATCTCGCCGCCACTCGCATATCGCTCAAACCGGGCGGCCTTCTCTTGCTGATGGTACCAAAGGAGTGCGGGTTTCTCGATCTCGCCTGCGGCATGACCCCCGATGGCTCGAGCGAGAGTGATTGGCGGCGGTTGGTGCTCGACGCCGGCTTCGGGGACGTGGTTTCACTCGGCTATGACGACCCGATCGCGGCCAGAGCTGCGGTCATCGGGCGCAAGCCAGCAGCGACGGAGCGGTCATCCGTACCTCGCGAAGTCGATCCGGCCACCTGCCTGTTACTCGCAGATGACATCGCTGTCGATCCCGCTGCAGCGGTCGTCCGCGCGCTGGCCGCGCTTGGCCAGCGCGTCGCGGTCGCTCGGTCCGGTCATACCTTCAATCGTCTTGGCCTCGACCGGTTCGACGTTCGTTGCGGGGACGCGGACTCCTATAAGCGGCTTTTCCGCATTCTCGCGGCAGACAGCGTTGGCCCGCTTCATCTTTTGTATCTGCGGGGAATCCATGAAGCCGCGCCGGCAGATCCGCTCACGACCCAGCGGGCCGGCAGTTTCGACCTGCTGATCGCCGTGCAAGCGCTGATCGCAGCGGGGCTGGCGCCGTCGGCGCGTCTCACGGTCGTTACGTCCGGTGCGATGCCCATGCCCGACGGGTCCGCGGGTTGCGTGCGCCCCTGGCAAGCTACGCTCTGGGGCCTCACGCGCGCCATCCTCAACGAACGGGCGGACATCTCCTCCCGCCTAATCGATCTCGATCCCGGAGCGACCACGCTGGGTTCGGCTGAGGCGCTCGTCGCAGAGATCCTCCACCGCGACGACGAGGACGAAGTGTTATTGCGCGGTGGTGTGCGCTATGTGCCGCGCCTGACGCGGCAGATGTCGCCGCCGGCTTTGCGCGACGGCAGGCACAAAACCGGTTTTAGATTAACTTTTGCGCAAGGAAAAGCGCAGGACGGCATAATCCTGCAACGGATCGCCATCCCGCGGCCCGCTGCCGGGGAGGTCGTCGTACATGTCAAGGCGGCGGGCGTGAATTTCCGCGATGTTCTGCAGCGCATGGGGCTCCTGCCAGAGGAAGCGTTCGAGGGCGGGTTCGCGGGTGCGACGCTCGGGATGGAGTTTGCGGGCGAGGTGATCGAGGTCGGCGACGGCGTCGATCGCTTCGGTCCGGGGGACGCCGTGTTCGGCTTCGGCCGCGACGCGTTCTCCTCCGATCTCGTTGCGCCCGCCTTCGGTCTTTTCGAGAAACCGGTATCAATGAGCTTCGAGGAAGCCGCGACGCTCCCTGTCGCCGCGATGACGGTCTACTATTCGCTGCACCATCTCGCCCGGTTGCAGAAGGGCGAACGAATTCTGGTTCAAGGGGCCGCTGGCGGCGTCGGGTTGGCCGCCATCCAATATGCCCAGTCAGTCGGCGCCGAAATCTTCGCTTCGGCTGGTTCAGTCGAAAAGCGTGAGTTTCTGCTCCGGCTCGGGGCTCAGCACGTTGTCGATTCGCGGTCGCTCGCCTTCGCCGATGACATCCGTGAGATTACCGATGGCGAGGGTGTCGACGTTGTCCTCAACTCGATCGCCGGGGAGGCGATCCACAAGGGCCTTTCGATCCTCCGGCCCTACGGGCGTTTCGTGGAGCTCGGGAAGCGGGACTTCTTCGCTAACAGCAAAATCGGACTGCAGCCTTTCCGCAATAATATCCAATTCTTTGGGGTCGATGTCGATCGACTGCTGGTTGATCGCCCTACTCTCTCCGGCCAACTTTTCGCCGAGCTTGCTCCGCTCCTCGATCAGCGCGTTTTTGTCCCGCTGCCATATCGGGTCTTCCCGATCGCGCGCGCCGCCGAAGCGTTCCGCTGCATGCAGCACTCACGGCATATCGGCAAGATCGTTCTGGCGATGGACGGGAATGATCGTCCCGCGATCGCCGCGGAAAGACCAGAAACCGGGCTGAAGCTTTCGCCGATGGCGAGCTATCTCGTCACCGGGGGCCGTGGCGGGTTCGGCCTTGCAACTGCCGAGTGGCTTGTCCGGAAAGGGGCCCGCCATCTCGCCGTGGTCGGGCGCAGCGAGACCACCATGCCCGATGCAGCCCTGGCACTCGGGCATTTGCGGCAGGACGGCGTCGCGGTTCACGAATATACCGCAGACGTCGCCGATGCGGACCAGGTTGCCGAGCTGTTCCGCCGCATTCAACGCGAAATGCCGCCATTGCGCGGTATCATACATTGCGCGGCGGTAATTCAGGATTCGAGCCTGGTCAATATGACCGAGGCAAACTTCCACGACGTCTTGCGCCCGAAAATCGCCGGCGCCTGGAACCTGCACCAGCAGACGCTCGACCAGAAGCTGGATTTCTTCGTTATGTACTCGTCGGCGACGACCCTGTTTGGCAACGAGGGACAAGCGAACTACGTTGCGGCGAATCTGTTTTTGGAAGCTCTGGCCGACTACCGGCGAGGGCTCGGCCTGCCCGGGCTGGCGGTTGCCTGGGGGGCGATTGGCGAGGTGGGGCATCTGGCGCGGAACCCCGTCGTGGCCCGGATGCTCGGAGAGCGGCTCGGCGTGAAGCTGCTCGCACCGACACTGGCACTCGACCGGTTGGAGCAAGCGATCCTCTCCGGGGTGTCGCAGATCACCCTGGCGGAACTCAGCTGGTCGCGACTGGCGATTCTATCGGTAGTCGCCAAAACACCGAAATTTTCCCTGGTTCGCGAATCTTCGGACGACGCGGCGAACGATGCTACCGGCGGAGATTTTGAGGAAGTTCGGGGACACCTGGCCGGGCTGCCGCGGACCGAGGCGATTTCCTTCGCCGAACAGCTGCTGATCAAGCATGTTGCCGGTATCGTCGGTATAACATCGGCAAAACTCGCGGCCGACCAGTCGCTGCTGGATCTCGGGATGGATTCGCTGATGCTCGTAGAGCTGCAGATGCAGTTGGAGAAGCAGTGCGGGATCGTCATCTCGACACTGGAGCTGATGGATGCGACGACGGTGGCGAAGCTCGCGCAGCGCATTGTCGACCATGTCGGCACCGCACCGGCGATCACCCCGACCTTGACGGCGACGGATCCCGTCGCCGATCCGGACCAACTCGAACCATCGGCCGAACCTGAGCTCGTCGCTGCGCTGGGGCGGCTCTTGGAAGATGATCTCGATCGAGCGAAGGAACGCGCCCTTTGACCAAAGCTGCAACGGCACTGCTCAAATACTCTTCGTCCGACCAAAAGCGCGAGCTGGCCAATCGCATGATGCGCCAGCGTGTCGCCCGTGCGCCTCTCGAACCGATATTAGACCCGGCCGCCCTCGAGGACGCCGAGATTCCCGAATCGCATTACCGCCTCGATCTCCATCCGGCTTATCTAAACCTGCTGGCGCGTATGGCGGAACTCGAGCCGCCCGACATCGGCGGGGTTCCCTATTTCCGCTTTCACCAGGGCCTCGTGCGAGATACCACCCGGATCGGCGAGCGCGAGTACATCAGCTTCTCCAACTACAATTACCTGGGGCTGTCCGGCCATCCTGCTCTGAAGGCGGCTGTCGCCGACGCGCTCGATCGTTACGGCACGTCCGTGTCGGCGAGCCGCATCGTAGGCGGCGAACGACCCATCCACATCGAACTCGAGGGCGCACTCGCCGAGCTTCTAGATACCGAGGCCTGTCTCGCCTTTGTCAGCGGGCACGGGACCAACGTCACGACGATCGCGCACCTCTTCGGGCCGAAGGATCTGATCCTCCACGACAAACTGGTCCACAACAGCATTCAAATGGGTGCCCTGCTCTCCGGCGCCCGACGCATCGCCTTTCGGCACAACGACTGGCAGATGGTCGACGATCTGCTGCAACGTCATCGTCACCACTACGAGCGCGTGGTAGTGATCCTCGAAGGTGTCTACAGCATGGACGGAGATTTTCCCGACCTGCCGCGTTTCGTCGAGCTGCGCGAACGCCACAAAGTCTTCCTGATGATCGACGAGGCGCACTCGCTCGGCGTGTTGGGTGCGCGCGGACGCGGTATCCGCGAGCATTTCGGGCTTTCCGGCAGCGATGTCGACATCTGGATGGGCACGCTGAGCAAGTCGCTCGCCAGCTGCGGCGGATATATCGCTGGCTCCCGCGCGCTGATTCTAAATCTCAAATTCAACGCCCCCGGCTTTGTCTTCAGCGTCGGCCTGTCGCCCGCCAATGCCGCGGCCGCGTTCGCGGCGCTCCAGGTGATGGCGGCCGAGCCCGAACGCGTCGGAGAGCTGCGCCAGCGCGCCGGGCTGTTCTTGGAACTGGCGCGTGAAAGGCAGCTGCCGACCGGCTCGAGCAAGGGCGTCTCGGTCGTGCCGCTGATCGTCGGCGATACGAAGCGATGCGTTGGCTTGACCAACGCCCTCTTCAAACGTGGGATCGACGTGCAGCCGATCCTCTACCCGGGGGTGAGGGAGCGCGCGGTGCGGTTGCGATTTTTTATCAACGGTACCCACACCGAAGACCAGATCCGGCGCACGATTGGCATCGTCGAGGAAGAGTGGCGCCGGTTTGGCGGCCATCCGGGTTGAATGGCCCGACAGCCCGGTATCGGTACTGACAGGTTTACGGAAATGACAATCGACGCCTGCAAGGTGCTGATGATATTTCCGCGCTTCAATACCGATTCGTTTTGGAATTACCGGGCAGCATGCGAATTGACGGACGCCCGTTATCCGGCGGCGCCGCTCGGCCTGATTACCGTCGCCGCCCTTCTCCCGCAATCCTGGGAGGTTCGGCTCGTCAATCGCAACACCGAAACTCTGGCCGACGCCGACCTCGAGTGGGCCGATCTGGTGATGACCGGAGGAATGCTCTTTCAGCAGCCCGATACCCTTCGTATCATCGACATGTGCCGCGCGAGGGGGAAGCCGGTCGTGGTCGGCGGCCCCGATGTCACCTCGACGCCGAATATCTATAGCAGCGCGAACTTCCGAGTTCTCGGCGAGGCCGAGGAGATCATGGAGGATTTCGTTGCCGCTTGGCGGAGCGGCGCCGAGCAGGGCGTCTTTCACGCACCGATGGGGCAGACCGACGTCACGAGGAGCCCGACGCCGCGCTTCGATCTCCTTAATCTCGACGATTATCTCCACGTCGGCATCCAGTTCTCGCGCGGTTGCCCGTTCAATTGTGAGTTCTGCGACATAATTGAGCTGTACGGCCGAGTGCCGCGTACCAAGACCAACGAGCAGGTTTTGGCCGAACTCGACGCCTTGTACGCGCTCGGCTATCGCGGCCATGTTGATTTTGTCGACGACAATCTGATTGGCAACAAAAAGGCTCTCAAAAAATTTCTGCCGGATTTGCAAAGTTGGATGAACAAAAAGAACTTTCCCTTTGAATTTTCTACCGAAGCTTCGATCAATTTGGCCGATGACCCGGAATTGCTGAGTTCCTTGGCAGCCGCGAATTTCTTTGCGATCTTCGTTGGGATTGAGAGTCCCGATACGGACACTCTGGTTTTGATGCGGAAGAAGCAGAACACCCGGCGCAGCTTGCAGGAGAGCATCTATAAAATCTATGAGGCCGGCATTTTCGTAATAGCCGGCTTCATCGTTGGCTTCGACAGTGAGAAGGGCAGCACCGCCGAGGCGATGATCGAGTGCATCGAAGATACCGCGATCCCTGTCTGCGCCGTGGGGTTGCTATACGCGCTGCCAGCAACACAGTTGGGGCGTCGGCTGTTGCGCGAGGGGCGCCTCTTTCCCGGTTATAACGAGCCAAGCCCGCAGGATGCGGGTGATCAATGCACAATCGGTCTCAACTTCGAAACAAAACGCCCGCGGCGCGCCGTGCTCGCAGATTACCGAGCGGTGCTGGAGGCGGTTTATGATCCGGCCGCCTATTTCGGTCGCGTCCGACGTGTCGGCCGGATGCTCAGGCGCGGAAAGCGGAGATTCAAGGCACCAACGAAGTATGCGTTGCGGGACCTCCGCGCGTTCGTTCGGCTGGCTTGGCGCTTACCGAATGCGGGTCCCGGTACAGCGAGGCAATTCTGGAAGACCATGCTCGACTGCGTCATCCACAACCCTCGGGCCTTGCCGTATATGGTGATGTTGAGCGCGCTCTATTTGCATCACGGCCCCTTCTCACGCCAGGTGATCGCCGAGATCGGTCGGCAGATCGAGGATATCGACCTTGGCCTCTGGCGCGCCCCTCCGTCGGTGCCGGCCGATGACGAGGCTCTCTGCGTCGCCTAGGTCGCCTTGCGATGTGCGTTCTCACAGAGCCTTGGCATAGATGCGATAGAGCTTATCGAGTTGCGCGCCGATGGCGTGGGCGCCTTCGAGGGAGGGTTTGTTATCCTCCAGGATCCACGAGAACTCGACCGTCTCGATATTTGCCCGGCGTGCAGCATTTAGAGCTTCCGCCAGCATCAGGATGACCAGGGTCGCGCTCAAGGCCGATCTGCGGTACCGCGGCCGCACGCCGGTCAGAATCACCCGCGCCGCTTTCGGTTTCCGGAAACGCAGCCGCCACAACAATTTGAGCCAGTTGATCGGAAACAGTCTGCCGCCGAGATCGGCGATGATCTCGTTGAGATTGGGCAGGGCCACGACCATCGCTGCTGGCTCGCCATCGGCCAGCGCGAACACAACACCTTGCGGCGGAAGAACCGGCGCCAGCTGGTCGATGATCTGTTTCGCTTCGCGCTCGGTAACCGGCAGAAAACCCCAATTCTGGGTCCAGGCTTCGTTGTAAATATCTAGAGCGAGCCGCATTTCCGCGGCAAAGCGGGCGGGGTCAAGGTGGCGTACGGCGAGCCGCCCTTCCGCGCGAAGCCGAGCGGTAACGTTTTCGAGCTGGACGATGTGCTTGGTCACGATATCGGCGATCGTGACCCGCAGCGCGTGCAGGTCTTTGGCCTTGACATAGCCTGCTTCGGCGAGGCGTTTCGCGTAATAGGGGGGTGTGTACGGCATCCCGACCATCGGCGGCGTGTCGAAGCCGGACACCAGGACGCCGATGTCGTCGTTCATCGACAGGCTGTAAGGCCCCAGGATTCGGCGCATGCCGCGCTCGCGCAGCCAATTCTCGGCGACGCGTTGCAAGGCGGCAAAAACCGCCTGATCGTTTACCGCCTCGAGCAGGCCAAAATGGCCGGTCTCGTCGTGGTGGGTTTCGAGATGGCGGTGATTGATTTGGGCGCTGATGCGCCCGACCGGTACGCCGTCGCGGCACGCCAGCCAGAAACAGGCTTCGCCATGATCGAAGAACGGGTTCCGCTTCCGGTCGAGCAACCGATGCACGTCTTGACGCAGCGGCGGGACCCAGCTCGGATCATTGCGATGGAGGCGGTAGGGCAGATCGACAAAGCGGTTGCGATCGCGCCGGCCGCGAAGCGTGGTCACTTTGATTCGACCACCGGTGACCAGTTCCCGTTCGCCCGAGGAACTCGCGTCGGCAGCATCCGGCGCGGAGAGGGCCAAGGTATGCGACGGCTGTTTCATCGGCATCGGAATGAAGAGGCGGCGGGCTCGGAGAGGTGTCGGATGCTGGACCGCGACCGCACCCAGAGGCTTCGACGCTGGACAGTATCCGAAAACCGAGATTACAAGAAGCACCGTGTGCTGCACCCGCCTTGGCGCGCGGACAAGGAGACTCGATGCGGCCGCACCGCTCAGTGACTGGTTTTGCCTGCCAGGGAGGCGTCGGTATAGCGCCTGTCCCGCAAAATCAGCCCGACGCCATAGAGGGCGAGCTCCCCCTCAGGCAGCTGCGGCGAACACTTGATGACTTGCTGGTTCCCAGACCCTGGTTCTACTGGATGGACTTCCTCGTCTCGATAATTTGCTTTTACGCCGGGTTTGCCGCGAGCGTGGTCTTGCCGCCGGGTAATCCGTTCGAGCCTCTCGCTGCCGTGGCCGCAGTGCTCGCCATTTACCGGTCGGTCGTGTTCATCCACGAACTGGCCCACTTACCGCGGGATCGCCTCCCGGGGTTCCGGGTCGCGTGGAATTTGCTCTGCGGCATCCCCCTCCTGGTGCCAAGCTTCCTTTATTCCTCGCATCTCGACCACCACGTACGCCGCGCCTACGGCACCGAAAAGGACGGAGAATACATGCCTTGGGGTCGCACCGGGGGTCGCGTGCCCATAGTGCTGTTTGCCTTGTCGAGCTTCCTCGGACCGTTGGCGGGCGTGCTGCGATTCGGCCTGCTCGCGCCGCTCTCCTGGATCGACCCAAGAGTTCGGAAATGGGCTGCGGTCAACGCCTCGTCTTTGGTCGTCAATCCGCGTTACCGGCGCGACCTTCCATCGCCGCAGGAAGCACGCGGCTGGCACGTGCAGGAAGCCGGCGTCTTCCTCTATCTCCTCGCGATCACAGCCGCCCTGGCTGCGGGACTTATCCCCGGGGAGCTGCTGCTGCGGCTGTATCTGACCGCCGTTGCTGGCCTCTTCCTCAACAGCCTGCGCACCCTCGCGGCGCACCGGTATCGCTCGACGGGTGATCCACTGACGACGATCCAACAATTGCTCGATTCGGTGAACTATCCGCGGCGGTCCTGGCTGATACCACTGTGGGCGCCAGTCGGGCTGCGGTTTCATGCCACCCACCATCTGTTTCCGGGCATCCCATATCATAATTTGGTGGTGGCGCATGATCGCGTGCTGGGAATGTTACCGCCCGGCTCGCCGTATCATCGAACGACGGGGTACGGTTTGGTCGCCAGTCTTGCGGAGCTCTGGCGGAACGCCCGCTAGAGATTGCCAGCGCCGTCAGCGAGACGAGGAGAAAATGTCCGCAGAGCTGCACGCGCCCGTCGTCGCCACGGTTCGCCCAGCGAGAGATTGCGAGTGGCCAGAAAATCGTATCCAGGATCACAATAAATCTAAGCTGCACAATCCCATAATACTGTTGTCCGCGTGCCCCCGAAGCGGGTCGAATTACCTGGAAGCCCTGCTCTCGCTGCACCCGCAGTGTCGGAAGTCTAGGCTTCCGGAAGATTTCTTTCTTGCCAACAGTGAGACACTGCTAAATTTTTGCCGATCGGTCGCCGAAAGCTGGGACGATTGGTGGCTCCAGCACCTGGGCGGGACATCCTGCTTGGCAATGCATATTGGCACGGCCCTGCTGCGCTTTGCCGACCCCGTTCCGGAAGAGGAGGCGCCGGTCAGCGATTGCCGCCTGATGCTCCGCTCTCCCACGACCGAAGGAATCGTGGCCGCTAGCACCTTGTTTCCGAATGCCCACGTGGTGGTCCTGGTACGGGACGGGCCGGCGACGGTCGAATCCGGACGCAGGAGCTTTGGTTGGCCGTATGAAGAGGCCATGCTCGCCTGGCGCCATTCCGTCCGCCGCATCTTGTCCTTTTTGGCGGGTGTCGATGGCCGTCGCTGCCTGCTAATCCGGTTCGAAGATCTCGCAGCCGATCCGGCCCGTGAGATTGCAAGGGTCATTGATTTCCTCGGGCTAGACGCGGTGCTTTATCCCTTCAATCGGATTGATGAGATCCCGGTGTTCGGGTCATCGAGCTTTGGCCGGGCGGACGGGGAGGGGGTCCATTGGCGGCCGGTGCCCAAGGATCCATCATTCGATCCCTTGGCGAGAGCGGAGTCATGGCCGCCCCGCCGGCTCAGGAGGTTCGCCTGGCTGGCGGGGGCAGAGCACCGCAGGCTTGGCTATCTCGTTCACCGGTTGTCGCCGATGGATCGCGTCTGGAATGTCGTGCTCGACGGCGTGTACGGGGTTTGTCGCGTGGTGATCCAAATTGCGCTGCTTCCGCTTAGGGAGCCGCGGGTGTTCAGTGACCGGCGGCGGCGCTATCTTTCCTGGCGCAAGATGAGCAGACCGGGCGACGCGGTGCAATGTGCCCTGCGCAACTGGGGGCGATCCCGCGGAGCATGACTTGGCGTCAGAACTTCGGATGAAAATCGCGATTCGGGCCGATTACACCCAACGCCATCGATATTGACGGCGCTTTACGGGCGGCGAAATACTCAAGCATGGCGAAATACTCAAGCATAAGGACCAATATCGACGGCAACGCGGCGAAAGATAGGGTCGACCAACCCCGCCGGAAGCGCTCGCATCAGCTGCATGCCGATGTAGAGCGGATAGGGAAAGGCAATCTGGCGACGCCCCTTAGCCAAGCCGCGCCGAATGATCCGGGCGGCGCGTTCGGGCGGCAATATTAGCGGCTTGGGTCCGGAAACTGTACGGGACAGACGCGTTTCGACGAAACCCGGCAAGACGATCGATACGCCGATCCCCTCCGGCGCCAGCCAGCTCCTCAGCGCCTCACCGTAAATCCTTACTGCCGCCTTGCTCGCGCAATAGCCGGGCGAGAACGGTATTCCACGCAGGGCCGCCAGCGACGAGATTAGCGCAACCTGGCCCCGTCGGCGCCGACGCATTGCCGGAAGCACAGGATGGACCGTGTTCGAAACGCCGCCGAAATTGACGTCCATGACGCGGTGCAACTCGCCGAGCGTTTCGCCGGCGCCATCCCGCCACAATCCGCCCTGAACCCCGGCATTCGCGATCACCAGCTCGAGCGGCGAGGCGCGGTCGACATTGACGATCCAGGCGGCGACGGCCGCCGCCTCGGTAACGTCGAGGCAAGCCTCGATCACCTCGGCGCCGCGCTCTCGGCAAAGATTGGCCACCGCCGCGAGCCGCGCGGCATCTCGGCCACAGAGCGCGAGATGGGTTCCAGGCGCGGCGTAGGCCCGGGCCAAGGCGGCGCCGATACCGCTGCTGGCACCGGTGATGAGAATGGAGCGCGGATCCCTCACCCGTGCATATGTACCGCCTGCGGTCGCGAGAACATAGATACCGCGCATATCCGATATCGTGGGCTCCGCAACGGAGGTTTATGCGGTGTCTTCAACCTGATGCGGTGATCGAAGTCGGATTTAACGCTAAGTCCCAGCGCGGCACTCGTTCCTCCCACTCGCCCTTGCCGGAGCGCCTTTTCTCGACCCACGCTATTCGTACAGGCGGGGTACACTCTCGTCGCCTCAGCCGATAGAGAGACGCGCGTCGCGTCGCATCGATGCTCAAGCGCACCGAACCGACCGTAATCACTCAACACATCCCTATCGAGCGGCCGCAGGTTTACAGCCCGAAGTGGCAGCCCAGTGGGACACGACGCACGCTCTGGAGAAAGTAGGCACTTCATCAGTGCCGTTCGGCCAAATCCGGCCGGGGCCTTGCGGACCAGCTCGGCGATTAAGGCAGTTCATTGAAGCAATTTATGGTACGTCAACCACGTTCAGCTTTTTGAGCTCGCGAGTGGATCAAAAATTTTCTGCGCGCATTGCCGAGTTTTCGGGCGGCCTTGTCCGCGAAGCTCGTTGACTAAGAAGGACTTTTAAAGGTGCGCCTCCCAAAAGCATCGATTTTTCGGGTCATATAGGGGGTCTGCGCCTGGTGCGGCGGCCCTCTATCGAATGCCTCTGATTCCGGTGCAGGAAAGAGCTCCTGGGTCGACCCTCGCCGCGCCGACCTCGTGCGCGTGCGAGCTTCCTAGAGGCTCGCGCCAATTGAACGGTCACACCAAGAAAACACCCCATCGACTGTTCGGATATCCTCCCAAAGGGACCGCAGGCGGTGGGTCAAGCTCACCGTCACCGGCCGCGGGATCGGCAGATGGGGATTAAGCCTATGGCAGATGAGCTCGAAAGAGATCGCCGAGCTACTCTGAACGATCAAGAAAAATCCCTCAGTATCCCGATCGAAGCAATGCTTGGGGTCCCAGTCGGCAAATTGGGCTTTCGTCCATACGCTCGATTGGCAATGTAACCGCGCGGCGTTCTCCGACGGTGGCAGAAAGTGATAATCAAACAGTACTTTATCGTGCTCCGCGAGCAAATAGTACAAACTGTATTCGCTCCAATTATCGCGCGCTCGCTTCAGCAACAAATTGTCCAGAGATCTCCGCAAAAGTAGATTCGCCCAGGCTTGGTGGGAGCGATCTTCCAAGTGTTGGAATAATCGACGGCAGATGGTACGCGAAAGAATAGCAGGGGTGACTGCCATGCCGGGGGCAGACAAATCCACAGGTACACCCAGAATATCTCCCGATCCGGTCCACCAGCATGAATGAATGGCGCGGTCCCCGGGCTCGAGCAGCGCTTTCCCGTCGCGCACAATGTCGGCTACACAGATCGGCTTGGTCAGGATGACATCCGAGTCGAAAGTGATGAAGAACTCGGTCTTGGTTAGATTCGCTGCGCAAAGCTTGACTAGTTGCTGGCGGTACCAGCCGGCGTTCAGTGTTAGCGGGTGGTCGCGAAATGTAGGGAGAATCTCCTCCTCATCGATAACCACCAGCGGCAGCGATTGCCAGTCGCGGCGGAGCGCTTCCGCATGGGCTCGCTCGCGGGCGGGGACAACCACAAAGATGTCTTCGAACATGTCAACCGGCGCAAACGTTGCCAGAGAGGTAAGGAGGATGTGACAACGCCCCGGATCGTCAATGTAACGGCGACCGTATGCCTTGAGTGGAAGAACAGCACTGATTGTGCTCATCTGACATTCCCCGTTCTCGGGTCTCTGAGCCCAACATCTGACACTTTGAACCGACATCCCCCAGATTCCCGAGGTTATGGCGCGATCTTGACCATCTTTGGGCCTCCGCGGCAACAAGGTTCGCCCGCGACGGCTGTCCTGGGCAGTGAAAGCGATGGGTTGGCTTGCCTTGCGGCGCTGGAGGCTAGTCATTTGCCTTCATCGAGACGCACCTCTCCCATCGTGGTCCAGGCCTTTCGACCCCAAAGCCCCTTCATGCTGGAGCGGGCGGCGCCTGCAACCGGGTGATGAGCATCAGGATCTCTCAGAACATCTGCCGTGGCACCGCCACCTCGGCCATCTGGAACGTGACGTAGCGGCCATGGCTGACGACCTTGGCGCCGATCTTGATCAGCTTCTCGCGTAGGCTGTTCAGCGACCACGGTTCCGCCGCCTTGCGCATCGCCAGCGTCCGCATGAAGTTGCCGAGGTTGTAGGCGAGTGTATAGAGCTGAAGGCGAACGGCGTTGACGGCGAAGGAACAGCACGATAGCCGCGTCCACCTGATCGCTGCTGGCAAAGGCCTCGTACTCCGCCCACAGCCGCTCGGTGATCTCGCTGACCGCCGTGCGGCTCAGCAGGCTGCGCCCCCCGGCGTCGGTAGACACCGCCTCGATGTCGCGCGTCGACAGACCGTGGGCATACATCTCCACCGCCAGAGCCTCCAGCTGCTCGGTGCGGCGCGCTGTACTCGATAGCGCCCTCAACGCTCGGCACCCGACCCCTTCGATAGCTATTGCAATATCCGGCGCCGGAGTGGCGCCGCGGGCATCGTAATCGCGCCTCTACACGTCCCTCGCTTCGCCCTCCAGCGCCTCCTCGATGATCAACCGCGCCGTCAACCGCACGAGTTCCGAACGCCCATCCTCCGCTCCACTGCGGCCGTCCACCAGCGCTCTCAGCTTCCCGCGCGTCCGCTCGGATGCCGGTATCCTCTCCATCGGGGTGCTCCTTCGTTGAGGCCGGTCGCCAAACCGGACCTCGTTGGTTCGCCTGATAAGGCGAGGTGCACCCCAACCCTTTTCCCGGCAACTTTAGGACTTCACCACAAGTCGTATCGGTTGTAGGTGCAGATGACCGCCGACAGGGGCGATCTCGCTCCGTTCAGAAGAGCGCAAGACGGGCGACCCTGAGAAGGTATTCGCGTCTGAGGTCGACATGAGGGCCGCTGCTCGTACTTGAACGCGACGATGTTAGGGCAGTTGCCGCGCGAGGTCCCGCCTCGGTCTCTTTAACTCTATTTCTTCTATTGGTTGGTGCATTTGTGCTTCATACTAGTATGAGTAGCACAAAGCCGAATTGGCAATTTTCAAATCTTGCGACAGGAGAAGTCCTGGAAAGGAGAATGGGATGTAACCTGAAACCTTTCGAAGCGACCCAGAGGGTTCGACACTCTCGCGGTAGAAGCGCAGCCCGCCAGCCGGAAGCGAGTCTTGCATGGGGGGCGGTGACGTCGCTCGTGAAGCGTAGACAGCGGAAGCTGAAGCCCTGTGTTAGCCTCGAGATTATGTCCCCGCTGAGGCCT
>Ga0306923_10003337_pt1 | contig 15060 bp, 15 predicted proteins | sample sta12Can44000108_FD_203841 | JGI IMG/M metagenome (GOLD analysis project Ga0306923, IMG submission 203841) | Lab enrichment of tropical soil microbial communities from Luquillo Experimental Forest, Puerto Rico - statanox.12C.anox.44.000.108 (v2)... | ecosystem: Environmental > Terrestrial >... | reverse complement strand
TGTCTGGCGGGCCAGCGCGCACGGTCCTATTGCTCCTGCCCATGAGCATCCCCCTCCCCGGCTCGGGGAATCCGGCCTGGTTTCCCCGTATCCTCAAGACTCGTGGTAAGGCCGTCCCCGCATCTGGCAGGTGCCCTATCTAAATCGCATCCGGAGCCGGTATGCCATCTAAGTTGGGCATTGCCATGTTCTTCGGGTAACGAAATTCAGGTTGTCCTGGCCTTTGAGGATGCCGGACGCCGACGCGCGCGCATACCCCCGGGTATCCGGGGGTTGCCCTGGCGGCGCATCATGTGGTTATGGAGCCAACAGCAATGCAGGCCCATGGTCACGTGGTCGCGCTAGCCAATGCAGACCTACCATTGCATGAGCTCGGCATGGAACTGTCCGCCGCGCTGCACGGGTTTATCCCGCATGAGGGATACTGCCTGATCGGCTTCGACCCGATCTCCGGATTGCGCGTCTTCCAGACCTCGCGCGACGCGCTCACCACTGACGCACCGCGCTTGGTTCACAACGAAACTGTGGAGCACGACCTGCACCGGTACACCGACCTGGCCCGTCGGCCTGATCCGGTCGGGACGCTTGGCGGCGGCGGTTCAGGCGAGGCCCAAAGCCCGCGACTGCACGAGATACTCCACCCACAAGGATTCAGCGGTGAACTGCGCCTGGCGCTCCGCAGCGGCGGCACCCTGTGGGGCGCCCTGGTGCTGATCCGCGAACACCGCCGACCGCCGTTCAGCGACGATGAGATCGTCGCGGCGATAGCGATCGCCCAGCCGCTGATTCGGGCCGTCAAACGAATCAGCGTGCGACCGCACGGGCAGCCACCACCACCGCTGCCACCCGGCGTCGTCGTCGTCGGCCCGGACGGCACTGCCGAGGCCATTAGCCCTCAGGCAGCCGCCTGGTTCAGCGATCTGCATATTAGCGGAGGGCTGACCACCGAGGATCCGCTGCCTTACTCGGTACGGGTCGCGGCGGCTGCCGCCCGCGCGGCAGATATCGCGTCAGCCGACCAGATCGCACGAATTCGCACCAAGTCAGGCCGCTGGCTCAGCCTGGCCGCCTGTCCGCTCGGCGGCGGGCGTGTGGCCGTCGTACTGCAGCCGGCCACCACCGATCAACTGCTGCCTGCCATCGCCGCCTGGCACGATCTCACCCGCCGCCAGCAAGACGTCCTGCACCTTCTCCTCCAAGGTCACCCCATCAAGCAGATCGCGCGGCGCCTGAGACTGTCCCCGTACACCGTCGAGGATCACCTCAAGGCGGTCTACCGTAAGACTGGGGTCAATAGTCACCAAGAACTCATGGCCGCGGTTCGATAGGGAAGACTAGGGTTTCACCGCCTCGTAGGGGGTGCCACCATCGATGAGCGCGTCAGCGACCCTGTCCCTGGGGTATGTGGCCATCTACGTGGTGCTGGCCGGCGTCGCCTCTTTCATCGAGAAGCCAGCCGGACGCGGATTCGGGGCCTTCCAGCTCAACGCGCTGATCCGGGCCGGCAGCCTGGCCGCCGCTCTGGTTGCCCTCGTCTTCGCCCGTGGGCTCGCGTTTTCCCACCACCAGCTACCTCCTGGCCGGGCTAGGCATTGGTCTTATCACCGGCGGGGGCTCGATGCTCTACTGCTTCGGGCTGGACTACCTGCCCGTCTCGCTGGTGGTCACGCTCTCGAATCTGTACATCGTGATCACGATCGTTCTCGGCATCCTGGTACTCCACGAGCCCGTTACGGTGCTGAAAATCGTCGGGCTCGCCTGCATCATGGCCGGGGTGCTGGTCCTGGCGCACTCACCCGCCCGCTATGGGGCAAATCGCGAGGCGAGCTCCGCCAGTACGCCGCCCCAAGCCCGCGGGTTTGTGATCATGGGCATCTACATCGTCATGATCGGGGTCGGCGCGTTCCTTGAGAAGCCGGCGCTGAAGGGCCTGGCAGCGACCCAGCTCAACGCCCTGATGGCTATCGCCATGACGGCGGTCGCGGGCATCGCGCTGGCGGTCAGGGGGCCACGGCTGCCGATGACCAAACGCACGCTCGGAGGATTGGGCGTGGGAGTCATGATCGGGATCGCGTCGGTGTTCTACTTCCTCGGCCTGCGAGGGCTGCCGGTCACCGTGGCCTCCGCGGCCTCGAATTCCTCCGTCGTCGTGACCGTTGTGCTGTCGGCTATCTTCCTGCACCAACCGCTAAGCCGGGCCCGGGCCGCGGCGATTGCCCTGACACTCCTCGGAGCAACCCTGCTGGGTCTCTCCACAGGCTAATTGGGTCACTCGGTGCGGTCGGTCCGGCCCGGGTCGTTGGGGTGCGACTCGAGGGGGGTGACCGTGAGGGTCATCCAGGGACGCAGCGGGAGCGTGCCTAGCACCTTCTCGTGCAGCTCGGCCTCGTCGACAGCCCGCCAGACGCCGATGCTGCGCAGCTCGCCGACCGGACGCCACAGCCGACGGCTCGGCCCGTCCACTCATCAGCGGCCCCTTCGACGATTCGTACACTAGTGAGTGGCTGGCAACGCCAAAGCGTTACCCTGGCTGGTCAGCAGGCACATGAGCAGTGCGGACCGGGCAGGGCACGTTTCCGGCGGATCGGCATGGACAAGATGAGCTGGCTGGTGGATCGACAAACCCGGCGCCTGGCCTGGCTGGGTGGGGTGTTCCTGATCGTCACGGGCGTGGTCGCCGTCTTCGCGGTAATCTTCCGGCCGGCATCGCACACCGATACTCCCGCGTCTGCTTCCGCACCGGCCGGGGCGACCCATCCGGCGGCGGAGCGTGCCTCGCCGACCCGTTCGGCATCGAGTCCGACCGTGACCTGGCAGGTGGCGGGCCCGGTATCGGACCTGTCGGTGCCGCTGCCGGGGATGCCGCCGGTGACGGACCCGGCGAACATCTATTCCGACGCCGGGGCGGATATGCTCAGCCCGGTGGTACGCGGGGTGCCCTATCGCATCTACGTGCCGGAGAGCGGCGGGTCCACCGTGACCGTCATCGACCCCGCGACCCGCCGGGTAATCGGCACGTACCGGAGCGGGCTCAACCCGCAGCACGTGGTGCCCGGCTACGACCTGCGCACGCTGTACGTGACCAACGACCTGTCCAATAGTCTCACCCCGATCAATCCGCGGACCGGGCGGCGAGCCGGGCCGAACATCGCCGTGGACGATCCGTACAACATGTACTTCACCCCCGATGGGCGTTATGCCATCGTGGTGGCCGAGGCCCGTCAGAACCTGGACTTCCGCGACCCGCACACCTTCGCGCTCCGGCACAGGGTCCACGTCGATTGCGCGGGCGTGGACCATATCGACTTCGCGGCCACCGGCGCCTATCTGATCGCCACCTGCGAGTTCGCCGGCCGCCTGGTCCGCGTCGACCTGCACACCCTGGGCGTGGCCGGTTACCTGAACCTGCCGGGCTCCGCGCCGCAGGACATCAAGCTGGACCCCGCCGGACGCATCTTCTACGTCGCGGACAAGAACCACGCCGGGGTGTGGCTGGTCGACGCGGCGACGTTCAAGGTGGCCGGGTTCATTCCCACCGGCCCGGACGCGCACGGCCTGTACCCCAGCCGCGACGCCCGCTACCTGTATGTGACCAACCGGGGCAACGGCACGATCACCGTGATCAGCTTCGCGACCAGGAAGGTCGTTACCACCTGGCGGATCCCGGGCGGGGGCAGCCCGGACATGGGCAACCTGTCCCCCGACGGGAAGGTGTTCTGGGTGTCCGGGCGCTACGACAATGTCGTCTACGCCATCTCCACCGCCAACGGCCACCTGCTGGCCAAGATCCCGGTGGGGTCGCAGCCGCACGGGCTGTGCGTGTGGCCCCAGCCGGGCCGCTACTCCCTGGGCCACACCGGAATCACCCGGTGAACGCGCTCCGGCCAGGAAATCCCTCCGTCGGCCGCGCCTGACCCCGCGGCTCAGTCGGCCGTCATCCTCAGCTGCTCCGACCCAGTTGCGGGGACAGCAGATCGGTCAGGGTGACCGGGCGTAGTCCCCGGCTGGCCAGGCCGCGCAAGATCGCGGGCAAGGCCGTCACGGTGCCGGAATGCCCAAGGTGCAGGCTCACGATCGACCCTGGCCGCGTCGATCCGAGCACCGTGGATACGATCGCATCCGGTCCGGGATCGGTGTAGTCAAGCGAGTCCACGTCGTACGACACGCAGGTCTGGTAGCCCACCTTGCGGGCCTCGCGCTCGATCAGCGGGGTCGAGTACCGCGTTTGCGAGGGCCGGAACCAGCGGCCGATCGACCGGGTCAGGGAGCGCAGTCGCTGTGCGCACTCTGCGATCTCCGCGTAGGCGCCCGAGGCGTCCATGGTCGAAATGTCCAGGTGATGCATAGTGTGATTGCCCAGGTCATGGCCTCCGCGCAGGATCCGCTCCGCGATTTGCGGGTGTTGCTCGAGCCAGGTACCGACGGCCAGCACCGTGACCCGCGCTCCCGCGCGTTCTGCCTCGGCGAGCAGCGCGTCAGCCATCGATACCTGCCCCTGGCCGTGGAAGGTGAGCGCCACCTGGGAGCGGTGCCGTGACCCGTGTACGACCTGCGGGCCGAGCCGCATGCCCGCGGCGCCTGACGGGCTCGCCGTCGGCGACGGCTTGGCAGCGGGTGATCCGGAACTGGTGCCGACAACGGGCGCGCTGCTCTGGTCCGTGCCGGTGCAGCCGGCCAGCCCGGCTCCGGTGACGGCGGCACCGGCGAGGAGCAAGAACTCCCGCCGCTCGATAGGCACGTGTAGAACATACTCACCTTCTCGCGCGGACCGCAGCCCAGGGCACCGGCCAGGGACTTCCACGGGTGCAATGGGACGGCGCCGGGTGCGACCCTGATGCTATGAGACAGACCTTCAGCCTGGGCCGGATAGGTGGCATCCGGATCGGTGTGAACTGGAGCGTGCTGCTCATCGTGGCGCTCTTGGCCTATGGGCTGGCGGCCGGGCAGTTTCCCGCCGAGGCCCCGCGGCGGCCGGTCGCGGAATATGTTGCTGCGGCCATCCTGACTGCGGTGGCCTATATCGGCTCGCTGCTCGCGCACGAGCTGGCACACTCGCTGGTAGCGCGGCGCAACGGGGTCAAGGTCGAGGGCATCACGCTGTGGCTGCTGGGCGGAGTGTCCCGGCTCCAGGGTGAGTTTCCGAATCCGGGAGCCGAGCTTCGCGTCGCCGGGGCCGGGCCGCTGACCAGCCTGGTGCTGGGCGCGGCGTTCTCGCTCCTGGCCTGGCTGGTACATGCGTCAGGCACAGGAGGCGTGGCGGTGGCGGCGCTGGCCTGGCTGGGCGGCATCAACCTCCTGCTCGGGGTGTTCAACGTGATCCCGGCCGCTCCGCTGGATGGCGGGCGGCTGCTGCAGGCGGTTCTGTGGGCCATCACCAAGGACAAGCTCAAGGCCGCGATGTGGTCCGCCCGGTCCGGGCAGGTGTTCGGGTGGGCCCTCATCGTGGTCGGGGCCTATCTCGTGCTGGCACGACGCGACTACAGCTGGCTGTGGTTCGTCCTTCTCGGCTGGTTCCTGGCCGGCGCGGCCACGACGGAGAACCAGCAGGCGGTGGTGCAGTCCCGGTTGCGCACGGTGGCCGTGCGGGAGATCATGACCCGCGACCCAGTCACCGTGCCGGCGTCGGAAACGGTCGCCCAGTTCCTGCATGACCATCTGCCGTGGCTGCGGCACTCCGCCTTCCCGGTGGTAGCCGACGGCCAGACGGTGGGCCTGGTGACCGCGCGCCGGGTCAATCAGGTTCCCGTAGCCGAACGCACCCGGACCACGCTGGGCGATGTCGCCTGCCCGCTGGCCGAGGTCGCCAGGGCCACCCCGGACGAGCCAGTCGCCGACGTGCTGCCCCGTCTCAACGCGTGCTCGGAAAACCGGGCCCTGGTGTTCACCGACGACCATCTGGCCGGCATCGTGTCTGCGGCCGACATCAGCCGCGCTCTGGAACGGATCAGCGGCAACTCCGGCACGTTCGGGTCCGCCGGGCGCTGAACCGCCGGCCAACCCGTCGCTGGGGGCCGGGCTAAGCTCAGCAGAGAAGACGGCTTTAGGAGGGACTGATCATGGCCGTTGCCGTACCACTGGATGGGCCGCTGGTCACGCTGGCGGCTCACGGCGGCTGAGCCGGATGGCCGCGGAACAGCCCGGCCGGGTGCCTGCCGGGGGCCTGACCGCCGGGCGGACGGAGGAGGTGCGGACCCGGGTCCGCCTGATGATCCAGATCACCGCCCGGGCCGGGAAGTACCGCAAGGGGCTGCTGGCGGCAGCGGACAGGCTGAGCCCGGAGGAAGCGGCGATCATCTCCGACCTCGAGCGTCACGGCCTGCAGGTGCCGCAGCTGCACGACGTGCTGTGCGGTGGTCACGTGCTGGTCGACGACCCGCAGCTGTATGAGGACTGGCGATTTACCACGGTCAGCCATCCGCGCATATCCAGCCACCATCGCGATATCGACAAGACCAAATACCCCGACATCGGCATGCGCGGGGCGGTGGTCAGGGAGAAGCTGCACGGGCGGACGGCGCAGGGCACCTGGGTGCAGTTGGAGAAGACCCCGGCCGCGTTCGGCCCGCGCAAGCTGCCGAGCCTGGATGACATCCGGCACCTTATCGACTACGCGGTCTACCGGGTGACGCGCAGCAACGTCGGCCCGTGGGGCCTGTCCGGCCTGACCGAACGGCATCCCATGTACCTGTCACCCGCAGTGGCCACCCCGGCGTCGCTGTCGCCGCCGGTGGCAGAGTCGCTGGCGGCCGCGCTGCGCCAGATAGAAGCCGACGACGACGTCACGTCACCGTCGGATGACCTGGCCCGCCGCTTCCCGCCGCCCGAGCGGGCCAGGCTCGCCGGCGAGCTGGGGCGCTCGCTGTCGGGCCGGGCCGGCCGCGGCCTGTTCGGCGGCTCCGAGGTATGGGTTACCGGGACCCTCTCCCCGCTGGCGGCCTCGGTGCTGAGCCAGCGGTCAGCGCCTGCCGCAGCGGAACGCGATGGGTGAGCCAGGCGGGCGCCCGACACCAGGGGCCTCGCAGCAGGCGGCAGTGCCCGAGGGGCTCGTCCCGGCCGTTGTGCACCTGGTGCACACCGGCCCCGTCCTCCTCGGCGCCTACACCATCGCCGAACTGACCGCCGTCGATGCGGTCGTGGACTTCCTGGAAGTCCGGCCCTCGGATGAGGTCGTGGCCGAGGCCGTGCGCTCGCTCGCCGCCCGGCAACTGCTCGTGCCTGGTCCCGGCGACCAGGTGCAGGTCCGAGGGGACCTTGGCATCACGGTCGCCTTCGAGCAGCGGGCCCGGATGGTGCTCGATGCCCGCGTGACCGGGACCCGGCCGGGCGAGCCGTGGCGCGTCCTGCTGCTCCCGCAGCCCGAGAAGATCTGCCTGCAGTACCGCATCGACGCTCTCGGGATCCACGAGATCGGCCTGTATCAGCTGGGCCAGGCCCTTGACTTCCTGGCCGGCTGGCTGCCCGCCGGCCGCCGGGCCGAGCCGGACCGCGCGGCCGACACCGACAGCCTGCTCGCCTCGGCCGAGCGTTCCGCCCTGGTCACCATCACCCGGTACACCACGCAGGGCTCGGCGGAGACCGCCGGGGCCAGTACCGACCTGATCCTGGCCCGCCACGACGGCCGACTGCACGTCTTGACCCGTGACCCCGCAGACCGGGCCAGGCTGATCCCCGGCCCGGCGGGCGACGAGAATGTTCGCGACATGCTGGCCGGGCTGCTCACCTGACGCGGCCCGTGACGTCACTCGTCGTCCACGACGCTGGCCGGGTGGGGCATTCTGGATGGTGGGCACGGGCCGCACCCAGTCGGCGCTGTGCAGCGCCAAGCGGATGAAGCCGGAAACAACGGCCGATGGAGGTGCGCTATTGCTGACCGGCCAGCGCGTCAGTAAGCCGATGCGCCTTTTGTTGATCGGCGCGCCTGGCGCCGGCAAGGGAACACAGGCTGAACGTCTGGCCGAGCGGTTCGGCATTGCTCACATCTCCAGCGGGGACCTGCTGCGACAGCACGTCAAGGACCGGACCTCGCTCGGGCGGACGATCAAGTCCTACCTCGACCACGGCGATCTGGTCCCGGACGGTGTCGTCATGGACATGCTGCGCAAGCCGGTCGTCGCCGCCGCCCGGGCTGGCGGGTACGTGCTGGACGGCTTCCCGCGCACCGTCGAGCAGGCCAGGGCGTCCTTTCCCACGGCTCACGCGCTCGGCGTGGAGGTGCAGGTTGCAGTGCACCTCGATGTCGCGCGCGCGGAGCTAGTACGGCGACTGCTGGCCCGGCGTCGCGGTTCGGAGGACACCGAAGCCGTCATCGAGCACCGCCTGCAGGTATACCTGGACAAGACAGTGCCGCTGCTGGAGTACTACGCCGACCGGGAATGGATGTTCACTGTGGATGGCGCCCAGTCTCCTGATGTCGTACACGAGGACATCGTCGCCGGCCTGCGGAAAATGACAGAATTCGCGACGTAGACCAGGCAAAGCTCCTCGCGCCGGGACCCCGCTTCACCGCCGCTGGCATGATGGCTTGGTGACCCTATCGGCGGACTTCTCGGCCGTAGCCGAACGCGACCACGCGGCGGAGGTCGAGCGGCTGTGCGACGCCATGGAGGCAGCCGACCGGACTGGCCGTTACCCGCGGCTGACCGTGGAGCGGCCCTGGTCGGTCCATAATCCCGTGCTGGAGGGTGAATTCGCTTCGCCGAGGGCGATCCGCTGGTACCTGGAGCGGGAACTGAACCGGCTGGCAGCACGCGGCGCCCGGATCTCTGTCTGTCCGGGCCGTGAAGCGCTTGATCTGCGTGATCCACGGCTCGGGCCCGCGGTGGACGAAACCCGGTGGGACCTGCGGCGCAAGAAGCTGTTCTTGTTCCCGCCGGAACGCATAGCCTTGTCGATCGACCGGCTGCAGCACTACACCGGGACATCCGCCGAGTCGTTCCAGCGGTACGTGCTGCTGACCAATTACGCCTGGTACGTGGAGGAGTTCCGCGCCGCGCTGCCGGGCTGTACCGGCCCGGATTCCGATGGCCGCCAGATGCCCGCCTGGCACCACATGCTCCCCGGGCGGACCGGCGTGACCCTGGTGAACATAGGAGTCGGGCCGTCTAACGCCAAGACGATCACCGACCACCTCGCGGTGCTGCGCCCCGACCTGGTGCTGATGATCGGGCACTGTGCTGGCCTGCGCAACCACCAGGATATCGGGGACCTGGTGCTGGCGACCGGCTACGTGCGCGATGACCGTGTCCTCGATGACATGCTGCCGCTGAGCGTTCCTGTCGTCTCGAACCACACGCTGAACACGCTGCTGCTCGGCGAGCTGGCAGCCCGGCACCTGCGCAGCCGGATGGGGAACGTCTACACCACCGCGAACCGGAACTGGGAGCTGCACCTGGCACTGGCCGAAGATCGCCTCCGGCTATCGCGTGCCCTCGCCGTGGACATGGAATCCGCGACCGTGGCCGCGAACGGATTCCGCTACCGGATTCCCACCGCCACCTTGCTCGCGGTCAGCGACAAACCGCTGCACGCCCAGCCCAAGCTCAGCGCGGACGCCCAGAGCTTCTACGCCGCCAGCCGCCGCCAGCACGTCGAGATCGCCATCTCCGTGGCCGGCAAAGTCAGGCAGCTGTACCCGGGTGGCCTGCCCGCAGCCGACCTCCGCTCCGCGAACGAGCCGCTGCTCGGCACCACCAATCCCGAGGCCGCCCAGCCGCAAAGCCCAGGAGATGTGAGATCTGATCACCGGTGAGCCGCGGGAACGGATCGCTCGCCGACCGGCTATGGAGGGATGATGCCTGCGAGTACGCCCCGTCGGAATGACACGACCAGCAGCGAGGCAGGGAGCGTGCTTGAGGAGTTCGTTGACGCCTTGCCGCTGCTCGATCACCACTGTCACGGAGTCGTCAGAACTGACCTCGACCGAGCTGGGTTCGAGTCCCTGGCCAGTGAATCGGACTGGCCGGCACCGCTCGGTCAGACGCACCTCGACAGTCAGGCCGGGATAACGATCCGCGCCATATGCGCCCCACTGCTGGACCTGCCCCGCCACATCGACGCCGCAGCCTACCTGCGCCGCCGTGAAGAGTTGGGCACCGACGAGGTGAACCGCCGGCTACTGCGCGCGACGGGGATCAGGACGTACTTCGTGGAGACCGGCTACCGGGGCAACGAGGTTTTGACGCCCCAGGAGATCGCCGACGTCGCCGGCGCCGAGGCACGGACCGTGATACGGCTGGAGCGGATAGCCGAGGAGCTAGCCGGGACGGGCGTCAACGCCAACAGTTTCATCCGGTCCTACACCGAGGCTCTGGCGGCGGCCGCGGCCGATGCCGTCGCGGTCAAATCGATCATCGCCTACCGATACGGGCTTGACTTCGACCCGTCCCGGCCCTCCCCCCGGGAGACTGCTGCCGCCGCGGCGGAGTGGCTCCACGATTGCGAACAGCGCGGCAGTATCCGGCTCGATCACCCGGTGCTGCTACGCGCTGTCCTGTGGGCCGGCGTCGATCTCGGCAAGCCCATCCAGTTCCACGTGGGCTACGGCGACTCCGACATCGTCATGCATCGCTGCGATCCGACCAAGATGACCGGATTTCTCCAGGCGACCCGCGGCAGCGGAGTACAGGTCATGCTGCTGCACTGCTACCCCTTCCAGCGCGAGGCCGGGTACCTAGCCCACGTCTACCCGCACGTATGGCTCGATACTGGCGCCGCGATCAGCTACACGGGACCCAACTCGCTGGCGGTGGTGCGCGAGTCGCTCGAGGTCGCGCCGTTCGGCAAGGTCTTGTTCTCCACAGATGCGTTCGGCCTGCCCGAGCTTTACCTGTGCGGCGCGCGCCTGTGGCGCCGCGCGCTCGGGCGTCTGCTCAAGGAGTGGCTCTCCTCCGACTGGCTCTCCCCCGCCGACGCCCAGCGTTACGCGGCCAATATCGCGTCCGGGAACGCATGTCTTGCTTACGGCTTGGAGGAGCCGTGACCGCCCCCACCGACGCAGCCCGCTCAGCCGGCTCCGCCGGATGGATCATGTCGCTGCGGACGGCGCTTTCTGAAGAACTGCCTGCTGCGGTCGTGCTCCGCCGTGCCCTGCACGCCGAACCCGAGCTCGGCGGGGACGAGCAGCGCACCGCCGACAGGGTCGCAGCCGCCCTCGGCCAGCCCGGTGCCGCCGACGTCAGCGGCGGCCGCCTCATCAAGGTTGGTAACGGGGACGCCCCGGTGATCGCGGTCCGCGCCGAGCTCGACGCCCTGCCGATCGTGGAGGACACGGGAGTGACGTGGGCGGCGAGAAACGGCGCGGCTCACGCCTGCGGCCACGACGTCCACCTCGCGGCGCTCGTCGCGCTCGCCCGGGCACTGCAACGGTTCCCGGGGCCGCTTCCCCTGCTCGCGGTGCTGCAGCCCCGGGAGGAGATCTACCCGTGCGGGGCCAAGGACTTGGTCGGCTCCGCTTCCTTCACCCGCCACGATGTCCTGGCCGTGATCGGCGTACATCTCCAGCCCCGGCTGGCTAGAGGCACAGTCACCGCCGGTGCTGGTCCAGTCAACGCGGCCGCTGACGAGTTCCGCATCACCGTCCACGGCCACGGCGGGCACGCCGCCTATCCTCAGTCCACCCGCGACCCGATCGTCGCCGCCGCTCACGTGATCGTCGCCCTGCAGCATCTGATCAGCCGGCGCACCGATCCGCTGCGTGCCGCGGTGCTGACGGTCGGCGCGTTGCACGCCGGGGAGGCCGCCAATGTCATCCCCGCCACGGCAGCGATGAGGGGAACCCTGCGGACCTTCGAGCACGCGGACCGTCAGCTGCTGCAAGCTGCGATCGAGGCCACGGCCAGGGCGACTGCGACCGCCTACGAGTGCACCGCCGAGGTCAGCTTCACCGAAGGCGAACCGGTGCTACGCAACGACGCCCAGCTGGCGGCCGCCATCGAGCCGGAGCTGCGTGCCGCGGGCCTGCACGTCGCTGAGCCCTTGCGCTCCTGCGGCTCCGACGACTTCTCCTACTATTGCTCCCGCTATCCCTCCCTCATGATGTTCGCCGGCGTCGGGCCGGGCACCGCCGACGCGCCAGGCCTCCACCACCCGTCCTTCCTGCCTCCCGACGACGCGGTTGCCGACGTGGCAGCCAGCATGCTCGCCGGGTACCTCGGCGCCTGCGCCCTGCACACCCCCGTGCGCACCAACCGTCCTTCCGATGGGCTCGATAAAGCGCCAGCCACTCCCCTCACTGCCGCCGGAGACCACCATGACTGACGTACCCGTGCAGCGCCCGGCTCTTGACCGCCCAGCGATGGTCGCCCGGCTTGACGAACTGCGGCACGACGGCGTCCGGCTGCTCGCGGGCACGATCGTCGACAACGCAGGAGTGCTGCGCACGAAATCCATACCAGGTGCGCAGCTCCAGGCCGCGGCCACCGGTGGGGTGGGACTGTCCCCGGTGTTCACAGTAATGTGCGTCGACGGCTACATCACCAGCGGCGGCGGGTACGGCGGCCCGGTCGGGGACATGCGGCTGCTGCCTGATCTCAACGCGGCCGCGATGCTCGCCCCGGGCACAGGACTGGCCTGGGCCCCGATGAACCAGCACGACCAGGAGCTGGCTGTGATGGAGACCTGCCAGCGCAGTGCGCTGCGCCGTTGGCAGGACCGGGCCGAGGCCGCCGGCCACCGTTACCTGATGGGTCTGGAGTGTGAGTTCACGGTCTTCCGCCCCACCCCTGACGGCCCGGTGCCAGCACACTCCGGGCCCGCCTACGGGTTGGGCGCCCTCCTCGACCTCGAAGACTTCGTGACCGACGCCGCCCAGGAGCTGGAGCGGGTCGGCATCGGCGTCGAGCAGCTCCATCCCGAGTACGGCCCCGGGCAGATGGAAGTCTCGCTGTCCCCGGCAGGCCCCGTCACCGCCATCGACCATTATCTGCTCACCCGGATCATGCTCCGGCGAACCGCCCGCCATCACGGCTTGCAGGTCTCCTATGCCCCCGTGACCGTGGCGGATCCCGCCGCGGTCGGCAACGGCTTCCATGTCCATTTCTCTGTTCACCAGGAAGGGCGGAACGTCTTCAGCGGCGGCACCGGCCGGTACGGCATGACCGAGACCGGTGAGCATCTCATCGCCGGGATCATCGCCGGACTGCAAGACGCCACCGGGCTGTTCGCGCCCAGCCCGCTCAGCTACGCCCGGCTCGTACCCGGCCACTGGGCCGGCGCGTACGCCTGCTGGGGCCTGGAGAACCGGGAGGCTGCCCTCCGGTTCATCCAGGGCACCGTCACCGGCCGCGGCTCGAGCGCGAACTGCGAACTGAAATCGATCGACGCTTCGGCCAACCCCTACCTGGTTGCCGCCGCGATCATCGCCCTATCCCAGCATGGCGTCGCCGTGCGTCAGCTTCTTCCCGACCCAGTCGCCACGGCCCCCGATGACCTGCCAGTCGATGTACGGCAACGCGCCGGCATCCACCGCCTACCCGCCGACCTGGGCACGGCACTAGAGAACCTGCAGCATTCGCGGCTCCTTCGAGACGCACTCGGCGATCCCCTGATCGACACCTTCACCGCCGTCCGCCGGTACGAGCTCAACACCTACGCGACCAAGCCGCTCGATGAAATCGTCCCGCTGATGAGGTGGGTGTACTGATGACAGGACACCGCTCTCACTGGCTCACCGAAGCACTCGGCGACGAACAGCGACACGACGACGCTCCGCCTTTGCGCGGCAGCGCCCGGGCCGATGTCGCTATCGTGGGCGGTGGCTATGTCGGGCTGTGGACGGCGCTCCGGATCAAGGAGCTGGACCCGGCCGCCGACGTCGCCATCCTGGAGGCCGACATCTGCGGCAGCGGAGCGTCGGGCCGCAACGGCGGCTTCGTGCTGTCCTGGTGGCCCAAACTCGCCAGCCTGGTCGCCCTGTGCGGAAAAGACGAAGCCCTGCGCCTGGTCGCCGCGTCGGAACAGGCAATCGACGAGATCGAGACCTTCGCCGCCAGCGAGGCACCCCAGGCCCAGATGCGACGCGGAGGATGGCTGTGGACTGCCACCAGCGACGCCCAGCTAGGAGCCTGGAACGACGTCGTCGCGCTCGCCGAGAAACTCGGCAGCGACGCTTTCGTCCGCCTGACACCTGGTGAAATCCGGGCCCGCAGCGGTTCCCCGCAGCACCTGGCCGGTGTCCTTGAACGCAGCGGCGCCACGGTGCACCCCGCGTACCTGGCCCGCGGGCTCCGGCGAGCCGCGCTGGCCCGTGGCGTGCGCCTGTTCGAGCACACCAAGGTGACCGCCATCGGACGCCAAAGCCCCAGCATCCTCCACGCCGGCCAAGGCCGCCTCACAGCCGATCGCGTGGTGATCGCGACCAACGCCTGGGCCGTCGCCCTGCGGGAACTTCGCCGACACCTCTTCGTCATCTCCAGCGACATGATCGTCACCGGGCCCATCCCCGAACGTCTCCAGGAGATCGGCTGGACCGGCGGGGAAGCGATCACCGACTCCCAGACCCTGGTCTGCTACTACCGCACTACCGCAGATGGCAGGATCGCCTTCGGCAAGGGCGGCTGGGCGATCGCCTTCGGCACCCACCTACCCCGCGCAATGGAACGCCACCGCGGCCGCGCCGCCATGGTGGCCCGGGACTTCCGCCGCTACTACCCGATGCTTCATGACGTCGCGGTCGACAACGACTGGGCCGGCCCAATCGACCGCACCGGTAACAGCTTGCCCATCTTCGGTCACCTCGCAGGATGCGAGCGCATCGTCTACGGCGTCGGCTGGAGCGGCAACGGCGTCGGGCCCAGCGTCGTCGGCGGCAAGATCCTGGCCAGCCTCGCCCTCGGCCGCCGCGACGAATGGTCCCAGGCCGGCCTCGTCGGCGCGCACGCCCGCAGGTTCCCGCCCGAGCCCATCCGTTACCTCGGCGCCCATGTCGTCAGGGAAGCCATCGTCCGCAAAGAACGGTCCGAGGCCCTCGGTCTGGCACCCAACCGGGTCGCCGTCGCCCTGGCATCTCTAGCCCCATCCGGTCTCGAGGACAAGACGGGCGCTTAGCGCCGATTTTCACTAAGC
>Ga0306923_10003335_pt1 | contig 15068 bp, 17 predicted proteins | sample sta12Can44000108_FD_203841 | JGI IMG/M metagenome (GOLD analysis project Ga0306923, IMG submission 203841) | Lab enrichment of tropical soil microbial communities from Luquillo Experimental Forest, Puerto Rico - statanox.12C.anox.44.000.108 (v2)... | ecosystem: Environmental > Terrestrial >... | reverse complement strand
GCGCGTTGTGTGTGTAGCGTAGCGGCAGTCCGCCGTCGGGGATCGATCATGCAGGGGGGCTTGCGGTGGCCGAAGCGGCCATTTCAGGTAATGTGCGCACTGGTCGCGGTCGTCGCGCTGACCGCAGGCTTTTCGTTATCCTACGGCGCGCCCACTCACCCCGGCGCGCGCCCGCTGCCCGATAAGCCTTATCTCGGCACGATCGGCGAACGGCTCAATGGCAACACCATCGCCATTGTCTCCGGCAATTCCAACGCCACCTATCTGACCATCGCCTACGATATGTCCGACGTGCTCGACGACGGCGAGAATTTCCGGATTCTGCCGGTGATCGGCAAAGGCGGCGGCCAGAACATCCGCGATGTGCGCTTCCTCAAAGGCATCGATCTCGGCATCACGCAGTCGATCATCCTCAACCAATTCCGCCAGAGCGGCGAGATCGGCTCGATCGACGACAAGATCGTCTACATCACCAAGCTGTTCAACGAAGAGATGCACGTGGTGGTGCGCGCCGATTCCGGCATCAATTCGCTCCAGCAGCTCGATGGCAAGAAGGTTAATTTCAGCGACATCGGCAGCGGCAGCCAGCTGTCGAGCCGCGACGTTTTCCAGCGGCTCAATATCCATCCGCAGGAAGTCAACATGGGGCAGGGCGATGCCCTGGAGAAACTGAAAAAAGGCGAGCTCGCGGCGACGCTGCTGATCGCCGGCAAGCCGACCGGCGCCATGGGCAAGCTGCGCGCGAGCGACGGCTTCAAGTTCGTGCCGGTGTCGTTCGCAAAGCCGCTGCAGGCCGACTATCTGCCGGCGGTGCTCGGCCACGGCGATTATCCGAACATGGTCGAGGACGGCCACGGCGTCGAGACGATTGCGGTCAGTGCCGTGCTGATCGCATTCAACTGGCCGAAGGACTCCGATCGCTACCGGCGCATCGCCAAGTTCGTGGATGTGTTCTTTCCAAAGCTCGGCGAGTTGCAGAAGCCGCCGCATCATCCGAAATGGCGCGAGACCAACCTCGCCGCGGTGCTGCCGGGCTGGAACCGGTTTCCCGAGGCCGATGCTTGGCTTGCGCAAAATCGCACGGCCCAGCCGGCGGCGGCGGCTCCGGCTGCGACGCCGCGCCAGGACTTCAACGCATTTCTCGCCAATCGCGCCGGTGGCAACGATGTCGTCGTCAGTGGCCCGGAGCGCGAGGAGCTGTTCCAGCAATTCCTGCAGTGGCAGGCGCACCAACACCAATGATGGAGCAAGACTTTAGTTTTTGTAGCCGTCGGAGATTGAAAGCAGCGGGAGGCGTTCATGAGTTCTCCGATCCACCGCGGTGAAGACGTCGAAGCCGAACTGGTTTATGCGCCGCCTTGGGCGCGCGAAGGCGGCCGAAGGGAACGCGCGCCACTGCGCCCGGCCGCCGCTCTCATCGAAGCGCCGCGGGAGGGGATGTGGAGCCGCGGCGAGCAGCCGTTCAGCGGCGATCTCGCCATGGCGAAGCTGCAGCGGCAGATGGCGCTCGCGCCGGACGCGATTCCCGAGCCGCCATTCGAGGTCCGCGAGTCGCTGTGGCGGATCGCGCTGCGGCTGCTTGGCGTTGCCGCCGTTGCGGCGGGCGTGGCGTGGCTCGCGGTGACGCTGCCGCAAGCGCGGCAGTCGCGCGGCGAAGCGGCGCTGCCGGACGCACCCGCGACGTCGATTGCGGTGAAAAACGAAAGTCCCGATCCGCTGCGTGCGCCGGAGGCGGTCGGCCTCTTAGTCCAGCACGGTCTTACCGCGACCGCCACGCCGACGGAGACCGTCGTGCTGGCCACGCCGCCGGCGACGCCGACGCAAGCCGTGCCGGTCCCGACCATCGCGGTGCAGCCGGCGCCCGAAGCTCCGCCGCCGCCATCGCGGCCAGCGACGAAAACGCTGCAGCTTGCTGCCGACGAGATCGCGACGCTGGTCAAGCGTGGCAAGGACGCATTCTCCAGCGGCGATCTCGCCGCGGCCCGGCTTCTGCTGCGGCGCGCCGCCGAAGCCGGCAACGCCGATGCCGCCATGGCGCTCGGCGCTACTTTCGATCCGCTGGTGATCCGCCGCATGGGCGCGATCGGCGCCGAACCGGACGCCGCGCGGGCCCGGCAGTGGTACCAAAAGGCGGTCGATCTCGGCTCGCCGGCGGCCGCGCAGCCGCTCGCCAGTCTCGATGCGGCGGCCAGGCAGTAGCGATCAGGCCGCGATGGCGCCGCCGGGCCGGTCGTTTGCACCGCGCCAGCGGCTGTAGCGCCACGGCAGGTACCAGCGCGCGCCGGCCGGCGCGGCGTCGGGCACGAAGTCCAAACCCGACGTGCCCCAGGGATGACAGCGCAACAGCCGCGCCAGCGTCATCCAGCCGCCGGCCCAAAGCCCGAAGCGGTCGAGCGCCTGGTCGGCGTAATCGGAACATGTCGGCAGGTGGCGACAGTGAAAGCCGACCAGCGGCGAAAGCGTCAGCCGGTAAATCTTCACCAGACCGCGGCCGGCGAGGCGCGGGCTGCGGCGTGACGCGTCGAATAAATCGTCGAGCTGCATGGCGCTGCACCGCGCCCTAAGACGCCGCCGGTTCGGCGCCGCGTTTCTTCTCGATCTGGACGATGGCGTCGACCACGGCGTCGAAGGTGAGCATGGTCGAGGCGTGGCGCGCCTTGTAGTCGCGCACCGGCTCAAGCACACCGATGTCGGCCCACTTGCCGTTCTGCGGTGGCGCGCCGTTCTCCTTCAGCATCTTGCGTACGATCTCGCGCAGCGCGCGCAGCTCACTGGCCTTGGTGCCGACGATGTTGCGCGCCATAATCGATGATGAGGCCTGGCCGAGGGCGCAGGCTTTCACCTCATGGGCGAAATCGGTCACCGTGTCGCCGTCCATCTTCAGGTCGATGGTGACGGTCGAGCCGCACAGCTTGGAAAGCGCCGTGGCGCTGGCATCCGGGTTCGGCAGCCGGCCGATCCGCGGGATGGTCCCGGCAAGCTCGATGATGCGGCGGTTGTAGACCTCGTTGAGCATGGCAGGACTGCGAATACCTCGATTCGAGGCTGATTTGTTGTCTAAAGGCGCCAATCGACTATATAGGCGCTGGCGCAGCCGAAATGAAGTTCGGTCGGCGAGCCGCCCGAAGCATTCCGGCCGGCGCGCCGCGCGATGGGAGAGCCAATGGACGCCGCTACCAGTCAACGGTCTACGCCGCTGATCGACCATGTGCACACAACGCCCGCGCCGGTCGATGAGCGGCCCTCGCGCACGGAAGCGGAAGCCGCCGTGCGCACGCTGATCGCCTATATCGGCGACGATCCGGTGCGCGAAGGCCTGCAGGCGACGCCCAAGCGCGTGGTCGCCGCGCTTGACGAATTGCATCGCGGCTACCGCGAAGTACCGGCGGACGCGCTCAAGCGCACCTTCGGCGAGACCGAGCCTTACGAGGATTTCGTGCTGCTGCGCGACATCGCGTTCACCTCGCACTGCGAGCACCACATGATGCCGTTCTACGGCAAGGCCCATGTGGCCTACCGGCCGGTCGAGCGCGTGGTCGGGCTATCGAAGCTCGCGCGCCTCGTCGACGTCTATGCGCGGCGGCTGCAGACCCAGGAGCAGCTCACCTCGCAGGTCGCCTCCGCGATCGACGATGTGCTCAAACCGCTCGGCGTCGCCGTGCTGATCGAAGCCGAGCACACCTGCATGTCGGTTCGCGGCGTCAGCAAGCCGGGCATCTCGACGGTGACGACGCGCTTTCTCGGCACGTTCCGCGACAGCCCCGAGGATCAGATGCGCTTCGTAACCTTGGTGCGCAGCGCGGCGGGCGGCTGAAGGTCGCGCGAGGCGGAAGCGCCGTGCCGGATCAATCACCATTCGCGCCGCCCGGATCGAGCGCCGATCTGGAAGAAGGTTTAGGCCTAACGCCGAAATTCGACGCCGACGGGCTCGTCACCTGCGTCGCGACCGACGCGGCAACGGGCGATGTGCTGATGGTCGCCCACATGAACGCCGAGGCGCTGGCCAAGACCATCGCAACCGGCGAGGCCTGGTATTTCAGCCGCTCGCGGCAGGCGCTGTGGAAAAAGGGCGGAACCTCCGGCCACACCCAGCGCGTCGTCGAGATGCGCATCGACTGCGACCAGGATGCCGTGTGGATCAGGGTCGAGCAGGTCGCCGGCGCCTGCCACACCGGCCGCCGCTCGTGCTTTTACCGGGCGGTTCCGCTCGGCCAGGAGGCCGGCGCCGTGAAGCTCGAATTTCGCGACGAGCGCGTGTTCGACCCGAAGGCGGCGTATCGCGGCAAGACTGACTAGCGCTTCGCCGGCGCGGCTTGTGCCAAGAGCCGCTGCGCGCGGGCGAGATGCGGGCGGTCGTACATGACGCCGCCGATGCCGACGACGCCGGCGCCGAGGTTTGCCGCAAACGCATCGACGATCGCTTGCGCCTGCGCCAGCGCGGCCGGGCTCGGCGTGAACACGTCGTTGATGATCGGTACCTGCGCGGGATGGACCGCCATCTTGCCGATAAAGCCGTCGCGGTAGGCCTCCTCGCATTCGCGGCGGAAGCCCTTGCTGTTTCGGAAATCGACATAGACAGTGTCGAACGCCGGCACGGTCGCGGTGGCGGCGCCGGCAAGGCACAGCACGCGCGCCAGGCGGTAGGGATCGAGGAAGCGGTCGTCGGCGTCACGGTTGGCGCGCGCGCCAAGCTCGGCGGACAAATCCTCGGCGCCCCAGGTCAAACCCATCAGCCGTGCGCTCGCGCCGGCGAAGGTGCCGGCGACGAACAGCGCTGCCGCGGTCTCGGTGGCCAGCGCGAGAATCTTGACGTGCCCGTCGGGCAGGCCGCTCATCGCTTCTCGGACTGCGAGCTTGGCGTCAGCATGCATGACGAAGGCGCCGCCTTCGGCCTTCGGCAGCATGATGGCATCGGGCTTTGCCGGCACGATGGCGTCGAGATCGGCATCGTTGAGCCCGGTCTGCAGGCCGTTGACGCGCACCAGCATATAGGGCCGCGCCGGCGCCGCTGCTACTTCCTTCAGAAACGCCGCAGCACTGTCTCGGGCGGCGGCCTTGCCGTCGTAGGCGATCGAATCCTCCAGATCGACGATCAACGCGTCGGCCCCGCTCGTCATCGCCTTGTCGAGCTTTTTGGCGCTGTCGGCCGGAACGAACAGAAGCGAGCGCATCACGCCTCGATCAAGCCTTCGGCGACGACGATGGCCGGGCCCCCGACGGTCGCCGAGGCGAGCGCTCCGCCGCGCATGGTGACGCCGAGGTCGATCAGGCTCGGCCGGCCCATCTCAAAACCCTGCTCGATGACGAAGCGATGCTCGCCGTCGCCGAGCTTGAGTTCTCTCGCGCAGAAGCCCGCAAAGGCGGCTGCCGCCGAGCCGGTCGCCGGATCCTCGCGCACGCCGAGCCGCGGCGCGAACATGCGGGCATGAAAGCTGTGCGCTTTGTCCAACGTCTCGCGGCAGAACACGAAGGCGTTGGTCGAGCCGCCGGCCTCGAACGCCGCGTCCCACTGCGCGCCCTCGATCCGGCTGTGGCGCACGGCGTCGATGCTGCGCACCGGCACGAACGTAAACGCATTGCCGACCGACCACTTCGACGGCTGGTGCCCGTCGAAGCAGATGTCGCCGACCGCAAGGCCGAGCGCCGCCGCGATCGCCTCGCGGCTCGCCGGCGCTCCTCCTTGTTTCGGCAGCGCCGGGATGACGAAGCTTGCACGACCGCGGTCGTCGCCCTCGGGCGTGACGCGGCATTTCACCGGGCCGATTTTTTCTTCGAGCACGACGTCGCTGCCGGCGCTGCGGCGCAGTGCCAACACCAGCGCCGTGCCGACAGTAGGATGGCCGGCAAACGCAAGCTCCGTTCCCGGCGTGAAAATGCGCACCCGCGCAGTGCCGCCGGCCTCCGGCTTGAGCACGAACACCGTTTCCGGGTGGCTGAATTCGCGCGCCACCGCCTGCATGGTCACGCCGTCGACGCCGGCGGCATCAAACACCACGGCCAGCGGATTGCCGGCAAAGCGCGTTGCGGTGAACACGTCGAGTGTCGCGAATTTCAGCTTCATCGCACTAATCCGCCGCCTTTGGCGGCGCATATCCTTTCGGCGCCTCCTGCATCACAGCCAAGGTATGGCCGTCGGGGTCGCGGAAGAAGGCCATCCACAAATCGTGATCGTCCATCTTGGCGATCAGACGCGGCGTAGAGTCGAAGGCAAGGCCGCGTTTTTTCAGCTCTGCAACCGCGAGCGCGATACCGGCGCGGCGAAAATAAATGCAGCCGGTATGGGTCACGGTTTCCGGATGGCTGGTCTTTTTCGAGCAGCAACCGGACGCCGGCGCAATCGAAGAACGTCAGATTGCCAAAGCGGTATAGCTTTCGCAGCCCGAGCAATTTTTCAAAAAACGCTTCCGCCCGATCCACGTCGAGAACCGGCAGCGCGATCTGGCCGACCTGGCTGATATTGAGCAGCATGGCGTCACTTCGATCGTCGACTTGGTCGCCTATTTGGGTCGCATCAGAATAAAAGCCTGGCGGCGGCATTCGGCCACCAGCTTGTTGTCCTGATTGTAGGCGCGGTGGTGAAATTCGACGATGCCGGCGCCGGGCCGCGATTTCGATTCGCGCTTGCCGATCACTTCCGTCGTGCAATGGACCGTATCGCCCTCGAACAGGGGGTGCGGGAATTTCACCTCCGTCATGCCGAGATTGGCGATGGTAGTTCCGACCGTCATGTCGGAGACCTGGATGCCGATCATCAGGCCGAGGGTGAACAGCGAATTCATCAGCGGCTGACCCCACTCGGTCTCCTGCTCGCAGAAGTGCCGATCGATGTGCAGCGGCTGCGGGTTGAGCGTCATGTTTGAGAACAGCATGTTGTCCATCTGCGTGACGGTGCGCGTATAGCGGTGCTCGACCACCTCGCCGGGGACGAAATCCTCGAAGTAGAGCCCGCCGCGCTTGTGCCGGACCGCCGCCTGTTGGGTCATTTTCGCCTCCACAACTGCACTTCCGTTAAGCCCTCGTTTACCATAACCGTTAATCATTCCTAAGGCCTGAGGCAGCCGGTGGGAGCCGGCAAGGGAGTTTGGCAATGCTGGTCGAACCCAGCAGTTCCGCCGCGGGGCTCGACCGTGACCGGCGCCATTCGTCAGGCGTCGCAGGTGCGCGACGCGCTGGTCGCGCGCTATGACCTGGCGCGGACGCGGCCGAGCGATGCGGTGCCGGCGGCGCAAGCGCAAGACGCGCCGAAGGTCGCCAGCGTGCCGCATCCACCCACGGCGATAGCCGCGCCTTTGGACCTCGCCAATTTCATCGGGGCCACGGCAGCCCCCGCCGCCTCGGCAAGTGCGCCGCCCATGCAAACAGCGGCGGCTACCCCGCCGGTACGGGGTACGGCCGGCATGACCACGGCGTTTGCCGCGGCCAGTCAGCCGACGCCAACGGCCGCCCAGGCGAATCGGATTTTCCACGGTCTGTTCCAGGACACCGCCCGCGCCGCGCCGGTCGCCGCTACGGTCAGCCAGCTCTGGACCACGCCGAACGTTTTGCCGGAGACGTCCGGCACGCCGGGCCAGCCGCAGCCGCAGCCGCGGCGCGACTTGCGCGGCTTGTTCAGTGATTCCGGCGAGGGCGCCTGACCGGCGCCCCCACTTAACGTTTCGGCAACCTCCGTAAACATTTACGGTGAACGCTTTGTTAAGGCTGGGCCGGTTAAGTTCGGCGGCGTCATGATCGCGTCATTCGAAAGCGACCGATGATCGTCCGCCAGTTCCTCCAATGGGTACGCACTGCGCCGGCCGGCGAACGGGCCGAAGCGACCGGCGCCTTGGCGCGCGCGTACCTTTATTCCGATCTCACGGCCGACGATCGCGGCGCCGCCGAGGGCGCGATGCTGATGCAGCTCGACGATCCATCACCGCTGGTGCGGCGCTCGCTCGCCGATGCGCTGGCCGCAAGCCCGAACGCGCCGCCCGCCATCATCTTCGCGCTCGCCGCCGATCAGCCGAGTATCGCCGCGCCGGTGCTGGCGCTGTCGCCGCTGTTCGTCGATGCCGATCTCGTCGACGCGGCCGCGACCGGCGGGCCGGTCATCCAGGCCGCTGTCGCGAGCCGCGCCGCCTTGCCGCGCTCGGTCACGGCCGCGATCGCCGAAATCGGCACCGGGGAGTCCTGCCTGCTGCTTCTTGAAAATCACGATGCCGATGTGGCGCCGCCGTCGATGGACCGCATCGCAGAGCGCTTCGGTCATCTCGCGGCGATTCGTGAAGCGCTCTTGGTGCGCGCCGACCTCCCGGCGGCGACGCGGCAGACGCTGGTCGCCAAGCTCTCGGAGACGCTCGTCGGATTCGTCGCCGGCTGTGAATGGCTCGATCTCGCTCGAGCGCAGCGCATTGCGCGCGAGGCTTGCGAAAAGGCGACGATCACCATCGCGGCCGATAGCGCGACCGCGGAGATGGGCTCGCTGATCCGTCATCTGCGCCTAACCGGGCAACTCACCGCCGGCCTGATCCTGCGGGCGCTTCTCTCCGGTAATGTCGTACTGTTCGAGGAGGCGCTCGCCGAATTGGCGGACATGCCGGTGGCGCGGGTGTCGGGTCTGGTGCACGACCGCGGCATCGCGGGTTTGCGGGCGCTGTTCGACAAGGCCGCCTTGCCGCGCGCGACGTTCCCTGCCTTCCAGGAGGCGGTCCAGGCCCTGCGCGAAGGCGGCTTCGTCAGCGAGACGGGCGGGGCGGCCCGTCTCAAACGGCGGATGATCGAGCGCGTCTTGACGCGCTGCGAGGACATGGATCTCGGCGAGCTCGAGCCGCTGCTGACCCTGCTACGCCGCTTTGCCACCGAAGCCGCGCGCGAAGAAGCGCGCCTTTTCTGCGACGAGCTGGTGGCGGAGGCGATTGGGTCGGCCGAATTCGAGGATCAGTCGGTCGCGGCTTAAAACACGCGGTCAGCCGCCCGGCACCAGCGACGGCGCGAAGATGTTCTCCATATAAGCCGGCCGAAGCTGTTTTGCTCGCGCAAAAAATCGTTTGTGACCTCGCGCAGCCGCTTGGTCAGCGCCGCCGCGGTATCGAGCAGATCTGGGCGCGCGTATTCGCGGACGATGGCGCGCACCGCGTCGACGAGAAGCAAGACTCGGGTTAGGTAACTTTGAGCTTCGGGCAATGCCTGGGGCTTATTTCAATCTTCCGTCGCCCGCTGTTTCAGCCGTCAGCGCCGGCGACTCGCCGGGCGCAGCGGCGATCCAGCGATTGTCGCTGAAACGATAAGCCGCGATCGGGCTCACCTCGCCCGATGCAGCTATTGCCCGGATAGCGACGGTACAGCCCCCGGGCCTCGCGATGCTGTCGCAAGCTCGATTTTTCCGAGCGGCACCCGAATCTCGCACGTTAAGCCTTCGGCGGCGTAATCGAAAATGACATCACTGAAAGTCGCCTCGAGCAGCGACGTCCCGAATCCGCGCCGGCTTGGCGCAAGCACGGTGGGTCCACCGCGCTCTTGCCATCGTATTTTTAGTGCGTCGCGGCTGCCATTTTTTTCAATGGTCCAGGCGATGCTGATGCGTCCTCGCTCGCTCGACAGGGCACCGTGCTTCATCGCGTTGGTGGCAAGCTCGTGAAACGCGAGTGAGAGATTTTGCGCATTCTTCGCACTCAGCACGATATCCGGACCCTCGACTTTCGTTCGTGCGGTGAAGGGCTCCAGGGTTAGATGCACGATCTCGTTGAGACTGACGCCGCTCCAGTTTGATTTGGTCAATTGCCGATACGCCGCAGCCAATGCAAGGAGCCTTCCCTCGAATGCTTTCCGTGCTTCATGGAAGGAGATGGGGCCTGAGAGACTTTTTTGCGCAATACCCTGGATGACCGCCAGCATGTTGTAGGTCCGATGCTGGAGTTCGCGGACGAGTATCTGCTGCTCCTCCTCGGCGTACTTGCGTTCGGTAATGTCGAACATGGAGGCGATCCAGCCGGTGATCGTCCCGTGCTCGGTCTTTTCGGGCGTGTACACGACATGTAGGAACCGCGTGCCGCCGCCGCGGTAATCGACCTCCCTGTCAAATTCCACCCGGTCGCCCTGCAGGACCCGCTCGATATAGGGGTGGATCGCTCGGAAGTCCTTCTCGCTCAAAACATCGGAAAGCCTTTTGCCAATGACGTCTTCAGGCCGACGGCCGGTCATCTCCAAATAGGCCTGACTGATGAAGCGGTAGCGAAGGTCGCGATCCAACCGGATGAGCATGAATGGCGTTCGGTAAATGACGCTCTCCAGCTCGGCTTCCTTTTCGCGCAGCGATGCCTCGCTTGCCCGCAGCTTATTGGCGAGTTGCTCGAAGCGATGGCCGTGACCTGTCCCCAGCAGGAGCAGACCGCCGAGCAAGCCGGTCCCAAGAGCCCCGGCGGCGAGCACAGCCCAGCTTTGCCATCCGCGGTGTCGCGCCAGGTAGGCAGCAGACGGCGCGGTCTGTACGACGTAATGGCGGGTCCCGAAGTCGAAGCCGACTTGGTATGACGTCGGTATCGATCCGCGGATATTATCGAAGAACGGCAGTCCCGCTGCGGCGTCGGCAAAGCTCGCATCGAGAGTGGATTGGATTGGATCGACCAGGGTCTTCGCGAATGCGCCCATGCGCAAGACCACGAGGAAAATGCCGGGTCCGGTCGGGCCGGCCGATACGGCATTGATCAACAGGATGCCGGACTGTTCGCCGCGCTCCTGCACCAAGTGGACCGGTGCGGTGGCGGCTGGGTTGCCGGTATCGATCGTCGCCTCAATGGCGAGGCGCCGAGCGGTATCCGATGCAAGATCGAAGCCCATCGCCGCCTCGTTCCCAGCCAAGGGTTCGACAAAGGTAACGGGGTAGAAGGAACTGCGATCGTCCGTCGGTCGCACTTCGCCGGATCGACCGCGTTGGCGAAGCGCAAATCCGGGCACTTCGGCGCGCTGCGCAGCCTCAAATCCTTGTCGCTCAGCCGACTTCACCAACGGCGCCCACTCCACAGCCTGGATGATCGGAAACCTCTTGAGCAACGTCGCTACCAAGTCGTGAAACTCCTGACGCGTGACCGGCTGATAGCGGCTGACAAAGCTATTCGACAGCTGCTCGAGGAATCCGCGCTGTTCTTCAAGCGTCGACCGCATTGTGTCGGCGAGTTGCTGCGATCGGAGGCGAAATTCAAAAAGAGACTGATCGTTCTCCCAGCTGTTGACGCGGACGAAGATCGCGACGAACAGCCCAAAGCAAAGTAACATCGGGACGGCGACCGACCAGGCCCGCGAGTGCCACAAAATTCGCGGCTCGGCGGCGAGCACCAGCATAAGCGGTAACGTTACAAGGACACCGAGTGTGTCGCCTGCCCACCAGGTCATCCAATTGATCGGCAGATCGGCGGACTGGACGATGCCAAGCGCCCACATGCCAGCCAACGAAAGACTGGCACTCGTCAGACAAAACAATGGTGAAAGCGCCAGCAGGAGCACAAGATCGCGCGGATTGTCCAAGGCCGCCGGATAGCCGATCGCGCGGCGCAGCACCAAGCCACCGATTGCTGCCTGGACTGCGGAACACAGGGCGATGATCGCTGCCGCCGCAGTCCCTGCCGGGGTGAACTGCCCGGTAATTGAGAAGCCAATCCAGATGTTAACCAGAAGCGAACCGAGAAACGTTCCCGGCAGCGTGGGTGCGCCGGCAATAAACATGGCGCCGACCGCGATGCCAGCGGGTACAAACACCGCCGTGGCATAGCCCGGCGGGACAGCTAGCAGAAGCCCCAGCCGGCCGGTGATCACATAGGCCAGCGGCAGCGCCGCATAGATCAGCAAGTGCCGTCGCAATGCGATGTTGACGCGCTCCGTTCGGAACATCACGCCATTGCACCAGGCTTCAGCCCGCGCCCCATCCTAAGGGCGAAAAGAGGGGGATGGCGAGCCCAAAATCCCGTCGCCGTCAACGGGCGCCATAGCGGATAGCGCGGTTTCGTTGTGCAGCACAGAATTGCGTGTGCATAAACGATCCTAATATCCGTGCGATCTAACGTGACCCGCCGACTTGTAGCTCGCGGACCGATTTCGGCTAAGCCCTCAATAGCGACCGATTGCCGTGCTGCCGATGGGGTTACCCGCTAGCGCCGACCTTGTCCTGCGTTCTGGTCTCGAAATCGCTGGCGTCGTGTCGCTCGTGCAATTGTTCTTCAGCCGGCCCGCTGGTGCGATTGACCATTCGCCCGCGCTTGACGGCCGGACGTTCGCCGATTTCTTTCGTCCAGCGCGTCAGGTTTTTATATTCGTGCGTCTGCAGGAACTTGCGCGGGTCGTTGTATGACGCGCCGTTCAGCATGCCGTTGCCGTACCACGGCCAGATAGCGATGTCGGCGATCGTATATTCGTCGCCGGCGATGAACCGGTTGCCCGCGAGCTGCCGGTCGAGCACGTCGAGCTGCCGCTTCACCTCCATCGTAAAACGGTCGATGGCGTATTTGATCTTCACCGGAGCATAGGCATAGAAATGCCCGAAGCCGCCGCCGACATAAGGCGTTGAACCCATCTGCCAGAACAGCCAGTTCAGCGCTTCGGTGCGCTTGCCGCGATCCTTTGGCAAAAAGGCGCCGAATTTATCCGCTAGGTAGAGCAGGATCGCGCCGGATTCGAACACGCGCTGCGGCGTCTGTCCGCTATAGTCCATGAGCGCCGGGATTTTGGAATTCGGGTTCACCCCGACAAATCCGCTGCAAAACTGGTTGCCCTCACCGATCCGGATGAGCCAAGCGTCATATTCCGCTCCGCGGTGCCTGGCGGCCAGCAATTCTTCCAGCATAATTGTAACCTTGACGCCATTGGGCGTCCCCAGCGAATAGAGCTGCAGCGGATGCTTTCCGCGCGGCAACGCCTTCTCATGCGTCGCACCCGCGATAGGGCGATTGGTATGCACATAGCGCCAGTTGGGACTGTCGTTCTTCTCCCAGACCCAGACCTCCGGCGGCGTGTAGTCTTGTGTGTCAGGCATATTGGGCTCGCGTTTGTTGCTCGATTAAGTTGGACGAATGGATAGAGTGGCGCGCGTGGGCTGTCCAATCATGATTGCGGGCGTTGTCATGCTAGCGGCTGCTGACCACCCGAGTATCCAAAGGAACTCCCGCCGCTTAGCTCGCCCCTGCCTTGGAAGGTGGCCGTTACACCCAAAAGCGGACACGGAACGGACGCTCGCCAATTTCGCTAAATGCGCTAGACGACACCGCCGGATTTGCGTCTCCCCGAGAGCTGGGGGAGGATGAACCTTCACAGTCGCTGCAGCGCCACATTGTTCCCGCTATACCGAGCCAACACCATGCAGCACCGCAACGCGCCGAACAAGCTGCGGATCGGGCCGACGCTGGCAGCCACCTATCGCGAATAGTGGCGCGTGCATGCTGCCCGCCATTGCCGTGGCGGCGCCCGGCGCGCGGCTGAAGCCGGCGCTGGCCGACACCAAGGGCCAGGCGCTGCGCATCCTGGCGATCTTCGTGCTAGCGCTCCTGCCATGGATCGCCGCCGGCGCCCCCGGCGTCGCCTTGATCGGGCGCCGCATCGAAGCGGTCGGCTCGCTGCCGAGCGTAATTTTTCTGCTCCTGAGCGGCGTGGCGAAGACCATCGAGCTGTCGATGGCGGCAGTGGTCGCATCGCTCGTGTTCATCGCGCTCAGCGCCAAAGTCCGCCAAGCGCCTGCACCGCCGCGCGCGGCTTAGCTTACGATGCAGAGCAGCGATTAATCCGCCGCCGCTATCGGTCCATCGATTGGCCTATTTTCCCTTTTGGCAACGCTCAGCCACCGCGAACGTAGCGGTGCGTCAGGATGCGGATTCGGTCGCGCATGTGCGGGAGCACCCGGGCGGTCCATGGCGTATCGATGCCAGCCTTCCACGCCGTGCTCCGTGTCACGTCCGGCGACTCAAGGTGATAGATCGCCACGTACCGATGCGTGCCGCCGCTGGCTTCCGTCGACCGATAGCGCCGCGCAGCCAAGGTGCCCGCAACCTCGGCCAGCGCGACGAGGTGCTCCTGGTCGTACCACGCGTTGAAATCGTCCTCCGCCTCGGGCGCGACGTTCATCGCATTGAGGAGCAGCGCCCGGGCTCCCTTCGGCGCCGCCGCATCGCCGGGCGTGATCTGCGTGCCCTCGAACCGCAGCAACCGTTTGCAAATTCCGGTGACGCGCTTCGACCAGACCGACAGGTTGCCGGAGGCAATGGATGCGTAGGCCTTGCTGCGCAGCACGTCGACCGAGTCGAGATCGTAGGTGGCAACCGACAGGGTGGGCCGCTCGTCGCCGATCCAACGTTCACACGCGCCGAACCCCGGAACGGCCTGGCGCTCGGGAATATGCTCCAGATCGTACCAGTCATGGAACTCGTCGGCATGCGCGGTCGAGAAATCGAACGCGGCAACCAGCAAACCTCTGCCCATGGCATTCCCTCATCGCATGATCCGCTCTATTCGATCGTCTTGTCGGCGCGGGCCACCGACGAAGACGGCACGTCGATACCGAGTGCCTTTGCAGTCTTCAGATTAATGGTGAGATCGTATTTGGTCGGCGACTGTACGGGCAAGTTCGCCGGTTTCTCGCCTTTCAGGATACGATCGACATATTGAGCCGCGCGGGGGAACTGGTCGGCGATATTTGAGCCATAAGACATCAGACCGCCAGCATTGGTAAAAAGCTGAGTGTTGTAAACTGCCGGCAGCCGATGGCGGGCGGCGAGGTCTATGATCAGTGCGCGATGAAGCGTGATTGCTGGACTGCCCGTTACAATCAGGCCGCCAGTCGAAACGCCGGCAAATTCCGTGACGGCTTTTTCGATCTCGCCAGCGTCGCGCACATTGACGGGGCGTAATTCTACACCACGCGGCTCTGCCGCACTCTGGATAGCGGCGAACTGGCCGGGCACGGCTGCAATGCTCGCGGAGCACTGCGACATGCGTGACGCCCGGCGCAATCTCCTTCAAAAGCTCAAGCCATTTACCCGCTATGGAATATTCAAAATTGATAAAGCCCGTCGCGTTGCCCCCGGGGTAAGCCAAGCTGTCGACGTAACCGGCAA
>Ga0306923_10003334_pt1 | contig 15071 bp, 10 predicted proteins | sample sta12Can44000108_FD_203841 | JGI IMG/M metagenome (GOLD analysis project Ga0306923, IMG submission 203841) | Lab enrichment of tropical soil microbial communities from Luquillo Experimental Forest, Puerto Rico - statanox.12C.anox.44.000.108 (v2)... | ecosystem: Environmental > Terrestrial >... | reverse complement strand
GAATGCGATTGATTTCCGGACAGCCAGAGGAAAAAACGTGCAGGTTGATGTCCGCACAAGGCCCCTTAAACATGCGGTGCTGGTGCCAATTGGATTCCCGTATGAGCAGCGAGTAGCCAGCACGTTCCAGTATCGGCACGTACGTTGGCTCATCTGACGAGTCGGCGACAACGAGAAGGATATCGATGACGGGTTTGGCAGCAAGGCCTGGCACCGACGTTGACCCGGTATGCTCGATTTGCAGGACTCGGCACCCAAGCAGTGCCCTGACGCGATCGGCTTCGCACCGAAATACCTCTGGCCACAGGGGGTCGTAATCCATGATCAGAATCTGCGAAAACACCTTAACTCTCCTCGTAAAATCGCGGCCTCTACTTTACCGGTAAGCCGAATTTATCAGTTAAGTTACGTTCAATCGAGCGTATATCCCTCCGGCACCAGAGCTTTGCGGGATGCGCCATAAATCATAGGAGTATAATTCCGGCCAAACTATGACATTGTCCCCGCCTAAGCGACTTGGGCCCTACGAGATTCTCGCTCCCCTTGGCGCTGGTGGAATGGGCGAGGTCTATCGCGCACGCGACACGCGGCTGGACCGCACGGTCGCGATTAAAATCCTCCCTCAGCATCTTTCAACTGATCAGATGGGCAAGCAACGCTTTGAACGAGAGGCCAAAGCGATATCGGGCCTAAACCATCCTCACATATGCATCTTGCACGACATTGGCCAGCAGGACGGTATCGACTTTTTAGTGATGGAGTGCGTCGAAGGGGAAACCCTCGCCAAGCGGCTCGAAAAGGGACCGTTGCCAATGGAACAAGTCCTCAAGTACGGCCGGCAGATCGCAGACGCTTTGGACAAGGCTCACCACTGCGGCATTGTCCACCGTGATTTAAAACCCGGGAACATCATGCTGGCCCCAACGGGAGCGAAGTTGCTGGACTTTGGTCTGGCTCGACCTGCCGAGTCACTGAGCAGCGCGACCACAATAGCTGGCGTAGCACCGAGTTCCCCGGTAACCGCGGAAGGCACGATTGTTGGGACGTTTCAATACATGTCGCCGGAGCAGGTTGAGGGTAGGGATCTCGACGGACGCAGTGACATTTTCTCGCTGGGTGCGGTTTTATACGAGATGGTCACTGGCAAGAAAGCGTTCGAGGGCAAGAGCCAACTGAGTGTAGCGAGCGCGATTTTGGAGCGAGAGCCGCCGGCCATTAATTCCGTTAAGCCCCTTACTCCTCCAACGCTAGATCACGCGATTCGTCGCTGCTTAGCTAAAGATCGTGACGAGCGTTGGCAAACCGCCAAGGATCTGGCATTAGAGTTGAAGTGGGTCGCGGAGAACGGACAGCTGGGCCTACCCGAATCAAATGTCCAGTCAAGACGAACGCGCCCCTCTATAACAATGGTCTTGATTTGGGGAGGGGCGGCGCTGCTGCTGGCCGCTTTCGCAGGGCTTTCCGCCTGGATGATGAAGCCGGTTCCATCGCCTGCGGTCGGCCGCGCAGTAATCACATTGCCGCCTGGCCAGCGGCTTGCAGGCCTCGATGAAACTGCGATAGCACTCTCAAATGACGGCACTCAACTGGCATACATCGCTCTTCAGGGAGGGACGCAGCAGATTTATTTACGTTCCATGGATAATTCCCAGCCGAGAGCAATGACCGGAACAGAAGGCGCCAGCAGTCCATTTTTTTCGCCGGATGGTCAGTGGCTCGGTTTTTTTGCGGAGCAAAAGCTGAAGAAAGTATCGCTAACCGGCGGTGGCGTCGTAACGCTGAGTGATGTTACCGACCCTCACGGGGGCAGTTGGAGCAATCAGGGAACTATCGCCTATAGTGCGCTTCCTGTCGGACCTCTTCAACAGACTCCCGATGCTGCTGCGGCACCTCGGCCCTTGACCCACCTTGAGAAGGGCGAAGTGAGCCACCGCTCTCCCGAGTTTCTTCCGGGAGGAAAATCTCTGCTATTCGCCGCCGGAACCAGCAGTTTTAACTGGGGCGAGGAAGCTCACGTTGTCGCTCAGGAGAATAATGACCGTCGAGACCTGATCACAGGCGCTGTTTCTCCCAAATATGCCACCACAGGCCATTTGGTCTATGCGCAGGGAGGAAATGTTCTTGCTGCTCCATTCGATGCCCAGCACTTGGCTATCACTGGCCCAGCTGCACCGCTCGTGGAAGGGGTTTTGCAGTCCAGGATCACCGGAGCCACACAGTTTGCAATTTCCGCTAATGGATCTTTAGCCTTTATCTCCGGGGGAATGCGGACGGACTTCCGCAAGCTGATCTGGGTCGACCGGAACGGCAAGGAGCAGCCGGTTGCGGCCCCCACACGAGCTTATTTGTTTCCGCGTCTGTCTCCTGATGGAAAACATGTTGCGGTTGGAATCACCGAAGAAACTACGCAGGTCTGGTCGTACGATTTGGACCGGGAAACACTGACACGGATTACGTTTGAAGGCAACCAAAGCCTCAACGCCGTTTGGTCTCCCGATGGCAAGATGATCGCGTTTCGATCCCATCAAGCCACTTCGGACGGCATCTACTTGAAACGGTCTGACGGCGGCGGTGAACAACAGAAATTGATCAGCAGTGACCGAGCCAAGATACCGATGTCCTGGTCGCCGGACGGGCAAACGATCGCGTTCATGGAGATTAGCTCCACAACGGGATTCGATCTGTGGGTCTTATCCCTCAGCGATCAAAAGCCGAGACTTTTCCTGCAAACATCAGCTAACGAGAGCGCCCCGCGATTTTCCCCTGATAGCCACTGGCTTGCGTATGTCTCAAATGAATCGGGGCGCTACGAAATCTACGTCCAGGCCTATCCAGGCCCGGGCAGCAAGCTGCAAATCTCAACAGACGGTGGAACCGAACCCGTGTGGAATCCCAACGGGCGGGAACTCTTTTATCGCAGTGGAAATAAGATGATGGCCGTGGATGTTGTCAGCCAGCCGGTGTTCACCGCCAGCAAACCCCACGTACTGTTTCAAGGACGATTCCTCCCGACGCCCGCGACAAGCCCAAACTTCGACGTTTCTCGCGACGGCCGGCGCTTCCTCATGGTAGAAGCGGTTGAACCCGAGGAACAAGGCCCGACGCAAATCAACATTGTGTTCAACTGGTTTGAAGAGCTGAAGCGTCGTATCCCAACTGGGAAAAACTAAACACGCCAGTTGATTGAAATCCGAACGGGCAAGTATTCGCTGCGCGAAATTCAAGAGCTTGGGGTACAGCTGGAATCAGAAGCGCTAACTGCCGCTGCAGGCTCGCCGCTTCCCGATAGTGTTGACCGAGACGCAATCAGCAGTCTACTCGCGGATGTTCACCCGCAGTTTTGGAGTACGCGGCCGCTTGTGTGTGATTTAAACGGCGTATCGATAATCAGTTCGGAAGGCGCCAACTTCCCGGTGCCCCGACTTCCAGATGAGTTGAGCCGCAAATTCTGTTTGCGCGCATAATGAATCGTGCACGGAAGGCTCGGAGCAGAATTAAAGAGATGCCCGAACGCCTTCCGAGGCGTCGAACAGTGTGAAAGATGAAGGGGGGAGGTGCGCAAGATGAATCTCATCGAGAAATTCGTCCAGGACCTCCGCTTCGGACTCCGCATGCTCTGCCGCAGCCCCGGCTTTTCCGTCCTAGCGGTCCTCTGCCTCACTCTCGGCATCGGCGCGAACGCCGCGGTTTTCAGCTGGCTTGAGGGCATCCTCTTCCGTCCCTATCCCTTAGTCGCTCACCAAGAGCGCCTTGTCGCAATGAGCGGCACCTCCCCTGACGAACCCCGCGGTACGGCGCTCTCCTGGCCTGACTTCCTGGACATCCAGCGCAGCTGCAGCCTCTGCGGAACCACCTTCGTCAGCAAAATTACCGGCACGACCCTCAGCATCGGTGACCGCGCCGAGCGCACCACCGGCAGCATCGTTTCGGCCAACTATTTCGACGCCATCGGCGTCCACCTCATTCTGGGCCGCGGCTTCCTTCCCGGCGAAGACGTCGGCCAGAGTTCGCATCCGGTCGCCGTCATCAGCTACCAGCTTTGGCAAAATCGGTTCGGTGGCGATCCGCAAGTCATTGGAAAGACGCAACGCTTCGACGGCGTGGTCCACACCATCGTCGGAGTCGCCCCTGAGGGCTTCTACGGCACATTCGTCGGCTGGGCCATGAATTTCTGGGTCCCCGCCTCGATGGAAAATCTATTTGAGGGAGGCGGCTACAAGCTAGAGGATCGCGGCGCGCGCTGGATCGAATCCTACGCCCGGCTCAGACCCGGCGCGACCATTCAGCAAGCTCAGCAAGAAGTCTCGGCAATCGGCCGTCGGGTCGAAGCTGATTATCCCGCCACCAATCGGGGCCGCAGCTTCCGGCTCTGGCCGCTTTGGGCCACACCATTCAACAACGCAGGCACGCTGCTGCCCACTCTCGAAATCATGCTCGCCGTCGTCGCTTTCGTCTTACTCATCGCTTGCGCCAATGTCGGCAACCTGCTCCTCGTCCGCTCTTTCGCGCGCCGACAGGAGATTTCTGTGCGGCTCGCGATAGGCGCCGGCCGGGCGCGCATTTGGAACCAGCTGCTCACGGAAGGGTTCGTGCTTTCGCTTTTCGGCGTCACGGGCGGACTCCTCGTGGCCTATTGGTGCCGCCACTTGCTCGTAATGCTCTATCCTGCGCGCGGAGGAGTCCGAATGCATCTTCCCGGCGAACTCGATTGGCGCGTCCTCGCCCTCAGCGCCGCCGTCTGCCTCCTGACCACCATTCTGCTCGGTGTCATTCCCGCTATGCAGAGTCGCAAAGTCGATCTCTCGCAATCACTCAAAATGGAAGCTACGGGCGTGGTCGGCAGTCGCGGACGCACCTGGATCCGGTCCGGCCTCGTCCTCGTGCAAGTCTCACTAAGTTTTATTTTACTTGTAAGTACCGGGCTGCTCCTGCAAAGTCTGCTGCGTGTGCGTAACGCGAGCCCAGGCTTCACCGCCCGCGGCGTCCAGTTCACCGCCCTCGACCTCGTCTCGTCTGGCTACGACACCACTCGCGCACAGACATTTCAGGATACCCTTCTCGACCGCGTTCGGACTCTTCCCGGAGTTGAATGCGCCGCCTTCGCCCGACTAGTTCCACTGAGCTATGTCAGCTCCCAGGAAGCGCCAGTCGCTGTGGATGGCTACACGCCGCCCCCGAACGAATCTCCCGTGGTTGAGTACAACGAAGTCGGCCCCGATTTCTTCGTCACCTTCGGCATTCCGCTCGTCTCCGGACGCGAATTCACTCGCGACGATGACGACAAAAATGCGCGCGTCGCCGTAATCAACGAAACCATGGCGGCGCGATTCTGGAAGGATCGCATCGCGCTTGGCGACCGTGTGCAGGTCAAGGGTCGCTCCTACACGATCGTCGGCATCGCAAAAGACGCGAAATATGACAGCGTCCGCGAAAATCCCCGCCCATTCTTCTATCTGCCCACGCGTCAAGTAAGTAGCAGCAGCGGCGTGCTCTTCGTCCGCACGCCGCTCGCTCCCGATGTGATGAGCACGGCTCTCGCGAGGGAAGTCCACAATCTTGACCCCAACCTCGCCCCGTACGAAGTCATCACCATGCAGGAGCAGCTTGAGCGCTCCATGTCCTCGCAGATGGTCGCCGTCGAACTTGTCGCTGTGCTGGGCGGACTCGCGGTGCTGCTCGCCGCTATCGGCCTTTACGGCGTGATGTCTTATGCTGTCTCGCAGAGTACACGCGAACTGGGTATGCGTATGGCACTCGGTGCGGGCGTCCCCAATTTACTGCGGCTGGTGCTCGGGCGAGGACTGGCGCTTACGGGAGCGGGGGTGCTTCTTGGAGCCGGCGCGGCTCTCCTTCTAACGCGTCTGCTCGGCAATCTCCTATATCAGGTAAGCCCGCGAGACCCCCTGGCTTTCGGTGTTGCATTTATGGTGATGGGCATGGCGTCAGCGGCGGCGTGTTTCTTGCCCGCCTGGCGCGCAACGCGGACTGATCCCATTCGCGCGCTCCGGGCGGAATGATTTCTCACTAAAACCTATGAGCCCGCATCGCACTTTTCCCCGATTTGGGCCTGTGGGGCTGAGCACTTCCGCACCAGCGGCACCTCCTGCGATTCCGAACAGCACCAGAGCGATGGAACTCGGCTCGTGAGAGCCGGTTGCAGGAATGTAGTTATACGCGATGGTGCCAGACGCGCCGTCGGTCTTGAATGTGTCAGACACACCAGAGGCCACGTCCAATTGGCCGTCTGCCGTGCCGGTGGTGAACAACGGGAATACGAAGGATCTGAGATTGTTCCTGACGAGTTGAACGTTATTGTTCCTAATTCACCTCGCGGCTTTGCGAAACTCCGCGAATTTTTTCTGTGCGTCGAGGACGTGCGCCGCTTCCATGATGGCCGCCGCAGCTAGGCTGAGAGCAGACGGATGTCGCAGTTCGAGGACTCCGGTCTCAACGACGGGGTCCGCGCTCCTTCTGAAGCCACGGACCCCGCCGGTGTTAGCCCTTCACTCCGCCTTGCGGGTCGAGAGTTCCGCCTCCCGGAATCTTGATGGTGTATTTATAGAGCTTGACGTCATTGGGAGGCACGACCGCGACGCCCGTTTTCGCGCCGTGATCTTGGAAAACCTTGTCGGCGAAAGGGGATTCCCCCGGAAATTCTATGGTGAAACACTTGCCGTGCCCGTGTTGATGACTCTGCATACACTCCCACACGACTTCTTCGTTCTTGCTTACGTGCACGTAAAACGGATCTTCAACTGCGTGGAGCGGGTCGGCGTAGATTTTTACTGCAACCGGCGAAGTCACAGGTCCTGGTGTTGGTGTAGCCATGATGGTTCTCCTTTTCTTTGAACAAAAATTACCTAAGGGGCCCGAAGTAAGGCTTGGAACCTGGGATCGGAGCGAAGCGGCTGGAAATTTGGATAGTCTCGGATTTTGTTCAGTGGATAACCCACAGAGCGACACTTGGACAGCCAGCGTAGAGTCTCATCGGGCTGACCGAACTGGTTATGAACCAGAGCTGCCTGGAACATAAGAAAGGGATCGGACGGAGCGAGTTGGAAGCCGCGACTAAGTGCGTCGAGAGCCGGCTTTTTCTGACCTAGCATGGCCTGACATATGGCTAGAATGCCGAGGGCAAAGGAGTCGTTCGGATTCGTTACTAATTCCTGGGAAGCGATCCCGGAACATTTTTGATAGGCAGTGGCGGATTCATTCCGAAGGCCAGCTGCCCAATAGTAGCCGTCCCCCAAACCCAACCAAGGGAGAGGATCGTTCTCGGAGTAACGAATAGATTGTTGGTAAGCGCTGATGGCCTCGTCATAGCGCCTCAGAAAGAAGAGAGAATTGGCGAGATTCATGTAACCGTAGTCAGAGGGCTGGATCTCGATAGACCGCTGCGAGGCGCGGATAGACTCGTCATAGAGGCCTTCATCCACTAAGGAAGCGCCAAGGTTGAAGTGACCGCGAACGCTGTCGGGGGCAAGGGCCACTACCTGCCGAAACATTTCGGAGGCCTCGTGGAAGCGCGCTTGATGGTAATAAAAAACGCCGAGCCAATTGTAGGGAGCCCAGTAGTGCGGGCGGAGGGCAATGGCCTGCTTATAAGTGCTTTCGGCCTGTGGGAGCGTGCCGAGCTGCTCGTAAGAATCGGCTAGCCCTTTGTACGCTGCGTCATTGGTCGGTTCATTTTGAAGGACGGCCGAAAATTCTGTCACCGCATCGGCATACTTCCCGGTGGCGAAGAAGAGATTCCCCAGACAGGCGTGGGCCACAGGCAATTGAGCATCCAGTCGATTCGCTGCACGGCAGGCGTCACGGCTCTGCTGCAACCATTGAGACATTTTGTTAGCGCGGTACTTTTGCCAGTACGCTTCGCCGAGTCCGGCGTAGGCCGGGGCGTAGTTCTTGTCGAGCTCTAAAGTGCGCTGGAAAACCTGAATGGCGCTTTCGAGATTTTGGTCACGATCATAATTTTGCAGGTAGCCTCTGCCTTGGAGGTAGTAATCATAAGCGCCGGCGACTTGAGTGCCGTGGCCTCCGGGAGTGCCGGGTTGCATGAGGTTTTCGATGCCCAGCATTTCGATCGTACCTCTCACGACCTCGTCTTCGGCTCGAAAGGCGTCGCCGGCAAAAATCGTTAGGCTATTGGCGCGAAGCTGACGACGGGTCTGCGGATCCACCAAGATGAAATTGATTCGCACCTGGCTGCCAGATTTGTGCAGGTTCCCGTGAAGGACGAGGTTCACTCCAAACTCCTGTCGGGCCGCATCGATTGTCGCTATGTGCTTCTCGCGCACCTCCGGGGCGGGCACCACTTGTAAATCGGGATTGCGAGTCATTTGGGTGAGTTTGGCGGTCAAGGTTTCGGTGAGACCTGCGCTGAACGCGGCGGTTTCCGCATCGCCCTCGGGCACGGTGAATGGCAGGACGGCAAGCTGCTTTGATTTCGGGATGGCGGCGAGAGAAGGCTGGCCAGGAATCGATTTCCGAAAGGCTAGAACCATGATGACCGCGAGCAAAGCAGTGAGTCCGATCCATAGGGAAGTCCGAAAACGCCAACCGTGAGAACTGGTCGCGGGCTGCGTGCCGCTCCAACTGTCCGATTGCAGCCGCCGCAGATCAATAGCAAGCTCTTTAGCAGACTGATACCGGTTGTCCGGCTCGCGCTCGAGACACTTGGCAATGATGCGTGCCAGCTCCGGAGAAAGCGTAGGATTGCGGTCGGTCGCCGGTCCCGGCGAACTACGAAGAACGGCGTTGATGAGTTCGGAGCGGTCCGCCCCGGAAAACGCCGGAAGACCGGTTGCCATTTCGTAAAGTACTATGCCGGCCGCATGGATATCGGTGCGGTTGTCGACCTCTGCGCCGAGAACTTGCTCCGGAGCCATATAAGGAAGCGTGCCGGCCAAGGAGTGCACATCGCTCACCGTTTCGGATCCAATGCCCAGGTAACGCAGCTTGGCGAGACCAAAATCCAGAATCTTTATGCGTCCATCATCGGTGAAGCGGAGATTGCTCGGAGTGAGGTCGCGATGGATGATGCCGTGGTCATGCGCGGCAGCCAAGCCTTCGGCAAGCTGAATGCCGACAGAAAGAGTCTCTTTTTCGGGGAACCAGGCTTGGAAGAGTTTGTCGCGCAGGGTAATTCCCGGGATGAATTCCATTACCAGGAAGTCGCAAAGGTCATGAGTGTCAAAGTCGAGGATGGTCGCGATATTCGGATGGTTGAGTCTGGAAAGCGCACGGGCTTCGTTGCGAAAGCGTCTGCGTGAATGCTCGTTGGCGAGACTGGCCGGATGAAGGAACTTGATGGCAACTTCGCGTTCCAAGTGAGCGTCGTGCGCGCGGTAGACGACACCCATGCCCCCGCTACCGATTTTACTCAGAATACGGTAGTGTCCGAACTCGGACCCGACTAGATAGTCCCAGACAGGGGCTGGACCCGGCATGGGAAGAAGCCTCTTGTTCGGCAAAGGTTAGTCCGAGGGCCGACGGTAAGTCAATATAAAGGTCTGCCGAACGGCAAACCTCTTTTAAGATGCGCCGTTTTTGTGTTTCCCTTTTTCGCTGACCTCTTTGCTCTTTTTTCGTGCCGATTTTCTCAAGAAATCTCGCGCCAGGGAGTCCTCAGGAACGATCCGGCCTACCTGAGATTACTCATGAAGGAACGCATTTCACGCACAACGTCCCGCTCATTCGACAGGTATACATAGTGCATGCCCTGTAGTCTGACCACGTGTGCGCTAGGAACACCGTCTTCAAATGCCTTCGCTTGCTTTTCTGCGAGGGTGTCGAGCTTTGCCCAATAGGTATCGGCATCCTTGTGAACGGCGGGCTCTGCACTCTTGATCATCCAAGCTTCCTGAACATGGGGAATCGCAAAGATGGCCAGCGCGGGCACGCGAATCTGGGTGTACTTTTTCGTGTTCGTCATTATGGAGTTGAAGCTCTGCGATCCTGGAAAGTCGCGAGGTTTGTCCGGTCGTCCATCGGGCGTTGAATCCCACGTCTCGTGGAACTCCGATTCTGGAAGCCGGAAACCGTATACTTGCGCATCCCATCTCTGCAATGCGCTAAAGCTCGCCAAATCGGACTGACCAGGAGATGGAGGTTGAGGTCCTGATCCTTGAAGCTCCCCAAACTCCTTCATCGACGGCCCTTGCCCGTTGTCGAATGCGTATGGATATGCAGCCTCCAAATAGATGACTCCCGCAACGGTGCTCGGATGTAGCGTTGCAACCGAACTCAATTCCGCTCCGGCAATGGAGTGCCCGACCAAAACAGGCTTGTCGAGTTTAAGGCTTCTAATAACAGCGAACACATCTTCTCCTAAACGATCGGTGTCGTTTCCCACCGGTGCGTATGTCGATGCGCCGAATCCGCGCCTCGTGATGCCATACACGTGGTAATTGGGTGCTAGCTCGGGTGCGAACTCGTCGAATACATGCGCGGTGTTACCGCCGCCTGCCAGAAGGACCACAGGCCTGCCTGAACCGCCCCAATCGAGCACTTCCAGGCGGACATCCTTGTCCGCGATCACAAACCGGCTCGCATGAGGAGACCGGTCATGCCAAGGAACAGGCCGTTGGGAGTAAACCGCCGTGAGGGACGCAATCAACACGAGGCCACAGATGGGAAGCCAGAGCAGCATAAAGTCTTGCCCTCCTGCGGATGAGTACGCTGCCGCCGGTCCTAAAGGTTCCATCTTTTTCCAGTAAACGCGCAGTTGGCTCGACGTGAGACGCGGGAATAGCTGATCTAGAGAGCCGGAACCTGGGATCTAGCTACTCACTGGATGAAGGCAGGAGTGCCCTTACGACTTCCGCCAGCGTGTCCAGGCCGTCGAACTTGGATAGCACCGCGTCGAAGTCTTTGGAGGCGAGCAATTTCTCCCTGAAATCAGGGTCCCTTGCGAGCGCTGAAAAGCCGACAATCTTCACCTGGGGCAACTTTCTACGCAGGGTTGATGCTGTCTCCACGCCGTTCGGCTTTGGCATATTCAAGTCGAGAACCACTAATTCGCAATGGTTTGCTTCCGCGCTCTGAATGGCCGAGAAGCCATCTCCGGCTTCATCGCACCGGTACGGGGTTCTGGTTTCAAAAAAGTTTCGGATGGCGCCGCGCACGGCGGCACTGTCATCAACGACAAGGATTCAGGGCCTGCGATCGGGGGCACGGCGTTTTACAGTCACGTAAGCGCTCCTGGATCTGTGGTCTGCACGGTGCGCAGCCAAGCAAGCCTTTGTCTCGCATTTGTAGCATCTTACCTTTGCTAATGCACCTAGCAAACAAGGAAGTTGTGCTTGGCATGAACGTTGTTCAAAGAGAACACGGAGAGCGCGGTGATTTGGAGGACTGGAGAAATTGGTTCCTCTCCGAACGCGCTCCCGCGCTGGACGTGGGAATAGCCCGGTCGAGAGAGCCGGGGCTGTAATCCGCACAGTTTGCAGTTGCTAGGCGGGTAGATGGGCGGAAATGCCGTTGTTTCCAATGAGATTCCTGACCACAGGATGCCGGTTTTTGGAGGGCGCCAACGTGATCGGACAAACAGCTGGTGAAGGATTGATACGTATCCCATGCCAGATTTCCATATTTCCCCGCCGAAAGGTTAAGCTCGGAAAGGTAGTCAAACCGCGGAAATGATTGCTGCATCCAACTTGCATCACCACGAGGAGAGAAGAATGAGTCGTCGCGCAGAATTACTGGCCGCTCGCATCGAAGAGGGCGCCAACGGCTTGGCCGCCTTTGCCGAAAAACTGACGGAGGCGGAGTGGAAGGCCCCTGGATCAACAGGCGGTAGCGACCGTCGGCCAGTGGGCGTCGTCATTCATCACGTCGCCAGCGTCTATCCCATCGAGGTCGACCTAGCGAAGTCCATCGGGAGCGGCAAGGCCGTAACGGAAGTGACCTGGGAGGCCGTTGCGCAGCTGAATGACGCTCATTCGAAAGAGAAGGCGGCCGTGGGCAAAGCCGAAACCCTGGAGCTCTTACGCAAGAACAGCAGGGAAGCGGCGGCCGTCGTACGCAGCTTCACGGACGAACAACTCGACACGGCAGCCCCGTTTGGCCTGAGTTACAACGCGCCGGTGACTGCTCAGTTCGTGATTGAAGATCACGCGGTCCGGCACAGCTGGCATCACCTGGCAAAGATCAAAAGAGCGCTGGGCCGCTGACCTCGCTGCCAATCGAAAAGGGCCTCTGCCGCTCGCAGAGGTCCTTCGAGTTTCTTCGCCTTCCAATTCGTACCGACGACCAGGCGCTGTCAGCCTGGCTTACGGCTGGTCAATACCGGCACCGGTGCGCTGCGCCACGATCTTGCGCGCGTTTTGGTAGAGTGCCCGGGCCTGCGGCACGGCTTCGACCGCCTTCTGCACTTGCGGGTCCGCCTCGAGCAGAACCTTGAAGCCTTCCTGCATGCCAAAGCTGGACATGAACACTTCTTGCTTGATCTTGCGCTTGATCCAGTCCTGATTCTCGGCGAGGTCGGACTCGGAGAAGCGCACATTCTTGCTCGTCAGGTAGTTCCGCAACTGCCGCAAGACCTCGTCGTCGACGGTGAATTCGCGCGTGATGGTCGGCCGCGAACCGAGGTAGTGGCGAGTGAATCCGCCGACACCCGCTTCGGCAGGATAGAACACGTCGGCACGGAAAAGCTCCTGTTCGAACTTTGTGAGCTTCGGAGCCGCAATGACGATATCCGGCGTAATCCCGCCGCCGCCCGTTACCTGCCGGCCGCTGTCGGTCAGTTTGATCTCGGTCGGGTGATCCGGCACTTTACGCTCGTAGTGGTATTCGTACAGCGAAATCGATTTGTAGTCGCGCTGAATCAGCCGGCCGCTCGGCGTGTAGTAGCGCGCAGTGGTCAGGGCCAGACCGGTATTTTCGCTCAGCGGCGTCACGGTCTGCACCAGGCCCTTGCCGAAGGTGGTTTCGCCTACAATCATGCCGCGATCGTGGTCCTGCACGGCGCCCGAGACGATTTCCGTGGCCGAGGCCGAATTGTTGTTCACCAGGATCACGAGCGGGGTGTTCAGACCTTGGTTGCCGCGCACCGCGTAGTAGCGGCGCTCGGTTGAAGTCCGTCCGTGGTGCGAAACGATCAGCTGGTTCTTTTCAAGGAACATGTCGCCGACTGCGACCGCCTCATTCAGCAAGCCGCCGGGATTGCCGCGCATGTCCAGAATCAATCCATCGAGGCTCGTGGCATTGAGCTGCTTGAGGGCGTCGGCGATTTCGCGGTCCGTCGTCTCGTTAAACGAAGACAACCGAATATAGCCGATGCCCGGCTTCAACATGAACGCGATGTCTACCGAATGGCGGGGAATTTCGCCGCGGGTCACCGTAAAGGTGAGCGTATCCGCGTAACCTTCGCGCGTGACGACGATGCGGACGACGGTGCCTTTCGGGCCCTTCAGCATATCTGCGACTTCCGTCGTCGACAGTCCCTCGGTTGACTTGTCATCGACCTTCACAATCACATCGCCGGGGCGCAAGCCGGCGTTATAAGCGGGAGCACCGACATAGGGCGCCATCACCACGGTCTTGTTTTCCCGGGGAGCGACAATCATGCCGACGCCGTAGTATTTGCCGCGCTGGTCCTCGCGCAGGAGCGCGTACTGGCGGGCGTCAAAAAAGTTGGAGTGCGGGTCGAGAACGCGCAGCATGCCGGGGATGGCTCCGGCGTACACCTCTTTATCCACGTCGACCGGCTCGGCGTAGTTAGCCTGCACAACGTCCAAAACCGTGGTGAATTCGCGCACCGCCGACTGCGTGTCCTCGGCTGCGCTCGAAGTAGCTCGCACCGAAGGGCCGTAAATCCATCCAAATACGGCAGATGCGAGTAATACGGTAACGATGACTACAACGCCGCGACGATTCTGGTTCATCCTAACCTCACGCGACCAGCCGGCTCAGGGCAGAGAACCCTGAACGAGAGAGTTCAAGAGATTCTCAAGTATAGCACGCCAATTTCTGGTGGAAACGCACCAATCCACCGGATTCAACGGCTTAGACGCATGCCGTAGGGCGACTGCTTCTCATTTCCGCGAAACGCCGGTTTGACAGGCCGCAACCCTCTTCCTATGATGCCAAAGAGGCGCGAAGCGGCTACAGTCAACCTGAAAATGTTCAGTGTCCCTCACCTGGTGGTGTTGTTTCTGGTGGTGCTGGTCCTTTTCGGACCGCACAAGCTGCCGGAGCTTGCCCGCGGGCTCGGTAAACTGATGGCGGAGTTTCGCAAGGCGTCCAACGACTTCAAGATGGCGTTTGAAGAGGAGATGCGCAGCATCGAACGCCAGAACCGGGAAGCGGAGTGGAAAAAGTCCCAGGAGGAAGCGGAAGCGAAACGCCAGGCGGAATTCGCAGGTCCCCCCGGGGGAGCGGCCGCTAGCGAGCCCAAGATTCTTCCCGAGCAGGTCGCGGCGAGCCATCCCGGGGAACCCATCGAACCGGTCGTAGAAGCGGTGAACGAGGCAGTCGCCCGCGCCGATTCGGACCAGAGCGCAGAGCAAAATCCAATCGGCGTTTCCGCCATACCCGCCGAAGAAGCGACCTCGTCCGAGTCCGACCGTGGCTTGAGAGAAAATCCGTCCGTCGAGCATCCCCCGGCGCATCAGCCCAATGACCAGCGACAGCCAGCCTGAGGTGAGCACACCCAAACCGCCCGAGCACGATGATGGCGCGGGCGGGCAGATGTCTTTCTTCGAGCACCTGATCGAGCTGCGCAAGCGGATCATCAACGCGCTCGTGGCCATTGCGGCGGGCGCGGCGATCGGCTGGTTTGTGGCGCCGCGCTTCGTCAGCCTGGTCACCATTCCCATTCAACACAGCCTGCAAAAGCACGGACTTTCCGACAAGCTCGTTTATACGGGGCCAACAGACTATCTGAGCCTGCTGATCAAGCTCAGCATCTATCTCGGCATTGTGATGGCTTCGCCGGTTGTCCTCTATCAGATCTGGCTGTTCGTAGCACCGGCCTTGTACAAGCGCGAGCGCAGCGCGGTTACCGGTTTTCTTTTCTCGACCGTTTTTCTGTTTCTCGCCGGAATCGCTTTTGCCTACTATCTCGCGCT
>Ga0306923_10003332_pt1 | contig 15072 bp, 12 predicted proteins | sample sta12Can44000108_FD_203841 | JGI IMG/M metagenome (GOLD analysis project Ga0306923, IMG submission 203841) | Lab enrichment of tropical soil microbial communities from Luquillo Experimental Forest, Puerto Rico - statanox.12C.anox.44.000.108 (v2)... | ecosystem: Environmental > Terrestrial >... | reverse complement strand
TCCTCGTCCGAGGGCTCGCGCCCGCTCGTCGACCAGCGCGAGGACATGTCCATGATCAACATGAACGACCCGGAGCATCAGGAGCAGCGCAGGCTGGTGTCCCGCCGGTTCACGCCGCGGGCCATGCGCGGCCACGAGAGCCGCGTGCGCGGTATCGTCACCGGGATCCTCGACGCCGTCGCGCCGCTCGGACAGTGCGAGGCCATCGAGGCGATCGCCTCCCGGCTGCCCGCGATCGTGATCAGCGACCTGCTCGGCTACCCGCCCGAGCTGTGGGAACGCGTCCGCTACTGGTCCGAGCAGACCATGATGCTTTCCGGGCAGACCTCGCCGGAGGGCCCTCCGCACGTGATACACCCCGGCATCATTCCGGTGATTCAGGAGTTCGCGGGGGCGACCATCGAGCTGATCGAGGCACGACGGGCTGAACCGTGCGACGACCTCATCTCGGTCTGGGCCCATACTCCAGGCTGGGACGTGAAGCGCATCCTGGACGAGACGATCCTCGTCCTAGACGGCGGCGCCGAGACCACGCGGACGGTCATCGGGTCGATGATCCGTGAGCTGGCCCTACAGCCGGACCAGCGGCGGATCCTGATCGAGCGTCCGGGGCTGCTCGCCGCGACCGCGGTCGAGGAGTTCATCCGCTGGGTGTCCCCGATCCTCAACATGCGCCGCACGGCAACCGTTGACCATGACCGGCACGGCCAGCGGATCCAGGCCGGCGACGAGGTCCTCCTGCTGTACGGGGCGGCTAACCGTGACCCGCGCGTCTTTCCCGACCCGGACACGCTCGACATGACGAGGCCGCGCAACCGCCACCTCGCTTTCGGCGCGGGGAGCCACCTGTGTCTCGGCGCGCACCTGGCCCGGCTCGAGATCCGCGTCCTGTTCGAGGAGCTGCTGCGGCGCATGCCGGACTGGGAACTGGCCTGTCCCGGCGAGCCGCAGATCATCCCGGCCACCTTCACCCGGGCCTACGACCGGATCCGCATCACGTTCACCCCGGCCCGGCCGGCCTAGCGAGGGCGTCGCGAGCATCGCGCAGATATGCCTGCTCGGCGGCGTTGCTGGTGCGGGCAGCGGCCTGGTCGTAGGCGTCGGCCGCCTCTGTGGTGCGGCCGAGGCGGCGCAGGAGGGCGGCGCGGATCGCGTGGTAGACGTGATAGCCGTTCAGGTCGAGCGCTTCCACCAGGGCCAGCGCTGTCTGCGGGCCCTGGGTCTCGGCGACGGCGACGGCGCGGTTAAGGGCGGCCACCGGTGTCGGGGCGATGACCATGAGCTGGTCATACAGCGCGAGGATCTGCCCCCAGTCGGTGTCGGACGCCGTCTGCGCGTCGGCGTGCACGGCGTTGATGGCTGCCTGGATCTGGTACGGGCCGGGACGGTTCTCGCGCAGGCAGCGGCGGACCAGCGCCTGGCCCTCCCCGATAAGCTCCCGGTCCCACCGGCCGCGGTCCTGGTCGGCGAGTAGCACCAGGTTCCCGCGCGGGCCGGTACGGGCCGGCCGGCGGGCCTCGGCTAGCAGCATGAGGGCCAGCAGGCCCAGCACCTCCGGCTCGTCCGGCATCAGCCCGGCCAGCAGCCGGCCGAGCCGGACGGCCTCGGCGGTGAGGTCAGCCCGGGCCAGGGCCGGGCCGGAGCTCGCGGTATGGCCCTCGTTGAAGATCAGGTACACGACGGCGAGCACGGCGCGCAGCCGATCGGGCAGGTCGGCGTCGTGCGGCACGCGGTACGGGATGCGCGCGTCGCGGATCTTGCGCTTGGCGCGGACCAGCCGCTGGGCCATGGTCGCCTCCGGGACCAGGAAGGCGCGGGCGATCTCGGCGGCAGTCAGGCCGCCGAGCAGCCGCAGCGTCAGCGCTACCCGGGCATCGGGGGACAGCGCCGGGTGGCAGCAGGTGAAGATCAGGCGGAGCCGGTCATCGCGCACGGGTCCCTCCTCGTCCTGCGCGTCGTCGGCGGCGGGGTACAGCAGCGCCGCCTGGGCGTGCCGCTCCTCGCGGCCGGTCTCCCTGCGCAGGCGGTCGACCGCACGGTTGCGGGCGGTAGTGATGATCCAGCCGGCCGGGCTGGGCGGCGGCCCGGTCCGCGGCCAGCGGTCGACGGCCGCGGTGAAGGCGTCCTGGACCGCCTCCTCGGCGAGGTCGATGTCGCCGAAGCGGCGGACCAGGACGGCGACCACCCGCGCGTACTCCTCCCGGAACACGCGGGCGATCTCCGCGGGAGACATCTCCCGCACAGCGCTGCTCAGCCCCCAGCCTCGCCCTGGAACGGGCGGACCTCGATCGGCAGGAGCCGAACGGCCTCGGCCTCCTTGCGAGCCCACCCGAGCGCGGCGTCCAGGTCGGGCGCCTTGATGATGACGAACCCGCCGAGATGCTCCTTGCCCTCAACGTACGGGCCGTCCGTGGTGAGCACCTCGCCGTCGCGCAGCCGCACCACGGTGGATGCCTCCGGGCCGTGCAGCCCCCCGGCGAAGACCCACACGCCCGCCGCCTTCATCTCCTCCTGCACCACAGCCAGATCTCTCATGATCGGCTCCAGGATCTCTGGCGGCGGGGGGTCACCGACCGGCTGGTGCATGGCAAGCAAGTAGTACTTCATCGACGCTCCTCGATTCGGCGGCCGGCCCGGGCCGGCCTTTCACTCTCTACACGAAGAGGAACCCTCGCTATCGACATCACCGATGCCGCTATGTTCTCGCGTGGGAGGCGCACTCGCTGATCGCGGCGGCGAGCAGGCCGCGGAGCATCTGGCCGGGCCGCGGGATGACCGCCAGCGCGATCGCCTGCACCCCGGCGTGGACGATGAAAGGCGCCTGCTGCTGGCGGAATCCCCGCGGGGACTGCGGGATAGCACGGGCGGAGGGGCTGGCCAAGAAGTCGCTGGCCCACTGCGCGGCGCGCGGGGCGTGCGCCAGCGCGGCCCTGCTCTGCTCCTCCAGCGAGCCTTCCGGCCGCCCGTCCAGGGCTACCAGGACCCGCTCGCAGGCCAGCAGGGACGTGGCCATGACCGGCTGCTGGCTGGCCGTCGCTACCGGCAGCGCCGTCCGCGCGCACAACAGCGCGATCCGCGCGTCCAGCCGCAGGTCGCCGTCGGCCAGCCCGATTACCGACGGGACCAGGTCGGCCAGCCGCGCCAGGTCGGCATCGCAGGTGTGGTCGTTGACATCGCGGGCAAGCGCGGCCAGCAGCGGATACGTGCAGGCCGGGTGCGCACTCCAGCGCTCCCCCGCCAGGTAGGACGCCAGTTCCATGAAACACGCCCCGCGGCGCGGGCTGCGGTGCCTGCCGCGCGACATGACAGGGACCAGCTCAGGAATATCAGCCTCGCGACCAGACACGACCACCTCGCAGAACCGGCAATCCCGCTGCCACTAGTCTGCGCGTCCGGCTACTTCCTGTGCAGCACCGCGGCCTGTTTCTCCAGCGGGAGGATCTCGCAGGAGAAATCCGGGTACGCGTCACCCCACAGTTGCAGGACTTTCTGCATGTCCGGCACGACGAGGTCGTCCAGGACGACGGTGACAGCCGGGCTCAGCGCCCCGCTCAGCAGCGGCAGCGCCGGATAGCGGGCCTGGTGGCCGGTGGCCGCGGGCGGCCCGTCAACGAACAGGAGATCGATCCCCGTCAGGTCCTCCCATGCCCGCCTCGCGTACCAGGAGTAGCTCTCGCCATCAAGGCTGAAGCTCTCCAGCGGGGCGTCGCGCACCTCTGCCAGTTCGCGGACGTCATGCCTGGCCAGGAAGTCGCGGGTCTTGCCGGCGAAAACCGGGTCGTGATCGAGCGCGATGATCCGGCCGTCGACCCCGAACCGCCGCATCGCCAGCGCGAGCCACAGCGTGGACGCGCCGCTGCCGCATTCCACGACGAGCGACGGCCGTTCGGTGATTACCAGGTCGACCAGCAGCAAAAGCAGGTCCGGCGACGCCGCCCAGCCGCGGGTGGCGGGCAGCACGTCGGTGGCCGGCAGCAGGGCGCTGAGGTTCTGCATCGCTTCCAGCTGGCGGAATGTCTGCCTGAGCTCTGTCCCGAAGCCGGCTTCGACCCGGCGCACGGTGGTGAGCGTGCGCTGGGATTCGGTGGCCAGGTTGCCGATCCGGGCGGCCAGGTCGAGGCTGTGCCTGATCACCAGCAGCAGGCAGCCAAGCACCGGCCCCAGGGCCATCAGCGCCACCGTCGGCACCGCGCCCGCGCCCGTCGCCAGCCCAAGCCCGAGCGCGGCGACCAGCCACGCGACGACCAGCAAGGCTATCGTCTGGACGCGCACCAGCTGCCGGATCAGTCGGCGCATGGCGGACTCCTTTATCCTGTTTATCCCGTGGCATTGACGCGGCCTGCCGGGCTCCCGCGAAACTGCCATTACCTTACTGGCATCCGCCCAAGCCGCGAGTAACGAAGATCACGATGTTGGGGCGGCTGTGACCGAGACTTCCCCGGCCTGCTGCGTCTGCTGCTCGCGCTGGTACCGGTAGGCGATCAGGCCGACGACGGCCAGCAGCACGATCCCTGAGTACAAGCTGATCGGGCCGGTGCCGATCTGCAGCCCGTCACCGTAGGGCGCCGGGACCGCCAGGTAGTCGCCGAACGAGGCGCCGAGCGGCCGGGTGATCGTGTAGGCGAACCAGAACGCGAAGACGCTGTTGAGGTGGAAGTACCTCCAGCCGATCAGGGGCAGCAGGATGATCCCGAGGAAGATCAGGGTCGAATCGAGGGTGCCGAAGCCGAGCGTCCCCGACACGAAGTCGCCCGCCGCCGTGCCAAGGGAGAACGTCAGGTAGACCGTGAGCCAGTAGAAGATCTCCCGGCGGGTCGTGGTAATGCTGTGCACGTCGAGGGTGCCCTCGGTCTTCCACCAGGCGTAGAAGATGGCCGTCTGGAGGACCAGCAGCAGCAGTGTGGACTGCCAGAGCGACATGCCCAGGTTCTTGTTCAGGTAGTCCGCGGACATGGTGCCGAAGATGGCCACCGCGGTCACCGCGAGCCAGTAGATCAGCGGAATGTACTTCCTGGTCGAGATCTGCCAGGCGTAGCAGACGATAATCAGGGCCAGGCCCATGAGAAGCGCCGCATTCCGGCCGATGTAATCGTTGAAGAAAATGTAGTCGGAGAAAGCCTCGCCGAAACACGTGGTGCACAGCTTGGCGATCCAGAAGAGCAGGAAGATTTCGGGGACCTTAACCATTGTTTTACGGTTGAGCAGGGACATACGGGTGCCTCCCAGTGGAATGCCAGCGTCTCGTTGCAGCGACTTAACCAGCCCGTAACGATGCTGTCTAGACTGGGACTCGTTCAGGCCCGAGCGTTACGCGAATCATTAGCGTGCACGTTCATTGATGATCAGGAACGAACACAAAAGGGGCAGCGGGAAAAGTGCGAAGCGTGCACGATTAGCTTTCGCCATATCGTGCACGCTTAGTTTGCGCGATCTGTTCGTACGGCCCGCTAGCGAGACGATGACAGGAGGGGTTTGAGGAACTGACCGGTGTAGCTTTTCTCGTTGGCGGCCACCTGCTCCGGGGTGCCCGTGGCGACGACCGTGCCGCCGCCGGAACCGCCCTCGGGGCCCATGTCGATGATCCAGTCCGCCGACTTGATCACGTCCAGGTTGTGCTCGATGACGATCACCGTGTTGCCGCCCTGGACCAGCTTGGTGAGGACGCCGAGGAGCTTGCGGATGTCCTCGAAGTGCAGGCCGGTGGTCGGCTCGTCGAGCACGTAGATGGTCCGGCCGGTGGACCGGCGCTGCAGTTCGGAGGAGAGCTTGACGCGCTGTGCCTCGCCGCCGGAGAGCGTGGTCGCGGGCTGGCCGAGCCGTACATACCCGAGGCCGACGTCGACGAGGGTCTTCAGGTGCCGGTGGATCGCCGGCACCGCCTCGAAGAACACCGCGGCCTCCTCGATCGGCATGTCGAGCACTTCGGCGATGGACTTGCCCTTGTAGTGCACCTGGAGGGTGTCGGTGTTGTACCGGGCGCCGTGGCAGACCTCGCACGGCACGTACACGTCGGGCAGGAACTGCATCTCGATCTTGATGGTGCCGTCACCGGAGCAGGCCTCGCAGCGGCCGCCCTTCACGTTGAACGAGAACCGACCCGGCTGGTAGCCGCGGATCTTCGCCTCCGTGGTGGCGGCGAACAGCTTCCTGATGTGGTCGAAGACGCCGGTGTAGGTGGCCGGGTTGGACCGCGGGGTGCGCCCGATCGGTCCCTGGTCGACATGCACGACCTTGTCCAGCTGCTGCATGCCGGTGACCCGGGTGTGCTTGCCGGGAACCGTCCGGGCCAGATGCAGCTCCTTGGCGAGCGCCCGGTAGAGGATGTCGTTGATCAGGGTTGACTTGCCCGATCCCGACACGCCCGTGACCGCGACGAAGCAGCCGAGGGGGAACGTGACCTCGATGTTCTTCAGGTTGTGCTCGGTGGCCCCCTTGACTACGAGTTCGCGGCCCTTGTCGGGCTTGCGGCGTGTCTTGGGGACGGCGAGCTGCCTGCGGCCCGAGAGGTAGGCGCCGGTCAGCGACTTCTCGGAGGCGAGGAGCTCATCGACAGTACCGGCGACGACCACGTGGCCGCCGTGCTCCCCGGCGCCGGGGCCGATGTCCACCACCCAGTCCGCGGCGCGGATCGTGTCCTCGTCGTGCTCGACGACGATGAGCGTGTTGCCGAGGTCACGGAGCCGCAGCAGCGTTTCCAGGAGCCGGTGGTTGTCCCGCTGGTGCAGCCCGATGGACGGCTCGTCGAGCACGTACAGCACGCCGACGAGGCCCGAGCCGATCTGGGTCGCGAGCCGGATCCGCTGGGCTTCGCCGCCGGCCAGCGTGGCGGACGCCCGGTCGAGCGTGAGGTAGTCAAGGCCCACGTCCAGCAGAAAGCCGAGGCGGGCGTTGACCTCCTTGAGGATGAGCCGGGCGATCTGCATATCGCGCTCGGACAGGTCGAGGGCGAGCAGGTTCTTGGCGAGCTCGCCGATGGACTGCGCGCACAGGTCGGCGATCGACTTGCTGTCGACGGTCACGGCGAGGCTGACCGGCTTGAGGCGCGCGCCCTTGCAGGACGGGCAGGGCACCTCGCCCATGAAGCCGGCGAACTTCTCCCGGCTGGAGTCGCTCTCCGCCTCGGTGTACCGCCGCTCGACGTACGGGATCGCGCCCTCGAAGTTCGTGTAATACGAGCGCTCCCGGCCGTACCGGTTCTTGTACCGGACGTGCACCTGGGCCTCGTAGCCGTTGAGCAGCGCCTTCTGGGCCTTGGCCGGGAGCTTGTGCCACGGCGTGTCCATCCGGAAGCCGATCGTCTCCGCCAGCGCCTCGATCAGCCGGTCGAAGTAGTCGCTGATGTGCCCGCCGGCCCAGGGGGCGATGGCACCCTCGTCGAGCGACTTGGCGGGGTCAGGGACGATGAGCTCGGGGTCGACCTCCATGCGGGTGCCGAGCCCGGTGCAGTCCGGACAGGCGCCCCACGGCGAGTTGAACGAGAAGCTCCTCGGTTCCAGTTCGTCGAAGGACAGGTCGTCGTACAGGCACGCCAGGTGCTCGGAGTACATCCGCTCACGGTGCGGGTCCGTGTCGGGCAGGTCGACGAAGTCGAGGATGACGACGCCGCCGGCCAGCCCGAGCGCGGTCTCCACCGAGTCGGTCAGCCGCCTGCGGGCGGTGTCCTTCACCGCGAGACGGTCGATGATCACCTCGATGTCGTGCTTCTCGTACTTCTTCAGCGCGGGGAGCGCGGAACTCGTCGCCTCGTCGAGACGGATGATCGTGCCGTCTACCCGCGCCCGGGAGTATCCCTTGGTCTGCAGTTCCTTCAGCAGCTCGCCGTACTCGCCCTTGCGGCCGCGGACGACCGGGGCGAGGACCTGGAACCTGGTGCCCTCCTCGAGCTCGAGGACGCGGTCCACGATCTGCTGCGGGGTCTGGCGGGCGATCGGGCGGCCGCAGAGCGGGCAGTGCGGCTTGCCGACGCGGGCGTACAGCAGCCGCAGGTAGTCGTATACCTCGGTGATCGTCCCGACGGTGGACCTGGGGTTGCGGCTCGCCGCCTTCTGGTCGATCGAGACGGCCGGCGACAGCCCGTCGATGAAGTCCACGTCGGGCTTGTCCATCTGGCCGAGGAACTGCCGCGCGTACGCGGACAGGGATTCGACGTACCGTCGCTGCCCCTCGGCGAAGATCGTGTCGAAGGCAAGGCTGGACTTGCCTGACCCGGACAGCCCGGTGAACACGATCATGGCGTCGCGCGGCAGGTCGAGGGAGACATCCTTGAGGTTGTGCTCGCGTGCGCCGCGAACGACAAGCCGGTCAGCCACTGCGCGCTCTTCCTTCGTCTAACGTCCTACGGTTCACGGGTCGGCACGGGCACCCGTCTCTGACGGGGGTCATGGTAACGAGGGGGTCTGACATTTCTGCCCAAGCGAGGAACCGCCAAGGTAATAAGCGCGGCGGGAGCCGCCGTTATGCCCGGTCCCCAGGCTGCTCCCCCGTCGGGCCAGCCGTAGTTTCAGCCTACGGCACCGCCCCGGTGCTCGCGAGGTTCTTCGATGACCGCCCGCCGCCCCGTCCGGGCTGCTATGTTCCGGACGCGCTTGGAAATTGGGGGACGCCATGACCACCGCCACGACCACGACCGCCGGCGGCCTTACGCCGGCGCAGAACTGGTACCTGATCGCGATCACCGCCGGATCGCTGCTCGTGTGCTTTGTCTTCACCGTCGTGCGCGCGCGCACGTTCGGCATCCCCATCGGGCCGAAGAGGGGAGCCCAGGCGCCCGCTGCGCAGGTCACGCTGCGCTCGCGAATGGGCCAAGGACAATGGGACTTCTCGCAGAGCTTCGCGACGAACATCGCCTTGCTCGGGTCGGTGCTGACGCTGATCCTGAGCTCCAGCCTTACCTTCGTCCTCGGCGGCGGAATCCTGCCGAACCACGCCTACGCCGGGCTGGGCATCTTCTTCGGCACCCTCGTCATCGTCGCGCCGCTGCTCTACAACGGCACGGCGAAGCGGGTGAGCGTCGCGTCACCCGGCCAGCGGGACACCGCCGCCGAGTACCACGGCACCGTGCGCGGGTTCCTGCTGGCCACCCTCGTCACGCAGTGGGGGCTCGTCGGCGCCATCGTCACGGTGTTCCTGACGCTGCTGGAACTCGAGCGCGTCGGCAGCCTGTCCCTGACGCCCATCATCTTGCTGGCGGTCACGCTCCTCGCGGCGATGTACTCCTTCGCCCGCTACAGCTGGGTCAAGATCGGCGGCACGCTCGCGGACCAGTTCGACCCGGAGACCGGCGGCGGCCCCCCGGAGCCCACGACGGCACAGGAGACGCCGGCCGGCGCGGCCGCGCCCCGTCCCTCCTGGACCCTGCTGTAAGCGCCGCTCGCGGCCGGGCCTGATGGGCTACGCCGCGGGCCGGCGGCGCATGTAAATGACCGTCAGGACCACGGCCGCGATGAGAAGGAGAGCCTCCAGCGCGTTGTCGGCAATCGTCCGGCGGCGGAAATACCAGCCCTCCGTGATCCAGGCCAGGAAGAGGAAAACCTCGCTCGTCAGCCAGCCCAGCAACAGCGCGCCGCCAAGCACGCGGTCCTTGAACGTAACCCCGTACGCCGCGACGAACACGGTCACGAGCAGCGCCGTGACGCCGCCGACGAGATAGGGGTAATAGTCAGACGGAAAAGTAAAGCTGTTGAAAGAGTATTCCGGGCCGATGAGCCGTGTCAGTTCCTGACTGCGCCAGACGGCTCCGGCGAGAACGACCACGCAGAACAGCAGCGCCGGGAAGGAACCGGCGGCCGGCCAGCCCCGCCCGGCGGCTCGCCGCAGGGCGACCAGCAGCAGTATCACCGCGGCGGCCCCCGCGATGTCGCTCAGCGTGACGGCAAGGACGTACGACGTCTCACGGCCGCCCTCACTGAGCAGATGGAAGTGGGATATCGCGAGCACATCGAAGATCACCCCAGAGACCACGATGAACCACGAGCCGAGAACGAAGTAGAGCAGCGGCTGGCGGTGCTTCTTGCTGACCAGCGCCGCGACCGCCGCGGCCACGACGATCACATAGGCGACATCATTGAAGACAGTGTTCTTGACCGGATTCGGGTTCGGGGGCAGGTTGGCGCTGACGATGCCCACGACCCCCGCGATCAGCGTGATCCACAGCGCGGCGATGGCCGGCCCGGCGGCGGCAGGTGACCATGAGGACGGGGGCGCGGAGACCGACGGGACGGGGGCCGACGGCGGCAGCGAAGGATGGACGGGCGGCGACGAGGGGTGACCGGGCGGCGTGGGGCGCCGGACCGTCATGGTGTCGGACGGGGGCACGAACACCGGCGGTATCGTCGGGCCGACTTCAGACGGGGAGACGGTTCCCCGGTTTCCGGGAGTCACGCTGGCGGCCGACGGGTCGGCCACCGGCACAGCGAGGCGCCTCATCGTGAGCGCGTCCACGGCGGCCTTGGCGGCGGGGCGCCGGGCGGGGTCCTTGACCAGCAGCTCGCCAAGCAGGCCAGTCAAGGGGCCGGCGTGCTCGGGCGGCGCGGGATCACGAGCGAGGATGCCCGTGACTACCGCGGTCAGGGTCGGGCCGTCGAACGGCGGCTTGCCCTCGACCGCCGTGTACAGGGTCGCGCCCAGCGACCACATGTCAGCGGGCGTCCCGACGTGCTGACCCTCAAGCTGCTCAGGGGCCATGAAATGCGGTGTGCCCATCACCGTGCCCGTGCTGGTCAGGACGCTCGTCGCGTCCATCATCCGGGCGATGCCGAAATCGGTGACGACCACGCGGTCACCCGACAGCAGGACATTGTCCGGTTTCAGGTCGCGGTGCACGATCCCGGCCGCGTGCGCGTGCGCGAGCGCGTCGGCTATCTTGGCGCCGATCTCCGCGGCCCGCTGCCAGGGCAGCGGCCCGCTCCCGGAAAGCTCGTCGGCCAGCGAGCCCCCGGCGATGTACTCCATCACGATCCACGGCGCGCCCTCGTACTCCACCACGTCGTGGATAGTGATCACGCCCTGATGATTCAGCCGCGCCGCGGACCGCGCTTCCCGCGTCGTCCGCGCCACCAGCGCGGCGCGCTGCTCCTCGGAAATCCCCGCGGGCAGCAGCACCTCTTTCACCGCGACATCCCTGTCGAGGAGGATGTCGTGACCGCGCCACACCCGGCCCATGCCGCCCTGGCCGACGGTCTCCATCAGCTGGAAACGGCCGCCGATCAGGGCCCCCGCCCCTGTTGTCATGCAGCGATGATAGGGCGGCGGAACTCGCTGTCATAGCGAGTGCACGCATTTGTGACCAGCCGCGGCGATTATCATCGGGGCGGTGAGGCACAATCCGGCTACCGTGGTCGTCTTGGCAGGTCAGGCGTCAGAAGGGCTGCTCGCCGCCGTGGGCAGGTCGATGAACGTGTCCCTGGTCCGCCCGGAGGAGCCGGGGGACGGGCTTGAGGCCGCGACCGGGGCGCTGCGCCGGGCCGCCGGGATCTCATCGCCCTACGTACTGGTGGCGGCCGATCCGCTGGCGGCGGTCGCCGCCGAGTGGCGGGCCATGTGGGAGATAGCGCGCGAGCCGCGCGGCAGCGAGGCCTTCGAGCTCCGGGCCGCGGAGGCGCTGGCCGCCTGGCGGGCCAGCCGGTTCGAGCTGCCCGACTACTACCTGGTGCTCGCCGATAACGCCGGGACCGCCGTCACCGAGGAGCAGCGCCCGGACTTCTATCTCGGGCCGCTGCGTTCCGTGCGGCCGCACCGGGTGGCAGTGGTCGCGGCGGCCGAGCCCGCGGAGCAGGCCGCCGGGCTGCTGAGCGCGCTCGGCGCGCTGCGGCACGGCCGGTGGTGGCCGCCGCTGGATGAGGTGATCGACGCGGCGCGGCGCTTCTACCCCGGTGCCCTCGCCGAGTCCGGGTCCGCGCTGGCGGCGGGAACGGGACGCTGACGGAGGCGCCACCTTCCGTTCGGGATAGATTTCTTGCGTGACTTACACCGGAGACGTGCGTGTCGGCGGTCCCGTGGACACGCGGGAGATCAATGGCCTGACGGTGACCAAGATCGCCGTGGGCCCGTATGAGAACAACGTCTACCTGCTCCGCGACGGGACCGGCCAGGGGCTGCTGATCGACGCGGCCGCCGAGCCGGAGCGGCTGCTCGAGATGATCGGCGACACGCCGGTCGAGCGGATCGTGACCACCCACCAGCACCCCGACCACTGGCAAGCGCTCGAGCGGGTCCACGCCGCGACCGGCGCGACCACCGTCGCACACCCGGCGGACGCGCCGGGCATCCCCGTGCCGAGCGACGAACTCGTCGAGGACGGCGGCACGGTGCGGTTCGGCGAAACGTCGCTATCGGTCATCCACCTGGTCGGCCACACGCCGGGCAGCATCGCGCTGTGCTACCAGCCGGACGGGGCTTCGCCGCACCTGTTTACCGGGGACTGCCTGTTCCCCGGCGGGGTCGGCAACACGCAGCAGGACTCGGAGCGCTTCACCTCGCTGTACGACGGCGTGGTGGCGAAGATCTTCGATCGGTTGCCGGACGCCACCTGGGTGTACCCGGGCCACGGGAAGGACACCACGGTCGGCGCCGAGCGCCCGCACCTGGCGGAGTGGCGCGAACGAGGGTGGTAAACGCCGGCGATCCGCGGTTACCCGCCGAGCAGGACCTGCCTGTGGCGGACGGCCAGGCTGAGGAGGGCGGCGCCGGCGGCCTGGACCGGATGGCCGGCGAGCAGCCCGGTGACGGTCGGCTCATCGAAGGGACGGGGCTTGAGCACCGTCCCTTCGGCGTTGTCGGACACGAGATCGCCGAACAGGTCGTCGTACAGCGGCGCGTCGATCACCACCACGGTCAGCAGGTCGAGCGCGAACGTGAGCGCGTCGGCGCCCATGCCCAGGCAGTAGGCGCGGATGCGGCCGTCGTCGAGCGCGCCGGTCATCTGGCTGGCCAGCGGCCAGCTCCGGTAGTCGATCGGGGCCGCCTCGCTGCCGTGGTCCTCGTCGTGGCCGAGCAGTTCCTCGGCGTACTCGCGGAGCATGCCGCGCCACAGGTCGAAGTCGTTCGCCTCGTTCCACGGGGCCTCGCCGGACGGCTGGAAGATGCCGACGGGGATCACCTGGTACATGCCGCCGGCGTGGCCGACCCGTGCCGGGTCCCGCCAGTGCAGCGGGAACGACGCGGTGTTCGTCGTCCGGTCATGGCGCAGCGTCAGCGCGCTGACGGCCATCGCGGCCGGGCGCGCGGTCAGGTCGCACGGGTCCCCGAGCGCGGTGCGGAGCGTTTTGTTGTCGCGCAGGCCGAGCTCGACGGCGGCGTACTCGTGCCCCGCCGGGCCGCCCACGTCCACGGCGTCGAAGAATCGGCCGCGGGTGCAGGCCAGGTGCGGGTCGCCGCTGGTCAGGTCGGCTTCGGTCGGCCGGTAGGTGGCGCGGTTCTCGAAGATCGCGGGGGCGGCCAGGTTCTGGACTACGTCGGTGTATCTGGGGTAGCGGGTACCGTCGGCGCGCCGTGGCATCAGGTCCGGCGCGACGGCGGCGGCGTCCGGCCCGGCGGGCGCCGCCGCCTCCGGGCGGAACTCCAGGCGGATGTCCCTGAGCGGAATGGGGGCGGCGGGCCGCCACGCGGGGGGCGCGATCAGCGGGGTGCCGGCCACCCGGGCCCCGGACGGGAAATCGCCGGCGGCACGGACGGCCAGCTCGTAGCGGTTTCGGTGCAGGTAGGCGTTGACGCGCAGCCACTGCTGTTCGGACCGGGTGCGCTGGGCGTCGTTGGCGTTCTCGCGGGAGCTCATGGGGTCCGTTCGTCGGGAGCGGCCAGGTCGGGATTCAGTCCGGCCAGTCGCAGGCGGGCCTGGGCTTCGTGCCGGGTCAGGATTTGCTCGGGATCGCCGTCGAGGGACCGGGTCTTGGCGTCGAACGCGCGCTGCCATAGTCCGGCGGCCCAGCTTGCCGCGTAGTCCTGGGGGGTCCAGCGGCGGCCGCGGGCGTGCTGGTAGGCGTCGAGGAAGGCAGCGCTGTCCTCGACGCTGGCCATCCTGGCCAGGTCGTCGATGCCGAGGAAGCTGGCGGCGGCGAGTCCGGCGATCGCCGGTTCGGGCTGGCAGATCACGCTGTCCCAGTCGTGCACGGCGATCAGGTTCGGGCCTTGCCAGCGCAAGTTCTCCGGGTGCCAGTCACCGTGCCCGATCATCGGGTCACCACGGTGGCCACGCAGGTGATCGCGGACGGCCGCGGCGACGCGGGCCAGCCACTGCGGTTCTGGGTAGGCGTTCAAGTCGGCGTCGCGGTCTTCGGGCGCGGGCCACAGCCCTGGCCCGGCGTGGTCCCAGCCGGTCCAGGACGGGGATGGAGCCAGGCTCGGCACCGACCCGGGGTCCGGGGCCAGTTCGACGAGGCGGGCCAGCGCGGCCGCCGACAGGGCAGCCAGCTCGCTGTCCGGCGGCTCGCCGGCGTCCAGGACGAGCGTTTCGGCGGTGGCGGCATAGCCGTCCAGCGGCTGCGGGTCCACCAGCGGTTCGGGACATGGAAACCCAGCAGTCCACAGTGCCCGGTGCACCGCCGCGCATCCGGCCAGCCGCGACATGCGGGGCCGCACCTTGACGACCACCTCCCGGCCGTCCGCCAGACGCAGCCCTTGCACCGTGGACAGGTAGCCCGCCTCGAACAACTGCGCCGTGGGCGGTGCGCCCAGCCAGCGGCTGCACCAGACAGCCAGCGCGCCTGTGCTCACGGCTGGGCGGGACGCGGGCATCACCCCATCTTGCCGGCGATGATCGCCTTGAGCAGGTCGCGGGTCCTTTTCCGGTCCTCGCCGCGGGCGATCTCGGCGGCGACGAAGTCGGTCACCCCGGTGTCCGCGAGCGCCAGGATCTGCGCCGCGACCGTGTCCTCGTCCCCGGCGATCGCCACGTCGCCGGGGCCGGCCGCGCCTTCCCTGTCCAGCATCGCGCGGTAGGAGGGCAGCTGTCCGTAGATGGCAAGCTCCTGCGTCGCGCTCGCTCTGGCGGCTGCCGGGTCGTCAGTCACGCAGACCGGCAGGATGCACACGACCCGCGGGCTGGGCCGGCCCGCGGCACTGGCCGCGGCCGAGAGC
>Ga0306923_10003331_pt1 | contig 15073 bp, 13 predicted proteins | sample sta12Can44000108_FD_203841 | JGI IMG/M metagenome (GOLD analysis project Ga0306923, IMG submission 203841) | Lab enrichment of tropical soil microbial communities from Luquillo Experimental Forest, Puerto Rico - statanox.12C.anox.44.000.108 (v2)... | ecosystem: Environmental > Terrestrial >... | reverse complement strand
GTGCGGCGCTCGCCTCCGGGGCGCGCTCGGGGACCGGCGGCGCGGCGGGCTCGCCTGCCAGCATCCGCTTGAAGCGTGTCCAGAAGCTGCCCTGCGCCGAGGCCATGCCTGTAGCCGGAGGGGCCGTCGCATGGTGCGCTGGACTCGGAGCTGAGGTGGAGGGCAGCAGCGGCGCCACTGCGGGGGCCTCCTGTGGAGGTTTCCGATCCTCGGTGCCGGGTTCCGCGATCTCGGGTGTGCTCGGCATGAGGTAGGTCGCCTGGCGTTGCTCCGGCAGCTCCATCTCGTCGTCGCGCACCCGTTTGATCGAGTACTCCGGCGTCTGGATGTTCTCGTTTGGCACGATGATGAGCTCCGCCTCGCTCTTATCTTCGAGCGTGCGGAGCCATTCGCGTTTCTCATTGATGAGATAGGTGGCCACCGATACCGGCACCTGCGCGATCACGCGTGCCGTTCGATCCTTGCGCAGCTCCTCGCCGATCAGGCGCAGCACTGCGAGCGTCATCGACTCGACGCTGCGGATGCTGCCGATCCCCACGCAGCGCGGACAAACGATGTGACTCGATTCCCCAAGGGAAGGCCGCAGACGTTGCCGGGACATCTCCAGCAGCCCGAAGCGCGACAGCCGACCGATCTGGATGCGCGCGCGGTCCATCTTCATCGCGTCGCGCAGCCGGTCCTCGACCTCACGCTGGTTCTTGCTGGACTCCATGTCGATGAAGTCGATGACGATCAGTCCACCGATGTCACGGATGCGCAGCTGACGGGCAATCTCGTCAGCGGCCTCCAGATTGGTGTTGGTCGCCGTGGTCTCGATATCGCTGCCACGCGTGGCGCGAGCGGAGTTGATGTCGATCGAGACCAGAGCCTCGGTGTAATCGATGACGATGCTGCCCCCTGAGGGCAGCTGTACCTTGTGCGCGTACGCCGATTCGATCTGGCTCTCGATCTGGAACCGGGTGAAGAGCGGAATGTCGTCGGTGTAGAGCTTCAGACGCCGCTGCGCATCGGCGGGCATGAAGCGCTGCATGTACTCCTGGGCTTTCTGGAACGCCGCCGGACCATCGACCAGCACTTCGCCAATATCGTCCGACAGGTAGTCACGCATGGCCCTGGTGACGGCGTCGCTCTCGCGAAATACCAGGAACGGAGCCGAGCGGTCCTTGGCGGCGGCCTCGATCTGCTCCCACTGGACTTTCAGGTTGTCGAGGTCCCACTGCAGCTCCTCGGCCGAGCGACCGACCCCGGCCGTGCGGACGATGGCACCCATGCCGTCCGGAATCTTCAGCTGGCTCATGACCTCGCGCATCTGGTCCCGGTCCTCGCCTTCGATCCGGCGCGAGACACCCCCGGCGCGCGGGTTGTTCGGCATGAGCACCAGGAATCGGCCCGCGAGACTGATGAAGGTCGTGAGTGCAGCGCCCTTGTTGCCGCGTTCCTCCTTCTCGACCTGAACGATCACCTCCTGGCCCTCGGAAAGGAGCTCGCGGATATTCATCCGTCCGGCCTGCGGGCTCTGGCGGAAATAGTCCTTGGAGACCTCTTTCAGCGGCAGGAAGCCGTGACGCTGGGCGCCGTAATCGACGAAGCACGCCTCGAGAGACGGTTCGATGCGCGAGATACGCGCTTTATAGACGTTGGCTTTCTTTTGTTCGCGGGAAGGTAACTCGATACTCAGGTCGAACAGTTTCTGTCCATCAACCAGAGCGACGCGCAACTCCTCTTCCTGAGTTGCATTCACTAGCATTCTCTTCATGTGCCCCTACTGTGCGGTGAAGGGCCGGCAAGCACACCTCGGGAGGAACTGATGCCCGCGGCAGCGAAGATTTCCTAAACCCGGCGAATGAGAGAGAGTCTCGTTATTCACGTTCATGACCGCGATCCATTAGGGCGGTCGTAAAGGTAACCTTCGGTGAACTCGACCGACGGCGCCCGCTGCGGAAGTCCGAAATCCCGGTATTCGACGCAGCTGACGCGTTCTTGGCGACCCAAGCGATGGCCTCGGTTCAGGAGACCAACTAAGCGCGTGGCGGCCACGGCCGCCACCGATCGTGCGTCCGCTTAGCGGACGACGGCCGAAGTATACTTGACAGACCGCTGTAGAAACAATGCCTTACGGTAAAAATCCCACTTCACCCGCGAACGCCGCCGAAAGCCGGTCCCGAGTACAGCATTTCGAGGTGGGCGAGGAGGAGGCCGGACAGCGCCTCGACAACTACGTTCAGCGGCGTCTCGGGGGCCTTCCCAGAAGCCGCGTCTACCGCGTCATCCGCAAGGGCGAGGTGCGCGTCAACGGGCATCGCGCGGCCCCCGAGCAGCGCCTGCAGCTGCACGACCGGATACGCTTGCCCCCCGTACGCCTTTCGCCGCCCGAGCACCCCAGTCGTCCGGCGCCGGAGCTCTCAGCGCGTATCGAGGGCGCAATCGTGTACGAGGACCAGAACCTCCTCGTGCTCGATAAGCCGAGTGGTGTCGCCGTACACGGGGGTAGTGGTATCAGCTTCGGCGTCATCGAGGCCCTGCGCGCGGCGCGACCTGCAGAGCCACTGGAGCTCGTGCACCGGCTCGATCGCGAGACCAGCGGCTGCCTGCTGATTGCACGCCGCAGGGCCGCATTGCGCGAGCTGCACGCGCTCATGCGCGGGAACGCATTCGAGAAACGCTACCTGGTGCTGGTACGCGGCAAGTGGGATCTCGGCGCCAAGCGCATCGAGGTGCCGCTGCGCACCGATACGCGAGTGGGCGGTGAGCGCACCGTTCGCGCCGGTGCTTCCGGCAAGAGCGCGATGAGCGACTTCCGGCCGGTGCAATTTTTCGGCAGGACTGCGACGCTCATGGAAGTGACGCTGCACACCGGGCGCACGCACCAGATCCGCGTGCACGCGGCGCACGCCGGACATCCGGTGGCGGGCGATGACAAGTACGGCGACGCTGAATTCAACGAGTTGCTGCGCGGTCTCGGCTTGGGGCGCATGTTCCTGCACGCGCACAGCCTGAGTTTCTCCTGGCCCCGTGGTGGGGAATTCAGCGTAAACACGCCACTTCCTGCGGAGCTCTCGGAGCTCATCGATGCGCTCGCCGCAGGCAGTGCCCGCAAGCGCAGTGCTCGGCTCAGGGAAGCGCGAAACCCGCTTCGCGCAGCGCCGCGGCGACCCAGATCAGCGGCAGACCGATGAGAGCCGTGGGGTCGCGGCTCTCGATGGATTCAAACAGCGAGATCCCGAGGGCCTCAGCGCGGAAGCCCCCCGCGCAATCGAAAGGGCGCTCGCGCGCCACGTAACGCTCGATCTCCGCGCTGTCGAGCTGCCGGAACAGAACGCTGGTCGTATCGACGTGCGCCAGATGCACGCCACGGGCGCCGCCGAGCACGGCGCACGCCGTGTAGAAGGTCGTCATCCGGCCACTGAGGGCTTGGAGCTGCTCGCGGCAGCGCGCGGCATCCCCGGGCTTGTCGAGGATGCGATCACCGCACACGGCGACCTGGTCGGCGCCGATGATGACCGCCTCCGGGTGTGCAAGGGCCACGGCCTTTGCCTTTTCGAGCCCAAGTCTGAGGGCACGGTCGGCGGCGGACTCCCGTTCGATGTGTGCCTCATCTACTCCCGGCGCGAGCGCCTCGAAGGGCAGTCCGAGCCGCGCCAGCAGCTGGCGCCGGTACGGGGAGGTGGAGGCGAGGACCAGGGCGGCCACGAAGCTCTCAGGGCGATGTGAATCGCCTTCAGGAAACAATGATTTAGCCCAGATCCGGCTTTGACTTGGGCAGGGTCGATACCTATTATACGCGCCCCATGCGGGGCCCCCCCGGAGATGGTGCCTCTTCCGAATCGATGGGTGTTTGCAGGCTCGGTAAGCATGCTCTTCGGGGGGCTGGTTGACGCCCTGGTCGCAACCCCTCGAGGTCGACCGGCTGGCCGATAGCGGAGCCGACGTCGATTTTGCCGTTCCGCTCGGCGAGCTTTCCGGATTGCGCTCACTGCGCGCCGGAGTGGCCGGCGGCGTGCGGGGTCGTGCGCATTTTGCGCGCGAGGAGGGCATGCCAGTCGCCGATCTGGAGTTTAAAGGCACAGTCACACTGCAGTGCCAGCGGTGCCTGCAGCTGATGGAGCGGCCGCTCGAGGGGGTGAGTCGCATCGCGCTGATCGGCTCGGAGATGCAGGCCGCCCGGGTACCGCTCGAGCGCGAACCGGTGTTGGCTCCTGGCGGGCGTATCAGCATCGGTGAGTTGCTCACGGAGGAACTGCTGCTGCTGCTGCCAATCGTGCCGTTGCACGAGGAGCGCTGTGCGAGTGAGTCCGCTGCCGCCGGGCCTGCAGCGGCCGGTGGCGAGATGCAACGTCCGTTTGCGAACCTTGCGGACCTGTTTAAACGCTAGAGTTGCAGAATTCGATTTTCAGGAGCTGACACATGGCCGTCCAGAAGAGCCGCAAGACCCCGTCGCGACGCGGCATGCACCGCTCGCACGATGGACTCGCGAAGCCCGCGCTGTCGAGTGATCCGCAATCCGGTGAGACGCATCTGCGTCACCGCATCACCCCGGACGGGTTCTACCGCGGCCGGCGTGTGCTCGAGAAGCCCGCCGAGACCGAAGATAAGGACTGAGCGCGGGTCGCAGGCTCCGCAACCGAGGGCCGGCGTGCTGCCGATCGCCATCGACGTGATGAGCGGCGACAATGAGCCGCGCGAGTACCTCGCCGGCGCGTTGCGTGCGCTCGCGGACGATCCACAGCTGCAGGCGCTCCTGGTGGGTGAGGCGGGACTGATCACCGCGGCGCTGGCGCCGTTGCCCCCGACCGTGCGCGAGCGTGCCGCGGTGGTGGCGGCAACCGAGGTGGTCACCATGGAGGAGAAGCCTCGCGAGGCCATCCGCCGCAAGAAGGACTCCTCGATGCGGGTTGCGGTCGATCAGGTGCGCGCGGGGCGTGCCGGCGCGTGTGTGAGCGCCGGCAACACCGGGGCGCTCACCGCGATCGCGCATTTCGTGCTGAAGACCCTGCCCGGCGTGGAACGCGCGGCAATCATCTCGGCGATTCCTGCCGCTCACGGACACACCTACATGCTCGATCTCGGCGCCAACACCAAGGCGACGCCAGAGCAGTTACGGCAGTTCGCCGCCATGGGTGCCATCGTCGCCCGGGACGTCTATGGCGTATCGGCTCCACGCATCGGCCTGCTCAACATCGGTGAAGAGGACATCAAGGGACACGAAGTGGTGCAGGTGGCGCACGGCCTGCTCGGCGCGAGCGGTCTCAAGTATGTGGGCTTCGTGGAGGGTGATGACATCTTTTCGGGCGACGTCGATGTCGTCGTTACCGACGGTTTCACCGGCAACGTGGCGCTCAAGACCATGGAGGGTGTCGCCGGGCTGATCGCCGATCGCCTGCGCCGGGAATTCCAGGTCTCGCTGCTCGATCGCGTGGCCGGCCTCATCGCCCGCCCCGTGTTGCGCCGCGCCGCCGCGGGACTCGATCCGCGCCGCTACAACGGCGCCTGCATGGTGGGACTCGCGGGGATCGTGGTAAAAAGCCACGGCCGCGCCGACGGTGTCGCATTCGCCCGGGCCATCGGCACCGCGGCACTGGCGGCGCGCCGCGGACTGACATCACACATCGCGCAGGCACTGCAGGTGGAAGGGGCGGTGAATTGATTTACTCGCGCATTGCCGGCACGGGCTCGTATCTGCCAGCGAAGGTCATCACCAACCACGAGCTGGAAAAGATGGTGGATACCACGGACGAGTGGATCCGCACCCGCACCGGCATCGAGCGACGCCACGTGGCTGCCGAGGGCGAGACTACCGTCGACCTGGCAGAGCATGCCGCACGGCGCGCGCTCGAGGCTGCCGGAGTCTCACCGGCCGAGGTCGACTTCATCGCTTTTGGCACCACGACTCCCGACCTGATATTCCCCAACTGCGGCACGCTGCTGCAGCAACGCCTCGGTTGCCGCGGTGCCCCCGCGTTCAGCGTGGAGACCGCGTGCGCAGGCTTCATGTATGCACTCTCCATCGCCGACAAATACGTGCGCTGCGGAGAGGCGCGGCGCGCGCTGGTCATCGGGGCCGAGACACTTTCGCGTATCACGGACTGGAGCGATCGCGCCACCGCGGTGCTGTTCGCCGACGGCGCCGGCGCCGTGGTGCTCGAGGCGACGGCGACGCCCGGGGTTCTCTCGACCCATCTGCATTCGGACGGGGAATACAAGGATCTGCTCTATTGTGGCAGCGGCGTGTCCAAGGGCTTCGGGCCGAAGGTCGCCATCAGCATGACCGGGAGCGAGGTGTTCAAGGTCGCCGTCACCAAGCTCGGCCAGGTAGTGGACGAGACACTCGCCGCAAACGGTCTCGAGCGCTCGGCACTCGACTGGCTCGTGCCCCATCAGGCGAACATCCGCATCATCCAGGCGACCGCGCGCAAGCTCGAGCTGCCGATGGAGCGCGTGATCGTCACCGTGCAGGAGCACGGCAACACCTCCGCGGCATCCGTACCGCTGGCGCTCGATGTGGCGGTGCGCGATGGGCGCATCCGTCGCGGAGAGCTCCTGCTGCTGGAAGCCTTCGGCGGGGGTTTCACCTGGGCTTCCGCGCTCGTGCGCTACTGAGTGCGTGACCGCGGCCGTTGCGGTGCGCGGGCGCACGGAGTCAAATGGAGTCCGCGCCGGGACGGGTTCCCGGTGCATATCGTCGAGCAAAACTAACAAGTAAAGATGATCGGGATCTGCAAGTAAATGGTCCCTAGGTCCTACTTATGATCCTCGTATGAGTGCGCAGAGTCCCGGCACCGGAGGAGCTTTCAGACCACTAACAAGAGGTGTGACCATGAAGATGCGAACGGGGATGGTCGGTCTCGCGCTCATTGCGGCGCTGTCGGTTGCCTGGGGCGCCAAGCCCGTCGATCCGGAATCGCTGACCAAAATATCGTGTTCGGACATTCATTTCGGCAAGGCGTTTCTGGAGCGCTATCCGCAGGCGCCGGCGGCCTGCATCGAGGGGCGTGCGGACGCGGGCGGCTCCCATTACGCGAAGTTCAATGCCAAGGTCTATCTCAACAGTGCGGACCGCACCACCGTACAGCTGTTGGATTCCAAGGGCGATACCAAGACCACTTTCAGTTTCAGGCCGAAGAAGAACGCATCGATCACGATGAACGGAAAGAAGACCCGCATCCAGGACCTGAAGCAGGGCGATGAGATCAGTTTCTGGGTGCCGGAGGCGAAGCTGACGGCTGGTACGTTGCCGGCCGCCACTGCGCAGTCCTGGACCGTGTTACCGCCGCAGGACACGCAGAAGTAAGGCTCTTTACGGTCTTTTCGCTGCCGCGCGCTGCGTTGGCTCGCGCGCGGCAGCGGAGCCAGGCCTGCACGAGCGGGACGAGCGGGCAAAAAAACGCCGCGCATCAGCGCGGCGTTTTGATGTTGGGTGAGACCCGTTTACTTCGACACCGACCGCTTGAACATGCGGTCGATCTTCTCATTCGTCGCGTCACAGCACGACTGGCTGGCATGCGCTGCCGCCAACGCCTGATTCGCCGTGCTCTGTGCTCCGCTCGAGGCCTGGCCGGCCGACTGCGCAGCACTATTCGCGGAATCGGCCGCGCTCTTGGCTGCCGCCGCATCACTTGCGTTCTTGGCCACTTGGGCCTTCAGGTCATCGATCTGCGCCTGGATGGGCTTCAGATCCGTACAACCTACCATTCCGACTACGACCGCCACGGCAGCCGCGGCCTTCACAACGCTCGCGCACTTCATAAACGTCCCCTTTGGGTTGTTGATTCGGGATTCCTAGATAACGGATGCGACTCCGGTGAAGCAAGTCCGTACTCGCCCGAACGGCAACTGCACCAAATTTGACTCCGGAATGCAACTCCAAACACCGACCCTGTCTTTTGCATGCGACAGTGCATACGCGCCGCGCACACACGTGTCAGGACAGGAGCTTTCGCGAGTTGGAAGCGGATTTGCCACAGGATTCTCCGCCTGCAGCGGGAGCGCGGGCGCGCGGCAGCTTCTCTAGGAGGGCTCGGTGTTGGCATTGCGGGCACAGTTTTCTTACGAATTTTTAATTGCCGCACGTGCGGCAAGGCTCGAGTTGCAGCTGTGGCCGGGCTCGAGTTGCAGCTGTTGACCGTAAGAGGAGAGCCGACTGCGGAGTTTTTTCCGAGTCTGCAATCAACACAGGCAGAAGCTCAGGAGGAGGGGGCGAGGGAGGAATTTACGGCTCTTGCTGCCGGCCTCGATCTGGATATAATTACAGCTGTATATTTAAACAGGCAGGCTCAAAATGTCCGACCTTACCCCTCGCCAGACACAGATCCTGCGCCTGATCCAGCGGTTCATCGCCGAGACCGGCATGCCACCGACCCGGGCGGAAATTGCCCACGAGCTGGGGTTTCGCTCGGCAAACGCTGCCGAGGAGCATTTGCGGGCGCTGGCCCGCAAGGGCGTCATCGCGCTCGTCCCCGGCACCTCCAGAGGGATACAGCTGAAGGACACCATACGCGAGCAGATCGGACTGCCGCTCATCGGCCGGGTGGCTGCCGGCAAGCCCATCTTCTCCGAGGAGAATTTCGAGGCACGACTGCAGATCGACCCGGGAGTATTCCAGCCACGGCCGCATTACCTGCTGAAGGTGACCGGCATGAGCATGAAAGATGCCGGCATCCTCGACGGGGATCTGGTCGCGGTGCATCGCACCTCCGAAGTGCGCAGCCGACAGATCGTGGTCGCACGGCTCGAGAATGAAGTCACCGTGAAGCGCTATCGCCAGGAAGGCTCGATCGTATGGCTGTTGCCCGAGAACAGCGAATTCGAGCCGATCAAGGTGGATCTGAAAGAGGAACCGCTGCTCATCGAAGGGATCGTGGTGGGGGTGGTGCGGCGTGGGCGCACGAGCGGGCTGATGTGAGCTCCCGTGAGCTGACATGGTCGTCGGCGATCCGAAAATCGCTCGGCTGCTCGAGCATCCCGCCATCTGGCGCGGCCGCAGCGCCGCCGAGCGATCGGGCTTATCCACCGGGTTTGCAGCGCTCGATGAGCACCTGCCCGACCGAGGCTGGCCGCGCGCCGGTCTGATCGAGATCCTCGTCTCGCGTTTCGGCAGCGGTGAGCTGGCGCTGCTCATGCCGGCTCTCGCCGCGCTCACACGCTCCGCCGCGGCACGCTGGTGTGTATGGGTGGCGCCGCCCCTGGTGCCGTTTGCTCCGGCACTCGCTTCCTGCGGAGTGGTGCTCGATCGGGTAGCTCTCGTGGACGGCGCGCGCCGGCACGACGCGCGATTACATGGGGACCCCGGCATGTGGGCTTTCGAGCAGACGCTCGGCTCGGGTGCCTGTGATGCAGTGCTCGGCTGGGTGCGGCAGCCGAAGCCACGCGATATCCGCCGCCTGCAGCTCGCCGCGGAACGGGGCCGCACGCTGGGTGTGTTGTTTCGACCGCAGCGCGCGGCGCGCGAAGCCTCCGCCGCGGTGTTGCGCCTCAGCATCGAGCCGTTGGCTGCCGGCGTGCGCGTAACTCTTATCAAAGGGCGCAGCGCTCACCGCGGTGCGCTCGATCTCACCTGGCCGGGCAGTTAACTCATGCGTCCGCGCACGGCACAACTGCCGTACACCGGCACAACACCCGCCCCAACCGGTTCCGCGGCGAATGCGCCATTGCACAGCGTGCGTGGCGCAGCGTCCGCAGCCGTCCGCGCCCGCGAGCTTTGGGCCGGCCTGCACCTGAGTGGATTCGATTCGGCGTCAGGACTGGAACAGCTGGCCATTCGCACGCAACGCTTCACTCCGCGAGTGAGTCTGGTACCACCCGATGGCCTGCTGCTCGAGCTCGCAGGGAGCCTGCACCTGTTCGGGGGCCTTGCGGGTCTGCGGCGTGAGCTCGCTGGCGAGTGCCAGCCACTTCAGGTCCGGCCAGTACTCGCTTTCGCCCCCACACCGCTCGCGGCGCTCACCGCGGCGCGCGCCGGCCAGCCGCTGATGATCCTCGACCCGGCGCAGCTCACCGGTCAGCTCGCACCTCTGCCGCTCAGCGCGCTGCGTTGGCCCGAAGAAACCCGCGCACGTCTGGCGCGCGCGGGCGTGCGCACCATTGGCGCCGTGCTGCGCCTGCCGCGTGCCGGCTTCGCCCGCCGCTTCGGTGTGGCGCAGCTCGCCTCGCTCGATGCGCTCACCGGTCGCACGCGCGATGTGCGCGCGGATTTTCACGCGCCGGTGCGCTTCCGACGCCGCCACGAGCTCGACTATGAGCTCAGCGATCATGGTCGGCTGCTCGCGGCACTCGCGCCGATGTTCGAGGAGCTCGGTACTTTTCTCATCGCGCATCAGCGCGGTGTGGTGGAGCTCGAATGCCGGTTCATACATCGGAATGCCCCGCCGACCCACTGCGCGCTCAGCCTCGCGGCCCCATGCGCGCATGGGCAGCAGCTCGGTGCGCTTTTCGGCGAGCGTCTGAATTCAGTGCCGCTACCGGAACCGGTCCGCGCGCTCGAGCTGCGGGCGGATGAGCTGCTGCCGCAACGCTCGTCCTGCCGTGCGCTGTGGCAGCCTGGCGAGCGGGGTGGTGAGGCGCGTGAGCAGAGTGAAGGTCTCATCGATCGCCTGCACGCTCGTTTGGGCCCCGAGGCCGTGCATGGCCTCGCGCAGCGGCCGGAACACCGGCCGGAAAACGCCTGGGTAGCGACCAGGCCACCGGCCTTTTTTGGGGACCCCGATCGCGCCGTTGATGGGATGGATGAAACACCAGCTGCCCGCCCCTTGTGGCTTCTCCCGGCGCCGCAGCTGCTCGCGGCGCCCAAGGGCCTGCCCTGCCGTCACGGACCGCTGCGGCTGCTGAGTGAGCCGGAGCGCATCGAGACCGGCTGGTGGGATGGAGGGGAGGTCGCGCGCGATTACTACACCGCCATCGACCGGCATGGCGTAAGGCTGTGGGTGTTTCGTGAGCGCGAGCAGCCACACGGCTGGTTCCTGCATGGGGTGTTCGGGTGATGCCACTCCCGCCCTACGCGGAGCTGCATTGCGTATCGAACTTCACTTTTCTGCGCGGTGCCTCACATCCGCACGAGCTCATCGAACAGGCCGAAGCGCTCGGCTACAGCGCACTCGCCATCACCGATGAGTGCTCGGTGGCCGGCGTGGTGCGCGCGCACATGGCGGCGAAACGGCGGCAGCTGAAACTCATCATCGGCGCGGAGTTCCGCCTCAGCTGCGGGCTGAAGTTCGTGGCTCTCGCCATCGACCGGCACGGTTACGGACAGCTGTGCCGTCTCATCACCCGCGGTCGCCGTGCAGCGGTCAAGGGACAATACACGCTCACGCGAGCCGATCTTCAGGACCTGGGCCCCGAACAGTGCTTCATCCTGTGGCTGCCCTCGGCGCGGCCGCAGCCTGCAGAGCTGCGCTGGCTTGCCGAACGCTTCCCCGGCCGCGTTCGCATCGCGGTGGAGCTGCTGCGCGATGGGGGACACGCCCGGCGACTCGCCACGCTGACACGCATCGGCGCCGAGTTCGGTATCGGACTCATCGCCAGCGGCGATGTGCACATGCACCTGCGGGCCCGCCGGCGTTTGCAGGATGCGCTCACCGCCATCCGCATCAACGTGCCGATCGCGCAGCTCGGCACCCGGTTGTATGCCAGCGGCGAGCGCTATTTGCGCGAGCGTGAGCGGCTCAGGCGGCTTTACCCGTGGGAGTTGCTCGCGGCCACCGTGGAGCTGGCGGAGAGCTGCCATTTCTCGCTCGATGAGCTGCGCTACGAGTATCCACACGAGCTGGTGCCACCCGGAGAGACTCCGACGAGCTACCTGCGGCGCCTGACGGAAGCGGGCGTCCGCTGGCGCTGGCCAGGGGGGGTGCCGGCGGCCGAGCGCACCGCGATCGAGCACGAGCTGGCGCTCATCGAAGAGCTGCGCTACGAGCCTTATTTCCTCACGGTGCACGATGTCGTCGCTTACGCGCGCAGCCAGGGAATCCTGTGTCAGGGGCGCGGCTCGGCAGCCAACTCCCGTGTCTGCTATTGCCTGGGCGTCACTTCGGTGGATCCGCAGCGCGGAGCGTCGCTGTTGTTCGAGCGCTTCATCTCGCGCGAGCGCAACGAGCCGCCCGACATCGACATCGACTTCGAGCACGAACGGCGCGAGGAGGTGCTGCAGTATGTCTACCGCAAATACGGCCGCGACCGCGCAGCGCTGGCCGCCACCGTCATCATGTATCGTCCACGCAGCGCGCTGCGTGATCTGGGCAAGGCATTCGGGCTGACGCTCGAGGAGAGTGGCCGTCTCGCGCAGGTCATGCAGTGGTGGGACGGCAGCGCGAGCATTCCCGAGCGGGTGCGTGAGGCGGGCTTCGATCCCGAGAGCCCCTGGTTGCGGCGGCTACTGCCGCTCGCCTGCGAGCTGACCGCATTCCCCGGCTTCCCGCGGCATCTGTCGCAGCACGTCGGCGGCTTCGTAATCGCGCAGGGCCTGCTGGAAGAGCTGGTGCCGATCGAGAACGCAGCCATGCCGGAGCGCACCGTAGTTCAGTGGGACAAGGACGATCTGAACGATCTCGGCCTGCTGAAAGTCGACCTGCTGGCCCTCGGAATGCTGACGGCACTGAAGCGGGCCTTTGGGCTGATGAATGCCTATCGCGGCACGCACTACTCACTCGGTGAGCTGCCGGCAGAGGACCCGAAGGTCTACGACATGGTGTGCCGCGCCGACACCATCGGAGTCTTCCAGATCGAGTCGCGCGCGCAGATGGCGATGCTGCCGCGTCTCAAGCCGCGCTGTTACTACGACCTGGTGATCGAGGTCGCGATCGTGCGTCCCGGTCCCATCCAGGGCGACATGGTGCACCCCTACCTGCGCCGCCGCAGCGGCGCGGAGCCGGTGGACTACCCTGGCGAGGAGGTGCGCGCGGTACTGCACCGTACGCTCGGCGTGCCGCTCTTCCAGGAGCAGGTGATGCAGATCGCGATCGTCGCCGCAGGCTTCTCGCCCGGGGAGGCGGATGCGCTGCGCCGCGCGATGGGTGCCTGGAAGAGGACCGGTGGGCTCGATCCCTTTCGCGAGCGGCTGCTCACGGGCATGGAGGCCAGGGGCTATTCTGCGGAGTTCGCGCAGCGCATCTACCAGCAGATGCTCGGCTTTGGCGAGTACGGTTTTCCCGAGTCTCATTCGATGAGCTTCGCGCTGCTGGTGTATGACTCCGCCTGGCTCAAGTGTCACGAGCCGGCCGCCTTCACCTGCGCACTGCTCAACAGTCAGCCGATGGGGTTTTACGCCCCGGCGCAGCTGGTGCGCGATGCGCGCGCCCATGGTGTCGAGGTGCGTCCGGTGGACGTGTGCGTCAGCACCTGGGACGCGACGCTCGAGCGGCGGGAAGATGACGAGCCGGCGCTGCGGCTCGGCCTGCGCCTGGTGAAATCGCTCTCGCAGGCCGGGGCGGAGCGGCTGGTCGCTGTGCGCGGCGTACGACCCTTTGCCAGCATCGAGGATCTCGCCGCCCGCGCAACGCTCGATCGCGGCGATCTCGAAGCGCTCGCTGCCGCCGGAGCGCTCGCCGCCCTGAGCGGCAATCGCCATCTCGCTTTCTGGGAAGTCGCGGGCACGGAACGGCCGCTACCGCTTGCACCGGCAGCCGCCCGTCCGGCGAGTCTGACGGAGGGGCGGCCGCTGCTCAGTGCTCCTACCGAGGGGCAGGCGATTGCGGCCGACTACGCCTCATTGGGACTCACTCTCGGCAGACACCCGCTGGCTCTGCTGCGCAAACGATTGAGCGCGGCAGCCCTCATCCCCGCGGCCCGGCTGATCGCGGCCGGCAACGGCGTCCGGGTGCGCACCGCTGGCATCGTGCTCATGCGCCAGCGGCCTGCGACGGCGAGCGGCGTCACCTTCCTCACCCTCGAGGACGAGAGCGGACAGGTGAACGTCATCGTCTGGGAACGTGTTGGCCGCGAGCAGCGCCGCGCACTGATCGAGTCGCGGCTGCTCGAAGTGCATGGCGAGCTGCAGCATCAGGACGGCATCACCCATCTCATTGCCCACCGCCTCATCGATCGCTCACGGCTGCTCGGTGAGCTCGTCACACGCTCACGGGACTTTCACTGACCCGGGCAGAACCCCCGCCCGTGGCCACGCGACCCTCTAACGCGGTTTGCGGCGCTTGCGGGGACTGTCGCCGTCATCCCCGATCTCGTAATCCTCGAAGTCACTGGTGAGCTCGGCGGTGTGCTTTTCCTCGAGCAGTCGCTCGAGTCGCCGCCAGGCGGGATCGCCCGCTTTCTGTCCGCGGCGCTTGGCAAGGTCGAGGTCCTTGATGACCTGATCGAGGTCGACGTCCCCGTCCTCGATGACGGGCTCGTCCGCCTCTTCGTCTTCGAATTCGTCTGATTCCGGCTTCTCGCTCATGCGAAACGGCAGTCTGCAGGAATTGGACGGCGCGAACTTAAATCAGACACGGCGGGACTGCAATGTGGCCGGTGCGGATTGTGAAGCGCGCCCGTTTCGGCGCGTCCTGAGGCTGCGGCCGGCAGGGTACGGCGCCTCAGTGGATCAACTGGTTGATCTCGAAGATAGGCAGCAGCATGGCGAACACGATCCCCATGACGAACAGACCCATGCACACGATCAGTACCGGACCGAGCAGTCCCACCATCGCTGCCAGCAACCCGTCGAGCTCGCGTTCCTGGCTGATGGCCGCCCGCTCGAGCATGCTCTCGAGCTGGCCGCTCGACTCACCGCTCGAGATCAGATGAATGGTCATCGGCGGGAACAGCCGGCTCGCGGCGAGCGAGCGGCCAATCGCTGCGCCTTCGCGCACCCGTGCCGCAGCCTCGGTGACCGCATCGCGCATCGGCAGGTTGGTGACCACCTCGCCGGCGATGCGCATCGCCTCGAGCACCGGCACCGCACTCGCCGAGAGGATGCTGAAGGTGCGCGTGAAACGCGCGGTGTTGAAGCCGCGCGCGAGCTTACCGACGAGCGGCAGTCGCAGCTGAACGTGGTGAAAGCGGCGCCGCGCATCGGGGTTGCGCAGCCAGCGCCGGAACAGCACCACCGCGAGCACGATACCGATGAGAATGTAGATCCCATAGGCGCGCAGGA
>Ga0306923_10003329_pt1 | contig 15074 bp, 10 predicted proteins | sample sta12Can44000108_FD_203841 | JGI IMG/M metagenome (GOLD analysis project Ga0306923, IMG submission 203841) | Lab enrichment of tropical soil microbial communities from Luquillo Experimental Forest, Puerto Rico - statanox.12C.anox.44.000.108 (v2)... | ecosystem: Environmental > Terrestrial >... | reverse complement strand
CCGCTGCGCACCGGCGCCGGCGCAGCCGGGGCGCGCGCTTCGCCACGCCCCGGCGCCGCGCCGCCGTCGGGAGCGGCGGACGGTGCCACCGCGCCGCCAAAGGCCTGCGCCTCGGCGTGCTGGGTCTGGAGGTGCCGCGGGGCGCGCGGCTGCTGCTCGATGGTGCGCACCGCGGCCTCGGGGGCCAGCTGGACGCGGAACAGGCGCTGGACGAAGTCCTCGCGCACCTCGGTCATCAGGGTCTCGAACAGCTCGTAAGCCTCCTTCTTGTACTCGATTAGCGGGTCGCGCTGGCCGTAGGCGCGCAGCCCGATGCCGCCCTTCAGATGATCGAGCTCATATAAGTGATCCCGCCAGTGCTCGTCGAGGGTGTAGAGGTAGAGGTGGCGCTCCAGGTCGCGCATCAGCGGCGGACTGAACTCCGCCTCGCGCTTCCGATAAGCGCGCTCCCCCACCTCCCCCGCCTTCTCCTGCAGCTCGTCGAAGCGGTCGGTCTCGAGCTCGGCCGCGGTCACCGGCGTCATGAGCAGGTAGGACAGCTCGTCCGCCAGCCCGCGCAGGTTCCACTCGTCGCGATGGAGGCGCTCCCCGGCCGACTTGTCGACCCGGTCGAGCGCCGCCTCGCGGATCGCCTCCACCACCGTGGCGCTGATGTCGGCGCTCGACAGCGCCTTATCGCGCAGGTCGTACACCACGGTGCGCTGCTGGTTCATGACGTTGTCGTACTCCAGCAGGTGCTTGCGGATGTCGAAGTTGTGGGCCTCGACCCGCTTCTGAGCGCGCGAGATCGCCCCGGTCACCAGCGGATGCTCGATGACCTCGCCCTCCTCGACCCCCATGCGCTGCATCAGGCCCGAGATGCGCTCGCTGCCGAACAGCCGCATCAGGTCGTCCTCGAGCGACAGGTAGAAGCGCGACGATCCGGGGTCGCCCTGGCGACCCGAGCGGCCGCGCAGCTGGCGGTCGATGCGCCGCGACTCGTGCCGCTCGGTGCCGAGGATGTGGAGCCCCCCCAGCTCGGGCACGCCGGGGCCGAGCTTGATGTCGGTGCCGCGGCCCGCCATGTTGGTGGCGATGGTCACCGCGCCACGCTGCCCGGCGTCGCGCACGATCTCGGCCTCCTGCTGGTGGTACTTGGCGTTCAGCACGTTGTGCTTGACGCCGCGCCGCTTGAGCATCCGCGACAGCAGCTCGCTGACCTCGACGCTGATGGTGCCGACCAGCACCGGCTGCCCCTTCTGATTGAGCTCCACCAGCTCGTCGATCACCGCGTTGTACTTCTCGCGCTTGGTGCGGTAGACGACGTCGTTCTCGTCCTCGCGCACGCACCGCTTGTGGGTCGGGATCACCGCCACCTCGAGCTTGTAGATCTCCCAGAACTCGGTGGCCTCGGTCTCGGCGGTGCCGGTCATGCCGGCGAGCTTCTGGTACATGCGGAAGAAGTTCTGGAGCGTGATGGTGGCCAGGGTCTGGGTCTCGCCCTCGACCCGCACCCCCTCCTTGGCCTCGATCGCCTGGTGCAGGCCCTCGGAGTAGCGCCGCCCCGGCATCAGGCGTCCGGTGAACTCGTCGACGATCAGCACCTTGCCGTCCTGAACCACGTACTCGACGTCGCGCTCGAACAGGGAGTAGGCCTTGAGCAACGCCTGGATGTTGTGGATGCGCTCGTTCTTGACCGCGAACCCGCGGTAGATGGTCTCGCGCTGCTTGATCTTCTCCTCGGCCGGCAGGTCCTCGCGGCCCTCGAGCTCCGACAGCTCGGCGGCCAGGTCGGGGACCACGAACTGGTCGGGATCGTTGGGGGACATCACGTCGCGGCCCTTCTCCAGCAGGTCGACGTTGCGGGCCTTCTCGTCGATCGCGTACAGCAGCTGGTCGTCGATCTCGTGCAGGCGCTTGTCGCGCAGGAAGTCGAGCTCGACCCGGGTGATGAGCTTCTTCAAGCCCGGCTGCTCGGAGAGCAGCTTGACGAAGCGCTTGTTCTTCGGCGCCGAGCGCTGGACCTTGAGCAGCGCGACGCCGGCGTCGTATTCCTGCTGCGGGTCCTGGAGCAGCTGGTCGGCCTCCGCCAGGGTGGCGGTGACGAACTGGCCCTGGGCGCGCACCACGCGCTCGACCAGCGGCTTGAGCTCGTCGAACGCCTGGTCGCTGTGCTCGACCGGGCCCGAGATGATGAGCGGGGTGCGGGCCTCGTCGATCAGCACCGAGTCGACCTCGTCGACGATCGCGTAGGCGAAGCCGCGCTGCACCCGGTGCTCGGGGCGCACCGACATGTTGTCGCGCAGGTAGTCGAAGCCGAACTCGTTGTTGGTGCCGTAGGTGATGTCGCACTCGTACTGGGCGCGGCGCGCCGGCGGATCCATGCCCTGCTGGATGCAGCCCACGGTGAGTCCCAGCAGCTTGTAGATCTCCCCCATCCACTCGCTGTCGCGGCGCGCCAGGTAGTCGTTGACCGTCACCAGGTGGGCGCCGCGCCCGGTCAGGGCGTTGAGGTAGAGCGGCATGGTGGCGACCAGGGTCTTGCCCTCGCCGGTCGCCATCTCGGCGATGCGGCCCTCGTGGAGCATGATGCCGCCGATCAGCTGGACGTCGTAGGGCACCATGTCCCAGGTGATGGGGAGCCCGACCACGTTCCACGACCGCCCGAGCAGGCGCTGGCACGCCGCCTTGACCGCGGCGAAGGCCTCGGGCAGCAGCTCCTCGAGGGCCTCGCGCTCGACCCGCAGGCGCTCGGCGGGGTCTTCGACCCCCTTCAGCGCCTCCGCCAGATGGGCCCGGAACTCCGCGGTTTTCGCGCGCAGCTCCTCGTCGGACAGCCCCTTCCAGTCCTCGAAATGCCCGTTGATCTCGTCCACCAGCGGCCGGGCGCGCTTGACGTCGCGCTCGTGCTTGGAGCCGAACACCGATTTGAGGAGGGATTCGAACATGGCGCCGAGGATAGTGGTTGTGTCAAGCGGCGGCCAGTCGGCGTCTCAGGAATGAACGACGCGGCCCGGATCGAGATCCGGGCCGCACGGACTCCGAGCGCCGTGACTTCAGATCAGTCTGGTGACATGTGCGGCCTCTTCGCCGCGCTTGCTCGTCCTGATTTCGAACTCCACCAGCTCGCCTTCGTGAAGGGTTCGAAACCCGCTGCCCTCGATCGCGGAATGGTGAACGAAGATGTCCTGGGTTCCTTCGCCCGCGATGAAACCGTAACCCTTGGAATCGTTGAACCACTTGACGGTGCCACGCGCCATCTGGGGGTCCTCCCGCCGGTGCTCCCGAAGAGGGCTCGGAGTCACCGCTAGGTTCGTACCGCAGGCCGTCGCCGGTCAAGAGCCTTTGCGGGCCGCGGATTCGCGCCCGCCCGGCCCGCGCGCGGCCGGCACGCGCGCCGACCAGCGCTGGCGCAGCTCCTCGGCCTCGGCGTGCCCGGGCTCGGCCTCCAGCACCTGCCCCAGCGCGCGGAGCGCCGGGACGGTGTCGCCGGTGGCGTGCAGCGCGCGCGCGAACTGCACCCGCGCGGCGTGGAAATCGGGATGCAGCTCGAGCGCCCGGGCCAGCGAGGCCAGCGCGTCGTCGGGGTGGCCCTGGCGCAGCTCGGCGCTGCCGAGCAGGAAGTAGAGGTCGGGATAGCCCGGGTGCTGCTCCAGCGTGTCGCGGATCAGCGCCGCCGCCGCTCCGGCATCGCCGCCATCGAGCAGGGCGCGGAAGCGGTCGAGGCGCTCCTCGAGCGCCGGGTCCGAGAGCCGGAGCGCCCGGCCCAGGAACGCGCCGGCCTCCGACCAGTCCGCCTCCTCGAGGCGCGCCAGCCCGCGCTCGAAGGCGCGCGGCTCCTCGATCCGGCACTCGCGCGCCAGCGCGCGCAGCGCCGCCAGCGACTCGCCGATCAGCCCTTCGCGCGCGTCGAGCAGCGCGCGCTCGACGCGCGCCGCGACGTAGCCGGGGTGAAGCGCGAGCGCGGCGTCCAGCGCCCCGCGCGCCTCGGCGCGCCGGCCCGCCGCGAGCAGGATGCGGGCGCGGTGGAAGTGGAGATCCGGGAACTTGGGCCTCAGGTCGAGCGCGGCCCCGAGCGCGCGCTCGGCCCCCTCCCAGTCGCCGGCGTCTTCGCCGAGCCGGGCGACGCGCACCAGCGCCGCGGTGGCGGCGTCGCGGGCCGACTCGGCGACCCGCGGCTCGCGCATCGCGTGCTCGATCCACGCCACCGCCTCGTCGCGCAGCCCCTCGCGGGCGAGCCGCAGCGGCAGCTCGAACTCGGGCGGGGGCGCATCCTCGGGTCGCGGGGTCATCCGGGGCTCCACAGCAGCTTCATGACGTAGCCGGCGAACAGGGTCACACCCAGATTGTCGTCCAGTGGTATCGGCAGGAACTCGACCAGACTTGCGACCAGCGCCCCGGCGATCAGCACCCCCCAGGGCAGCCGCCCGGTCGACCCCAGGAAGGCCGCCCAGGCCAGGCAGGCGGCGAGCCCCGCCAGCGCGCCCTCGATCGACTTGCCGAAGAAGCGCGGCCGTCCCCAGCCGCGCCCCACCAGTCCGGCCAGCGCGTCGCCCAGCACGGTGAAACCGAGCGCCGCCGCGGCGATGGTCTGCGGGAACATCTCGACCGCCAGCAGCGCCGCGATCAGCAGGTAGGTCGAGCCCAGCAGGCTGCCGCGTTCGTGCTCGCGCAGCATGCCGCCGAAGATGGTGCGGAACAGGTGGCCGACGCGCCGGTCGTGGACCCGCACCACGTCGATCGCCAGCGCCCCCAGCACCAGCACCATCAGCAGCCAGCGCCATTCCGCGCGCCCGCGCGGCCATGGCAGCCACTCCGCGAGCAGCGCCAGCGGCAGGATCAGCGAGGCGAGGTGGATCGCCTTGCGGCGCGCCTCACCGCGCCATCGCTCCGAACGCAGCGGCGACAGCGGATCGCGGCTCATCGCTGCGCCGCCGGCCGCGCGCGGTCCGGCGCGCGCGGCTCCAGCTCGCGATAGGCCTGCCGCACGCCCAGGATGCTCTTCACGTAGTCCTCGGTCTCACCGTACTCGAACAGCTCGGCCTGGAGCGCTGCCCCGCCGGCGCGGGTGCGGCCGCGCCAGCGATTGGCCGAGGCCGGGCCGGCGTTGTAACCCGCCAGCACCAGCGCGATCTGGCCGTCGAAGCCGTTGCTCAGCTCGTTGAGCAGCCGGATGCCGAAGGTGAGGTTGGTCGCGGGGTCCATGAGCCCGGCGGCGCCGGGCGGTTGCTCGCGCCGGGTGCGCGCCATCTTGGAGGCGACCTGGGGCCGCACCTGCATCAGCCCGATCGCGTCGCTGCGCGAACGCGCCGTGGGTTCGAACTTGCTCTCCTGCCAGATCAGGGCGAACAGCAGCGCGCGTTCCGGCCCCGGGGTGCCGGGCGCGGTGCGCGCGGTGATCAGCGAGTCGTAGGCGGGCGGGTAAGCCCACGGCACCAGTCCCCAGCGCTCGGCGCTCGACGATTCGGGCGTGGCGTCCACCGCGCGGCGCGCCATCTGGATGGCGAGCGAGGGCCGGCCCGCGGCGTAGGCGATGCGGGCCGCGAACAGCAGCGAGCCGGCGCGGCGCGCCACGGTGCGGCTGGTGCTGGGCAGCCGCGCGTCGCCCGCGTACCAGCGCTGCACCAGCAGCGCGGCGTCGGCGCTCTCGCCGATCGAAACCAGGTCGCGCGCCAGGTCGAGCGTCTCGTCGCCGGAGGCGACCGCCGGAGTGGGGAGCGCGCTCGGCGGCCAGCCGCTGCGCCCCAGGGTGTCGCGGGCCGCGGCCCGATAGAAGGTGAAGCCCGGGCGCGCGGCGATCTCCCCCAGCGCGCTGTCGGCGGCGGCCGGGTCGCCGTGGCGCAGCGAGACCGCGCTCCAGAACGCGCACCCCTCGCTGCCGCCGCGCGCCCAGGCGGCGCGTGCCGAGTCGGCGCGGCCCTCCGCGTACCACAGCAGGCCGGCGCGCAGCGCCGCCTCGGGCGCGCGCGCCCGGCCGAGCGCGACCACGCGCGCGTAGTCGTCGCGCGCCTTCGACCACTCGCCGTCCTGCTCCTGCGCGCGGGCGCGCTCCCACAGGCACAGCTCGCGCAGGCCGGGATCGCGCGCCAGCTCGGCGGCGCGGCCGAAGCGGCTCACCGCCAGATCGGGCTTCCCGCCGTCGCGCGACACCCGGGCGCGCTCGAGCGCGATGCGCGCCAGAGTAGGAGGATCGGCGTCGTGCTCGGCGCGTCCCAGCGCGCGATCGGCGTCGCCATACTGGCGCGCGCCGCGCAGCACCTCGCCCAGCCGCAAGCCCGTGGCGGCGCGCTCGGCGGCCAGCGTGTCCGCGTGCAGCTGCGCCAGCGCCTCGGTCAGCCGCCGCGCCGCCGCGCTGCGATCGAGGCGGAAGACGTCGACCTCGGCCGCCGCGCGCAGCTCGCCGGCGTCGGGGCTGCGGCCCTGCCCCTTGAGCCACGTTTCCCAGCGCGGCAGCAGGGCTGCGGTCGCCGGCAGCGCCGGATAGCGCACGATCGCGGCGTGGGCGCGGTCGATCGCACCGCTGGTATCGCCGCTCGCCGCGTGGAGGGTGGCGTCGAGCGCCAGCCACTGGGCGTGCTCGTCGTCGGGCCAGTCGTCGGGCTTGACGCGTTCGACCGCGCGCAGCGCGGCGGCGGTGTCGCGGCGCGCCATGGCGAGCGCGGCGCCGTCGCTGAGCGCCGGCCACTGCCACGGCCCGCGCAGCCCCGCCAGCGCCGCGAGCGAGGTCTCGGCGGCCGCCGAGTCGCGGCGCTGGAGCGCGAGCGCGGCCAGCCGCCGCAGCGCGAAGGGGTGCCAGCGCGGCCGATGCACGAGGGCGCGCCACGCCTGCATCCGGGCGCTGTCGCTGGCGGTGGCGTCGAGCGAGCGCCGCCACGGCTCGAGCTCCACCGGCACCGGCTCCGCGGGTGATCCCCACGCGACCCCCGACGCCGACAGGCGCGGCGCCGCGAGTGGCGGCGCCGCCGTGACCGGCGGCTGGGAATGCGCGACACGGGCCATGGCGAGAGCCAGCAGCAGCGCCGCCGCTCCCGCCGGCCGCGGCGCGCTCATCGGCTCACTCCCATTCGATGGTGGCCGGCGGCTTGCTGGTGCAGTCGTAGACCACGCGATTGACGCCGCGCACCTCGTTGGCGATGCGGCTCGACACCCGCGCGACCAGGCTCGACGGCAGCCGCGTCCAGTCGGCGGTCATGCCGTCCTGACTGTCGACCGCGCGCAGCGCCACGATCTTCTCGTAGGAGCGCTCGTCGCCCTTGACCCCGACGGTCTGGAGCGGCAGCAGCACCGCGAACGCCTGCCAGGTGCGCGCGTACCAGCCGGAGCGCCGCAGCTCCTCGATGAAGATCGCGTCGGCGTGGCGCAGCAGCGCGAGGTCGCGGTCGTTGACCGGCCCCAGCACGCGCACTGCCAGGCCGGGCCCCGGGAACGGATGCCGGTCGACCAGCGCGGGCGGCAGTCCCAGCTCGCGGCCCAGCGCGCGCACCTCGTCCTTGAACAGCCAGCGCAGCGGCTCGATCAGCTTGAGCGCCATGCGCTCCGGCAATCCGCCCACGTTGTGATGGGTCTTGATGACCTGGGCCCCGTGCCCCGCCGAAGCGCTCTCGATGACGTCGGGATAGAGCGTCCCCTGGGCCAGGAACTCGACCGCGCCGCCCCCCTTGGCACCCTGCAGCCGGCGCGCCTCGGCTTCGAACACCGCGATGAACTCGGCGCCGATGATGCGGCGCTTCTGCTCCGGATCGGTGACCCCGGCCAGGGCATCGAGGAAGCGCTGGCGCGCATCGACCACCACCACGTCGAGCTGGCGGCGCCGGCCCAGCTCGCGCGTCACCTCCTCCACCTCGCCCTCGCGCAGCAGCCCGTGGTCCACCAGCACGCAGGTGAGCCGGTCGCCGATCGCGCGATGGCACAGGGTCGCGACCACCGTGCTGTCGACCCCGCCCGAGAGCCCGCACAGGACGCGGCCGTCCTTGACCCGCGCGCGGATGTCGGCGATCGCGGTGCGGAGGAAGCTCTTCATGCTCCAGCCGCCCTCGAGCCCCGCGATCCTGAACAGGAAGTTCTCGAGCACCTGCTTCCCGTACGGCGAGTGCACCACCTCGGGATGGAACTGGATGAGATGGAACGGCAGCGTCTGGTGCCGGGCGGCGGCGAAGCGGCAGTTCGCGGTGTGGGCGATCCGGGTCCAGCCCGCCGGCAGCGCCACCACCTCGTCGCCGTGGCTCATCCAGGCGCGGAAGCGCTTCGGCACCCTGTCGAACAGCGGCGACGGCTGGTCGCGCACGAAGGTCGCCATGCCGTACTCGGCGCGCGGCGCCTTCTTCACCTCACCGCCGCTGAGCTGCATGGTGGCCTGGAAGCCGTAGCAGATGCCGAGCAGCGGGCGCTCGAGCGCGTAGATCCCGGGATCGGGCATCGGCGCCGCGGCGCGGTAGCCGCTCGCCGGCGAGCCGGAGAGGATGAGCGCCGCCGGCGCGCGCGCGGCGATTTCGGCCGCCGGCGTGGTGCCGGGCACGATCTCGGAGTAGACCCCGAGCTCGCGCACCCGGCGCGCGATGAGCTGGGTGTACTGCGAGCCGAAGTCGAGGATCAGCACCTTCTCGCGGCCCCGCGCCGCCGCCCGCGCGCGGCTCATTCGATCGGCCCTCCCCCGGGCAGGGGCGTGGCGCGCAGCTCGCTCTCGATCAGCCGCACCAGAAATACGTCGTCGTTGCGATTGATCCAGCGCACGATCGCGAAGATGACCAACATGAAAACGTTGAGGCCGATCATTTCCCAGACGACAAACGAGCGCACCGCCGGCGCTGTGTGGAGCGGCAGCAGCGCGAACACCGCCGCCAGACCGAGCGTGAACGCGAGCCAGATGACGGTGAAGATCCGGTCGTAGAGTTTGAAGCCGAACCGCACCCGGAGCTGCGTCCCGCCGGCGGCCATCTCGAACTGGCCGCGCGCCTCGGTCTCGAACCCGTGGCGGTAGCGGCGAAAGCGATACACGGCGAACGACTCCGCCCCCACGTGGCCCTTGAGCGGTCGCTGCTCGGTGGGCCAGAACTCGTACCAGGGCGCGAGGCGCCGCGCGAGGCGCTGGCGGCAGTCGGCGGCGCTGAGAAGGGTGCTCAGTTCGAGCGCGGGTACGGTCGAGGGATTCCACCAGCTCAATGCCGGAACTCCCGCCGGTCGGTGAACGACATCGCGAGCCCGGCTCGATCACAGGCCGCGATCACCTCCCCGTCGCGGATCGAGCCGCCGGGCTGGACCACCGCGCGGATGCCGGCCGCCGCGGCGCGCTCGATGCTGTCGGCGAACGGGAAGAACCCGTCCGAGGCGAGCACCGCGCCCGCGAGGTCGTGGCCGGCGCGCCGCGCCTTCATGATCGCGAGATCGACCGCGTCCACCCGGCTGGTCTGTCCGGAGCCCAGCCCGATCAGCACCGTCCCGCGGGCGAGCGCGATGGCGTTCGAGCGCGCCGCCGACACCACCTCCCAGGCGAACCGCAGCCCGGTCTCCTCCTCCGAAGTGGGGGGGCGGTTCGTCACGGCCTTCCACGCCGGAGCCGGGTCGTCGGGCTCGCGCTGCAGCAGCCCCCAGCGACCGACGAGCCTGAGCGCCCATGGATCGGGCGAGGCAAGATCTTGCGGTGCAAGTGATACCAGCCGCAGGTTCTTCTTGGACTTCAAGGCCTCGCCGGCCTCGGGCGAGAAGGCGGGCGCGGCCACGCACTCGACGAACTGGAGTGCCAGACGGCGCGCGGTCCCGCCGTCCAGCGCACGGTTGAACGCCACCACGCCGCCGTACGCCGACAGCTCGTCGGAGCGCAGCGCCCCTTCCCAGGCGGCGGCGAGCGATGACCCGGCCGCCACCCCGCAGGGCTGGGTATGCTTGACGATCACGCACCCCGGCTCATCGAACCGCCACACCAGCAGGACCGCGGCCTCGAGGTCGAGCAGGTTGTTGTAGGAAAGCTCCTTCCCCTCGCGCCACGCCTCGAGCGCCCGCGCGTCGCCGGCGCGCGCGTAGAGCGCGGCGCGCTGGTGCGGGTTCTCGCCGTAGCGCAGCGAGCGCGCCCGCTCGAGCGCCAGCACGTGCAGCGGCGGCGCGTCGTCCGCGGCGGCGCTGGCCGGGGTGCGACGCGCCAGCTCGGCGGCGATCGCGGCGTCGTAGCGCGCGGTGTGGGCCAGCGCCGCGGCCGCCCAGGTCCGGCGCCGCGCCAGATCGGCGGCGTCGCGCCCCAGCGCCTCGAGCACCTCGTCGTACTGCGCCGGGTCGTGGATCACGATCACGCTCTGGTGGTTCTTGGCCGCGGCGCGCAGCAGCGCCACCCCGCCGATGTCGATGTGCTCGATCATTCCGGCGTCGTCGAGCGCGCGCCCGTGCTCCTCGAACGGGTAGAGCGACACCGCCACCAGATCGAACGCCGGCAGTCCCCGCTCCGCCAGCTCCGCCAGGTCCTCGGCGCGATCGCGACGGGCGAGGATCGGCGCGTGGACGTGCGGGTGGAGGGTCTTGACCCGGCCCGCCAGCAGCTCGCCGAAGCCGGTCAGGGACTCGAGCGCGGTGACCGCGATCCCCTGGACCTCGAGGTGGCGCGCGGTGCCGCCCGAGGCGTAGAGCCGGGTGCCGCGCGCCACCAGGGCGCGGGCGAACGCGTCGGCGCCACGCTTCTCGGCCAGCGAGAGGAGCGCCGCGCCGGGCCAGGTCACGCGGGCAGCCCGGTCAGCCGCCGCATCGCCTCGAGGTAGCGCTCGCGCGTCCGCGCCACCACCCCGGCGGGCAGCTCGGGCGCGGGCGGCTCGTGGTTCCAGCCCTGCTGGTCCAGCCAGTCGCGCACGAACTGCTTGTCGAACGACAGCAGGCGGCCGGCCTCGTACTCGGCGCGATCCCAGTAGCGCGACGAGTCGGGCGACAGCACCTCGTCGATCAGCGTCAGCGCCCCGTCGACCGTGCCGAACTCGAACTTGGTGTCGGCCAGCACCAGCCCGCGCGCCCACGCCCAGGCGCGCGCCTCGGAATAGATGGCGAGACTCCGCTCGCGCAGCGCCGCGGCCGCCGTATCGCCCACCCGGCGCGCGGTCTCCTCGAACGAGATGTTCTCATCGTGGCCGCTGTCCTCCTTGGTCGCCGGGGTGAAGATCGGCGGATCGAGCCGCGCCCCGTCGTCGAGCCCGGCCGGCAGCCGGATCCCGCACACCGTGCCGCCGGCGCGGTACTCGCGCAGCCCCGAGCCGGTGAGGTAGCCGCGCACCACGCACTCGATGTCGACGCGCTCGGCGCGCCGCACCAGCTGGCTGCGCCCCTCGAGCGCCGCGGCATGGCGGTCGAACGGCGGCGGATAGGCGCGCGGGTCGTCGCTCACCAGATGGTGAGGCTCGGCGCTCTTCAGCGTGCGCATCCAGAACCCGGACAGGCGCGTCAGGATGCTGCCCTTGTCGGGAATCGGCGTCGGCAGCACGCTGTCGTAGGCGGAGAGGCGGTCGCTCGCCACCATCACCAGGTGGCGGCTGCCCGCTTCGTAGATGGTGCGCACCTTGCCGCGCCGCCACGGCGCGATGCCCGGAAGCTCGATCTCGCTCACTCCAATGGTGCCGCCCGCCGTCGCCATGGCGCCCTCCTGTGGCTCCGTTACGCCTGCCGCGCGCGATCGCGCGCGACCTCGAAGTGCTCCGCCACCCAGCCCGCCAGTTGCTCCATGCCCGGGATCGCGGCGCTGCCGCGGTCGCCGTAGTCGCCGAAGGGGTCGAGCAGCACGAAGCGCAGGTTCGCGGCCCGCGCCCCGGCCTCGTCGACCGAGCGTATGTCGCCCACGAACAGCGCGCGCTCCGCCGCCACCGCCAGCCGATCGAGCGCGATGCGGAAGATGCGCGGGTCGGGCTTCTCGACCCCCACCGCGTGCGAGTCGACCACGAACTCCACCCCGCGCAGCATATCGCAGTCGCGCAGGTGCATCTCGGCGCGCCCATCGGAGTTCGAGACCACGGCGCAGCGCAGGCCCAGGGCCGCGAGGGCGTCGAGCGCCGCGCGTGCCCCCTCCATCGCCCGCGTCCACAGCCCCGGCCCCGCCTGGCGGGCACGGAAGCGCGCCAGCACCACGGGGATCAGCGCGTCGGGGACCCCGGCGCCGGCCAGCGTGCCGCCGAAGTACGCTTCGACGTCGCCGACCGTGCCGAGCGGCGGATCGGGCTCGCCGGGGGCCGGCTTGCGCCCGCGGCTCCGGTCGTAGCGCCGGCGGCCCTCGATCTCGGCGCGGCGCAGGGCCGCGGCGCTCACCTCCGCGCCGAGCCCACTCACGGTCTCCGCCATCCACTCGAAGTCGAGCCGCACCAGCGTGCCCCCGGCATCCAGCAGCACCGCCTCGAGCGGCGGCCGCTCAGGCACGGCCGGCCCCGCTGGTCTGAAACACGAGGCGCGCGCCCTCGCGCCGCCACGGCTCGAGGAGAAAGCGGCGCAGCGCGGCCGGGTAGAGCCGGTGCTCGGCCTCGTGGACGCGCGCGGTGAGCGTCTCGAGCGTGTCGTCGTCACGGCGCTCGACTACCGCCTGGCCCACGATCGGCCCGGCGTCGAGCTCCGCGGTGACCACGTGGACGGTGCAGCCGGTGCGCGGCGCCCCCTCGGACCACGCCCGCGCGATGGCGTCGAGCCCGGGGAAGGCGGGGAGCAGCGAGGGGTGGATGTTGAGGATGCGCTCCGGGAACGCGGCGAGCAGCGTGGCGTGGAGCCGGCGCATGAAGCCGGCGAGCAGCACCAGCTCGACCCCGCGCGCGCGCAACGCCTCGAGCCAGGCCCGCTCGTCGTCGAGATAGGTGCGGTGGCGCCCCGCGGGCGGACACAGCGCCTCGACCCCCAACCGGCGGGCGCGTTCGATCACCGGCGCCTCGGGCCGGTCGCACAGCAGGACGGCGATGCGGGCCGGGATCTCGCCGCGGCTCGCGGCGCGGACCAGCGCCTCGAAGTTGCTTCCCTCACCGGAGGCGAAGACGGCCAGGGTGCGCGCGAGCGGAGCCACGCCGCAATCTACCAACCGCGCCCGCGGGCGGACAAGTGTCCGAGCCACCGACGTGTCTTACGGTTGCGGGACCGGTCGGTCGCACGCCCGGCGCGGCGGCGGGCGCTCCCCGTCGGGCATCCCGGCGCGCCAGTCGAGCCTGAGCGCTCCCTGCCGCGACAGCTCGAGCCACAGCGCGCCGCTCGAGTCGGTGCGCGCAATGGTGCACCCCGCGGCGGCGAGCCGGGCCAGGGTGGCGGGGGCGGGATGGCCGAAGGGATTGCGACGCCCCACCGAAACCAGCGCCAGGCACGGCCCGGTGCGCGCCAGCAGCTTGAGGCCGGTCGAGGACGCCGAGCCATGGTGCGCGACCTTGAGCGCCGCGAGCCCGGGCTCGAAGCGCAATGAGTCCTCGACCGTGCTGTCGACATCGGCGGTGAGCAGGACGCGTCCCGCCTGCTCTCCCGCCTCGAGCACCAGCCCCGCCGCGTTGTCGGCGCTGGTGAGGGTCGGTGCCGGACCGGCGGCGGCCGCCTTAAGCGCCGCGGCGGGACGCGGCGGCCACAGCACGATCAGATCCGGATCGCGGTGCAACGTGTCGCCGCGGGCCGCCGCGCCGGCGTGGAACGCCGGCCCCGGCCCGGCGACCCCGGGATACGAAGGAGGGGCGAGGCGGCGCGCGATCCCGACACCGCGCGCCACCGCGGCCGCGCCGCCGGTGTGGTCGCCGTCGTCGTGGGTCAGGGCCACCGCCGCGAGGGCGCGCACGCCGGCCCAGCGGAGGAACGGCAGCACCACGCGCTCGCCGGCGTCGGTGTGGGGCGAGCGCGGCCCGGCGTCGACCAGCCACCAGCCGTCGCCGAGCCCCAGCGCCAGGGCATCGCCCTGGCCGACGTCGAGCGCCACCAGCCACCAGCGCCCGGGCGGCGGACGGAGCGGGCGCACCGCGAGCAGCATGCCGGCGCTGATCGCGACCAGCACGGTGCCGAGCAGCACCGCGGCGAAGCGCGCCGGCGGGACCGCGCGGGCCCGCGCCGCCAGCGTGCGCGGGGGCGGCAGCCCGAGCACCAGCAGCGCGGCGCCCGCGCCGGCGAGCAGTGCCAGCGCCGGATCGTGTCCCGCGGGCAGCATCGCGCGCGGCGCTCCGCCCGCGGCGGTGGCGATCGCCCGCAGCGTTCCGGCCAGCACCTCGCAGGCGCCGAACAGCAGCGCGCCGAGCCCCGGCAGCGCCAGCTCGGCGCCCACCCCCAGCCAGGCCGCGGCGAGCAGCAGTCCCGAGACCGGAACCGCGACCAGGTTGGCGAGCGTTCCGGTCCAGGACAGCGCGTGGAAGCGCGCGATCAGCACCGGCATCGCGGCGATCTGCGCCGCCAGCGTCGGGGTCATCCAGGCGAGCGGCGCCGCGACACGACCCGCGCGCTTAGCCAGGGCGGCGAGCGCCGGACCGAGCGCGGTGAGGCCGAGGGTGGCCGCGCACGAGAGCTGAAAGCCCAGGTCGCCCGCCCAGCCGGGGGCGACGGCGAGCAGGAGCATCGCGCTCACCGCCAGCGCCTGGATCGAATCGAGCGCGCGGCCGCGCACCCGCGCCGCAGCGACCAGGCACTCGGTGGCGGCGGACCGCATCAGCGACGGCAGCGGCCCGGCGATGCCGGCGTAGAACGCGGCGCACACCGCACCCGCCAGCGCCCGCGCCGCGACCCCGCCGCCCAGCGTCGCGCACAGCCCGCGCGCCAGCGCGGCGAGCCAGGCGACGTGGAGTCCGGAGAGCGCCAGCAGATGCACCAGCCCCGAGGCGCGGAACGCGGCGCTCAGGTCGGGCGGGAGCGCCGAGCGATCGCCGACCACCAGCGGCACCACCAGCTCCCGCGCCGCCGGGCTCAGACGGTCATCGAGACAGCCCTCGATCGCCCGGCGCCAGCGCGCCACGCTCCCGCGCGGCCAGCTCCCGGGCCCGCGCGCGCCCAGGACGCGGCAGGCGTAAGCGCGGCCGGACGCGGCGAGCGCCGCGGCGTCGGCGGAGGCGCGGGCGTCGAATCCGCCCGGATTACGCACCCCTGGAGGTCTCTCGAGACGCGCGAGCACCGCCACTTCGTCACCCCATTCGGCGGGATCGCCG
>Ga0306923_10003324_pt1 | contig 15089 bp, 9 predicted proteins | sample sta12Can44000108_FD_203841 | JGI IMG/M metagenome (GOLD analysis project Ga0306923, IMG submission 203841) | Lab enrichment of tropical soil microbial communities from Luquillo Experimental Forest, Puerto Rico - statanox.12C.anox.44.000.108 (v2)... | ecosystem: Environmental > Terrestrial > Soil... | reverse complement strand
CACCGCGGCACCGACCGCGTTGATGCCGCCCTCGCCCGCGCCCATCACGCCGAGCGGGTTGCCCGGGGCCGGGGCGTCCTGGGACAGGAGCACGTCGACCGGCGGGATTTCGGCCGCGGTGGGCAGCCGGTACTCGATGAACGTGATCGCCTGCGGCTGGCCCGCCTCGTCGTAGCCGAACTCCTCCAGCAGCGCCCCGCCGATGCCCTGGGCCACGCCGCCCCTGAGCTGGCCCTCCACCAGCATCGGGTTGATCGCCCGGCCGACCTCGTAGGCGACCAGGTAGCGCAGCACCCGGACCCGCCCGGTCCCGGTGTCCACCTCCACCACCGCGGCGTGCACGCCGTAGGGGTAGGTCATGTGCGAGACCTCGAACCGGCGGCGGGCGGACAGCCCGGCCGGCTCCCCGTCTCTGAGGTAGCGGCTGGCCGGGGCGGCCGCCCTGGCGATGTCGGCCAGGGTGAGCCTGGCCCGCTTCGGGTCCGGGTCGCCGCGGACGCTGACCGCCCCGTCCGTTAGGTCCAGATCTTCCTCGGAAGCCTCGAGGATGCGCGCGGCCAGCTCGATGGCCCGTCCCCTGACCGCGGTCGCGGCCTGGTGCACCGCGCTGCCGCCCACCACCGTGGACCGGGACGCCCAGGACCCGGAGCCGAACGGCTGGGCGGCCGTGTCCCCGGCGGTGACCCGCACCGATCCGGGGTCCGCGCCGAGCGCGTCCGCGGCGATCTGCGCGAGCACGGTCTCGATGCCCTGGCCCACCGAGGTGCCGCCGGAGTAGACGTGCACGGCGCCGGACCTGGTCACGGTCACGTCGGCGGTCTCCTGCGGCCCGAGGCCGCTCTTCTCCACGAACATGGCCAGCCCGAAGCCGCGGCGGCGGCCGCTTCCGATGCTGATTCCCGGGCTTCCTGGGGCGACGTCGGCCTGGGCGCGGTAGCCGAGCCGGCCGGCCTCATCGACCGCGGCCGCGAGCAGGGCCGGGTAGTCCCCGGTGTCCAGGATCAGTTCGGTGCCGAGGGTGCTGATCGGGCGCTGGTGCGGCATCTCCGCCCTGGTCAGCAGGTTCCGCTCGCGCAAGGCGACCGGGTCGATGCCGAGCTGGCCGGCGGCCACGTCGAGCAGGTGCTCGCGCGCGGCCGTGCCCTCGAACCGGCCGGGCGCCCGGTACGTGCCGCACGGGGTCTTGTTGGTCAGCACCACCCGGACCCGTCCCCGGTAGGCGGGCACGCGGTAGGGGCCGGGGAGCATGGCGGCGGTGAGTTCGGGGACCGCGACGCCGTGGGTGCGGCAGTAGGCGCCGTTGTCCTGGATGATGTCGTCCGTCAGGCCCAGGATCCGGCCGCCGGCGTCGAACGCGGCCGCGACGCGGTGGTACTGCTGCCGGGAGTGGTTTACCGCCATCAGGTGCTCGGTCCGGTCCTCGGCCCACTTGACCGGGCTGCCGGTTTTCACGGCGAGCCAGGGGATCAGGAAGTCCTCGGGGTAGAACTCGCCGCGCACCCCGAACCCGCCGCCCGCGTCGATCGCGTGCACCCGGATCAGCGTCTCGTCCACGCCGAGCAGGTCGGCCAGCAGGTCCCGGTTCCAGACCGGGACCTTGGTCATGCCGAAGATGGCAAGCTCGCCCCGGTCCGGGCCGGGCACGGCCAGCAGGCAGCGCGGCTCGAGCGGCACGCCGCTGTGCCGGCCGATGGCGAGCTCGATCCGGACGACGTGCGCGGCGGCGGCGAAGGCCGCGTCGGTGTCGCCGTAGCCGCGGGTGAGTTCGGCCGCGATGCAGGGCTGGTCCCCATGGTCGAACGCGCCGCTCGCGTCGAGCACGGGGGGCTGGTCGGCGATGTCGATCTCGACCAGCTCGGCGGCGTCCTCGCAGGCGTACGGGTCGTCGCCGACCACCACGGCGAGCGGTTCGCCCACGTAGCGGACGGTGTCGCGGGCGAGCACCGGCTGCAGGAAGGCGCTGAGGTCGGTGCCGGCGATGGCGAGCCGCACCGGGATGACGTGATGGTCCGGCAGGTCCCCGGCCGTGACCACGGCGGCGACGCCGGGCGCCTTCCTGGCTTCGGTGACGTCGAGCACCCGGATCTGGCCGTGGGCGGAAGGGGACCGAACGAGCCGGGCGTGGAGCTGTCCCGGAACGTTAACGTCGTCGCCGAAGCGACCGCGGCCGCGCAGCAGGCGCGGGTCTTCCTGGCGCGGCAGCCTGGTGCCGATGGCGGTCATGGTTTCTGCCGAGCACGCGCGGTCGCCAGGATGGCCTCGACGATGCCCTGGTAGCCGGTGCACCGGCACAGGTTGGCGGCGACGAGCTCGCGGGCTTCGGCCTCTCCGAGCGGGGCGTCGCCGTTCTCGGCCAGGTAGGCCTCGGCGAGCATGAGGAAGCCCGGGGTGCAGAACCCGCACTGCAGCGCGTGATGATCGCTGAACGCCTGCTGCAGGTCGGACAGTTGCTCCCCGTCGGCCAGCCCCTCCACCGTGCGCACCTCGGTCCCGTCGGCCTGCACCCCGAAGACCAGGCAAGCCCGGACCGGCGCGCCGTCCATGAGCACCGTGCACGCCCCGCAGATGCCGTGCTCGCAGCCGAGGTGGGTGCCGGTGTAGCCGAGGTCGTGGCGGAGCACGTCGGCCAGCGTCCGCCGGGCCTCGACGGCCAGCTCGTGCGCGCGCCCGTTGACGGTGAGGCGGATCTCGTGCATGTCTTTCACAACAGCGCGCTCAGTTCGTGCGGTAGCACCGGGATGTGGTCGAAGCGCACGTCCGTGCCGGACAGCGCGTCGTTGATGGCGTTGAGTACGGCGGCCGGGGCGCCGATCGTGCCGCCCTCCCCCATCCCCTTCGCGCCGGTCTCGCTGTACCGCGAGGGTGTCTCCAGGTGGACGATGTCGACCGCGCACATCTCCGCCGCGGTGGGTGCCAGGTAGTCCATCAGGGTGGCGCTGACCGGCTGGCCCTCGGCGTCGAAGCAGACCCGTTCGAGCAGCGCCGCCGCCACCCCCTGGGTGACGCCGCCGCGCACCTGCCCGTCGACCACCACCGGGTTGATGACCACGCCGCAGTCCTCGACCACCAGGTAGCGGTGCAGCCGGATCGCGTAGGTGCCCGGGTCGATCACCACCATGGCCGCGTGGCAGGCGTTGGAGAAGGTGCCGGGCGGGTCGAACGTGGCCCGGGCCTCCAGCGCGTAGCGCAGGTCCTCGGCCAGCCGGTGGGCCTGGAAGTGGACCAGCCTGGCCAGCTCCGGGATGGGGATGGCCGCCGCGTCGTCGCCCCGGACCCGGGCCGTGCCCCCGGCGAGCTCGATGTCGGCCGGGCTGACCTCGAGGAGGCTGCCCGCTACCCGCCTCAGCTGGCCGGCGACGATCCCGGCGGCCCGGCCGGCCGCGCCGCCACCGATCACCACCGAGCGGCTGCCCCAGGTGCCCCAGCCGTAGGAGGCCAGGTCGGTGTCGCCCTGCTTGAGCTTCACCTGGTCCGGGTGGACGCCCAGGCGGTCGGCGACGATCTGCGCGAACGTGGTCTCGTGCCCCTGGCCGTGCCCGCAGGTCCCGGTGGTGACGATGACCTCGCCGGTCGGGTCCATCCGGACCAGCGCGGTGTCGTAGCCGGGGGTCATCCGCATCCGGCGCTGGGACATGGCCGGGGTGCCGTAGGCGGTGCGCTCGGAGAAGCAGGCGTAACCGATGCCCGCCCGCCGGCCCCGCTCCCGGAACCGTTCGCGTTCTTCTGGCCAGCCCTGCTCGCTCACCTGCTTCTCCGCCAGGTCCAGGGATTCGCGGTAGCTGCCCTCGTCGTAGGTGATCTTGTTGACGCCGGTGTAGGGAAAGTCCTCTCGGCCGATCAGGTTGACCCGCCGCACCTGCAGCGGGTCGAGGCACAGCGCGGCCGCGGCCTTTTCCATCAGGCGCTCCATGACCAGCACGATCTGCGGCCGGGAGACGCCCCGGTACGGCGCGGCCGGGGCCTTGTTGGTGGCGATGGCCCGGCCGCGGGCCCGGTAGGCCGGCACCTTGTACACGCCGGGCAGTTCGGTGGCGGCCATCAGCGGCTCGACCGCGCAGGTGAACGGGAACACCGAGTACGCCCCGGTGTCGCAGTCGATCTCCGCGTCCAGGCCGAGGATCCTTCCCTGTTCATCGAAAGCGGCCTTTACCTGGTAGCGCTGCTCGTGGCCGTGGAAGGCGGCGGTCAGGTTCTCCTGCCGGTCCTCGGCCCAGCACACCGGCCGCCGCAGCCGCAGCGCGGCCGCCGCCACGGCCACCTCCTCACGGCCCACCACGCACTTCAGCCCGAACCCGCCGCCGACGTCCGGGGCGATCACCCGGACGGCGCGCTCCGGGATGTCCAGCGCCTGGGCGATCCCCGAGCGGACCTGGTGCGGGACCTGGGTGGAGACGTGCACCACCAGCTGGTCGTCGCGGTCGTCCCATTCGGCCAGGCAGCCGCGTCCCTCCAGCGGCAGGGCGGCGACCCGGGCGCTGCGGAAGGTTCCGCTCACGCATGTCTTCGCCGCCGCGAAGATCTGCGGCAGCCGGTCGTCGTCGAACATCAGCAGGTCAACCAGGCAGTTACCGTGGTCGTGCAGCCGCGGCGCCGCGGCCGCGCCGGCCGCTTCCATGCTCGCCGCGGCCGGCTGCGGGTCCCAGGCCACCTCGACGAGTTCGGCCGCGTCCTCGGCCAGGTAGGCGTCGTCCGCGACCACCATCGCCACCGGCTCGCCGACGAACCTGGCCTTGTCCCCGGCCAGGATGGGCATTCTCGTCGGCACGAACTCGTCGCGCTCCAGCATCGCCAGCAGGTAGGGGTGCCCGAGGCTGGCCGCGGTGAACAGGCCGGCCACCCCCGGGGCCTGCCGGGCCGCGGTGTCGTCGATCGCGCCGACCAGGGCGTGGGCGTGCGGGCTGCGGACGAACGCGGCGTGCAGCATGCCCGGGCGGGTGAGGTCAGCGGTGAACCGGCCGCGGCCGAGCAGCATCCGCCGGTCCTCCTTGCGGGGCACCGCGGCGCCGACCCAGCGGCCGTCGAAGCCCGCGGCCGCGGCGCTCACCCGCCGTCCCCGGCCGGCCGGTCCGCCCCGGCGAGCTGGTTCGCCTCGGCGAGCTGGTTCGCCTCGGCGAGCTGGTTCGCCCGGGCGAGCGCCCGGGCGACCAGGGTGGCGGCCAGCCTGCGCCGGAACCCGGCGTCGCCGTGTGCGTCGTCGGGAGGGTCGATCTGGCGGGCGGCCTGCTCCCCCATCGCCCGCCAGGTCTCCGCGGTGGCCGGCTGCCCGCCCAGCGGACCCGCGTCCACCTCGACCGGCAGCGGGCCGACGCCGCCCAGGACCACGCGGCCCTGCCGGCAGGTGCCGTCCGCGATGTCCGCCGACACGGCGGCCGCGACGACCGCGAAGTCGCCCTGACGCTGGGCGAACTCGGTGAGCACCGCGTTCGGCGCGGGCGCGGGGAACCAGACCTCGGTGATCATCTCGTCCGGGGCGGCCGCGGTGCTGTAGTACCCCTCGAAGAACTCGGCGGCCGGGACGATCCGCGGCCCGTCCGGCCCCGTGAGCACGACCCGCGCGCCCAGCAGGACGGCCAGCAGGCACCATTCCGAGGCCGGGTCGGCGTGCGCGATGCTACCGCCGAACGTGCCGCGGCTGCGGATCGGGTAATGCCCGATCCACCGGGCCGACCGGGGCAGCACGCCGAAGCCGCCGAGGACGGCCGGATCGCGGCTGATCTCGACCGCGCGATGGGTGGTGAGCGCGCCGATGCGCAGGCCGTCCGCGGCGTCGGCCCGCAGGTAGCTCAGTCCCTCGAGCCGGGACACGTCCACCAGCGCGGCCGGCCGGGCCAGCCGGAAGTTCATCATCGGAACCAGGCTCAGCCCGCCCGCCAGGATCTTGGCCTCGTCGCCCAGTTCGGTGAGCAGCGCGACCGCCTCGGCGACGCTGTGCGCGCGGTGGTAGGCGAACGGCGCAGGCTTCACCTGGCTCCTCAGGCTCGGCCGAGTCCCGGCTCCCGGAGTTCTCGGGTGTCCCTGGACCCGGTCCCGCTGAGGCTCGGTCCATTTGGTATACCATATTTCAGGCGTTTCGTGGTTCGGAGCCCCGTGGTCCGGAGTTGAGCATGCCGCATCCACATCTGGCCGTCGAGACCAGCCCGGCTGGCTACCGGTGGGTGCGCCTTTCCCGGCCGGAGCGGCGCAACGCCCTCGACGTGAGCCTGCTGCGCGCGGTGACCGACGCGCTGGCCGCCGAGCCTGACGTACCGGTCCTGCTGGCCAGCTCCGACCCGCGGGTGTTCTGTGCGGGGGCCGACCTGACCATTACCGATGCCGAACGGGCGGCCGTCTCCGACCTGGTCTACGACTGCTGCGAAACCATCATCACCAGGCCCGGGCCGGTGATTGCCGTGCTGGCCGGGCCAGCGGTGGGCGGCGGCGCGCAACTGGCCGCCGCGTCTGACCTGCGGATCGCGGGGCCCGCGGCCCGGCTGCGCTGGACCGGCCCGCCCGGCCTCGAGCTCGTGGTGGGAGCCTGGCTGCTGCCCGACCTGGTCGGCCGGGCCGCGGCCATGGACCTGGTGCTGACCGGCCGCTGGGTGGAGGCGGCCGAGGCGCTGGCACTCGGGCTGGTCAACCGGGTCTGTGACGACCCGGAACCTGCCGCCGCTCAGATCGCCGCGTCCCTGGCCGGGCGGGGCAACGGGCCCGAGGGGTCCGGGGCCGGCGTCAAGGCGGTGATGGCGGCCGGCGGGCTGCTCGACCGGCTACGGGCCGAACGGTCGGCCAACCGTTCGGCCTGGGCCCGCGTGCTGGCCGGCCCATGAGCGGCTACGGGGACTGGAGCCTCGACGGGTGGCGGACGCACCTGCCCGGGGTGGCCGACGTGCCGGGCTACGTGGCCCGGCTGGGCGAGGAGGGCCTGCCCGCGCTGGCGGCCGCGGCCGCCGCCTCGGTGCCGGACCGGGTCGCGGTCACCGTGGACGGCGAGCCGGTCACCCACGCCGAGCTCGCCGAGGCATCCGGCCGGGTGGCCGCGTGGCTGGCCCGGCGGGTGCGACCCGGGGACCGGGTCCTGCTCGCGGCCGGCGCCAGCATCGGCTTCGTGCGCTGCTATCTCGGCGCGCTGCGGGCCGGGGCCGTCGTGGTACTGGCCAACCCCGGCTACACGGCCGCCGAGCTCGGCCACCTGGTCGCCGACTCCGGCGCGGTGCTGGCCTTCGCGGACGCTGATCCTGGTCGCCGGCTGGCCGGCTTGGGGCCGGGACTGCAGATTGCGGACGCCCGGGAACTACCGGCGGACGTCCGGCCTGTTCACGAGGTGGCGGCCCGGCCGGACGACGTAGCGCTGCTCGCGTATACCTCGGGCACCACCGGCAGGCCCAAGGGGGTGCCGCTGACCCACCGCCGGCTAGCGGTCTCGATCCGCGCGGCGATGGCGGCCTGGCGGTGGCAGGCCGATGACGTGCTGGTACACGCGCTGCCGCTGTACCACCAGCACGGCCTGGGCGGAGTGCACGCCGCGCTGATCGCGGGCGGCACCGTGCACATCAGGTCGAAGTTCTCGGCCGAGAGCCTGGTGCAGGCCGTTGAGGGCACCCGGGCCAGCGTGCTGTTCGCGGTGCCCACCATCTACCAGGCCCTGGTGGACTCGCCGACCGCACTGGCCGGCGGGCTGGGGGGGCTGCGGCTGGCCGTCTGCGGTTCGGCTCCGCTGAGCCCGTCGCTGGCCGCCAGGCTGCCGGCCGTGCTGGGGCGGCCGCCGCTGGTCAGGTACGGCACCACGGAGAGCGGGCTGAACGTCTCCAACCCGGTGGCCGATCCGCGCGGTGACACTCTCGGGGTGCCGCTGCCAGGCGTGCTGGTCAGGATCCGGCCCGCGGACGGTGTCGTGGAGCCCGGCGCGGACCGTGTCGTGGAGCCCGGCGCGGACGGTGTCGTGGAGCCCGGCGCGGACGGTGAGATCCAGCTCCGCGGGCCGCACGTCTTCGCGGGCTACTGGCACGACCCTGCCGCCACCGATGCCGCCTTCACCCCGGACGGCTGGTTCCGGACCGGGGACATCGGGGCCGTGGACCCGGCCACCGGGCACCTGGTGATCCGCGGCCGGACCAAGGAGATGATCATCTCGGGCGGCCTGAACGTGTACCCACGCGAGGTCGAGATCGCGCTCGAGGGCCATCCGTCGGTGGCGGAGGCCGCGGTGGCGGGCGTTCCTGACGAGCGGTGGGGTGAGCGGGTGACGGCCTGGGTGGTGCTGCGGGACGGGCACGAGTTCGACGAGGCCGCGCTCATCGCGTACGCCAGGACGCTGCTGGCCGGGTACAAGTGCCCCAAGCGGGTGTTCCGGCTGGCGGAGCTGCCGCGCAACCGGCTAGGCAAGATCGTCCGCAGCGCGCTGGGCTGAGCCGCGGCCCGGCTGGCCGCCGGGTTTCTGGCGCAGGGACAGCTGCCCGGCCTCGGTGCGAAGCGGCGGCGATGCGGCGATGCGCGATGCGGCGATACCAAGCTTTGCCCAGGCTTGCCTCTGATGTTCCTGCGCTCCCGACGTGCTGCCGTGGCTGGTGATACGAGCCGAGCGGCCCGGTCCGCGCGGCTCATATGGCGCGGATGTCCCAGCCATGCTGTTGATACGACGTGGATGTGGCATCCACGCCCTACGGTCTGGCACGGGCGGGACCGGAGTGACTGGTGTCCGTTTTCGCGTATGGGGCGCGGGCGCTGCGGCAGCAAGCTGACCCGGGAATATCCGATTCCGCGCCCGCGCGGCGTCTACCACGGGAAACGCGCCACCCAGGAATCACTTAATTCAGTCTGCGGCGCATCACTCACGCTAGATGTCGCCCGGGGACTCAGGCGCGATGCCGTATCTGGCCGCGACCGGATTCCACACCTGCACGAATGCCTGCTTGGCCACGTCGGCCTGCTGGCTGGCGCCGAACGCGGCGTTGTACGCGCTTGACTGGCTGGTCGGCGTGCACCCGCCGGACTGCTGCTGACGGGCCCAGGCCAGGTAGTCCTGGTCGGCCTTCAGCGACCTGCCCAGCGCGGCGACCAGCGCGGACTTCACCCTCGCGCCATCCGGCAGGGCCGAGGTCGACAGGGCCGTGGCCCGGCCGTACTCGCTGGCCCGCTGGTTCACCACCGCCTGCAGCCGGCTCACCGCGCCGGGCAGGTTGGCGCACGCGCCGACCTGGGAGACGGCCTGGTGCAGCGCCGTCCGGGCGGCGGCGCTCGACGTCAGCAGCGTGCCCAGGGCCGCCGCCTGCTGGGAGGCCAGTTCCGCTCCGGACGGCGATGACGTGGCTGATACCCCGGTTGCCGACGGCGATGGCGAGCGGCCGACCGGCGAGGATGCCGTGGGCTGGGCCGGGGCCGACCGCTTCGACAGCGCGACGCCGGCGACGGCCGCGATGATCACGGCGGCCACGGCGGCAGCCGCCAGGGCCAGCCGCAGGGCACGACGGCGCGGCCCGGACGGGCCGGGGCCGGCGCCGTCCCGTTCGCGCACTGCGTCGCGGGCCAGTGGGACCGGGCCGATGGCGTGTTGCTCCTCGACCACGGCCGCCCGTTTCCTGACCACGGCGGGCTGTTGCCCGGTCACGGCGGGCTGTTGCCCGGTCACGGCGGACGGGGTAGCGGCCGCGGCAGGTCGCTGGCCCGCGGCGAGCGGGTGGCCCGCGGCGAGCGGGTGGCCGGCGACGGGGGGTGGCTGGCGCAGCCGCACCGGGCCGCTCCGCTCACCGGGCCTGAGGCCCAGCGCGGCTCCCAGTTCCTCGGCGAACCGGCCGCAGCTCGGGTAGCGGTGCGCCGGGTCCTTCGCCAGCGCGGTGGCCATCACCGAGTCCACCGCCGCGGGTATTCCGGCGCGCCGTGCGCTGGCAGCCGGCGGGTCCGCGTAGATGTGCGCGTACATCAGGGTGGAGCCCTGGTCAGGACCGAACGGCGCGATGCCGCACAGCAGCTCGAACGCCGTGCACGCCAGGGAGTACAGGTCGGCCCCGCCATCCAGGGCGCGGCCCTCGATCTGCTCGGGCGCGAGGTAGTCCAGGCTCCCGCCCGCCTGATCCGCCGCGATGACGTGGCCGGGCGTGAAGGCCTTGCTCATCCCGAAGTCGGCGAGGTACGCATGGTCGCCCGCGGTCGTGTCACCCGCGTCGTCGCCATCGAGAAGGATGTTGCCCGGCCTGACATCGCGGTGGATCAGGCCGTTTGCGTGCGCGGCGTCAAGCGCCGACGCGATCTGGGCGATGATCTGCCTGGCGTAGCCGGGCGGGAGCGGCCCGAGCTGGCTGAGCAGCGATCGCACGTCCCCGCCCCGCGCATAGCGCATGGCGACGTACAGGGTCCCGTCCGCCTCGCCCGCCTCGAAGACGGGAATGATGTGCGGGTGGTCCAGCGCGGCGGCCGCTCGTGACTCCCGGATCATCCTGGTCCGGAAGTCGGCGTCGCGGGCCAGCTCCGGCACCAGCACCTTGAGCGCGACCCAGCGGTGCTGGGGCTTATCCTGGCGCTCATCCTGGGCGAGGTAGACGGCAGCCGTGCTGCCCTGCCCGATGCACCTGCCCAGCCGGTAGCCGACGATGGTGCCCGGCTGCCCCGGGGCGGGCAGGTCCGGACGCGTCGCGTGGCTCATATGACTACCACCGGACCAGCCAGACCCGCCGGGGCGGCCGGGTACCTGATCCAGTGATGATCTCGGCAATGCAGCGCAGGAACCTCCGCTCGCAGTGCGGCGGGCGCACCGACGACGTGGCCGGGCGAACCCGCGGGCGCGGCGACCGCGCCGTATCGGCCACGATAATGACCTTTCATCAGGCCTGTCCGGCCAACAGGATGAGGCGGCCACATCGCTCTCGTCCGTGAACGCCAAGCCGCCGGGGTGGCGGCCAGGCCATACGAACGGACCGCGGGCACGGACCACGCGTCACGGGAGCACGCCACGAGCGCAGGAACGTCAGGGGCAGCGCAGGAGCACCCGGGGGCAAAAAGCCCGGAATCGCCCGCGGACCTGCCGTTCACGCGGGACAGCATGGATCTTCCGTGCCGCTGATATTTGGTATACCATCCAGCTCACCGACGGGCCGCCGCGCCACGTCGGCCGTGGCCGGAAGCGGGAACGCGCGGCTCGCGAGGGAACAGGCCGGCCGGGCACGGTGCTGTAGCGAGACGGAAGGGGTTGCGGTGGATCTGCGGCTGGACGGCAAGGTTGCCTTGGTCACGGGGGCCAGCAAGGGCATCGGCCGCTGCGTGGCCGAGTTCCTCGCCCGGGAAGGCTGCGACGTGGTCATCACGGCCCGGACCGCCGCCCCGCTGGAAGCCGCCGCGGAGAAGATCGCCGCCGACAGCGGCCGTGCGGTGCTGCCGCTGGCCGGCGACATGAGCGTGACCGGGGACGTCCAGCGCTGCGTGGACGCCACCCTCGAGCGGTTCGGCCAGATCGACATCCTGGTCACCTGCGCGGGCAGCTCACCCGGCGGGCTGCTCGAGGACCTGACCGAAGAGCAGTGGATGTCGAGCCTCAACCTGAAGTTCATGGGCTACGTCCGGTCGGTGCGCGCGGTCATCGGTCACATGCGCCAGCGCGGCGAGGGCGCGATCGTGCTCGTCGTCGGGAACGACGGCCTCAAGCCCAGTTACTGGGAGATGACGGCGGGCGTGGCCAACGCCGCGGACATCAACTTCGCCTCCTCGGTCGCCGAACAGTACGGGCGGTACGGGGTCCGCATCAACACCGTCAACCCCGGCCCGGTGAACACCGACCGGTGGGACACGCTGGAGAAGGCCTTCGCCCGCGACAAGGGCGTGACCCAGGAGCGCGCGCACGAACTGGCCGAGCAGTCCATCCCGTTCGGCCGCATCTGCGAGCCGGAAGAGGTCGCGGCGCTGGTGACCTTCCTGGCCTCGCCGCTGGCAAGCTTCATCAACGGTGCCCACATCCCCGTCGACGGGGCACAGCGCAAGGCCATCATGGACCATTGAGGGAGCCCAGTAAGGGAGCACTGCCATGACTGACGCTACCGGCGCCGCCGAGCCGCGGCCGCTCCAGATCGAGATGAACGGGATCAACGTGATCTCCGAGCCCGAGCGCAAGGGCCACCCGCGGGACCTGTTCTGGCCGTGGTTCGCCGCGAACATCTCGGTGCTCGGGCTCAGCTACGGCGCGTTCGTGCTCGGCTTCGGCATCTCGTTCTGGCAGGCGGTGGCCGTCGGCGTGGTCGGGATCGTGCTGTCGTTCCTGGCCTGCGGGTTCATCTCGGTGGCCGGCAAGCGGGGCTCGGCGCCGACGATGGTGCTCAGCCGGGCCGCGTTCGGCGTCAACGGCAACAAGCTCCCCACGGTGATCTCCTGGCTGCTGACCGTCGGCTGGGAGACCGTGCTGGTCATCCTGGCCACGCTGGCCACCGCGACCGTATTCCACCAGCTCGGCTGGGGCGGCGGCACCGGAACCAAGGTCGTCGCGCTGATCATCGTGGTGGGGCTGACCATCTTCGGCGGCGTGATGGGCTTCGACCTGATCATGCGGATGCAGACCCTGATCACCATCGTGACCGGGGTGGCCACGGTGGTGTTCATCGCACTGGTCGCGGACCATATCCACTGGCACACCGTGTCCGCCATCCCCAGCGGTTCGGCCGAGGCCGTCATCGGGGCGCTGGTGTTGGTGATGACCGGCTTCGGGCTCGGCTGGGTCAACGTCGCCGCGGACTACTCGCGCTACCTGCCCAGGCGATCCAGCGGCGCGGGCGTGGTCTGGTGGACCACGTTCGCCTCGTCCATCGCCCCTATCTTCCTGCTGGTGTTCGGCCTGCTGCTGGCCGGCTCGTCCAAGAGCCTGAGCACGGCGATCGGCGCCGACCCCATCGGGGCGCTGGCCACGCTGCTGCCCACCTGGTTCCTGGTGCCGTTCGCGATCGTGGCCGTGCTCGGGCTGATCGGCGGCTCGGTGCTCGACATCTACTCCTCCGGGCTGGCGCTGCTCACCCTGGGCGTCCGGGTGCCCAGGTACGTGGCCGCCCTGATCGACGGCACGGTGATGACCCTGGGCGCCATCTACGTGGTGTTCGTGGCGCACAACTTCATCGCCCAGTTCGAGGGCTTCCTGATCACGCTCGGCGTGCCCATCGCGGCCTGGTGCGGGGTCATGCTGGCCGACATCGCGCTGCGGCACCGTGACTACGCCGAGCCCGAGCTGTTCACCACAGACGGGCGCTACGGCGACGTCAGGTGGCTGCCCGTGTCCACGGTCCTCGTGGCTACCGGAATCGGCTGGGGACTGGTCACCAACAGCATGGCCAGCTGGCTGACCTGGCAGGGCTACCTGCTCGGCCCGTTCGGCCTGGGCGGCAAGACCGGCGCCTGGGCCTTCGCCAACCTCGGCGTGCTGATCGCCCTGGCCATCGGCTTCGTCGTGACGTTCGCGTTCAGCCGGTCCACGGTCCGGGCCGAGGAAGCCGCTCCGATCGCGGCCGCCGCCGCCGTCTGACCCGCGCCCGAATCGTCAGGGCAGCGCCCGGGAGTTGCCAGCGAAGCGGTAATCTTGTCCGGCTCAGGCCTTCTTTCGCCGGGTATGCGGCGTTTAACCTGACGGAATGGGGACGCCTTCGCCGGGCTGGGATTCGCTGGTCCTCCAGACCCGCGCCGCGGCCCGGCGCCGCAGGCGGCGTCGCCGCCAGCGCCGGATGCTCTGGCTGCTCACCGTCGTCACGACGGGGGTGCTGGTGGTCATCGGCCTGTTCATCGTGCACATCTCCAAGATCCATACGATCCGGCCCGCCGCACTGTCCGCCGCGGCGCGGACGGTCAGCCACGGGAACACGCCGGGGAAGGCGCACCGGGGTCGGTCGCAGCGCCATCCCCAGCCCACGGTGGCGTACCAGCGGGTGACCGACGCCTCGTCCGGCCTGTCCTACCGGCTGCTCGGCTCGCCCTGGCGGCAGGGCTGCCCGCCGAACCTGAACACGCCGCAGTTCGACTGGACCGCGGGCGAGAACACCGTGGCCGGGCACGTCAGCATCGGTGGATCCGTCATCGACTGGCACGGCCTGGCCTGCTCGGGCCAGCTCCAGCAGCAGTTCCCCTACGGTGGCCCGGCCGACCTGGAGCCGACCGCGATGAGCCTGCTCGGCGCGCTCGACCCGGCCTATTACGCCGGGGTGCAGCATTCCCGCGACACGGTGAGCAACTCCGCGATACAGGTCAGCGGGCACCAGGCCTGGGAGGTCGAGTTCGCCATGAACTACCCCGACGGCGCGAGCCAGGGCCTGACCTGGAGCAGCGAACTGGGCGCCGTGGTGGTGGTGGACCGCGGCGCCGGCCAGTTCCCCGCCGTGTTCTACGTCTCGGTGCCCGCCAGTCTCGGCACCCAGAACGTCGCCATGTTCCTCGGCTCACTGCAGGTGAGCTGATCGGGCCCCGCAGGTCAGCCGGCTTCGGCGATGTTGACGTTGCCGCCGCCGGTGTCCAGCTTGATCTTGTGGCCGGACGCGTCGTTGGTCGGCACCGAGGCGTGGTAGTCGCCGCCGCCGCCGTTGCTCTGGATGGCGTAGCTGGTGCTGCCGTGCGGCAGCACGATGGTGATGTCGCCCCCGCTGCTGCTGATCCTGATGTTGTCCGGAACCTGGGTGAACACCAGGGAGACGTTCCCGCCGCCTGTGCTCATGGTGACGTACCGTGAGAACAGGCCGTTGCCGTTGACGTCGCCGCCGCTAGTGGTGAACGTCAGGAGGCCGCCGAGGTCGCTGGCGGTCACGTTGCCACCGCCGGTCAGCAGGTCGGCGGTACCGCCGATGCCGGAGATCCCGACGTCGCCACCGCCGCTGTCCAGCGTGACGTTGTCCTGGATACCGCTGACCTGCATGTTGCCGCCACCGCTGGTCAGGTCGACCATGGTGCGCGGCGGGACGTCGAGCGTCGCGCTCAGCCCGCAGTTGCCGGTGGGCACCCGGCAGTGCAGGCTGATGCCGCTATCGGTCACAGTGAAGCGCGGGCGGACCAGGCTGTACTGGACGGTTCCGGTCAGCCGGGCCGTGCCTCCGCCGTGCTGGCCCTGGTGCACGGTGATGTCGCCGCCGCCGGTGCTGGCCACCAGGCGTCCGTGCTTGACGGGG
>Ga0306923_10003323_pt1 | contig 15090 bp, 14 predicted proteins | sample sta12Can44000108_FD_203841 | JGI IMG/M metagenome (GOLD analysis project Ga0306923, IMG submission 203841) | Lab enrichment of tropical soil microbial communities from Luquillo Experimental Forest, Puerto Rico - statanox.12C.anox.44.000.108 (v2)... | ecosystem: Environmental > Terrestrial >... | reverse complement strand
GTGCTCGCGGACCCATCAGGGACGACATGTAGGACGCCGTTTCACGAGAGACGAGCGCGCTCTTTTCACCAAAGATGAGCGCGGCGCGACAACCGACCGCCTGCAAATACTCGCGGACGGGCTCGCCAAATCGACGCGAGCCCATGGCCCCGCTGTCGAACTTCCAGACCCAACCGTCCTCGGCGCGCCTCAGCGAGTGGCGACCGATGAATTCGACAATGAAGGGGTTGTCGCAAGGTTGTTCGGGCATCAGGCGGAAGCGCGCCAAGGCAGCGTCGAAAGTCTTATACACACGCCTGTTGCCCATGGGCGGCCGTGTGAGCGGATGCCGCGCCTCCTCTTCGGGGGAGCGGATCGGAGAGTCCACGATCACGGCACCTCCCAGCGTGTCGCCATATTGGGACGCAACTTTCATAGTCATGAAGCCGCCGAAGCTATGGCCGATGACAAAGGGGCGCTCGCCCAGTTGGGCAGCGGCAATCACGGCGCGGATTTCTTCGGCGCGAAGCTCCGAGTTGTAGTGCGCTCGCCAAGCGCTGTCGCCCATGCCGGACAAATCAATCGCCGCGACGCGAAAGTCGCGGGTGAAGTACGGCGCAATGTAGCTCCACCAATAGCTATGTGCACCGCCGCCGTGAATGAAAAGAAGGCCGCGGCCGCCCGGCCTCGCCGGCTCGCGTGCCCAATACAAGTAGTGGATCCGGCAGCCCGCTACCATCACGAACTGCGATTGCCGGGGGTGGGAAATGGCCCACCGAAACCAATCTGGCGCCGGCGCGCGGATCGTAAGGAGATCGGTTGGTACGGCTTCGCCGCTCAAGGTGGCTGCACGCGCATTACGGGATGGGTCTTGCCGCTAATCGGCCAACATCATATCGGACGAAGGGACCCTGCTGTTTCCGTAACCCCCCGTCAACAGCGTTATCTCTCGGTCCGCGGTGCCTCCACCATGCTCGATCACTCGCGTTCTTATCCTGGAAAGGTCGGACTAGGTGTCATATGTCCGTCTCCCCCCGGGAACCGAGGGTTCGAATCCTGCTTGCTCCAGCGGGGAGTCCCCGACTTTTTCCGCCACTTCCATGCCGAGATCTGAGGCGCGTTTCATGAAGACGCCCTCGGGTTACCTCGAGCGCGCCGCTACTCGTGAACCCAGGTCGCGATCCCGTCGGAACCGCCCGCACGGGAGAGCGGCTATTTCCACCGACAGTCCCGAATCCGGTTATCTATTACGACCAAGCTACACGGTGTACTTTGCCGTGTTGCTGGGGCACGCCCGCTCCCTGCGAAGTTTTCTTTGCTGGGCTAATGAACCATGCGCTGGCGACCACTGAGAGGGCTACAAATCCGGGGATGGCGGCGAGCCAAGTGTTCGCTGCTGCCAGTGCACCGGCGCCGGCCCAGCTACACGATGATAGCGCCTCGGCAAAAGTGGCAATACGCGACGAAGTTTGGCGGCGCCGGAAGCGGCTGCGCTTTGCTTGGACGCGAAACCAGAACTGAATTGACGTGGCTGAAGCAGCGGCGGTGGTGACCCCCAGCGCAGTGACGAGTGCGGAAATAGGGGCAGCGACCGCGAGGGCAATGACGAAGGGGCCCACGGCGATAGCGATCGCACCCATCACCGCCTCAGTCTTGGCACGAAGGACGCAGGCGTTTGTTACTGGTGCCGAAGCTATGAGATCCGGCGCGTCCTCGCCCGAGACTGCGAGCCAAGCAAGACCACCTGCCAATTGTCCGGCCGCCATAATCAGTATCGGCACCAGCAGCGTCGATGCGTCGCTGCCCTCATGGAAACTACGCCACAAGATGAAAGCGGGCGGCAGAAGGTAAAGCAATTGCATTAGGATTTGCGACATCAGCCACGGATCGCGTTGCAACAGAGTCCATTCCTTGCCGCGCAATGCCCGTGTTGGCCATGTCCTGCGGAAGCCGGAGGATCGCCGGCCCCGCCGGGTCAGATTTCCTGATACGCCGAAGGTGGCGAGCACCAACTGCCCGAAGCGCGGCGCGAAGATGCAGATGGTGGCGGCCAACATGATTGCGCTAATGCTAAGGACGACAACCAGCGCAAGGATATCGCCGAGGATGGCGCGCGCTGGCAACCAGAGGATGCTTTCGCTGTCCGGGGCATATCTGATCACCGTTTCGGATTGCAGAAAGGCAAACCGGGACGGGATGCCGTAGGAAAGGATTGCTGCCAATTGCACGCCAATTACGAAGCTCGCGCCGATCACGGCGGCGACGATCTGTGCGCAGAGCCTCGTGTGCTTGGGCCCGATTGTGCGGAAGAGCCCGACCGTGAGCATGATTGCAACCGCGACGGTGACCATCGCTAGTGCCATAATAACACTGTAAGCGGCGAGCCAACGCAATCCGTTAAGCCAAGCCAGAATGTCGATAAAGGGCGCGGCCAGCACTATCGACATCACCGCGATGGTCACCGCAATCGCCCCGATGCGCACAGCGAAGAGCTGCCAGGCCGCGACCGGCGAGGACAGGATTAGATCGAGATCGCCGCGCCCGTAAAAGGCTCGAGTTACGGCCTCCACCGCCTGCGACAGCATCATCGACCCGTAGAGTGCAAGCGTACCGGTTAGCATCACTAACATTCGCTTGTCCGGTGGGCGCGCCAAATCGGCACTCCGATAAAGGACCAGATAAGCGATACCATGCAGGAACAGCGCGATCGCGATTAGCCCCAGCACCACTCTCGGCCTGCTCCAGCGACGGCCGGACATCAGCCATAGCCAATCCCGCCACGCGAGCCGCCATTCATGATGTGCGAACCAGAAAATTGTGCCCACTCGGCTCACGCCGGGGCTGTCCTTTCCTCAGGGCCGGTTTCGACGAGGGCAAGAAAGGTGTCCTCGAGGCTGGCATGACCCGCCCCGGCTTGCCGGCGCAACTCTTCCAAATTCCCCTCGGCTAGGAGCCGCCCGGCGACCATCACGCCGATGCGATCAGCCATTCGCTCGGCAACGTCCAGGATGTGCGTCGTCATGATCACGGAACAGCCGGCTTGGACGCGCTCGCGCAGCACCCTTTTGACCAAGCGCGCTGAGCCAGCGTCGAGCCCAGTGAACGGCTCATCCAGGATGATCAGCCACGGCTCATGCACGAGCGCGCCGGCTAGCGCCAGCTTCTGACGCATGCCTTTGGAAAGCCTCTCACAGCGGTCATGCGCCTGTGCCTCCAACCCAAGCCAGCCAATCAGATCGCGCGCCCTTGCCTCGGCGAGGCCGCTCTCCACCGCCCACAAGCCCGCGACGAAGTGCAGATATTCCATCGGCGTTAGCTTGTCGTAGACCATCGGCTCGTCCGAGAGCCAAGCCACGACTTTCTTGACCCCCACAGGATCGGCTGATGCGTCGATGCCGAAGACGGTAATCGACCCACGATCCGGCTTTAGCAACCCCGCGACCATTCGTAATGTCGTGGTCTTGCCGGCGCCATTGGGCCCTAACAATGTGTAAAATTCGCCGGTCCGAACCCTCAAATCCAATCCGTCGACCGCAGGTTGCTCGAAATTCTTAGCGAGCCCTCGGATTTCGAGGGCGAATGAGGGAACGGGCTGGCTCATTGCTTGAGGGTGAAAGCGCGAGTGCGGATGCTGGCCGATGCCAAATTTAGTATGTATATCCAAATGAAACATTGCCACCGACAGTCACCTGCTGGGGTCGCGACCGCCGGTGCGGTCAAATCGTTGGGCCACCCTACTACCTAACACCGCCCGCCTATTACGCCGGGCCGGTCAATTACGCGCCCCCGGATCCTACTATGGCAAAGCGCCCTTGATCGTGAGCCACAAAAGCCGGTCGATGTCGAATTACGACAATGGGTCCAGATGCTGCTGCCGCCCCCTTGTGATTAAAGGTTCGCAGACTCACCGCCGGAGCGGCGAGTCAGCAGCGAACTGTTCCGGCGGTAGGTTATGTCGCCGAGATGGATGCCGATGCGGAACCACATCTGCTCACCGGCAACGCGGTGGTGGCTCATTAAGAGACAGGCCTCAATGGGCCAAATGGGTCACCAGTGCTCGCAGGCGCCGGGAAGACCGATCTCCCATCTCTCCTTATCCTCCCGCAGACCTTGGCAGGGAACGGTGTTCGTCTATGTCATTGAGTACCCGACGCGGGCCGTTAGGCCCGTGCCGCGTTTTTGCCGTTTCCGCAGGGCGATCCTTCTAGAGAACCTGGACACCAAGGGCGCGCAATCGTCAAAGGCCCGCCCTGGCCCCCCAAGTAGAGAATCAGGCCAGTGGACCGAACTCGACGTCGACTGGTGTCGGCGTATTAACTAGCGTGCTGAATTTGAGCTTTCCGTTCGCCGGCTGGACGCGGAAGACTGCGATGGTGTCGGTGTTCTGATTGGCAGCATAGAGGAAGGTTCCCGAAGGATCGATGTTCATGCCTCGCGGCCATTCCCCGCGTGTCGATTCCCACCCGATCACGTCGAGCTCGCCAGTGTCCGGGTCGATCTCGAACATGGTGACGGTGTTGTGACCGCGGTTCGTGTTGTAAAGGAATTGCCCGCTCGGATGGATGCGGATCTCCGCGGTCGTATTCATGCCGGTGAAGTCGGCGGGCAGCGTCGAGATCGTCTGCTTCCAGATGAACGCAGCGCGCACCGGCTCATAGTCGAAAACTGTGATTGACGAGGCCAACTCGTCGAGGACATAGGCGTGCTGTCGATCGGGGTGGAAGGCCATGTGCCGCGGCCCGGAGCCAGACGCGACCGGTGCAAACGGCACCGTGTTCGGGCTGAATACGCCAGCACCGGGGTCGAGGTTCAACACGTTTACCTTATCGGCGCCGAGGTCGACGCCGAACACATGGTTGCCATCCAGATCGGTGAGGATCTGGTGGGCGTGCGGACCTTCCTGCCGGGCGGGATTCGGTCCAGTCCCGTTGCCCACGCTCTGGAACTCGTCGGTCATGGGGCCGATAAACCCATTAGCGAGGATCCGAAAAACCGGAAAGTTCCCGCTGGTGTAGTTGGCCGCGAAGAGGTACTTCCCGGACGGTTGCACGCTGAGATGGGTGGTGTCCTTGCCGTTCGCCGACTGTGTGTTGAGAAAGCTCAGCATTCCGTTCGCCTGGTTGATCGCGTAGGCGCTTACATGCCCGTCGGTCATCTCGTTGACCGAATACAAATGTTGCAGCGTCGGGTCGAGCGCGAGATACGATGGGTTCGACGCCGTCACGGTCTGGAGCGGCTTCAATCCGCCATCGCTAGGATCCAACCTGAACACATAGATGCCGACGGCGGTGCTCGGGTGGGTTCCGCCGGGCGGGACCCCTGGAGCGGTGTAGGTTCCGACATAGACAAACCGCGCCTTGGCGCCGGATGGCTTGCCAGAGGCGTCGGACGGTGCTGCGGCGAGCACACTGCGCGCGGCACTAACCGAAGCGGCGGTCGCACCTAGCAATGGAAGGAACTGACGACGAGTGACGAGGAGAGATGGCGGTTTCTGATCTTGAACGGGATTTTTCGACATCGCGACGATCCTCCCTGTGAGGGGTCACATGACTCCTGGTGGAACTTCGGTGACCCGGCAGCATATTATCGGCCTAGGCGCTAAACGGCGAGGAAAACGAGCGTCTCAGCGTCCGCATGACCAGCTGCCCGAACGGCGGCGCCCCGCCTTACAGCGGCGATATCGGCATTGTCGGCCGCGTGCCGGGGTTCTATTCGCTCTATGTCGGCAGCGATTTCGCAGGCACCCGCCTCAACAGCCTGATCGCCGAACGGCTCGATATCACCGGCATCGCCGACGCGCTCAACCTGCTGTTCGCGGTGTTCGCCGAGGCACGCCTTCCCGATGAAGGTTTTGTCGACTTTTGCCAGCGCCTCGGCCGTGACAAGCTGGCCCAGGCGCTCGCCGCGGTGATAAAAGGCGTCGCGTGATCTCCTTCCAATCACGATCGATTCGGCGCGTGCGGATCGCGCTGGTCGGCAACGGTGAGGCCGCCCGATCGGCCTGCCGCAGCTGCCGCAGAACCTTGCCATGGGCCCGTTCTCGAAGCTATAAGTTGGGCAGGGAACCGGCAGAGCCGAGCCGCACTGCGAGCAAAAGCGCAGCCTCGCCGGGCTTTCGGCCATGCAATTTGGACAGAGCATTGGGCCCTCGAGGTGGCGCGAACCGAGCCGGCTCAAGCATAATTGAAAAGCGGTGTTGTTAGAAGCTTGAGGCGACACGCCGGCGGGCTCGTTCTTGACGACAGCAGGTAAGAGAGCGTGCCAGAACTTTGGGCCTCGGTCCGCTGGCGTCGATGTCAAATCCACACGCTTGACGGCGCAGACCGTCCAAGTCGCGGCGCCAGCCGATTTGTTGGTGGATAATGCCGATACGGAAGGCACCCCGTCGGGATTTCTGGATATGCACCTTCGCGACGGATTAGCCGCGGTAGCAGCTCTTCCGCAGTTGAAGGTAACGCGGCTCTGCGCAGCCAGCGAATGTACCTCAGCGCTGATCCGGAGAGGAAGTCCCGCAAAGGGATCGACGCGATATGGTTACGTTACAAAAGGCTCTGGGCGATGGCAACTGGGGCTCAAGTGATGTGTTGAATCACCAGGCGAGAACCACGAGGTTCACGATCACTCGAAACGCCGCATTGGTCACTCGTGCGCATGCGGACAATGGAAGAGCACCCCGACGCGGTCCAATGCTGGGCCCATAAGCACGCGCCGCCGCAACGGACTTGGCGTTGCTTCGGTAAGGCACGGTTCCTGCAACAGCGGCGTGGGATCCGTCATCCAAAAGAGGGACGCTGATGCCGAAACAGCAGGCGAGCGAGACCGAAGACAAAGACCTGCCGCTGCGCGAGGATATCCGGCTGCTCGGCCGCATACTTGGCGACACAGTGCGCGAGCAAAGCGGTGAGGCTGTCTTCGATACCGTCGAGCACATTCGGCAAAACTCGGTTCGCTTTCGTCGAGACGAGAATGTTACGGCGCGCCGCGATTTGGAAGCGACGCTGAACAATCTGCCACCTAGCGAGGCACTTCAGATTATTCGCGCCTTCGGCTTTTTTTCGCATCTCGCCAATATCGCCGAGGATCAACACCACATCCGGCGCACCCGCGCGCATGCCTTGGCCGACTCGGCGCCTCGCGATGGCACGATGGCCCATGCGCTCGGCCGCGCGCGCAGGGCCGGCATACCGCCCGCGCGCCTTGCTACCTTCTTTGCCAATGCCGTGGTCGTGCCGGTGCTAACCGCACATCCGACGGAAGTGCGGCGCAAGAGCGCAATTGATCGTGAAATGGAAATCGCCAACCTCTTGGCCCAACGCGATCGGCCCTCGTTGACTGTGATTGAGCTCAGAGCAAATGAGGCGGCGCTTCGCCGAGCGGTCCTCACGTTGTGGCAGACAAATCCGCTTCGTGGGACACGCTTGCGCGTGATCGACGAGGTGGCCAACGGCCTCTCCTACTATGACTATACATTCCTATCGGAGCTGCCACGGTTTTATGCCGATCTCGAAGAGGAACTCGCAGCCGCCGACGTGGCACTCGCGGATAGCCTCCCCTCCTTCCTGCGCATAGGCAGCTGGATCGGCAGCGATCGCGACGGGAACCCGTTTGTTACGGAGGAAGTATTGCGCGCGGCCTTGCAGGCGCAGAGCAGCCGCGCTCTGAGATACTATCTCGACGAACTGCATCTACTCGGCGCTGAGCTGTCTCTTGACAGTCGGCTAGTCCACATTTCGGATGCGCTTGCGACGCTCGCCGAGCGGTCGTCCGACCGCTCTGCCAACCGCCAACACGAGCCGTACCGGCGGGCGATCACCGGGATCTACGCGCGGCTCGCTGCGACAGCGCGGATACTCGATGATATTGAAACCTTGCAGCCTGCGGTCGGCGATGATCCTCCCTACAGCGACAGCGAAGAATTGCTCGCCGATCTTGCGACCCTCGACGCTCGCTCGTCGCCAACGGTTCCGGGATCCTGGCCAGGGGCCGTCTGAAGAATTTGCGCCGCGCCGTCGACGCCTTTGGTTTTCATCTCGCGGCGCTCGATTTGCGCCAGAACTCCGACGTGCACGAGCGCACGGTTGGCGAGATGCTGAGTCTCGTGCAAACGGATCTCGAATACGCTGCTCTTGACGAGCCTGAACGCATCGGATTGCTGCTCGCGGAGCTAAGGACGGCACGCCCGTTAGCTTCTCCCTTTCTCTCCTATTCGGCCGAGACCCAGGGCGAACTTGCGATCCTGCGCGCAACGGCCGAGGCGCATCGCAGATACGGGCAGGCGTCGGTCCCGCACTATGTGATCTCCAAGACAACCGGCGTCTCCGACCTTCTCGAAACCGCCGTCCTGCTGAAAGAGGTCGGTCTATTGCGGCCCCGCGAGGGAGAACTCGATCTCGATATCGTTCCGCTATTCGAAACGATCGAGGATCTACGCAATTGCGGCAGCGTGATGGACGAAGTGTTGGGCCTGCCCGAATACGCACATTTGCTTGAAAGCCGCGGCCACGTACAGGAGGTAATGCTCGGCTACTCCGACAGCAACAAGGATGGCGGTTTCCTGACCTCGGGTTGGGAGCTTTACAAGGCGCAGATCGCGTTGATCGAGGTGTTCCGGCGTCACGATGTCGGGCTGCGCCTGTTCCATGGCCGCGGCGGCTCGGTCGGCCGCGGTGGGGGGCCCAGCTACCAAGCGATCCTTGCCCAACCTGTCGGGGCCGTCCAGGGTTCGATTCGAATAACCGAGCAGGGCGAGGTCATTGCCAGTAAGTATTCGAACGCTGAGCTTGGCCGACGCAATCTCGAGATCCTCGCGGCCGCGACGCTGGAGGCGAGCCTGCTGCAACCGGAAACAGCCGTTCCGCGACCCGAATATTTTGCCGCTATGGAGTACCTCTCTGACCAGGCCTATCGCGCCTACCGCAGCCTCGTCTATGAAACCGACGGCTTCGACCGCTTCTTCCACGAGTCGACAGTGATAGGCGAGATCGCCAACCTCAATATCGGCAGCCGTCCATCCTCGCGAACAGCTTCAGCACGGATCGAGGTTCTGCGGGCGATCCCGTGGGTATTCAGCTGGGCGCAGTGTCGGCTTATGCTGCCGGGCTGGTACGGTTTCGGTAGCGCGGTCAACGCGTGGCTCGAGGCGCAGCCCGCTCACGGCATGACCATCTTGCAAGCGATGTATCGCGAGTGGCCATTCTTCCAGATGCTGCTGTCGAATATGGACATGGTGCTTGCCAAGAGCGACATCGCGATCGCCTCGCGGTACGCCGAGCTAGTTTCCGACATCAATCTGCGCGACCGTGTGTTTTCCCGATTACGGCGGGAATGGCAGGGTGTAGTCAATGGATTGCTGACAATTATGCGACAAGAGACCTTGCTTGAAGGAAACCCACTTTTGGCGAGCTCGATCCGTAACCGCTTTCCCTATCTCGATCCGCTCAATCACATGCAGATCGAGCTGCTGAAGCGTTATCGCGCCGGCGACAGAGACCAGAATGTCGTCAACGGTATTCACCTGACGATCAACGGCATCGCCGCCGGATTGCGCAACAGCGGATAGGTGAGGCCTAACGACATGGACGAGATTGACCGGCGATATCCAAGGGAGCTGCCAGAATGAGTCCGCGATCCGCCACCCGGTCCGATGCAGATACCTGATTAGACGCCAAAAATTCTCTACTCACTCGCGTGGGGAACTTGACGACTAAGCAGCTATTTGCGGCCCCGGCGGAATGTCTGCAATTGGCAGGCACTGACCGGCTGTGTCGGCCTGTCCGTAAACACTTCCGTTGTTGGAGCTTGACCGGCCGTGCTGCGCCGCACGGCAGTACTTCTCAGCTTGCTGAGTGTTTACCGATAGGCCGGTTTCGTTGTCTATGCGCACGTCGCCCGGTCTGGTTCGAGTTCGCATCCATTGCTGGTGGTGGAGTTTCGGGTCGACCCGTCGTGTCGGGTGTAGTGAGGCGGTCATCAGATCCGGCAGCTAAGGTGATAGGTCAATCCCGAGCGTGCAAGAGGACCCGATCTTCAGCTTGCTCCCCCTGATCCCGACGGCCGCGCTACGTACTCCGGGTGACCCAAGCTTGCGCATCAGAGGCGCCATCGTCACGGAAAGCGCAAAGCACATCGCAATCACAAGGAAGGCATCCGCGAACGCTTGGACCTGAGCTTCCCGGTATGCAAGCAGCCAGAGCTTTTTGAGTGCAGCCGCCTGGCCGCTGACCGCATCACCCCAGACCTGGGTGTAGCGGGCCGCGATCTCGTGCAGCAGATTCATGAACTGTGCGTTTGCGGACGTCAGATGCTCGGCGATATGCAGGAAATGGAGATTGGTTCGATCGTTGAGGATTGTGCCGCAGGCGGCAATGCCAATGGCGCCGCCCAGGCTGCGCATTAGCGAGAACAGGCCGCTGGCCGACTTCAGGCGATCGGGCGACAATCCGCCAAGGGTCAGCGTGACCGTCGACGGCGACGAAAAGGGCGAGGCGAGACCCCGGAACGCCAGTGGCAGCAGCATCTCCTCCCAGCCCCACTGATTCATCATGGATGTGAACAGCCACATGGACATTCCATAGCAGGCCAGGCCGAACATCAACAGCCAGCGCAAATCGACGCGATTGGCGAATACGCTGTAGATCGGAATCGTACACAGCTGAAACACACCCGCCGACAGGATTGCAACACCAATCTGCCAAGAGTCAAACCCGCGTACACTGCCCAGGAACGCCGGGATCAGATAAATCATGCTGAACTGGCCGACGCCGATCACAAAAGAGAACCAGCAGCCGAGAGCAAAGTTGCGGCTGGCAAACGCGCGCAAATCGACGACCGGGCGGCCAAAAGTCAGGCAGCGGATGATGAATCCAATGCCGGCAAGCCCCGAGATCCAAGCGCAGATCCTGGTAGTATCGTCGCCGAACCAGTCCCAGCGCGCTCCCTCTTCGAGAACATAATCCAGGCAACCGAGGGAGAGCGCCATCAGGACAATACCAAGATAGTCCGCGCCTTTGAGCAGCGTCAAGTCGGGCTTGTCGATCCGCACCAGGATTGGAACCAAGCCTGCTACCAGCATGCCGGGCACGATGTTCACGTAGAACAACCACTGCCACGACCAGCTATCGGTAATCCAGCCGCCTACGACCGGACCAACTGCCGGGGCCAAGCCGGCGGCGGCAGTGACGAAAGAGGCCGCGACGGCCTTCTGCCTGCCCGCGAAAAGGATGACGGAGGCGGTGTAAGCCGTCGGAATCATCGAGCCGCCGAAGAAGCCTTGGAGGGCGCGGAACACAATCATCGATCGCAGGTCCCACGCACCGCTGCAGAGTAGGCTCGCCACCGTGAACCCGACGGCCGAGGCGGCAACCAGCCAGCGTGTCGACATGACGCGGCTCAGCCAGCCGGAGAGGGGGATTACGATGATCTCTGCGATCAGATAGGACGTCTGAACCCAGCTCAATTCGTCCTGACTGGCCGACAGGCCGCCGCCAATCTGTTGAATTGACGCCGACACGATCTGGATGTCGAGAAAGGCGATAAAACATCCCAGACACATTAGCCCGAATCCGAGCGCCTTTCCGCGAGTCGAAAGCTGAGCGGCAGACCAGTGGGCCGACATCGAGGCCTCGGGATTGGGTGCGGCGGCATTGGTCGAGGTGGCGATACTCATCGCCGAGCATCAAGGGGTATAACGTCCGGCCACGTCCGGCCGGCCGTCCACGTAGACCACAACCGACAGACCCGGCCGCAATCTTCCGAATTCGGCAGCATCACCTTCGAGCCGGATGCGAACGGGCACACGCTGCACGATCTTGGTGAAGTTACCGGTGGCGTTCTCGGGCGGGATAATGCTGAACTGCGCGCCCGTCGCCGGCGCAAGGCTCGCGACGCGCCCATGAAAGCTGACGCCCGGCAGCACGTCGGCAATGACCTCGGCTGGTTGGCCCACACGCACGCGCGCCAGCTGGCTTTCCTTGAAATTGGCGTCGACCCATAGAGCGGATGCCGGCACAATCGCCAAGAGCTGACTTCCTACCGTCGCATAGGCGCCGGCGCGGGCGCTTCGGTTGCCGACGACACCGTCGATCGGCGCACGGATCTCCGTGTAGCCGAGGTTGAGCCGCGCAAGGTCGCGATCTGCTGCGGCCTGATCGAGGGCCGCCTGGGTCTGTTGCTTCTCCGCGTCGACGACGCTGAGTCGACGCTCGGCTGCATCCAGCGCGGCCCGCGCCTTGCGGTCCGCGGCCTGTGCTTTCTCGTAGTCGGCATCGGCTTGCTGGAACCGCTGAAGTGAAGCGAACCGATTGTCGCTCAGCGTCCGGTAGCGATCGACGTCGCTTTTGGTACGAGCCAGTTCGGCGGTCGTAGCGGCGATGTCGGCGGAGGCCTGTTCGATCACCGCTTCCTGCAAGCGCCGTTTGGCGTCGAGGTTCGCGAGGGTTGCCTGCTGGACAGCAACGCTCGCTTCAGCGTGCGCAAGCTGCGCGCGGTAATCGCGATCGTCGATTTTTACCAGCAGATCGCCCGCTTTGACGGACTGGTTGTCGACGACGGGGACCCTCTCGATAAAGCCCGCCACCCGTGACGACAGCGCGGTGACCTCACCCCCAATGTACGCATCATCCGTCGATTCAATGAACCGGCCGGTGGTCCACCAATACCAACCGAGCCAAGCCACAGCGCCGACCAACGTGGCGCCGGCGACCACCAAAAGAAGGCGTTTCCCCGACACCCCCTGTGATCGCCTGGCGATATCGTCAGGGGTGTGCACAACCCGGATCGCGCCATCCAACTCATGCGTCGCCATGCCCCGTCTCAATCGCACCTCGATCACGGCAACGTCTTCCAGTCAAACGAGCTACCTTGGCCGGAGCGTTGCAAGGCGCGGCAAATTTTCCTGGCAGGCCTGGGCCTATTGAGAAAGCATAGCTTTCCTCCCGCGTTTCTAATGTGAAACAGTTCACACTCGTAAAAATAATTGCACCGCGACGTCCGAACGGGACAACCATGGTGTGCTGACCCTTCGGCACATGCGCCAGGGCATTGCGCATCCAATGCACGCGGCAGCGCTGCCAGCTGGCGCCGAGGACGCGGCTGATCGCATAGCGCAGACCCTCATGGGCGTCGGAAATGACCAGTTTGACGCCTTTGAGGCCACGCTTGACCAGGCCCTTCAGGACAGCCGACCAGAACGGCTCGGCCTCCGAGGGGACCGATGCCGAGCCCGACGATCTCGCGTCGACCTTCGGTCGACCGGGACGATGAGGAGATCTTCGACCGTCGTCTGGATGAAACACAGCGCCGCATCAGGAGACTCGACGAGCGAATTGTCCGCACCGTCGCGACCTCGACACAGCCTCCTGGCTCAGCTCCGCCTTCTCGCTGCATTTTACGAAGAAAGTGCCAACGGCGCTGGTCGGCGAGGCTCTTTATTGATCCAGGCCATTGCCGAGGGCGTTACACAGCTTGAGGCGAGGAGATCACGGTCGCCAACGATTTCGACTGGGCTAGGGACATCGGCCGGCACCGCTGGGCGCTAATCGTAGCCGGGGTGCCGCGGGGCTATCCGCGGCGGGCTTTTGGTACAGGTCGCTCGCTCGCAGACCTTCGGCGGCGGTAGGGGATCGGAGCCCTGCCTTTGCTGGTGCTTTAACCGCTAATACAGGTCCGACCAGTACCTTTCCTGGGGATGACCCCCGAAATCGATATCTGGCGCGTCGCCAACCTGATGCTCAAGCGCTATGGAGATCAGGCCGAGGTGGAAAGCGCGATACGGACGCAAGAACTTGCCGCGAATGGCGACAGTGCCGGCGCGCGGCAGTCTGGCGACGGATCACTGATGCAATTGGGGAGCTTGTGAACACGACACCTCCCGGACCCGTACACTAACGGCGCCGTGAATCAAATGCTTTCAGTGCTTGGTTTGGGTTTGGTGATTTTGCCTGTTCCGCCACAGCGGTCGCAAAGGCGCGGGAAGACTTCGAGCCATTTGCGGTGATCCTCGTCCTCCGCGCGCTGAAGGACGCCTCTACCTTCGCAATCGGCACATTCAGTCGCCAGCTCCGCCATTACTCACCCATGCGACCTTCTGTCTCTCTCTGCGACAGCGGCCTCGATGGCGGCGGCGATTTTTACGATCAGGGCCATCTTTGGAGCGGGGCTAAGGTCCAGGGTGGCGCCCATCTCCTCAGCAAACATCACTTCTGCGGCTTCTATCGCCTCGGCGGCGCGGTCGGCGGCGGTCTTCACGGCGTGCCGCTCGGGCGCCATCCGGCTAGAGCGAACGATCCGGAGTGCCGCCAGATGATTCTGTCATCGTAGAGAGCGGGTTCGATTTTGCCCGCCGACTCTTTCCTGGAGGGAGGTGGATTCGAACGATTGGTCCCGCGAAGGCGGCCATCGTGTGAATCAGCATCGAACCAAGACCCCGGAGGATTTCTGCGCTATCCCTTTAATCCGTCACTCAGAATCACTGCACGGTGGGTCCCCGTTTGGCGGCGATCGGGACCCCATCTCGGACGCGAATTTGCAAGCCAGCTGAAATACCCGGGTTGAGCGCAGGGGTCAGCGTGGTTTGCCGTGGGAAAGGAGCGCGCGGATCGAGCTCAGATACGTGGCCTTCGGACGCGAGCGCTCTGGCCTCCACTCGGCGTCGGTGACCCCCATGGCCCGATATGCTCCGTCGAATTCCTCTCCGAGCAGCTCCTGATCGCCGCAGTGACCACCCTGTTGCCCGGCTGAAACCGATCCCGCACACTTTGAACTCTTCTATTAATGGCCCAATGCCGGGAAGTTAGAGATGGTGTCCGCCAGGGGAAGCTCGTCGGTTCGTGGGCCCAACGTCGGATCGGTCAACACCCCGTTGGGAGTCGCGAAACCGGTCAGCGTGAAGCTGTCGATCTCCCACGGCACCTGGTCGGCGGTGAGCGGCAGAGGCCCGCGCTGTAGCTGGAAGTGGAGGTGTGCCTCGCTCGTGTTCCCGGAGTTTCCAACCCGACCGATCTCCCGGCCCTTCTTGACCCTCTCGCCGACCCTAACGGTCGCCGAGTTCATCTTCATGTGCCCGTACATAGCGAAGATGCCGTGGGCCAGATCGAGAACGATCGTATTGCCGGT
>Ga0306923_10003319_pt1 | contig 15105 bp, 8 predicted proteins | sample sta12Can44000108_FD_203841 | JGI IMG/M metagenome (GOLD analysis project Ga0306923, IMG submission 203841) | Lab enrichment of tropical soil microbial communities from Luquillo Experimental Forest, Puerto Rico - statanox.12C.anox.44.000.108 (v2)... | ecosystem: Environmental > Terrestrial > Soil... | reverse complement strand
TGGACACCGGCGGGCTGGATGCCGACCAGTTGGCAGGCTTACGGCTGGCGCGGCTGGGCTTCGTCTTCCAGTTCCACTTCCTGTTGCCCGAGTTCACCGCGCAGATGAACGTGGAAATCCCCATGCGCCGCCTGGCCCGGCTGGGCGACCGCGAGGCCAAGGCGCGCGCCGCCCACCTGCTGGAAACGCTGGAGCTGGGCGGCCATCGCCACAAGCGCCCCGACCAACTGTCCGGCGGCCAGCGCCAGCGCGTCGCCATCGCCCGCGCGCTGGCCAACGACCCGTCGGTGCTGCTGGCCGACGAGCCCACCGGCAATTTGGACACCCACACCGCCCAGATCGTGTTCGAACTGTTCCGCGATCTCGCCCACACCCAGGGGCGCAGCGTGGTGGTAGTGACCCACGACACCCAGCTGGCCGCCCTGGCTGACCGCCGGGTGCATCTGGTGGACGGGGTGATTGTGCCGTAAATTGCAGGAATGACCTCCCTTCGCCTCCCCTCCCCCATGCGTGTGATCGAGCGCGATTGGCTGAATGCCAACCAGGTGCTGCTCCTGGGCCGCGAGACCACGCTGATCGACACCGGCTACGGCGATTGCCTGGACGAAACCCTGGGCCTGCTGCGCGGCCAATTGGGCGAGCGCCCTGTCCATCGCATCGTCAACACCCACGGCCACAGCGACCATATCGGCGGCAATGCGGCGCTGAAGCGCCTGTACGGCTGCCGCATCAGCGTGCCCGAGGGCGAGGCGCCGCTGTTCGCCGCCTGGGACACCCGCGCCCTGTGGCTGGACTATGCCGACCAGCAGGCCGAACCCTTCGTGCATGACGACGTGATCCAGGCCGGAGACGTGGTGGAAATGGGCGGCATCGACTGGCGGGCGATGGCGGCGCCCGGCCACGACATGGATGCCCTGCTGTTCTACAGCCCCGAGGAGCGCCTGCTGATCTCGGGCGACGCTTTGTGGCAGAACGGTTTTGGCGTGGTCATGCCGTCCGAGGGACAAGTGCGCCTGAAGGCCGCCCGCGCCACTTTGGAAATGATCGCCGATCTGGACGTGCGCGCCATCATCCCCGGCCATGGCGCCCCTTTCGCCGATACGGCCGCCGCCCTGGACATCGCCTTCCGGCGCATCGAGGCGTTCGAGGCCGATCCCACCCGCATGGCCAGGAATTGCGTCCGCGTCATGCTGATGTACGCCCTGCTGCACTGCCGCCGCATGCGCCTGGCCGACCTGCCCGCCTATGTGGAGCGGATCGAGGTGCACCGGGAATACAATGCGCGCTATTTCCAGCTCGCCCCCGCCGCCTTCGCCGAAATGCTGGCAAGCGACTTGGTCAAGGCGGGTGCGGCGCGGATTGCCGACGGCTGGCTGCTGCCCGCCTGAGCGCCCAGCTCAAGCCGGCTTTCGCAGCCAGAACTGATACATCTGCCGGAAGGTGTTGGGGTGGGCGCGTTCGAACTCGTTCCAGCAGGCCAACGCCGCATCCCCGGCCACTCCCGGATAGGCTTGGCGGAAGGCCTGGGCCACGCTGGGGTCGGGCAGAACGAAACAGACGAATTCCAGGCCAAGTTCCGCCAGCGCCACGTGGATGTCCGGAATGGTGGTGCGGTGTTCCTGAACATGGAAGATCAGGTCGCGGCATTCGCTGGCATTGTAAAAGTCGCGGCTGCTAAGCAGGCCGGCCAGCACCGGATCATGGGCGGCGCGGGCGGTGATGTCATGCCGCGCCTGGCGAATGCCAGCCGCATCGGCCGCGTAGCCCTGGGCGGCGATCAGTTCGCGGGCGCGCACGTGCGGCGCGCGGGCCAAGTCGCTGTACAGGCCGATCTTCATCAGCCCGCCCGGCTTCAGCAGCCCGGTCAGCACTCGCCAGCCGGCCATGGGCTCGGCCATGTGGTGCAGCACCCCCAGGCTTTCCACCACGTCGAAGCGGCGATCGAGCCGGCCGAGTTCCAGGATGTCGGCCTGGGCGTACTCCACCGAGGCCACGCCCAGCTCACGGGTCTTGCGTGAGGCATAGGCCAGGCTGGCGCGGCTGAGATCAACCGCAAGAATGCGGGCACCCGGGTAATCGGCCGCGACCATCAGGGCGTGATAGCCGGTTCCGCATCCGGCCACCAGGATATCGGGCTGAGCGGGCACGGCGTGCAGGAACGGCTCGCGCTCAGGCGGCCGGCCGGTGCGCGGAATCTTGGTCCAGCGCGGATAGGGGTTTTCCTCGTACTGCGCCTGGACATCGCGCGACACCCCCTCAGCCACCGGGGTAAGCGCCGGGATGCCCGCGCGCGACACACGTTCCTGCAAGGGCTCGCGCACCTGGCGGGTCACCAGCGCATCCACCGCAGCGGGCCATGCCCGGTCGGCGATGGATTGGGCAATGGTCAGGCCATGCAGCGGCCGATAGGCAGCGACCACCAGCAGCACTTTGGGATCGATCTCGCCGCCGGTCGCCATTTGATCGGCGAGCGTGGCGATGGCGGCGGTTTCCGCCGGCTCCTCGTACCAGGCGTAATCGGCGATGAAGCTTTGATGGGCAAGCGCCGCCGCCAGCGGCAAGGCCGCCTCGCCCAGGGTGCCGGCCTGCCAGGCGCCAAGCATGGAGCGGCGCAAGCCGGAGAACAGGCGCTCGAAATCCACCGCCGGGACGATGGTCAGGGCCATGAACCCCAGCAACAGGGGGATGCCACCCAGTTGTGGCGCCACGGCTTGGAAATCCACCCTGTCGGGATCGGCGAGCAGGGGCTGGACGTGGGGGTGCAGGCGCAAGGCCCGCATGATGGTCTCGTCGATCTGGCGCGGCGCGATGGCGGGATGCTCCATCAGCGCGCAAAGATCACCCAGGAAGGCATCGCTGACGGCCGGGAATTCCACCCGCGCGAACGCATCGGCCAGCACGCTCACCGCGCCATCGTGACCCGGTATCAGCGCCAGCGCCTGCCGGCAGGCCGCCACCGCCTGGGGGGCACGACCCAGTTGCAGCAACGTGACTGCCAGGTTCAGATGCGCCTCGCCGTAATTGGGCCGGCAGGCCGCCGCCTGGCTGTAGCTGGCGGCGGCCTCTTCCAATTGCCCCGCCTTGGCCAGGGCGATACCCAGGCAATTGTGCGCCTCGGGAAAGCGCGGTTGCGCCGCCACGGCCCGACGGCAGCAGGCCGCCGCCTCATCGCACTGGCCCAACTCGGTCAGGGTCACGGCCAGGTTGAGCAGGGCCGGCATCAAGTCGGATCGCAATGACAACGCCTGGCGATAACATCCCACCGCCTCGTCCCGCCGGCCGCCCGCCTTCAGCACATTGCCCAGGTTGCAATGGGCATCGGCGAAATGGGGATTGGCGGCGATTGCCTTGCGGAAGCACTCCGCGGCCTCGCCGGCCCTGCCCGCCTCGATCAGCAGAGTGCCCAGGCTGTTGTGGGCCTCGGCATAGGCGGGAGCCTGGGCGACGGCACGCGTGATGAGGTCGAGGGCGGCATCGCGATGACCAGCCTGCCCGGCGAGCACCCCCAACAGGTGAAGCGCCACCGGATGGCCGGGCGCAGCCCCCAGCACCTGACGATAAAGGCCCTCGGCCTGCGCGAGATTGCCCGCCTGGTGGTGGCGGATGGCGGTGTCGAGTATCGCCCGATGGGGATCGGTGGCCATTTCCTGCTTCAGCCCTAATGTCAGTTCGCGCGGTATTGGACCGCAGGGTAAAGAGCAGGATCACGGGTATCAAGCGCTGCCGCGAGTTGAGGGGAGCCGGCTGGGCCAGTGTAAGGCTAGTCGGCCCGCCGAGCCCGGCGTTCCTTCTTCTCGGCATACATGCGCTGGTCGGCCAGTTCGATCAATTCGTTGGCATCCGCGCAGTCGTCGGGGAAACCGGCGGCCCCGATGCTGGCGCGCAATTGGTATGTATTCTCTTCAAACAGGAAGGGCGGTGCCATTTCGCAGGTCAGGCGCTGCATCGTCGCCGCAATGCCTTCAGGCAAATTCACCGGCACCAGGATGATGCCGAACTCGTCGCCGCCCAGCCGCGCCACTGTGTCGGAGACACGGGCAACTGTGCGGATACGGCTAGCGAATTCGGCGATCACGGCGTCGCCGGCACGGTGGCCAAAGGTGTCGTTTACCTGCTTCAGCCCGTCCATGTCGATCATCAGCACTGCCGCGGCTCGCTGCTCGCGCGTGCTTTGCGAAACCATGGTGCGCAGACGGTCCATGAACAGAGAACGGTTAGCCAGGCCCGTCAGTCCGTCATGGGTGGCACGGTGGAACAATTCCTTCAGGTCGTACTTGGCGGCGAAGTACATGGCCGAGCCCACCGCATCGGACAGCAGCCCCAGCACGCGCATGTCGCTGTCGCTGAACTTCGCGGGCTGCTTCGACATGGCCTTGAACGCGCCCACAGTGTAGCCGTTGTGCTTGAGCGGCATGGTGATCATCGAGCGCAGGCCCACCCGCCGACAGGCCTCGCGGTCGACGCGGGGATCGCTCTCGCAATCGTCGCAGCGCAAGGTCTCGCCGGTGCGCACGCACAGGCCAGACAGGCTGCTCTCCGCCTTGAGACGCAGGCCGATCTGCCCGGCCGCGATCCCCGAGGCGGCGCGATAGACCATGTCGCCGTCCTCCGCCAACTCGATGGCGGCGCCATCAGCGTCAATCAACGCCAACGTCCGCTCGGCTACCAGGTCCATGACACCGCTAAGGTCCAGACCCAGCTTGGCGATCTCCGACTGGATGGAAATAACGCCCATAAGTTGATCAGAAGCCGGCAAAATATCGACCCAAGAAGCGAAACAAGTAACCAGGGATTACTATGAGGTCTTTATTCCCGTCAATGGCAGACGCCATTCAAGCCGATTAACGGGCCAAATCAGCGAACCCTATATTTGGGAAGGATGTTTGTCAGACCGTAGGGTAAGTGAGCAGGATTGCGGCGTTTTTCCCGCGGGAGAGCATCATACGTGAGCAACCTTCGGCACCATTGAGGAGCGAGACTACCGTTTTTGGCGTCCTAAGCGAGCACAAATTGCGCGCCCTCCAAAGGATATCAAAGGGTAAACTTTCGGTCTTTTGAAAGACCTTGATAAATGACCAGACGGGGCGGAGTTGGCCCTAACGTCGATCTACGACGGTGGCGGGCGTGTTGCTCGTCGATCCGGGAACCGGCCGATGGATAGTCATGTCGTCGTACTGCCAAGGCCCGCTGAAGGCCCATCCCATGGCCTTGCGGTGCCCGCCGTTGACCGCTATGCCCCCGACCCGCCGCTGCTGTTTCGCACCCAAGTCGGCTTTCGTGGATGGAGCGGGCTGAATGACCGGGATCATGGTCTCGCGACTAAAATCGGACGGACGGGAATTTAATGCTCTTAGGTCGGAGGAATTTGACGGATTTTTCGTCGCTTGGACCTTACTTCCTTCCCAGCCAATGATTCGACGCGTTACAGCAGTGGCTGGAGTTCGCTCTTCAGCGGCGTTCGGAAGATCAGTTCTGCGGAATTAACGTTTACGCTCGCTCAACGTGCAGGCGATCATGAGGTTCATTCCCAGCTAGGCTGTACTACATGGGCGAAGCCAAACGCAGAGCGCAGCACCGAGATATCCGTGAGGCGGCAAGCCAACCGATGAAGCGCGCACGCTTCGACCTCTTTGCGCTGGGCGCGAGAAGGTCACTCGCCAGGCTGATGTCGGTAGAACTGTCGCACTGGAGCGACCACCAGGAACGGGTTCTCGGGCTGGTGTTCCTGGACACGACCGACGAGGACTTTGGGTGGATTCTGATGGCCCGAGACAAAATCGGCCGGTTTCGATGTGTGGATGTGGAGACGAGCCTCGACAGTGAAATGATTGCGATCCAGCGGGTCCGTGAGCGCATCGCCGTGGCCGTCGATGACAACGACTTCCTAGCGCTCGGCGATCAGGAGGATGAGACCAACTATCCGACGGATGTTCTGGCTGTCCCCGTCGGGACCAAGTTGGACACGCTGCATGCTCACTTCCGCGTCCTCATCGACAATCCTGGAAGGCACCCTAGCCGCTCGGTATTCAAGGAAATCGGTCCCTGGCTAGCGCCAACCGACCCTCACTTCGTCAGCGAGTTTCAGGGCAAGGGCTTCGATCAGCGCCTCTGGGAGATGTTCCTGTGGGCCACGTTCCGCGAGCTTGGATTCGACATCACCCAGCCCGAGGCGCCCGACTTCACCTGCGAGGCGCCGGGCATCGCCTTTACTGTTGAGGCGACCACCGTGAGCCCGTCGAAGGGGGGCGTGCTCGCGGATCGGCCTGACCCGAAGACGCCAGAGGAAATGCGGGACTTCCTCGAACACTACATGCCGATGAAGTTCGGTTCGTCGCTGACCAGCAAGCTCAACAAGAAGGACAAGGACGGAAAGAGCTACTGGGAGCGCGGAGACGCAGTGGGCAAGCCGTTCCTCCTGGCGATCGCAGACTTTCACGTCACCGGTGGTGACGGCGAACTGGGCTCGATGACTTATACGGCATCGGCCCTGTGGCCCTACCTTTATGGTCATCGCATCGATTGGGAACTTATCGACGGCGAACTGGTCACCCATGCAGTGAAAGGCAGCGACCACGTCTTCAGGCAGAAGGTGGTCGAAACCGGCTTCTTCGACCAGCCCGGCGCAGAGAACATCTCGGCTGTGGTTTTTTCCAACGCCGGCACTTTAGCCAAGTTCGACCGAATGGGGATCGCGGCCGGCTTCATACCCACTGACCACAAGTACTGTCGGATAGGGACCCGACTGAACCCGGACCCCAACGCCGTCCACCCGCTGCCGTTTTTCGAGGAGATCGGGCGGGAGGACTACGTCGAGCACTGGTCCGACGAGCTGCAAATCTTCCACAACCCCAACGCCAAGACGCCCCTGCCGGAAACGGCCTTCAGTGGCATCACCCAGCACTTCTTCAAAGACGGCCAGCAGGTGACCCTGACGCCCGAAGGCACGATCCTCGGTTCTCGAACCCTCATCATACGCCTAGTCGACGACGAGGAAGAGCGGGTGGTCGTCTGATCCCTCAATCCTGTCGGCGGTCGCGCTATCTCGTTCGGCGCTGGGGTCTGCGAGATGGCGAGGTCAAGGGTGTCGGCGTGGGCTCCGGATTGACCGCAGGATGGACCTCAGCGCCCTCTACTCAGCTTTCGAGAAGTCGTGCTCATAGGCATCCCTCGCCAAGTACCGGCTGTAGGCCGAGAGCAACGAGGCAGCCAAAGGGTCGCGGATCCGGCCACACCGACGGATGGGATAGGTGAACGCGCCACCATCGTAAGAGCCGTACTTGGCAAACGCCTTTTTCGGCGCCCCCCGAGGAATGATTGCGGTGGCGAGGAGATTGGCGACAGGGTCTTTGTGAGCCTTGCGAGCCGCTTCAATCTGCTTGGTGACCTTCCCAAAGTGACATCTCAGTTCGGCGTCCCGTTTCTCCCATGCCCTGCTCGGCAAGCTGAGGGCCGGGTCGACCGCGGCGTTAAGTTGGCAACGCCCGTCCTTGTTGAAAACGGCAAGGTCAAGAACTTGCAGATTGGCGGGCGTGGCGTCAGCGAATTGAACGACGGCCGATTGAGCGCCATCGTGATCATAGTGTTCCAGCGAAAAACTCAATCCGTCTTTCGCACCAGCCTCCTCACCTAACGGCCTGGTGCGAAGAGGCGCTAAAACGGCGACCTTGAAGTTCTCCTCGCGCACGCGCTTGCCATTGCTGCGCACCATGAGATCGCACGGCTGGGCAATGAGGACCCAAAGCCTCAGCTCGTCGCCCTCACCGATCTCAAAGAGATCACCGTTCCGAAGGGGGTCATTGTAGCTGTTAACGAGTTGATCGCTCTCATAGAGCTCCTCCCGGCGCAGCTTATGAAGACGCTCCTGCGAGGTCGCCGACAGTGCTCGGCCGATATCGGCGATGTCCTTCACCGTTCTAGCCGCGGCCGCAAACTCGCCAACCCTGGCCTGCTGAAGAATCTGGGATTTGACCTGGTCCTTCTGAATAATACCGTACAGACGGATCAGGGTTTCCAACTCCGACACACCTTCGACCTCCGACGACTTGACGACCATGTGCTCGAAATCGATAGGGTCCAGGTCCGCAAAGCGCTCCAAGGCGTCCTTTAGCGCTTCCCCAAAAGCGTCCTGCGCCAAGCTCTTCATCGTCTGGCAATAGGTGTTGATGAGCGTGCGATAGACGGCGCCGTAGAAGGCCGGCGCGTCGTCCAAGGTCGCCTTGGCGATCGGCATGAAGAACCGGAGGTCGAGCTTTTCCGATTTCTCCAGCTGACGCCATGACGCGACCTCATTGCCCTTCGCAACGGTGTGGGTCAGCATTCCGCAGAACCACCGCGTCCCAAAGCCGGCCCTTTCCTTCTCGGCCATGTCGCGGATGATGTCGGAGCCCTTGGCGAAGCCCAGGGCCGCGTCGTCGACCTCCAACTCTTGGTCGAACAGGAACAGGGTGCGGCGTTCTTCGGTGCATTCGCCGATCAGTGCGTCTCGCCGCTCATGCCAGGCGTGGGGCGTCAACAAGTGAGCGGTCGTCCCCTCAGGCAACAAGTCCTGTAGCCGCCCGAGCGCCTCACGCTCGGCGGCGTCATCACTCTGGGCAGCCAGTACTCCGCGAAGGGCCGCCAGCTTCTCGGCGTCAAGTTCACCTAGCCGGGCGCTCACCTGTTCCTGCAAGGCGTCGTTCTCAAGCGTCAGCTCGACACCCGGAAAGAAGTTGGCCAACGGTTCCCTCGCCGTTTCCTTCGCCGCCAACACCTTAATGACAGCCCCAGCGTCGGTCTGGAGTTCGGCCTTGTCGTCAACGAAGACGATCTTGGTGATTTTCAGATGGGTGAAGAGTTGAGAAAGCCTGGCGCGGGTGTCATCGACCGCCGGCTCATCGCCCTCAGCGGGCGGCGCCTCCGCCGCAGCTTCGAGCGCCACTGGCGGAACGGCTGCTTCCGCCGCAAGTTCGGTCGGCTGAGCAGTGATCGGCGCGGCCGCGGCTATCACCTGGGCGGGCTCTAGCATGTTAGCCATCGACGACCCCTGAAAGATCAAGCTCGAAAATATACCTGCGCTCGTGTTCGTTACGCTCACTCAAGAGCGAGATCGCACACCCCATCGACTCCAGGATTTGGGCACTGATGAAGAGACCCAGTCCTCGCCCCTCGTCCTTCGGCTTCAGGGTGATGAATGGCTCGAAAAGCGCGTCCTCGACGGCTGGATCGACACCGCCGGCATTGTCCCAAATTCGCAGCCGAGGCGGCGCATAAGCGATGGTCAGCTTCGGCTCGAAATCCACCTCGCGGGCCTGTGCTTCCTTCAACCAATACTCGGCGTTCAGCACGATGTTATCGACGACCTGCGTCAGCCTCCCGCGGTTGGTCTTCAACGCAAAATCGGTACTAACTGGCTCGATTTCCGACTGAAGGCCGCTGTCGGCCCATCGATTCGCGAAGTGCTCGCGGATGTCCTCGATGAGCTTCGAGACCGGAAAGGTCTCGATCTTGTCGCGCTGGTAGCGGAGCGACGGCGACAGATGGCCAATTTGCCGACGGAGTGCTGACGCCGCTGCGGTGACATCCTGGCCCAAAACTAGAAGATCTACGTTCGGCGGCGCGGATTTCTTGGCGCGGTTCACGGCGGCAGACGCCTTTTGCATCAAGCGATCGGTCTGGTTCTGGACTTCATGGGATAGCGCCTCGGCGAGCAGCCCCAAGCCTGCCAGTTCGGAGAAGTCCTGAAGCTGATCCGCCAAGACATCCAAACGCGGAGACAGCACAGCCACGATGTCGGCGAGGTCCTTGGCTTCCGCCGCGTATCCGGTTAGGTCGGAGAACAGCACCTGTGATGCTTCGAGCGCCTGTTGGGCCTCGGTGAGCAGGCCCGCCAGTTCCCGCTCGGCAGCACTCGACAGCAGGGGCGCCTGCTGAATGCGGGTAGTCACCGCAGCGATCTTCTGCCGCGCGGCCGTCGTGTTGGCATCCAGCGATCTGGCCGCTTTGCTGTAGCTCGCCAATCGACGCGCCACACTCTCGGCGTCCGCAATTGCCTTCCGCCCACTTTCGAACGGCTTGGTCTGCTCGGGAAGCGCCGCCTTGTAGGTATTAAAATTTCGCCTGGTCCACTCGTAAAAACCGCCGATCGTATCGACAGCATGGATCATCAGGCGGCGAAAATTCTGTGAGTACGGGTTAGAGACGAAGCCTTCCCGGTCTGTCTTTTCCTTGAGATGGCCGTTCGCCGCCTCGCTGATCGACACGTAGCCGATGACATTTTGCGGGCGTAGGCCATAGTATGAGGATGCGCTTGTCTGCTGCGCACTCAGACGTAGCCAATCTTCCCCGTTCAGGCCATAGGGTTTGATCGCGAAGCCATCGCGAAACACTTTTATGCCCGCGTGAAGCTTTACAATCGCGTTGACTTCGCTCGTGTTCGCAAGGCCACCGAGCTTGGCTCCGGCCTCATCGCCACGCAGCAGAAACTCATCGATCTCCGCGTGAAATGGTCCGGGGTCGGCATCAACTAGCGGCGCGTCTAGATCATCGGACGGCACCTTTTCCACGCCCCCCAGCGCGGATAATTGCACGCGGTATTCAAACTCCAAGTAGTAATTCGGATCGTCACTGAGTTTGAAAATGACCGGCGCCTTACGCGTGTTTATATAGTCAAAAAACGCGCGACCATTGTCCGGCGCTAGCAATTGTTCGTAAGAAACGGGGTCCTGATTGCTGCGGAGCTTCACAAGCCGGAATTTCCCGGCCAGCTTCATGACGCCTTCGACGAAATCGATAGTGAATTTCGCGACGGCGGCGCCACGAACCTTTGCCGACACCTGCCCCAGGTCAACGGGTCGCCCATCGATGCGGAGAGTCACCAAGAAGGGACGGGCCTCGGCGAAGGGCGAGATGATCTGAGAGAGATCAGCGATCAGCTTCTCGACCGCCTGACCGCGCCAAACGTCGGTGTTCCTCAGGCCGGAGACGACGAGCATGGTGCCCTTGTTTCGAGCGAACTTCGCCGCTGGTTCGATCGAGACAGGGACCTCGCTGAGGCTTTTGTCGTCCGTGAACGCATCCCAGGCGAAGGCGACATGCAGAGTTTCGGCTTGTCCATCCTTGCGCGTGTAGAGTTCCAGATTCTGGCCCAGCTTCTGAGTGCTGAGGCGGCCCAAACCCTTGTCGCCAAGCGGGGTGCGCCCCTTCGGTGTGGTGTGTCCAGCGGCCTTCATGGTCCGCTTGCCGGACAGCGAGATCATCAACCAACCGCGCTCAATGTCGGCACGGTCCATTCCCATGCCGTCGTCTTCGATGGTCACGTAGCCGCCGGCCTTCGGAAACTTGCTCTCTGCGCCCGGCGGCGCATCGACCGTATTGACGACGACGTGGGCGTAGGTCGCGTCCGCGTCGTAGGCGTTCTTAACGAGTTCGACGATCGCCGTGACTTCGTCGGAGACCAGTTCGTCACCCAGTTGACGCACAACGGCCGCGCTAATGTCGAAATGTGGATTGGCCATTTCGGTCAGGCCTTTACCTTGCGGACGAGGAGTATCTTCTCTTCGCGCATGGTCGCCGAACTGGCATTACGGTCAGGCATCCGCTTGTGATGAATTCGCCGCGTTAAGGTAGTAACCACCTTGCAGTTCAGGCCTTCGACAAGCTCGCCGAGCACCAGGTCGGTTGGCACCTGGTGGCCGGCGATATTGCGATTGCCAACCGTCCAGATCATGTAGCTATCCGGCTTCATAACGTTCAGGATGCTGTCAAGGCTTGCCCCGAAATCCCTGTAGAAGCGGATCAGCCTTGCGCGACCATCCTCCGGCTTGGCTGGCAGTCCATCTGCAAAGCGCTTCAGCCGCGGCGATGCAGCGAGCAACTTCGCCTCAGTCCACACGTCGTCGCTTGCCGTGCCGCCGAGACTACGACGATCGATTTCTTGAGTCGTTCGGAGGGTCGCGATGTCCGCTTCCGGGTCGATGTCTTTGAAGTCTATCCAGTGGAGGGGGAGATAAGAGTGCTGGCCGTAGGTGACCGTCGTCAGATTATCTCCGTAGGGTGGAGAGGTCATCAGCAGGTCGAACGGTGCGGCGTCAGCCCAGTAGCCCTGAGCGTTGCGCGTGTCCCCCACGCGCACGTCGGTTTCGGCGACGTACTTAGCGGACTTGAGCAACTTAGCCTCATTCAGTCGGCGCCTGAAAGTCGAGAAGCTTGCTGCGTTCTTATGGGCCAGGTCGCGGAAAACGGCAATCGGCGACAAGGTCCGCTTTTCGATCTCGGACGCTGGCCGCGCATGCAGTTTGTAGGTTGAGGTTCGATCGTTGCTCGTTAACCTAACCGTCTCGGCAAGGGTGACCCAAAGAAACTGCCGCACCCAAAGGTCTTCACACTCGCGAATTCCGCGCCGCAGGCGGGACAGTTCCAGCGAAACATCCGCCTTGAACCACTTATCGCGGTTCGCCATCGATGTCTCGATCGTGTCTCGCCGATCAGCCGCAGCCTTACTGGCCACCTGCTCGGCTATTGCACCCACCGTGAAGTCTACCGATCGGGAGGTCCGGACGCGGCTGATAAGCACCGCTAACGGGTTGATGTCGTTGCCGTAGACATCGAGGCCGTAGTGCATCCCGCTCACTAACGAGGTTCCCGATCCCATGAAGGGGTCATAGACTGATTGGATGTCCGGCCGGACCTCTAGTACGGCGCCGAGCAATCGGCGCTGAACCAGAGGAACCATCATCGCTGGATATTGGAAGATGCTGTGCGCGCTGTCGGTTCGATCTCGGTCCTTCGACGACCAAAAATCGGGATCGGCACTCTTGGCTTCGAGGAGTTTCAGGAGCTGCGCGTCAGTATCCTGCGGCGCTCGAATCAACAGTGGTTCAGGATCGCGGTGCGCGACAAAAGTCATTAAGCGCTCGTCCTAAGCCAGCGTGGTTTCCCGTGCAGCTTGGCGATCCGCGCGAAATCCCGGCCACCACGCCCCCTAGGCGTCACAATAGTGGCATTCCATAATTGCGTCAACGCACCGTCTTTTGGCGCCACGAAGGCCGTGTGACCACGGCGCGTCTAGAAAGACCGCAACGGATGCGGGTTTCCCGCACTCGGCTGGCCCTCAAGTTGCGGGTTTTCCAGGATGCAAAATATGGCAGACGATCAGTGGCGCGCATTTTCTGGCATGAGGTGGCACTGTCGCAAATAAGACGGGTAATAGTTCTGGGTCACACCGCGTACTCGCGGGTTATTCCCCAACGTGGAAACTCCAAATTGATCCCTTTAAAACGCGCACGGCATCTGGAGGGGCGTGACCTCAGCCGAGACTCACAGCTCATCGCTCACGATCTTGAGGTGTTGAGTACTATCGAGCCCGGATCTAACTGAGTAGCGACTTCAACCCCTAACAAAGCCGCCGCCTTTCACTGGGCCGTCGCCACGGCATTTTTTCCAGAAGGGACGTATCCAACTCCGCCCCCACAGGCCTCAGCTTCTGCGCCACCAAAACCAGCAACTTCCACGTCTCCCCGGTCAGCCCTTCACTGAGCGAGTGAAACTTCCGAACCAGCTCCCTGGAGCCGAAGTTTCCCCCGACTCCAAGTGCCCCCGCCAGACCGGAGAGAAAGGTCGCGTACTCGCCATCGAGCTTCCACCGCGGCACGAGAACCGGCTCGAACCTGTTCCCCAGTTGCTGATCGGTTTGGATGGCGCGGACGGCCTTGATGGTTCCGATAAGGGCAATCGGCAGTTCGAGCTCGTTGCTCAAGTGTTTGAGCGTGTTATAGATGCTCCGCTTGTCCACCGGGCTGGCGAGGACGTTGTGGATTTCGTCGATAATTAGTAGGCGAAGCCCGGTGGCTCGAGCGAGGTGGCGCACCTGCTCAAGCCGCCGGCTCATGGTCGTTCCCTTTGGCTCGGGAGCACCCAGGCGTTCGAGGATTAAGCCAAGGAGGTAACTGACGTCCGCATGCGGGCCTTCCACCAGCATCACCGGCATGTGGCTGGCCTCCATTTTCGGATTCGGCAAACTGACGGCGAGTTTCCGGAGCCGCCTTGCGATTGAGGTCTTTCCAGCGTGCGAATCGCCGTAAATCAGCAATCCCGGCGGCCGATGGCTCGCGGGTGCGCAGAGCATGTGCGTAAGCCTCTCCAGAATCGCGCGGCCGACCGGATAGTCCACCCAGAAGGGCTTCTCCAGCGCGAGCAAATCATCGCCCATGACCAACGGCGCCAGCAATGGCGAAAGGCTGGTGGGCTGGGGAAACAGTTCGAGCTGGGCGGCCATGTCACAGCTCCTCGAAGGTCGCCGGACGCACGGGGATATCGAAATCCCCCTGGTCGTTATCGACAACCAGCGTGACGGGGCCGGGATTGTCTGCCCCCATCGTCTCGGCATGATGCTTCTTGCGTTCGCGATTGCGCCGCGCCTTGCGCGTCGCCACCTTCGCACCATCGACGATGCCTTTCATTTCCTCCCACCCGGCGAATATCTGATCGTCCGTCTCGACCGGGCGGCCCTGGCTTTCCAGATACCGTCGGGCCGCCTTATATTCCCACAGCGAGATGGAGGGCTTTTCCAGGTCCCGATACGGGACCGTCAGGTATTCCTTCAAATCCGGATCGAGAAAGAAGACCTTGCTGATGTCCCGAGGGTCGCGGCGAACGATGAATTTGACGCTCGCCCGCCCCTTCCGGGCGTTGATCCAGGGGCGTAGCGCGTCGGAAAAATAGGTGATCTTGTCCCAGGTGATGCCGTCACGCCCAACCACGCGTTCCTCGTAGGGCTGGAAGTCCAAGCGCAAACGGGCCAGGTTTGCCACCGGTGCCGGCAAACCGATCCCCTTGCTGGTGCCGTGGCCGACGATGCCACGCTGCCATTGCTCGAGAGGGCAGATGCCCAGGCCCCTGTGGACACGTTGGTGGTACACCTTCACTACCCAGGTCGCGAACCACTTCTCAAACTCACGGAACGTCATTACCGCATCCTTCTCCGGCCGGGCATCCTTGCGCTCCAGGACGTTGGAGAAGGTGGTTCCCGGCAGAGCATGGATTTCCTTTGCAACGGTTCCCATGAGGCGTTCGATATGACCGCCAAAATGGGGCGTCTTCACCGGACGCCATTCGAGGCGAACAGCGTAT
>Ga0306923_10003317_pt1 | contig 15106 bp, 16 predicted proteins | sample sta12Can44000108_FD_203841 | JGI IMG/M metagenome (GOLD analysis project Ga0306923, IMG submission 203841) | Lab enrichment of tropical soil microbial communities from Luquillo Experimental Forest, Puerto Rico - statanox.12C.anox.44.000.108 (v2)... | ecosystem: Environmental > Terrestrial >... | reverse complement strand
GCCACCGCGGCGGTGGAGATGAAAAGATCCGTGCCCGGGAGCTCGCGCATTACCGCCGCCAGCATCTCGGACGCGCTTTCGATGTCCACGCGCCTGACACCCACAGGGGTCGGCTGGCTCACAGGCCCGCTGACCAGCACGACGCTCGCGCCTGCCTCGCGCGCAGCCTGCGCGACTGCAAATCCCATCTTGCCGGAGCTGCGATTGCTGATGAAGCGCACAGGGTCGATGCGCTCGCGCGTCGGACCTGCGGTGATCAGCACACGCCGGCCGGCGAGCGCTCCATGCGCCGGCACCAGCAGCGCCTGCAACCGCTCCGCGAGATCAAGCGGCTCGAGCATGCGGCCTTCGCCGCTCTCGCCACAGGCCTGATCGCCCGCGCCGGGCCCGAGGATCTGCACACTGCGGGCGGTGAGGGTGGCGATGTTGGCACGCGTTGCGGCATTGGACCACATCAGATGATTCATGGCCGGCGCCACCGCAATCGGCGCCTCGGTCGCAAGACACAAGGTCGTCAGCAGATCGTCAGCCAGCCCCGCGGCGAGGCGCGCCAGAAAATCCGCACTCGCCGGCGCAATCAGCACCGCGTCCGCCCAGCGCGCGAGCTCGATGTGACCCATCGCCGCTTCGGCAGACGCGTCCCACAGATCGCTGCGGACGGTGCGGCCCGAGACCGCCTGGAAGGTGGTCGGGGTGACGAATTCACGCGCCGCCTGAGTCATCACGACCTGCACTTCAGCGCCGCGCTCGCGCAGCCGCCGCACGAGGTCAGGGCTCTTGTAGGCGGCGATGCCACCGGTGACGCCAAGGAGTATGTGCTTGCCTTGCATGGGAGCTCGTCTCGTTCCCGTAATTATCGCACCCTCCTTCGTGAAGGGCGTAAGCCAACGTGCGCCAGTGCGAAATAGACCCATTCGGAGCGCTTTCTCCCCCTCGCCGCCCGCATGCCAGCCTGCTTAGATTGAGCGCACACATCCTTAGAACCGACGGTAATGACCATCCGCCATTGGCCCGGTGGCGAGCGGCCACGCGAGAAGCTGCTCGAGCGCGGGGCACACGCGCTCTCGGACGCGGAGCTGCTCGCGCTGCTGCTCGGTTCAGGTATCCGCGGCCGCTCCGCGGTCGAGCTGGCGCGCACGCTGATCGCACAGTTCGGCTCGCTGCGCATGCTGCTCAATGCCGAAGCGGCGCGTTGTCTCGCGCAGGCGGGGATCGGGCCCGCACGCTACGCCATCCTCAAAGCGGCGCTGGAGCTGGCGCGGCGGCACTTCCGCGAAGCCCTGCGCGTAGGTCCGGCACTCGCGGCGCCCGAGGCCACGCGCACCTTTCTCGTGGCACAGCTGCGCGACCGGCCCTACGAAGTGTTCTGTTGCCTGTACCTCGATAACCGTCACCGGCTCATTGCCTTCGAAGAGCTCTTTCGCGGCACCATCGATCGGGCCGGCGTGCATCCGCGAGAGGTACTGCGGCAGACTCTGCTGCACAACGCGGCGGCATTGATATTCGCGCACAACCACCCCTCCGGCGTGCTGGAACCCAGCCAGGCGGACGAGCTGATCACGCGCCGCCTGAAGGAGGCACTGGCGCTGGTGGATGTGCGGGTACTCGATCACTTCATCATCGGCGATGGGCACTGCTACTCGTTCTCGGAGCACGGCCTGCTCTGAGGGAGAATGCCGGCCGCAGGCCGCTCCTTGAGATCGCGCGGCGGGGCTGGTATAAAGCCCGGCCCGGGGTGCGGGCGGGGTCGCCCGCTCGACCGTAAGCCACTGAATCTCAAGGTTGTTCGTATGTCCCGCGTCTGCGAGATCACCGGCAAGAAGCCGGCTGTCGGTAACCGCGTCTCTCACGCCAACAACAAGAAGCGCCGCCGCTTCCTGCCGAATCTCCATACGCAGCGTTTCTGGCTGGAGACCGAGAAGCGCTGGGTGACGCTGCGCCTGACGACGAGCGGCATGCGCACTGTCGAGAAGAAAGGTATCGACAAGGTCGTCGCCGAGCTGCGTGCCCAGGGCCACCGGGTCTGAGGCGCCGTCCAAGGAGTCATCATGCGTGAGAAGATCAAGCTGCTGTCCTCGGCCGGAACCGGCCACTTCTACGTAACGACCAAGAACAAGCGGCTGCATCCGGACAAGCTCGAAGTGCGCAAATTCGACCCGCTGGCGCGCAAGCACGTCGCCTACAAAGAGTCGAAGATCAAGTAATCCACTCCTGAGGAAAGCGGGCAGGATTTGCCCGAACTACCGGAAGTCGAGACGACGCGTCGCGGCCTCGCGCCCCACGTGCGCCGGCGGCGTATTGCCAGCGTCTCGGTGTACGAGCCGCGGCTGCGCTGGCGCGTGGCGCGCGATCTGCCGCGCAAGGTCACCGGGCAGCGCATCGTGCGCGTCGGCCGGCGCGCCAAGTACCTGCTGCTTACGCTCGAGTCCGGAACCCTGCTGCTGCACCTCGGCATGTCGGGGAACCTGCGCGCGGTGCCGGTTGCCACCCCGCGCCGCACCCATGATCATTTCGACCTGGTGCTCGACTCCGGCATCGCGCTGCGTTTCAACGACCCCCGCCGCTTCGGCAGTCTCCTCTTTACCAGCGGTGACCCGCAGCAGCATCCGCTGCTCGCGCATCTGGCGCCCGAGCCGTTCTCGAGCGCATTCGATGCGGACTACCTCTATCGCGTCACCCGCAGACGCCGCGTTGCCATCAAGCACCTGCTGATGAACAGCCACCTGGTGGTCGGCGTAGGCAACATCTACGCGAGCGAGGCATTGTTCCGGGCGCGGCTGCGCCCCGGACGATCCGCGCGCAGCCTGTCGCGCGCCGATGCGGCGCACCTGGTGCGCGCCGTGCGCGCCGTGCTGCGCCAGGCAATCCGCTCCGGCGGCACCACCTTGCGCGACTATCTGGGCACGGACGGCGCGCCGGGATATTTTCGCCAGCGCCTGTACGTCTACGAGCGTCGCGGCAAGCCCTGCCGGCGCTGCGGCAGCACAGTCCGGGCGATGACCCAGGGACAGCGCTCCACGTACTATTGTCCCAGCTGTCAGAAATAGCAGCCCCGCGGAGCGAGCGGCCCAGATGAGCCAGCACATCCTCGAGCATCTTGCGCGCGCCGACCCGGTGCTCGGCGGATTGATCCGTGCCGTCGGTCCGTGTCGGCTTGCGCCCGAAGGCGACTGCCACCCCTTTCAGACACTCGCGCGCGCCATCGCTCACCAGCAGCTCAACGGCACCGCGGCCAACACCATCCTCGGGCGCCTCGTGGACTCCTGCGGAGCGGGTTCATTCCCGACCCCGGAACAGGTGCTCAGGGCACCCGCGGAGAGTCTGCGCGCCGCCGGGTTCTCGTTCGCCAAGGTCGCCGCACTACGCGATCTCGCTGAGAAAACACTCGCCGCAGTGGTGCCCGATGCCGCAACGCTGCTGCAGCTTACCGACGAAGAGATCATCACACGCCTCACCGAGGTGCGCGGCATCGGGCGGTGGACAGTGGAGATGCTGCTCGTGTTCCAGCTCGGCAGACCCGATGTGCTGCCGGTCGATGACTTCGGCGTACGCAGCGGGTTCCAGGCGGCCTACGGTCTTTCACGGATGCCGCGCCCGCAGGTGCTCGCCGCCTGGGGTGAGCGCTGGAAGCCTTATCGCACGACCGCGGCGTGGTACCTGTGGCGGGCGCTCGAGCTGAAGCGCGCCGGGACACTGCCGGTGCCGGCGGAGCGTATACGCCTGCCGCGCATCCGCAGGCGCCGCCGCAGCACGGGCCGCCGGCCTCCCGGCAAAGCGCGCCCGCGCGCACTCAGGTCCGCCGGTACTTCTTCAGCTCCGCTTCGACGATCGGGTGCACGAAAGCGCTCACGTCCCCGCCGAGCACCGCGATCTCGCGCACCAGGGTCGAGGAGATGAAAGAGAACGGCTCCTGCGGAGTGAGAAACACGGTCTCGAAATTGCGATCGAGATGCCGCGACATGTTGGCGAGCTGGAACTCGAACTCGAAATCCGACACCGCGCGCAGCCCGCGCACGATCACCGCGTCCTGGTAGCGGCGCGCGAAATCCACGGTGAGCCCCGCATAGCCCTGCACCTCCACGTTCGGCAGGTCATTCAGCACCCGCCGCGCGAGATCGACGCGCTTCTCGAGGCTGAACATCGGGGTCTTGTTGGGATTGGCAGCGATCGCGACCACCACGTGATCGAAGATCGAGGCGGCGCGGCGCACCAGGTCCTGGTGGCCGTTGGTGATCGGATCGAAGGTGCCCGGATAGACGGCGTTGGGTTTCATGCAGTGTGTGTGCCCCGCGCGGCGTGCGTAAACAGATGATAACCGACCTCTCCGGCCTGCTTCGCCTTCAGCGGCTGCCAGCCCTGGGGAAGTGACGGCAGACCCTCACGGGCCGCGCACTCGAGGTAAATCAGGGCGCCTGGCCTGAGCCAATGCCGCTCCTCGAGCAACGCCGCGGCACGGCCGAGAAGCTGTGACGCGAAGGGTGGATCGAGGAACACGATGTCGAACGGGCGGGCAACGCCCTCGAGGTAGCGCAGGGCGTCGGCGCGCGTGAGCGTTGCATTTGCCGCCTGCCACTCCCGCAGGAGCGTGCCGAGCTCGCGTGCCGCCGCGGCATCGCGCTCGATGAACGTGACGTGAGCCGCGCCGCGCGAGAGCGCTTCGAGACCGAGCGCACCGCTCCCGGCGAACAGGTCCAGGCACTGCGCGCCGGGCAGCGCCGCGCCCAGCCAGTTGAACAGCGTCTCGCGCACGCGGTCGGGGGTCGGGCGAATGGCTGTGCTCTCGGGGAAACGCAGCTTCCGCCCCCGCCAGCTTCCGCCGATGATTCGCAGCACGCGCGAGCGCCCGGCCCGCCGCACCGGAACGGCCGAGCGGCGCTTCGACTTGCCATCCAACGCCAAGCGCGCTTCGTCCTTTCCCGGCCGCACCTTGCCACTGTTCTGGCCGTGAGCGTACTCTAGCCTGGCTCGTTCAACAGCGCTCAAGCAGCACCGGCAGGAGGGGTCAGGGCCGGTGAGCCATAAGAAGTAGTTGGGTCGCGAACCGCAACAGAACACCGACCGCCAGCGCCTCTGACTAGCGCCACACGCGGTCGGCCAGGAGCGTCCAGGGATATGAAAAGACTCATTGCCGCCGGCATCGCTGCAGTCGCATTGCTCTTCAGTGGCTGCGGGGGGAGTGGCTACGGTACGACCACCGGAATGCCCGACACCACCACCTTCAGCGGCAACCCCGGGACGCCCTCCTGCAGCAACCCGACGCGTCCGCCCAGCACGGCACTCTATTGTCCTGCGGCCGGCATCCTGCCTTATCCGTTCGATGCCTACTTCGCGGGGTCGACCAGCGGCGCCTTGAACATACAGCCACCGAATGCAGCCTGGCCCAACCAGGCGGCCCTGAATGAGATCGATGGCTTCTCCACCAACGCATCGATCCGTGAGCGCTTCAACGGACCGATCGATGCGGCCTCGCTCGCCACGGCCGGTGCGGTAGTGGTGATCCACATCAATACCAACAACGCCGGCCCGCAAGCCAAGGCGCCGGTGACACCGGCCGCCATCGGCGGCAGCGGAGCGTTCGCGCCACTTAAGGGGTGCGTGGCGGGTGGCGCCTGCGCGGGTGCCGACTACTCGGTGGGAGTCGCGCTCGATGATCCGACAACCCTGGAAATCACCCCGCTGCACCCGCTGGCCGCGAGCACCTGCCTGCCGACTCCGCCCGCCACGACCTCGCCATGCAAGACGCTGCCGAACGGTGGAAACGGCGAGGGGTATCTCGTGCTGCTCACCAAGGCGATCACGGTCGGCGGTACGGCCGCCGCCCCAGACGTGGACTATGCCAACTTCCAGGCCGCGCTCGCGTCGGGCGGGTCGAAGTGCCCCAGCATCACCGTCCCAACACTGAACGCGCTGTGCCAGCTGACCGGCGCGCATCTCGCGCTTGCGCAGCTGTATGCGGGGGCGGCACCCGGCTTCAACCCCGCGAACGTGGTGGCGTCGTTCAGCTTCACCACCGAATCGACCATCGACTCGCTGGAATTATTGGCGGCGCTTCCCAACATCACGCCGGCGCAGCCCTTCAAGGCGAATCCCACGGGGCTCAACACCAAGCAGGTGAACAAGCTCCTGGCGGGTCACGCCGATGTCTACGTCGGCGTGCTCACCATTCCCTATTACCTGAGCAAGACCGAGCCGGTGACCGGCTCGTGGCAGGCGCCGCCGGTAGCGCTGGTGCCGAACGGCCCCACCAGCACGCTGGTCACACGCTTCAACCCCGTACCGGTTCCGACTCAGATGCTGCAGATCCCCGCGCTGATCACGGTGCCCAATGCGAGCTCGGCCTACCACGCGCTGCTTGGCGGTCCGATACCTCCCCCGAATGGCTGGCCGGTCGTGATCTACCAGCACGGCGTCGTCGTCGATCGCGAGTACATGCTTCCCGTCGCGGACGCCTTCGCCGATGCCGGGTTCGCCGTCGTGGCGATCGACCTGCCGCTGCACGGTGTGACCGACAAGAACGACCCGCTGTACGCGACGGATACCCACGCCGCCTACGCCGGTCTCATACCGCCGGGGACCGGCTCGATCGAGCGCACCTTCGACCTCGATCTCAACACCAATAAGGGCTATACCGTAGTCCCTGATTCGCCACCCGACGGTGTGATCGACCCCACCGGCTCACACTTCCTCAACCTCGAGAGTCCAGTGACCGCTCGCGACAACTTTCGCGAGGCCGCAGCTGACCTGATCACCCTCCAGCGGTCGCTGCCTAACCTCGCGCAGAGCCCGGTGCCGATTCCGGTCGACATGACGAGGATCCACTATGTCGGGCACTCAGGGGGCGGGATCGCGGGCACCATGTTCATGGCGGTAACACCGCCCGCCGTGATCCCCGCCGCCACGCTCGCCAACACCGGCGGCAACTGGGCGCTGCTGGCGCAGACTTCGCCGTCGTTCGCGCCAGATGTTCTCGCGGCACTGGCGGCCAAGGGCATTCTGCCGGGCACGACGCTGTTCGCAAATTTCTGGCGCGACATACAGACCATCGTCGACTCCGGGGACCCGATTAATTACATCGCGCTCACCACCGCACAGCATCCTGTTCACATGATGCAGGTCGTAGGCACCACCCCGCCGCCGGCCGGCTGTAGTCCGAGCCCCCTGATCCCTGGCTGCCCCGATCAAACGGTGCCGAACCCCGCGACCCAGGCGTTGATCACGGCCTCGGCTTACGGACCGCTCGGCGCAGCCGGGGCGCTGACTCGGATTGCCAAGGGGCAGGGGCCAGTCGTCCACATGCCGGGTGGCATCCGAGGCTACGTCAACTTCATCGACGGCTATCACGGCTCACTCATCGACCCCCGCGAGTCTCAGGCGGTCACTATCGAGATGCAGACCGAGGCGGTCAGTTTCACGGGTGTCGCAATTCCGCCGGCCGGCATAGTGGGGAACACCCCGGGCTCGACACTGTTCATGCCCGATCCTAATAACGTAGTTCAGCCGTAGCGCGGTCATCGGCGCAGCGGGGGTGAGGCCTCCGCCTGCGACCGGGCTCGCAGTGGTGCCGATCGGCGCTCCGGTCCAGGGCCGGTACAATGCGCCCGGTATGTTCGGCCGTGCTCCCGCAAATGCTCCCTCCTCAGCCGATGAGCGTCCGGGCTTCATCCGCCGCCTGCGCAACCGCCTGAACCGCGGCGACTCCTGGCTCACCTGCGATATCACAGACCTGCTGCGCGGACGGCAGATCGATGCCGCGATACTCGAAGAGCTCGAGACGCGGCTCATCACCGCGGATGTCGGGGTCGAGGCGACCGAGCGCATCCTGGAGGGACTCCGGCGGCGCGTGGCGCGCCGGGAGCTCACCGATGCGCGCGCGCTGATCACGGCGCTGCGCGAGGCCATCGTGGAGATCCTCGCTCCGTGCGCGCAACCGCTGCAGATCGACCGTGCGGCTCGGCCGTTCGTGATCCTGGTAGTGGGCGTCAACGGCTCGGGCAAGACCACCACCATCGGCAAGCTCGCGCGGCGCTGTGCGGCCGAAGGCCGCTCCGTGCTGCTCGCCGCGGGGGACACCTTTCGCGCCGCGGCGATCGAGCAGTTGAAGGTGTGGGCGGAGCGCACCGGCGCGGACTTCGCTGCGCAGCTTCCCGGTGCCGATCCAGGTGCGGTGGTGTTCGATGCGCTCTCCGCGGCGCGAGCGCGCGGCAGTGAGGTGGTGCTCGCCGATACCGCAGGGAGGCTCCACAGCCAGTCCCACCTCATGGAGGAGTTGAAGAAGGTCAAGCGCGTGATTCAGCGTTTCGACGCCAGTGCGCCGCAGGAGGTGCTGCTGGTGCTCGATGCCAACCAGGGCCAGAACGCGCTCGTGCAGGCGCGCCAGTTCCACCAGGCGGTCGGGGTTACGGGGATTGTGCTCACCAAGCTCGACGGGACGGCCAAGGGCGGCATCGTCATCGCGATCGCGAATGAGCTCAGGATCCCGATACGCTACATCGGAGTCGGGGAGTCGCCGGAGGACTTCGGTGAGTTCGACGCCGAGGCTTTCGCCACGGCGCTCGTCGAGGGACCGGAGGGTCGACCGGACAGCGCCGGCGAGGCAGGCGCCGCATGATCGTCTTCGATCGCGTGAGCAAGCGTTACCCGAACGGCCGGGAGGCGCTCAACAACGTCAGCTTCAACATCCACACCGGCGAGATGGTGTTCCTCACCGGCCGCTCGGGCGCCGGCAAGAGCACGGTTCTGAAGCTGATCGCGCTGCTCGAGCGCCCGACGCGCGGCGCGGTCATGGTCGCCGGACGCAACACGCAGACACTGAAGGCGCGGCACATCGCCGCCTTCCGCCGCCACATCGGGGTGGTGTTCCAGGATCACAAGCTGCTCGCCGACCGGCCGGTGTACGACAACGTCGCGCTTCCCCTGGCGGTGGCGGCCACTCCGCTGAAGGAGATCGACCGGCGCGTACGCGCCGCGCTCGACCAGGTGGGCCTGCTCGGCAAGGAGCGCGTGCTGCCGCTCGAGCTCTCCGTGGGCGAGCAGCAGCGTGTGGGCATTGCACGCGCCGTGGTCAGCAAACCCCCGCTGCTGATCGCCGATGAGCCCACCGGCAATCTCGATCCGGATCTGTCGCTCGAGGTGATGCGGCTGTTTCGGCGCTTCCAGGACGTCGGCGTCACCGTGCTGATCGCGAGCCACGACCATCACCTGGTGCGCGAGTTCGGTCAGCGTGTGATCGTGCTCGAGAACGGCCAGGTTCAGGGCGATGCGACCGACCCTTTACCCTCGGTGCTGGCCTACCGATGAGTCTCGCGGTTGCCGGCGGCCGCCATTTGCAGGCCCTGCTGGGGTCGGTCGGCCGGCTCGTCCGCAGTCCGCTCGCGACGTTGCTCACGCTGCTCGTGATCGCGCTGGCGCTGGCCCTGCCGACCGCGTTGCGCCTCTTCGTCAGCAACGCGCAGGCGGCGACCGGCAACTTCGCCAACGCGATCGATCTGTCGGTGTTCCTCAAGACCGACGTGTCGCTCGTCAAGGCACAGCAACTCGCGCAGGCGGCGCAGCGGCGCCATGATGTCGACTCGGTCACCCTCATCCCCGCAGACAAGGGTCTCGAGGATTTCAGGACCTACTCGGGATTCGGCGATGCGCTGGTGGCGCTCAAGGAGAACCCCCTGCCGCACGTGCTGCACGTGCGGCCGCGCGCCGAGGATAGCTCTGCCGGGGCCCTCGAAGCGCTGCGCAGCTACTTCACGGCCTGGCCGGAAGTCGACCTGGTGCAGGTCGACTCCGAGTGGGTGATGCGCTTCAACGCCATACTCGAGGTGCTGCGGCGGCTGCTGCTCATTGCCGCCGTGCTTCTCGGCATCGGCGTGCTCGCCGTCGTCGGCAACACCATACGGCTCGAGATCGCCGCAAGGCGCGCGGAGATCGAGGTCACCAAGCTCGTCGGCGGCTCGAATGCTTTCGTGCGCCGGCCGTTCCTCTACACCGGCGTGTTGTATGGGCTCGGCGGTGCGCTGCTCGCGTGGGGCATCATTGCGGTGACGGTGGCGGTGCTCGGCGAGCCGGTAGCGACGCTGGCGCGCCTCTACGGCAGCCGCTACCTGCTGAATGGTCCCTCGCCGGCGGATATCGGGGTGCTGCTGGGTGCGGGCGCGGTCCTCGGCTGGCTCGGTGCGTGGATCTCGGCCGCCCGACACCTGCGCAGCATCGAGCCGCGCGCCTAGAACAGCCCAGGAAATGCAGAGTCAGGTCGTCGCGGCCGCGACGGCGGTCTGGGCGCTGAGGGTTGCCTCCACCCACCGGCGGACGCGGCGGGCATCGGCGACGCGGGTGCGCTTGCCGTAGGAGTTGAGCAGCACGATCACCATCGGGCGGTCCCCGATCATCGTCTGCATCACCAGGCAGCGTCCGGCCTCGTGGATGTAGCCGGTTTTCTGCACCACGATGTTCCAGTCGGCCTTGCTCACCAGCGAGTCGGTGTTGTGATAGCGCACCGTGCGCCGGCCGACGCGCACGGCAAAGTCGCTGTCGGTGGAGTATTCGCGTATTGCGGCGACCTTCGCGGCGGCCATCACCAGCTTGGACAGGTCCTCGGGGCTCGCCACGTTCTCATCGGAGAGACCGGTCGGCTCGATGAAGTGCGCGCTCGTCATGCCGAGCTCGCGCGCCTTGGCATTCATGGCGATCACGCAGGCCGAGATCCCGCCCGGGTAAGTGCGCCCGAGCGCGTGGGCAGCGCGGTTCTCCGATGCCATCAGTGCGAGATGCATCAGGTCGCCACGCGAGAGTTGCGTGCCGGGCGAGAGTCGGGACACCGATCCCTTGCCGAAGGAGCGGTCTTCCTCGGTGACCGTCAGCAGCTCATCGAGCGGCAGGCCGGCCTCGGTCACGACCAGTGCGGTCATCAGCTTGGTGATCGAAGCGATCGGCAGCGCGATGTCCGAGTGGCGCGAATAGAGGACCGAGGAGTTGCTCATGTCGAGCACCAGCGCTGCGCTCGAGCGCAGTGCCGGGTCGTTGAGCGACGGGCGGCTGCTATATCTGAGGTGCGCGCGCTGCGCGCTGGCCCCGTGGACGGCGGCTTGTGCGAGTGAGCCGGCGAGCGACAGGCATACAGCCGTCGTCACGCCGAACCAGCGAACCCGTTTCATCGACCCCTGCGCCTCTCTCCCCAAGTAAGTTGAGTGTATCAGAGCATGGTTTATGTCATGCATTCGTGACGCATTCTTAAGTTTTTTGTGCACTTTACGCCTGCACGGGCGGCCTGGGTCCGCGTGTGGTCATAACATGCAGCGCGCGTGACGCACCGCTCGCCGGCGTCCTCCCGCACCGTGCGCAAATCACAGCCGCTGCGGGCAGCTGATCCGGCGCCCCGGATCGGCCTCCGCCCGCAGCTCTAGTGCGGCCAGAGCCAGCCGAAGGTGCCGCCGGTGAGCGCACCGTAAATCAGCCCATCGAGCGCCGCTTTGAGCGTGAGGCTCCAGGAGCGGCGATACCAGATCGAGAGCTCGCACAGTGCAAGCGCGTAGCCGATGAAGGCGGTCGCACCGACCACCTGGTGTACCCGCAGATACGGGGCACCGGCGGGCAGTGTGCGCGAGGCGATGTACGCGCAGAAGATGCTCACCACGATGAGAAACACGAACCACTGCAGCAGATTCCGCCGCATCGACATCATGCCGTTGGGCATCACGGTGAGCACGGCCACCGGACCCTGCGCCAATTTGTCCTTGAACTCGCGCGAGCGCATCTCCTCCATCCCGGCTGCGCGCGGGATGAAATAGTCGCCCGGTGGGATCGCGAACGGCCGCAGTGCGTTCAGCACCTCCGCCTCGCGCGGCATCCGCGGAAAGTCGCCCCGATGCCAGAACGGTCCCATGTGGATGACGGTGCTCGCGATGAACACGATTACCGCCGAGAGCACGATCGGTAGCCAGAGCGATGCAATGCTGATCATTCTTTGTCCTCCCCTAGCGGAACGCCCGGTTCGCGCCCGACTCTACCGAGAAACCGTCCCCCGGTTAATGCGGAGCCCCCGCAGGCGGCGACCCCTGCCGTTCGGAGCGTGGGGGGCCCCCCGGAAGGAGGATTATCAACGGCCCCGCCTGCGTGCAAGCTATTGTTCGGCAAGGGGTGTCCACGCCCCCGGCGGGAACTTCCCGGGTCCTTAGCACTCTAAGAGGTCGACTGCTAAAATGCCCATCCACGCTACGGGAGATTCAATGACTGCAGGCGCACTGGTTGCCCGTCCGGGCGATCTGGCTCTGGCCGGCCCGCTCGGTAGTCTCGACGCTTATCTCGAGCGCGTCAGCCGGATTCCGGTCCTGAGCCGGGAAGATGAACGCGCGCTCGCCGAGCGCTTCCGCTCGCAGGAAGACCTGCAGGCGGCGCGCGAGCTCGTGCTGTCGCACCTGCGTTTCGTGGTGCACATCGCACGGGGCTACAGCGGATACGGCCTTCCCATGGGAGATCTCATCCAGGAAGGCAACGTCGGGCTCATGAAGGCGGTGAAACGCTTCGATCCGGGCCTGAACGTGCGGTTGGTTTCGTTCGCGGTGCACTGGATCCGTGCCGAGATCCACGAGTACGTGCTGCGCAACTGGCGCCTGGTGAAGATCGCCACCACCAAGGCGCAGCGCAAGCTGTTCTTCAACCTCCGCCGTCTGAAGAAGAACCTCAGCTGGCTCTCGGCCGAGGAGACGCTCGCCGTCGCGCACGATCTGGGAGTCTCTCCGGGCGAGGTCACGGAGATGGAGAAGCGCCTCGCGGCGCGCGACCTGTCATTCGATCCGGCGCCCGAGGCGGATGATGACGAGATCTATAGTCCCGCTGCCTATCTGCCGGCACCGGATGCGGACCCTGCCGAGCAGGTGGAGGACGCCGAGAGCGCCGACGATTCCTCCGAGCGGTTGCGCGGTGCGCTGGGCCGGCTCGATTCGCGCAGCCGGGATATCGTCCAGCGGCGCTGGATGTCGGAGAGCAAGGCGACGCTGCATGAACTGGCGGACAAGTACGGCGTGTCGGCCGAACGCATCCGTCAGATCGAGTCGAGCGCACTCGGCAAGCTGCGCGGCATGATGGCCGCCTGAACGGCCCGCGCCCGGCCCAGGCTCGCTTGCGGGCTCGAAGCCGGGCGCGTAGCGTCTTGCGCATGCGGACAGTGACGGAGTGGCTCGGCGAATACGGCGCGAGTCACCAGAATCCCACCAACAAGCTGTTGCACTGGATCTGCGTCCCACCGATCGTGCTTTCGGTGATGGGGCTGCTGTGGTCCGCGCCGGTGCCGGCGGAATTTTCCGCGCTCTCGCCCTGGCTCAACTGGGCGACGCTCGCCGCCGCCGCGGCGCTGATCTACTACCTGGTCCTCTCCCCCGCGCTCGCGCTTGGCATCCTGGTCGCGTTCGTGGTGCTGCTCGCCATCATCCGCATGCTTTCACAGCTGCCCTGGCCGCTCTGGCTCACCTCGATCGTGATCTTCGCGATCGCATGGATCGGCCAGTTCATCGGTCATGCGGTGGAGGGTAAGCGCCCCTCCTTCTTCAAGGACCTGCAATTCCTGCTCATCGGCCCGTTGTGGCTGCTGGCGGCCGCCTACCGGCGCTTCAGCCTGCCGTACTGATCGGGGTCTCGGCAGCCGCGCGGACCGCAGCCGTCACTTTCGCATGCAGCTCGCGGTCGAGCCCGTCGGGAACGAGCTCATCCCCGCGCGTAAGTTCCGCGATGGCATGGGCTGCCGCCATGAGCATCGCGTCCGTGAAGTGCGTGGCGCGCGCTTCGAGTGCACCCTTGAACAGTCCCGGAAAGGCGAGCACATTGTTGATGCCCTTGCCATCCGCAGCGAATGCGGCGCCCTGTGCGCGCGCCACCAGCGGCTCGATCTCGGGGTCGGGATTGGAGAGCGCGAGAATCACCTGACCCTTGCGCACCCATTCCGGGCGGATGAGCCCCTTGACGCCGGTGCAGGCAATCACGATGTCCGCGCGCTGCATGAGCTCGGCGAGTGTCACGCCCTCGCCGCCCGCGGCCGTGAGGCGCGCCACCGCGGCCGTGTTGCGGTCGGTTCCGAGCACGTGACGCACGCCATAGGCCTGCAGCAGGCGCACGATACCGCTGCCGGCAGCTCCGAGGCCGATTTGTCCGATCACGCTCGCGCACAGATCGACGCCGGAGCGCTGCGTGGCGTTGAGGAGCGCTGCAAGGGTGACCACCGCGGTGCCGTGCTGATCATCGTGCAACACCGGTTTCTGCAGCCGGGCGCGCAGTTGCTCTTCGATCTCGAAGCACCCGGGCGCGGCGAAATCCTCGAGCTGGATGGCGCCGAAGGAGGTGGCGATGCCGGAGACGATGTCGACCACGCGGGCCGGCAGCGTCTCGTTGAGGAGGATCGGCACGCCGTTGATACCGACCAGGTCCGCGAACAACGCCGCCTTGCCTTCCATCACCGGTAGCCCCGCGAGCGCACCGATGTTGCCGAGGCCGAGCACTGCCGTGCCGTCGGTGACCACCGCGACCGTGTTGCCGAGCGCGGTGTACTCGTACGCAGCCTGCGGGTCCTTCTCGATTGCGAGGCACACGCGTGCGACGCCCGGGGTATAGACATCGCGCAGCACCTCGCGCGTGTTGATCGGGAGAGTCGCGACCGTGCGAATCTTGCCGCCGCGGTGACGGTTGAAGACGCGGTCGGACTTGCCCACGAAGCGCGCCGTGGGCAACTGGCCGATGCGCTCGTAGAGCGAGCGGTCGGCCTCCTCGTCCATCTCGAGCGTGATCTCCCAGAGGGTACGGCCCTGCTGCCGCCGCAACGCGCTGAGCCCCTCGATGGCGAGCCCCGCGTCGGCGATCACCTGCAGCACCTTGGCGAGACTCCCCGGCTGATGGACGGTCTCGACGAGGATGATCTCCGGGATCTTCATGCCGAAAGGGTGCCCCAAGGGTGGTTACGAATCCACCTCGGGCCGGGTGTTATCATGCGCGCCCCCGCCGGGGGAGCCCTCTTTTCCTGCAGGAGAAACGCCCGTGGCCAAAGCCGCCGCTTCCCGACCCGAGGCCGCAGGCACCGCGGCCGGCAGCGCGCTCGATCCACTGGATCTCTACGGCGTGCGCATGGCGCTCA
>Ga0306923_10003316_pt1 | contig 15108 bp, 10 predicted proteins | sample sta12Can44000108_FD_203841 | JGI IMG/M metagenome (GOLD analysis project Ga0306923, IMG submission 203841) | Lab enrichment of tropical soil microbial communities from Luquillo Experimental Forest, Puerto Rico - statanox.12C.anox.44.000.108 (v2)... | ecosystem: Environmental > Terrestrial >... | reverse complement strand
CCAAGCCCACCGGGACCGCAGCGACCGCCCTTTGCCTGGAGTGTCACCGCACCGAGATCGTCGATCCGGTCGCCAACACCATCAGCTTCGACACCGGCCAGTACGTGCAGGACGGCGGCGCTTGCTCGGACGGCGTCACAGCGGACTACGCGACGTGCATCGCGATCCCGGGCAACACTTGGAACTACGCGCCGTTCTTCGATCACCTGTCCGGGCTGTCGTTCCTGAACAGCCCGCACGCACGGTTCAGTGGAAGCATGACCCTGAACGCGCAGAACTCGGCGGACCTGTCGGTGGTCCTGACGGGTCAGTACAACAGCTACTTCCAGGTCGAGTTCGGCGGCTGCACCGCGTGCCACGATCCGCACCAGAGCTTCACCGCCACGGGCGCCGTACCGCTCAAGAAGCAGTGCACGGATTGCCACTCCCAGTACTCCAACCTGCTCACCAAGACCAACCACAAGAACACCGCCAACACCCCCTATGGCGTGAGGGGCGACATCAACGGAGCGTGCGCGGTCTGTCACCTGACCCAGGGGCTCCACTTCTTCCGCAACAGCGTCGATCCCAGTTACACCCTGTACCCGACGGCAGCTGCTTTCTACGCGGGTCAGACCACGGCCAACACGGCGCAGGACGGGAGCCTCACCCCGACCGGCGCGCTCTTCCCGGCCGTGTGGAACGACGTCGATCTGACCTGCGGCCAGTGCCACGTCGGCAACAGCGCGTCGATCGGACTGCCGCTCACCGTCCAGGGCGCTCCGGTCTTCGACAAGGCGACACTCGCTCAGAATGCCATCTGCATCCACCACCAGCCTCTCGTTCATGTCGACTTTGGGTCAAACGGCAGCGTCAGCCCGGCCGGCATCTACAACCCGCTCTACGGGAACATGGGCTCGAGCCCGACGTTCACGTTCACGCCGGCCGCCGGATACGAAGTCAAGACCATGAACATCGACGGGGCGGTCTACTACACGCAGCAGACCTCCTATACGTTCACCAATCTCGGCGATTGCCACCACATCGACGTCGCGTTTGGCGCGAAGCCGACCATCACCGCCACGGCCGGCGCCGGCGGCGCCATCAGCCCGGCGGGCGTTACCCAGGTCAACACGGGAGGGAGCGTCGCGTACACCGTCACCGCCAGTCCGGGATACAGCATTGCCAACGTCATCGTGGACGGTGCGACCTCGGTCGGTGCGGGCGCGGCTTCGCCGTTCAGCTACACGTTCAGCCACGTTCAGGGCAGCAGCCACACCATCGCGGCGTCCTTCCAGGCCCTTCCTCCGCCCCCTCCGACGACCTTCAAGGTCACGGTCAGCGCGAGCGGGTCGGGCACGATCACCGACAGCGCCGACTCCACCGTGGTCAGCGGCGGTACCGGGACTGAGGTCGTGGCCAAGGGGGCGAGCATCACGTTCAGCTTCAATCCGGCGACCGGTTACAAGGTCGGCGCCGTGACCGTCAATGGTGTGGGGCTGGCAGCGCCGCTCCCGACCAGCTACACGTTCACCAACGTGCGATTCAGCAACAGCCTGAGCGTCTCGTTCTACCCGGGCCCGTGACGTTCGAGATGGCTGTCACGCCATCGGCGCGGTTCCAATAGCGGTCCTAGCAACGGGCATGTGAACGCTCGTGATGGTGGGATGGCAGGCCTCCGAGCCTCCGTCCGCCATCACGAGCGCGAATCGCGGCCCCTCATCCCTCGGCATCCCCGGGGTCCCCGCCGGACGAGGCGAGCAGCGAGTACAGCCGGCGCCGTGTCACGCCAAGCAGGCTCGCCGCCTTGGTCTTGTTCCCCCCCGCCTTCGCGAGCGCGGCGAGCAGCAGCTCGCGCTCGAACGCGTCGAGGCTGAACCCCTCGCCGACCAGCTCGGCCGCGTCCTTCGGCCGTCCACGCGCCGCCGTGCCGACGGCGAGGAAGTCGGGCCGGATCTCGCCGTCGCCCGCCAGGATGAGCGCCCGCTCGAGCGCGTTCTCGAGCTCCCTCACGTTCCCGGGCCAGTCGTGCGCGAGCAGCGTCGCACGTGCGTCCGGAGACAGCTTCTCCGGAGGCAGCCCGCGCGAGGCGAGGAAGCGCTCCGCGATGGGACCGACGTCCTCGCGCCGCTCCCGGAGCGGCGGCACGCGGATCGCGAACACGTTCAGCCGGTAGAAGAGGTCCTCCCGGAACGCGTCCGAGCGCACCGCCTCCGCGAGGTCGCGGTTCGTCGCGGAGACGACGCGGACGTCCACGGCGCGGGCCTGCGTCGAGCCGACGGGGACGAACGTGCGGTCCTGGAGGAAGCGCAGCAGCTTCACCTGCGTCGCCGGCGCGATCTCGCCGATCTCGTCCAGGAACAGCGTCCCGGAGTCGGCCGCGGCGAGGTGGCCCGCCTTCCGCTGCACCGCGCCGGTGAACGCGCCCTTCTCGTGCCCGAACAGCTCGGCCTCGAGGAGCGACTCCGAGAGCGCCGCGCAGTGGACCTCGACCAGCGGCCCCTCGGCGCGCCGGCCGCGGAAGTGGATGAAGCGCGCGAGCTGGCTCTTGCCGGTGCCGCTCTCGCCGAGCAGCAGCACGCTCGCGTCCGTCGGCGCGGCCTTCATCGCCGCGCTCTCGGCGACGAGGTCGGGCGCGAGGCGCGCGACGAGGCGCGCGCGCTGGAGCTCGCCGGCGCGCTGCGCCGCGAGCCGCCCGACGCGCATGCGCAGCTCGTCCATCGAGAAGGGCTTGGTGACGTAGTCGGCCGCCCCGGCCTTCATCGCCTCCACCGCGCTCTCCGCGGTGGCGTACGCGGTCATGAGCACGACCTCCGGAGGTGGAGACTTCGCCCGCGCGGCGCGCAGCACCGCGAGCCCGTCCACGTCCGGCATGCGCAGGTCGGTCACGACCACGTCGAAGGCTTCCTCGGAGAGGCGCGCGAGCGCCTCGCGACCGCCGCCGGCGCGGACCACGGCGTGCCCGTCCAGCTCGAGCATCTGCGCGACGACCCGGCCGAGCTTCGGTTCGTCATCGGCGACGAGGATACGGGCCATGGCGAGCTCCTAATCCCGCGCAAGCGGGAGGGTGACCTCGAACGCCGCGCCCGGACCGAGGTCGTCCCGGAGCCGAAGCGTCCCGCCCTGACGCTCCACGATCCTGCGCGACAGCGCGAGGCCCAATCCGGTGCCCTCGGCGCGACCGGTGGCGAACGGCTCGAAGAGCCGCGGGCGCAGCGCCGGATCCACCCCCGGCCCGTCGTCGCGGACGATGAGGCGGGCCCGGCCGCCCTCGGCGTCTGCGCGGACGGCGGCGTTCCCGGCGCCCGCCTGCGCGGCGTTGACGAGGAGGTTGGAGAGGACCTGCCGGAGCCGCGCGGGGTCCGCGTGAGCGCGCGCCGCTCCGTCCACGCGCACCGCGATCGCCGAGTGCGTGCGGCCCAGCGATCGCGCCGCTTCCTCGGCGACCGCGATGACGTCGATCGAGGACGGCGCGATGGAGGGATCGCGGGCGAGATCGAGGAAGTCGTCCGTGAGCGTCCGCAGGCGGTCCGCCTCGCCCAGCACGTCCTGGAGCGCCTCGCGGTCGTCCGGCGGCAGCCCCGCTCCGCTCCGCGCGCGGACGAGCTCGACCGATCCCCGGATCACGCCGAGCGGGTTGCGGATCTCGTGGGCGACCATCGCGCCCATCCGCGCCAGGGCGTCGCCGCGGATCGCGCGCTCCGCCTCCCGGCGCCGGGCCGCCTCCGAGCGCGCCCACCTCCGCGCGACGACCCCGAGGGCGAGGGCGCCGAGGACCGAGACGGCGATCGCGACGCCGAGCGCGCGCCTCAAGCCGCGATGCGCGGTCGCGAAGGCCTGCCCGGCCTCGAGCGCCAGGACGGCGCGGAGCGAGCCGTCGGGTCCGCGCACGGGGAAGTATCCCGTCGCGACGGGGGCGTCGCCGATCGCGAAGGCGAAAGCGACGGTGGCCTCGCCGCGGGCGGCCCGCTCGACGCGCGCGGCGTCGGTGCGGAGGAGATCGGCGCGGCGCCCCCGATGACCGCTCGCGTCGGCGAGCACCAGGAGCGAAGGCGAGACGAGGTACGCGCCCTCGAGCCCGTTCGCGACGACCACCGAATGCAGGTCCGCCGAGGCCAGGTCGTCCGTGGCGAGCATCCCGGCGGCGGTCTCGCCCGCGCCACGCAGCCGCTCCTCGAGCACGCGGTCGACCGCGGTGGAGGCCGCGCGGTAGAGCGAGAAGGTCGCGAGGAGGGAGCCGGCGAGGCCGAGCAGGCCGGCGAGGGCAGGGACGAGGAAGCGGGAGCCGGTCACGGCGAGAAGGTGTATGCGACGCCGATCGTCGGGACGAGCTTTCCGTACTCGAAGCCGGCCACGTTCGAGAGCGCCTGACGGCCGCGGAGCCCGGCGTGCGCGGTCCACCCCGGCCTGAGGTCCCACTCCGCCAGCGCACCCGCATCGAGGTACGTGTCGCGCCGCAGCGCGCCGAGCGAGGGATCGAAGACGTCGTAGGCGCGGAAGGTCCCGGCGAGGTCGACGCCGAGCCGCACCCGGCGGGACATCGCCACGCGCAGCTCGGCGCGCGGGCCCTGCTCGACGTACGAGAGGATGGAGAGCCGGGCCGCATCGCGCGCGAGGCCGTATGCGAGCGCGAGGCGGGCGCGGGAGCCCACGCCGAACGACGTGCGCAGCTCGCCCGCCTGCACCGTCCCGGAGAACGGAGAGAAGCCGCTCGCGTACGACTCGAACCGTGCGAGGTAAGACGCCCCGAGCGTCACGCCGCCGACGGCGGTCCACGCGGACGCGAGCAGCCGGTTCGAGGTCAGGAACGGCGACCCGCCGAAGGTCCGGTACCCGAGGTCGTACTCGGCGAGCGCCGACCAGCGCGCGGTGAGGACCTGCCACCCGCCGGCCAGATCCCCGCCGGCGACGTCGTAGGCGCTCAGATGGAACTGCTGGTTCAAGAGCCCCTGCGCACGGAAGTATGGCCCGTCAGGCCCTCGCGGCCGGAACAGCCCCGTGGCGCCGAGCGCGTAGACGCCGTCGCCCTCGCGCGACGGCGTCCCCTGGAGTGGTGCGAGGTTCACGTTCGAGTCGAACCCGGAGTCCGCGAAGATCGTCAGCGCCCACCGGCCGTCGGTGCGCGCGAACCGCGCGAGATCCGCGGCGACCGGCGCGAGGCCCGGCGTGGCGCTCGCTGCGTCGAAGAGCGCCGCCGCCTTCGCGGCCTCCCCACCGCGGAGCGCGACGAGCCCGAGATAGAGGCTCGCGACGTCGGCGTCGTCCGGCGAGCGCTCCGCCGCACGGAGGAGCGGCTCCGCCTCGCGATCCTCCCCCAGCTCGTAGTGGCAGATGCCCTCCATGAGCGCGATCGTCGGGTCGTCGCTGCGCGCGCGCGCGGCGCGGAACGCCGCGATCGCGCCGCGCCGATCGCCCGCGTCCATCCTGGCCATGCCATCGCGGAACGGGTCCGGGTGCGGAGCGTCTCGACAGTAGCGACCCAGCGCGTCGCGCGACGAGCGGTCGGCGGGATCCAGCTCCGCGGCGTGCCGGTACGCGAGGACGGCGGTGTCGCGCGACCCGCTCGCCGCCTCGGCCTCGGCGACCGAACGGTAGGCAGCCGCGGCCGCCGCGTCCGCCGGCCCAGCCGGCTCGACCGGTGCGCACGGATCCGCCGCCGCACCGAGCAGCAACGAGGTGACGACCGCGGCGATCACGGCTTCACCTCGTGCCGCGCACCGGGATCGGGCCGCGTCAGCACGGCGCTCGCGCGCGCGACGCCGTACCGGTCCGTGCGGCGCTCGCCGAGGTCGGCCGCCTCCCTGCAATACGCCGCCGCCAGCGCGCCGCGACCCCGCTGGCGGAGGTCGTCGCACCGCGCGAAGTACCAGTCGATCGAGGCCTGCTGCGGCTCCGGCGCGAGCACGCGGGCGAGATCGGCGCGGAGCTTCTCGACGGCTGCGGCCGCCTTCGGGCCGGAGAGCTGGAGCTTCGCCGCGAGGCGGCTCGCGGACGTGTAGAGCCGCGCCTCGTAGCAGGCGAGCGCGCGGTACCAGTCGAGGAGGTCGTCGTCGCCGGGCGGCGAGGACGCGAACGCCTCGACCGCCTCCTCCGGCCGGCCGAGCTGGACGAGGGAGGCGGCGGCGTAAGCGCCGGCGTCGGACGCGCCGAGCCGCTCGGCGACGCGGAACTCTACGAGGGCGGCGTCGAAATGTCCGTCGCGGAACGCGCGGGCGCCGGCGAGGAGGTGCTCGTCGGCGCCCGGCGCGGCGGAGATCGCGACGGCGAGAGCGAGGCTGAGACCGGTGGCGATCACCGTGCGATCTCCGCGTTACTTCATCATCGGGGCGCCGGCGGGCGCGCCCGGGGGCGTACCGGTCGAAGGTCCGGTTCCGCCTGTCGTCCCGCCGGAGGCGCCGGTCTGGCTGCCGCCCATCATCCCGCCGCCGCCGGCCGGCATCATGCCGCCCGACCCGCCGTGCATGTCGCCGTTGCGCATCATGCCGGCGCCCTGCTGCTGCGAGCTCGAGTCTCCGCCCATCATGCCGGCGCCCTGGTGCATCCCGCCGTGCATCGCGGCGTGAGCGGCGTCGTCGCCGCGCGCCATCGCGGCGTCCTGCGCGCCGTGCTTCATCGCGCGCTCGCGGGCCTGGTCCCGGAGCTGCTGCATCTCGCGCGCGTGCTCCTGCGCACCCGCCGCGTCGCCGGCCGCGCGATTGCGCATCCCCGGCATCTGCGCCATGTCGGCGGGGGGCGTCGCCATGTGCTGCTGCATCGCATCGTGCATCGCCGCGTGGGCCGCATCGTGCTGCGGGGCGGTCGCCGGCGGCTGCTGCGCGTCGTCCGCCCGGCCCACTCCTGCCCACATGAACGCGGCGAGGGCGCCCGCGCGGAGCATCCTGGTCTTCATTTCCGTTTCACCTTTCACGCCGCGACATGCGGCTGCTGCCCCCGATAGCAACCGCCGTGCCGCGTGTGATTTCGCGGGCTTGCGCGTCCGTGCGGGCGTCGGTCTCGTACCGGCCGGAACGCGGCGTACGGTTCGGTACGGCGCCTCGTTAGGACCCGCGCGCCATCCAGAAGATTCCGGCGGCGCGTCGTCCGGACTCAATCTTGACCTACGTCAAGACGCGGGCCGCGGCGGCGCCGTTTGTCCCTGTTCAGACCGTCTGCTATAACGGACGCACCGTTTCCGCAATGATGGACGCGGGTCGTCGCGATCGCGCGCGCCCTCGCTTTCCAGATCTATGAGGCGAGGTACCCGATGAGCGACACCCGTCGAGACAGCGATCCCCGGCCGTCCAGCGTTCCGAAGCCTACGCACGCCGATAGCGCCAGCGCGATCCCCGGCCCTGGCCCGAACACGCTCTCGGTCCACGGCGGCGATAACCGCGCCCGGGCGCACCAGGCGATCCCGATGCCGATCATCCAGACCGCGACGTACGCGTTCGCGGACACCGCGGATCTGGTGAACTTCATGCAGCAGCGCAGCCTCGGCGCGCACATCGAGGGGCGCGAGGATTACGGGCGCTACGGGAACCCGACCGTCCAGTCCGTCGAGCGCAAGGTGGCCGCGCTCGAGCACGCCGACGACGCGGTCCTCTTTTCGTCGGGCATGGCGGCGATGACGACGCTGCTGCTCGCGAGCCTGCCGACCGACACGCACGTCGTGATGACGGACGACTGCTACCGCCGGACGCGCCAGTTCTGCCTCGTGTTCCTGAAGCGGCTAGGAATCGACACCACCGTCGTCCCGATGGGCGACTACGCGGCGCTCGAGGGCGCGATCCGGGCGCGCAAGACCCGGTTCATGATCTCGGAGAGTCCGACGAACCCGTACCTGCGCTGCGTCGACCTGGAGCGGCTCGCCGCGATCGCGAAGCGGCATCGCGTGCAGACCATCATCGACAGCACCTTCGGCACCCCGATCAACCAGCGCCCGCTCGAGTACGGCGTCGACTACGTCGTCCACAGCGCGACGAAGTACATGGGCGGCCACCACGACCTCCTCGCGGGCGTGGTCGTCGGGAGCAAGGGGCGTGTCGCCGCCCTCCGCGACGCACGCGGCGTGCTCGGAGGCATCGTCGATCCCCAGAACGCATACCTGCTCGAGCGCGGCCTCAAGACGCTCGGGCTCAGGGTTCGGCAGCAGAACGAGACGGCGCTCGCCGTGGCCCGCTACCTCGAGGCACACCCCAGGATCGAGCGCGTCTGGTATCCCGGGCTCCCCTCGCATCCGGACCACGAGATCGCGCGACGCCAGATGAACGGGTTCGGAGGCGTCGTGAGCTTCGAGGTGAAGGGAGCGCTCGACGACGCGAGCCGCTTCATCGACCGGATGGAGATCCCCTACATCGCGCCGAGCCTCGGCGGCGTCGACAGCCTCATCGAGCAGCCCGCGCTCATGTCGTTCTTCGAGAAGACGACGGAGGAGCGGCTCGAGCTCGGGATCAAGGACAACCTGGTCCGGTTCGCGATCGGCGTCGAGGATGCGGCAGACATCATCTGCGACCTCGAGCGGGCGCTCGCGGGATAGCGGCGCGCATCCGACTCACGCGCGAGTGAGACGCGATCGATCACACTGTGATCGCGGCGGGTGAGCCGCACGCCTCGAACTGCCGGAGCTCGCGATGTTTTCCGGGCGCGCGCATGCGGCATGCTTCCTGCTCTCGCGATCATCGTCCGCGGCGCTCGTTGACGGAGAATTCCGCCGCGAGGAGGGGGTCCACGTGATGACCTTCTGGACCGGTCAGCTGGCCGTCGTCGCCCTTGGAATCGGAGTGGCCGCAAGCGGCTGCGCCACCCCTGGAACCCGTCCTTACGATATGAGCGCCGCTGGACATGAGGCGGCTGCCACGGCTGCTCCGGAGGCGCGCGTCGGAAACGAGCACCTCGCCGCGGCGGAGAGCTTGCGTGCCGCTGAGGAGCGAACCTGCGCGGGGATGCCCGAGCACGCTCGCGACGGGACCCCGTTCTTCCGCGCGGAGGACGTCGAATCGGTCGCGCCGCTGTACGAGCCCGTTTCAAAGACGGGAACCGCTCTCCGTGGCGCCGTGCTCCGTATCAGGCCGAGCGCGGGCGTCACCGCCGAGATGCTGCAGCGGAGCATCGAATGCCACGCCGCCCGCGTTGCGACGCTCGGGTACGACGTGAAGGGAATGGGCGCGTGCCCGCTGGCCGTCAAGAACGTCGGATATGCGGTCATCTCGGGTGGCGACAGCTTCCTGGTGCAGATGAGGAGCCGTGACCGGGACGCTGCGAGCGAAGTCTTGCGGCGTGCGCGGGCGCTCGCTGGCTCCACTCCGAGGTGAGAGTGGCGCGCTTGGCGCGATCGGCCGCGCGAGTTAAGAACCGAAGCATGGACGGAACGAACGCGGACGAGGGGGCGCCAGCCGAGCTCATCGGCAACGATCGCGAGCGACTCGAGCGGTCGCTCATCGCGAACCACGGCCGGTTTCGCGCCTTTCTCTCGCGGCGGCTGGGGAGCGATCACGATGCGGACGAGGTCCTGCAATCCGCTTACGTCCGTGCGATCGAGAAGGGCGTCCCGGACGACACCGAGGAGGGCATCGTCGCGTGGTTCTACCGGGTGCTGCGAAACGCGGTCATCGACGCGACCCGGCGACGCGAGGCCGAGCAGCGCGGGGTCGAGCGCCTCACGCGAGAGCAGCTCGACGCGACGGAGGACGAGCTCAGGGGAGCGGTCTGCGCGTGCGTCCACGATGTCCTGCCCGCGCTCAAGCCGGAGTACGCACGTGTGGTCCGGGAGGTCGACCTCGAGCAGCGCCCCGTCGCCGACGTCGCGTCGGACCAGGCGATCACCGTGAACAACGCGACGGTACGGCTGCACCGGGCGCGACGCGCGCTCAAGCACCAGCTCCTCCGCACCTGCGGCGCGTGCGCGACCCACGGCTGCCTCGAGTGTCACTGCCGGACCGCGCGCGTCGCAGGGCCGCGACCCACGCGCAGCTGAGGCCGCGCGAAACCGCTGCACCGCGTGACGCGTTCCGGGTCCGGCTGGGCGCGGTGTAAGGGACCTTCGGTGCCTGCGTTCTCAGGGCAAAGGAGCCGAGATGCCCGCGAACGCGCACGATTCCCACGAACATCACGATCACTTGCCCTCGAAGGTCCTGGATCCGGTCTGCGGGATGCTCGTCGACCCGCGCACCGCCAAGGGCGGCAGCGCTGAGCACGATGGGACGACGTTCCACTTCTGCAACCCGCGTTGCCGGGAGAGGTTCCTGGCAGCGCCCGCCTCATTCGTTCGCGACGTCGCGTCGCCGCCAATCGCGCTGGCCGAGGCGAGCGAGCTGCCGAGCGGAACCACGTGGGTTTGCCCGATGGATCCCGAGGTTCGCTCGCCCGCGCCTGGAGCATGCCCGAAGTGCGGCATGGCGCTCGAACCCGAGGTTCCGCAGCCCGCGACGAAGGTTGAATGGGTCTGCCCGATGCACCCCGAGATCGTTCGCTCCGAGCCCGGCAGCTGCCCGATCTGCGGCATGGCGCTCGAGCCACGGACCGTGACGCTCGTCGACGTTCCGAACGCCGAGCTGCGGGACATGACCCGACGGTTCTGGGCGAGCGCAGCGCTGTCCGCGCCGCTGCTCCTCGTCGCGATGTCGCCGATGCTCTTCGGCGATCACGCCGAGTGGCTGCTCTCCGGCGCGTGGGCGAGGTGGCTCCAGCTGGCCCTTGCGGCCCCTGTCGTGCTCTGGGGCGGCTGGCCTCTCTTCCAGCGTGGCTGGGCGTCGCTGTGGAACCGGCACCTGAACATGTTCACGCTGATCGCGCTCGGGACGGGCGCGGCGTTCCTGTTCAGCGTCTTCGCAACCGTGCTTCCCGGCCTCGTGCCCTCCAGCTTCCTCGAGCACGGAGGGCGTGTTCCGCTCTACTTCGAGGCGGCAGCGATCATCACCACCCTCGTGTTGCTCGGGCAGGTCCTCGAGCTCCGGGCCCGGCAGGCGACCTCCGGCGCGATCCGATCGCTCCTCGCGCTGGCGCCGGCGACCGCGCGGCGCGTCCGGTCCGACGGCACCGACGAGGATGTCCCGCTCGATCGCGTCGCCGTCGGGGATCGGCTCCGCGTGCGCCCCGGCCAGAAGGTGCCCGTCGACGGCATCGTGCTCGAGGGACACAGCTCCGTGGACGAGTCGATGCTCACGGGCGAGCCGATCCCGGTCGAGAAGGCGGATGGATCGAAGGTTGCCGGCGGGACGCTCAACGGCACGGGCTCCTTCGTCATGCGGGCGGAACGCGTCGGGCGCGACACGTTGCTCGCGCGGATCGTGCAGCGGGTGAGCGAGGCGCAGCGCAGCCGTGCCCCCATCCAGCGGCTCGCCGACCGGGTGGCCGGGTGGTTCGTCCCGATCGTCATCGCGGCCGCGATCGTGACGGCGGTGGCGTGGGGCCTCTTCGGACCCGAGCCGCGCCTCGCCAACGCGCTCGTGAACGCGGTCGCGGTCCTCATCATCGCCTGCCCGTGCGCGCTGGGCCTGGCGACGCCGATGTCGATCATGGTCGGAACGGGCCGTGGCGCTCGCGCCGGCGTGTTGGTGCGCGACGCCGCCGCCCTGGAGACGCTGGCCAGGATCGACACCCTCGTTCTCGACAAGACGGGAACCGTGACGGAAGGGAAGCCGCGGGTCACCACTGTCCACGCTGCGTCGGGGTTCGACGAGGAGACCGTGCTGCGCCTCGCGGCGAGCGTCGAACGCGGGAGCGAGCATCCCCTGGCAGGCGCCATCGTGAACGCGGCGCGGGACCGCGGGCTCGAGCTCGAGGAGACGAAGGACTTCCGGGCGGTCGTGGGACATGGTGTCACGGGCATCGTGAACGGTGTGCGCGTCGCGCTCGGGACCCGATCCTTGCTCGAGAGGGACGGGAGCGCGCCCCTTGCGCTCGCGAGCATCGCCGAGCGGCTCGCAGCGGGTGGACAGACGGTCGTGTATCTCGGAATCGACGGCGCCGCGGCCGGCCTCATCGGCGTCGCGGACCCCGTGAAGGTGGGGACACCCGAAGCGCTCGCGGAGCTTCGCCGCGACGGGATCCGCGTCGTGATGCTCACCGGTGATGCGCGGAGGACCGCCGAGGTGGTCGGGGCCGCGCTCGGCATCACGGAGATCGAGGCCCAGGTGCTTCCGGACGGCAAGGCCGACGTCGTCCGTCGCCTGCAAGCGAACGGGCGAGTCGTCGCCATGGCAGGTGACGGCGTGAACGACGCGCCGGCGCTCGCCCAGGCGAACGTGGGGATCGCGATGGGGACGGGTACGGACATCGCCATGGAGACCGCGGGCGTCACGCTGGTCACTGGCGATCTGCGCGGAGCCGTTCGTGCGCTGCGGCTCGGCCGGGCGACGATGCGGAACATCCGCCAGAACCTGTTCTTTGCGTTCGTCTACAACGTCGTCGGCGTTCCGATCGCGGCGGGCGTGCTCTACCCGGCCTTCGGCATCCTGCTGAGCCCGATCCTCGCCAGCGCGGCGATGAGCTTCTCGTCCGTGTCGGTCATCGCGAACGCGCTCCGTCTCCGGAGCGCGGAGCTCGCGTCGGGGGCATCATCCTCTCCGGCGCGACGAGAGCCGGCAGCGTGACGACGTGCGCTCTTCGCGGACGGCAGCTCGGTGGATCCGGGCGACGCTCGGAAGCCTCCTCAGCCGCCGCCCGATCGGGCCGAACCGTATCTCGAGGCCGCGGTTCCCACGCCCGTGCGCAAGCTGAAGGGCGCCGATGTCGCCTTGCGGGGTGCGCATCACAAACGTGGTGCGCCGCTGACGCACGCGTTCCACCCGGGATGGGGGAAGGACGAACACGTGGACCATCAAAGCGAACGCGCCGTTCAGAACACCTACTCGGCGCAGAGACATACCCGTCGAAGGGCTACCGCGATGACGTTGATCGGCGCGGGGGTCCTCCTCGCCGCCTGCGGCGGCTCGAGCAACACGACGGGAAATGGCCTCAACGGGACCATGTCAGGGACGGCCATGAAGGGGCCCGTCGCGAACGCGACGGTGACCGCGTTCGGGGTCGCGAATGGCGCGAAGGGCTCGCAGCTCGCCACGGCCCGGACGGACGCACAAGGCCACTTCACGATGCAGCTCGGCGCGTACGCGGGGACGGTCCTCGTCGAGATGCAAGGCGGGAGCTACACCGACGAGGCGACGAACGCGACGATGTCGATGAGTGGAGCCGACGTGATGACGTCCGTCGTCCCGGGTTTCGCGGCCGGGTCCTCGATGACGATTGCGGTGACGCCGCTCACGTCGATGGCGCAGACCATGGCGCAGGGCATGGCGGGGGGGATGACGGACGCGAACGTCACCGCCGCCAACGGCGGCGTCGGCAGCTACTTCTCCGTCGGTGACATCCTGCACACGACGCCGATGGATCCGCTCGTCGCCGGCTCGGGCGGCGCCGCGACGCAGGACCAGAAGAACTACGGCATGACGCTCGCCGCCATGTCGCAGTACGCGAAGACGATCGGGATGCCCGTCTCCTCCGGCATCGTGACGGCGATGATGAACGACGCATCCGACGGCGTGATGAACGGCACGGCGGGCTCGACCCCGATCAACATGTCCGGGATGGGCGGGATGATGGGCGGCAACACGATGATGTCCGCGACGGCTGGCACAAAGGGGCTGTCGACCGCGATGGGCGAGTTCGTCGCGTCCGGCATGAACCGCTCCGGCGTCCCGGTTTCCGAGATGCAGACGCTCATCGACAAGCTCAACGCCTCGTCCGGCGTGATCCAGTGACGCGGAGGGGCGTCTCGCCAGAGTCGAGACGCCCCTCTTCATCACTTCACGCATCGGCCGACGGCCGGCCGCCTCACTTCAGCCCGTGGGCAGCCTTCACGCCGAGCGTGGGCGCGTCCAGCGCGTGACAGTCGGCACAGCGCTCGGTGCCGCTGATGGTCATCTGCTGTGCGTGGACAGCCGCCGCTCCGGTGTCGTGGCAGCCCAGGCACGCGGCCGTGATGGGCGTCGTGCTCGTCTCCGACGCCGCGGGGGCCGGGGTGGCGGAATGCTGAACCGTCGCCGTCTCGTTCGCGGTGGTGGCGAGCGCGGTCTTGGGGAGCGACTCGATCGCGTACGTCCCGTTCACGTGGCACAGGGTGCAGTTCGCGAGGTTACCGGGGAAGCGCACGTCGTCGAAGAAGTTCGGCGTCCCGCCGAACCCGTAGACGACGAACGGCCTCGCGACGTCGAGCTCCGCGCTTCCCGTGTGGTCGCCCGTGTGGATGCGGTGGATCATCACCTTGAAGTGGATCGAGCGTTCCTCGATGTCATCGAAGGTCGTGGCGAGGGCGACGTTGCCGTCGCCGCCCTTGGGCCGCTGGCTCCAATCCGTGCCGTCGGGGCTGTGACACATGACGCAGTACTCGACGTTGTGGCGGAGATCGCCGTGCGCGGTCAACGCCTGGTGGCAGGCGTTGCAGTTGTCGCGGCTCACGACCTGGCGCCTCGGCGACGCGCTCGCGCCGGGCGCGGTCCCGGCAGCCACGTCCACGTACTGCACCGGATTGTCGGCGTACTCGTTGAGCGACTCGGCCGTGAACGGCCAGGAGTACGCATCGCTGGTCGCGTCGTAGAATGGGGTCACAGCCGAGCGGCGCGCCTCGATGGCCACCGCCCACGTGCCCGTTGCGCTCGGCGGGACCGTGGCCTTGAAGGTGTACGTGAACTGACCGTTCGCGTCTGCGGTGGAGGTGAGCGGGACGGTCTCCGTGACGGGAGCGTTCCCCGTCTGGTAATCCGGCGACGTCGGTCCCGAGATCGTGATCGCGACGCGGGAGAGCGCTCTCGGGACGGGCGTCGTGGGATCGCTAGCCGGGGTCGGTGCGTTGAGCGGCGTCGGGGTGCCGTCCCGGTCCGCGAGCGTGAAGACGACGATCGGGCTCTGGCCCGGCTTCATGTTCTGCACGCTGACGATCTTCGCGGTGAGGCCGTTCCAGTTCGGGCTCGTCGCGGGGGCGGCGTGGAGCGTGGTGGCGTCGGCGTCGACGGCCGGCGCGGCCGACGTCGGGACGTGGCAGCCGTAGCAGTTGTGGTCGTCCGCCTGGGCATCTCCAGGGTGCATGTAATGGACGTCGTCCGACGCGATCGTGGCCGGATCGCCGAACCAGGCGTCCGTGTGACACCCCTCGCAGGT
>Ga0306923_10003311_pt1 | contig 15118 bp, 15 predicted proteins | sample sta12Can44000108_FD_203841 | JGI IMG/M metagenome (GOLD analysis project Ga0306923, IMG submission 203841) | Lab enrichment of tropical soil microbial communities from Luquillo Experimental Forest, Puerto Rico - statanox.12C.anox.44.000.108 (v2)... | ecosystem: Environmental > Terrestrial >... | reverse complement strand
GCTGAAGGAGACAGCGCGAACGTGGGCTGATGCTCATGCCCGAGTTCAACGTGCTTGCCGACGTGACCAAGTGCGTGAGTGAACAACGGGCAGCCGAAAAGGGCTTCTCATTCGGTCACCTCGTCGGCGCGGGCGAGCAGCGTCGCCGGCACCTCTATGCCCAGAGCCTTGGCGGTCTTGAGGTTGATGGCCAGTTCGAACTTCGTTGGCTGCTGAACGGGAAGATCAGCCGGCTTGTCTCCGTGGAGAATGCGGGCAGCGTAAACGCCAACTTGGCGATATGCGCCCGTAAGGCTGGGGCCGTAGCTAATAAGGCCGCCCGCTGTTATGAACTCGCGCCACTCGTAAACTGTAGGTACGGCGTACTGCGCCGCCAATGCGACGAGTTGATCGCGCAGCCGTGTAAAAAACGGCGAACCGGCAATCAGGAGCGCTGCTGGTGTGCCGGCGAAGGCGGAAACCAGGTCCGGTTCGCTACCGGCCTTCGAGACAATAATTCGCTGCCCGATGGCGTGAGCCGCCTCTTGTACTTCGCTAGCCTCGATCACGGACTCCTTACTGTTTGGGTCGACGAGCAGGGCAATCACGGCGGCGTTAGGAATTAGCTCGCGGACAAGCTCTAGCCGCTTTGCCGACAGCACGTCGGTAAACAAGCTTACCCCAGTTGCGTTGCGGCCAGGCCGGTTGAAACTGACGACGATGCCGTCCTGCATCGGTTCGCCAGCGATTAAGACAGTCGGAATCTCTCTAGTCGCGCTCCTCGCTGCGAGCAGCGAAGGGGACGCGCCGGTCGCGACAATCACCGCAACCCGACGGAGGACGAGGTCGGCGGCCATCTCCCGCAGTCGGTCATATCGGCCTCTCGCCCAACGGTATTCGATGATGACGTTCTTGCCCTCAACGTAGCCGGTTTGATTCAGGCCCCGATGAAACGCGGACACGAACTGTGCGAGGGGGCCGGGCGAGTCGCTGTTGAGGAATCCAATCACTGGCATAGCCGCCTGCTGCGCGCGCGCTGCGAGCGGCCATGCAGCCGCCGTGCCGCTGAGTGCGACCAGCAATTCCCGCCGTCCGATAGTGACTGTCATACGCCCCTCCCGTGCGAGGTGCGTAAAGGGAACGATACCACACCAAGAGCGTGCGGTCTTCACATTCAAGGAGGGCAGGATGCTGGTTGCTTCCACCTCCGTCGGGGCTTAGCCCTCTACCTCGCGAGGTAAGCCTTCAGCATTGCCCGATGCTAACTCTACGTCTGGGGGCACCGCAGGCGGGGAAACCGCCAAGTGCTGTTTCGGGATCAGCTTCTGCTGCTCGGCCATGAGACGCTCGAGTCTATCGAGGACGTTGCCGGCGGTCTTGGTCCGCAGGCGGGCTTCGTCGGCGCGCAATTGACAATTGATCGCACCAAGCGCGGCCGTGACTTTCGATCGCATCAGATTGCCGTTGCCCTCGTCCAGAGGCAGCCGGAGGATGCGGCGAAGCTCCTTCAGCCCGAGACGGGTAACGGTCTCCAACGCATGTGGGAGATCATCTGCGTCATCGAGCTCATGATCCAAGAAAAGCTCCGGAGCGGCCTTGGGCGGGGCGTTGGGAATGCGCCAATAGCCCCTTGTCGAGGTCCCAGCATCGACGCGCATCTCCTTCGGCCCGGTCCAGCCGAGACGCCGCATGATGTGGACTATCCGTTTTCCCTCCTTTGCCCTCGTCATCTGATCTGTCGGCACGCCGAGGGCATTCATGATCACCGCCGAGCTGATGCGCTCGGTGCCGCGGAAGATCGTGCCGGTGAGGCGGTTCAGAACCTGGTCCCACTCGTCAGGAGGCAGCATCTTGGTCCTCGTTCCAGCATGACCCTTCGTGTTTATGGGCCGATTTTAACGCCTCTTGTGCGGGATGAGATGCGGGTAGAGGCGCCGGCCTTACCATTTCTCCAATGCGATCAATGGCGCTGCGCGGAGGACCTCTCCGCGAGAACGATCTTTCGCGCCTCATCCATCGCCCAACGCCATGCCTCTTCCTGCTCGTGCTCAGGCCAGTTCTCGATCATCGAGATGGTCTCCATGAATGTCTCGGCTTGCCACGTCAGCGCCGCATACCGCGACGTAGTCGTGTCCAGCCAAATATCCGCGTCGGTCCATGCGCCATCGCTGCCGTAGACGACGCGGAAGCCGAGCCGCTCGAGATCGCGGCCACAATCTTCGACTTCTGCTTTCGTCAGCACCTCGGTCATGTCGCTCTTGGCACGCGCTGCGTGCTCGGCCTCCCGCTCACGCATCCGCAAGCATACCCCCATCGCAGCGGTCATGAACCACTAATTGTGGTCGCGCCGAGAGCCACCCCCATATGTGGGTCCACGATGGAGAGAACTCCCTCGTTAGACTCCGTTCATGGAGAGAACTCCCTCGTCAGACTCCTTATGGAGTGCTTCCTGGCGGAAGTCCGCTTGGCGCGTGGCGGCGCATCCATCGTGCGAGCATTTCGTTTCGAGGGGAGGTCGACGGACCTATGGGCACGCCCGCAAAGGCAACAGCGCTGCGCTCACATCACGCGTGCGTGGCCAACTCAGGGAAACTCAGCCCCGCCCACGCCCGCGTTCTAGTTTTATGATCCCGTCTAAAAACCGCGTGCAGCGTAGAAATTTGTGAGGGGGAGTGGCTTGGGAGTGGTCCCCGCCTTTAAGGCGGGCGTGAGTGGTGGCAATGGGGGGCGGGGGAGAGGGTTGCGCGTGCAGTTGCGCCTGTGGCGGCGGGAGGGTGCGCGCGCGGACTAGACTGGTTGGTGACTACGCGCGACTACGTGTCAAGGGGTTGCGGTTCATGAGGGCGGGCAATGGGTTGCGTTGGAATAGGTGCATCTGCGGGTAATTTTAGTTCAAGAGGCGCGCCCGTTGTATTCGGAAATTTCTAGGTGCTGTGGCCTAGCCGCCTGTTATGGTTGGGCGACCGGCCATTCCCGCGCTGTCCGAATAGGACCACACATCGTGTGCCGGTCGGGCCCAGGTGTTGCAGTCAGCGGTGCCTCGGCCTTGTCATGCGGCTTTGCGTCGCTGAGGCTTGATAGCGTTGGCGAGGAAATCGCGGATGTCTTTGTCGAGCTCGACGGTGGCGAGGTGCTTGGTGCGGAATCTGAGACCTTGGAGCACCTCGAGGACTTCGCTGCGGGTCATATCCCCTTTGAGGACATCTGGCACTGTGGTGGTGGGGTGGGGGTCGGGCATGTCTGCCTTAATCGCGCAGCCGCGTGGGTAAGGTCAAGGCGAGCGGGCGGGTTGCATGGCGATTTCCTGCATTTTCTCTATCGCTGGCGGTGCCGGATTTGTATCTGGCGTCTTCCAAGCGATGCGATCGAAGATGGTTGGGCCGGTGTAGCCACGCTCCCAGGCCAGCCAGCAAAACGGGATTGCGCTGCTTGCTTTTGGCCCGCTCCAGCCGTCGCGATGCATCATGGGTAGCCGGTTCTTGAACTGATGAATGCGCGCCAAACCGGCGTCATCGAGAATGGTGGAGCGGCGTTTGCTCTCCAAGAAGGCTAACCGTACGAGCATGATGACGAGCGGCGCGAGTGTGAGCGCGTGGGCGACAAACTCCCCGGCTAATTTATAGGGTGGATTGGTCAGGATGCACTGGCAGCCGGGTGGCATCTGGTTTTGCTTGAGAAAGTCGGCGACGAAGTCGAGTGGTTCGCCGTGATCGAAGATATCGCTGGCGACCACCGTATGCCCATGGTCGCGCAGGACGCGAACGATTGCATTCTTGCCTGCGGCGGGTTCCCAGATGCGGAGCGGTAACTGCTCGACGTGGAGCAGCGCCTCGGTTGCCTCGGGCGGGGTCTGGTAAAGATCGAGGCCGCGCGCGGCGTGGGGGTGCTGCTTGACTTGGCAGGAGAGATTGATCCCCATGGCTGCGGCCCTATCACTTGAGGTCGTCAAGGCTATCGCCCGGAGGGCCGAGCACAGGCTGGCGGTCTATGGCCAGCCGCTTGATGTGCTGGAATTCGACCTTGGTCTGCTCGGGTGTGAGGCCTGAGCCCTGCAAGGACATCCGGAGCTCCAGGTCTGCATCAAACTCGCCGAGCATGGCCATGGCCTGCCGCCATCTGCGGCAGAGGTCCTCAAGGTCACCGGGTTGCCAGGGATAGCCGCCACCATTGGAGGCTGACGTGATTTTCGTGGGCCTTGCTGTGCCAGCCTGGCTCGGGGTGTTGGCCGCTGCGGCGGCTCCCTGCGGTGTCGCAGAGGTGAGACGACCATTGCCGCCAGGGGCTATAGGGGTGCGGCGCAGGAACTCCGGTATGTCGTCATCCTGGGTGCTGCCTTCGTCGGCAGGGGGGTGGGGTGCGGCCTCCTGCTGGGCCGCAGCGCGATCCATGTACGTGGTCTCACAGCCGCGATGCAGGAAGACCGTAATGCCATCGACGGCGACCAGGTTTGGGGCCGGCTGTGACGCCCCGCATTGGGCACAGCGGGGCTGGGTGCTGGTGCTGTCGCCGGGGTCGCCCGAGGGGGGCTCGACCGTGGCGGAAGCGTGTTGCGGCCCGGATTTTGGTTTTTTATCCGTCCATCCGTCCAAACCCGCATGGCTATTGGACAAGTTGCTGTTTTTCGATCCGTCCATAGAGGGTTCGTGGACGGATGCAAAATCGCTCACTTGTGTAGATTTCATGGGCCTATGGACGGATGGACGGATAATTTTCGCTTTCTCGGGCGCGAGAGAGCTTTTGGCCGGGCAATAAGCCTCCCACGCCCCCTTGAAATCGGCCTGCCGGTAGCCCTTGCCGTGCGCTAAACCCAGGGGGTTCACGTTGACGGAGATGATGTGGAAGGTGCCCAGCAGGCGGGCGACCTGACGCTGGGTGATGGGCTTGCCCCGGTTGTATTCGGCCCACGGCCGCTCTGGGTCGACGATGAGCTTGGCCACCAGATCGACGGAGCGGATGATGTCATCATCGCCAAAGGCAAGCCGCACATCCTTGAGCAGTTCGACGCCGATGATGCTGTCATCGGTCCCGTCGGCGTCCCCCGATAGAGCAGGCGCTGCTATGCGTGCGGCCTGGGGCCACTCGCCCCCGGCTGTGTCGGCAATGGTGAGCAACGGTTCCCAGAAATCGAGTTTGCGGTCGTTGAGCGCGTCGAGTTCCTGTTGTGGGGCCTGGGCCAGCGCCTCGGCGTTATCGTTGGCCCAGTGCAGGCAGCGGCTACGCAGAGACGCAAATTCATCGTTGTCCCGCCGCCGCAGGCGTGGAACCTTTTGTGTCTTGAGCTTGCGGTCCATGTTGATGCGAATAGAGCGGTCGGTCAGCGTGGCGGTGAGTTTGCCGACAATGCCAAACGCCTTGGGGCAATAGGTGGAGAACCGCCGCACGGTAATGTTTTCCCCCTCGCCCTCGCAAATCTCGACAAATCCGTTGCGCTCAAATCCGCCGGACAAGATGTTTTGGCGATCATCCTGCTGGTCAACAACCCAACCGACCTCATCGAGCACAAGCGTCGGCTTCTCGTTTTCAACGCTACGATAGATGGCCGCCTTGGACATGCTGTCGTTCTTTTTGCCCCGGCAACTCAGCCAGTAGAGCAGCGTCATAAGTATGGTCTTGCCGCAACGCACGGCTGGCGACGAGATGGTCAGGTACGGCGTGATGTCGAAGCACTCGAAAACCCAGGTATGAAGGACCCAAAGCGCAAGCGCGACATCGGCCTGTGGTGGGAGCACGGCATAACGAGTGAACTGCTGGCGCAAATCGTCGAGCAGGGCAGCACCATCCACCTCATCGGACGAAGGTTTAACGTCCCAATGCGCTATGAAGTCGCGCGGCTTGCCGAGGGGGCTGTTTTTCGCGCGCTCGGCTTTCACCAATTGCTCCAAGACCCCTGCCCGCATGCCTAGGTTTTTGGCGGCAGGTTTGCGTTCGCGCTCGAATTGCACCAGGGGCAACGCGGCGAGCCGCGCGATCTTGGCGATGGCGTCGGCGTCTTCCTCGACCTTGTCGGCAAGGTCTTTGTCGTTCCGCCCTTTGACAGCGTCTTGGTTCTTCTTCGCCTTCATTTTCCCCTCCAATCGAGCGCGCTAATTGCTGTGCTGCTCGCTTCCTTGTGTGAGAGGCCGGCACGGCTTGCGGCTGTGGTTATGATTTTGATGGCCTCGTCTCGACTGAGAAGGCGTTGTGAGATCATCTCTCTCAAATGGCGCGCGCCCCAGAACGCGAGCGCGTTTCGCTCCCCCTCGCGAGCCCCGGCGATGGCACGAAAGATGCCGGCAAGCCGGAGGCGAACGCGCCCCTCGCAATCCTCCAACGGTACTGATGCAGTGATTGCCGCCCGCGCGGGCAGTGGTGGTGCGAGCGCCCTGGTGATCCACTCCGGCACTGGCGCGAGCACGTCGCCGTGTAGGACTTCGAGGCCGCATGCGGGCCACCACACGATGTAGCCACCATGCCCGCGGGTATCGACGCCACGGCGAATCTTGCTGGCGGTATTGCGAACGCGGTCATCGGGCTTGAACAGGAGATGCCGCCCGTCGCTGCGTGTGATGTGTGTGCGCGTGCGTGGCAGGTTTGCCTTGCCGTACCACTCCGCAGCCTCGACGTGCTTGCCGCAATCGATGTCGAGCACGACAAACTTGATGCCGGTCGGCACGCCGATCAGCGCATCGGGCGAGCTCGACCACCATGCGGTGATGAAGTCGGGGTCGGTGCTCGCATCCTTGAAACCGTGCGCGGTGAGCGGTGCTTTGTTGTCGGCGCGGCACGGGAAGACCGGGACGCCGCGACGGGCCAGTGCGAGTGCTTCGAGCACAATGCTCACGACGCGCCTCCTGACTTGCTTGGCTTAAAATGGAATTTGGTCGTTAAGGTCTTCGGCACGCGAGGCGCGCGACTTGGACTTGTCGGGCGTTTCCTGCTTGGGCTTGAATGCCAGACTTAGAAAGGGCTTCCCGTCTCTGGTTTTCTTCAACCACCCGTTCACCCAGTACTCCACGCCATCAATGAGGGCGCTGCCGGTCCGATCCGGGTGCGTGTCCTTTTCCTTTCGATCGTTGACCCAGATCGATCCGGAGTTTTTCTTTCTGTTCGAATGCCATTGTCGTTCTCTCCTCCTGTTGTCAGCGCGTGAAAGATTTCATCGGCTCGGCGCGCTATCCGAACCGTTCCGAAGTTGAGGTTGCTGGTCGCGCGTCGCGCTGTCGTGCTCCTCGCGGGCGTCGACACACACAAGGTTTCCGTCGCGTAGTAATCGCTTCAACAGCGCGCGTAGGTCATGAATGCCGGCATGTCCGGGCTTCCCGACGAGGCGCAGCGTGAAGATCCGGCGGGCCTCCCTGCCATTTGCGTCGCTCTGGACGCACCTTCGCTTGCTTGAGGGCCTGCTCGGCTGCCTGCAGTTGTGCGGCGTCGACTCGCGCCTGCTCTTGCGGGGCTCCTGCAAGTTGCCGCGCGATGAACTCATGCACGGATTTCATCTCGATCCACCGCGCCCGCCCAAGTCGGAATGACCGCAGTTGCGGCAGAATGGTCTTCCAAAAGAACGCAGGCGATGTGCCCCCCAGCAATTGCCGGGCTTTGGTGGGGCGGATTAAGAGGTTCTCCGAAGTCTTTGTTGCGTCAGGCATACTTTGACCCTCCACGGTTCAATGCAGGATTGAATGGCCACAACATCTATGGGTCGGCAGGTTGTCGACCTACTACCTGTAGGCGAGTGAATGCAACCAAAAAGTTGCAAGCTCGTTGTCAAATAAATCTATACGTGTGCTGGAGCAGAGGCTTGCGGCGCGGCAGCGGCTACAACCTGGGGCCGGGGATCGCGGCGCAAAAAGGAAAAGATTGTTGCCCTCTACCTCACTACCATTGCAACGTATCACTATATGATACGGTGATGGGGATGGCGATCCGGAGCTACCGGGACAAGATCACCGCAGCGGTGTCAGAGGGTGAATGCCCGAAGGGTTTTCCTACTCAAGGTGGCCCGCCGCAAGCTTGCAATGATCGACGCCGCGAGGGAATTGACCGACTTAAGGAGTCCGCCGGGCAACAAGCTGCATCCGCTAGAGCATGACCGCAAAGGACAGCACGCTATCTGGGTCAATGATCGAGTACGGGTCTGCTTCGAGTGGAAAGATGGCGGCGCCGAGAACGTTGAGATCGTGGACTATCATTGAGGGAGACGGACATGGCCAAGTTGCCCCCGCTGCATCCGGGAGAGGTGCTGCGCGAGGAGTTCTTGACGCCGCTGGGCCTGACGGCTTATGCCCTCGCGGCCAAGCTCGACGTTCCTCGTACCCGCATCGAGCGCATTGCCGATGAGACGACCGGCATCACGGCCGACACGGCGTTGCGCCTTGGTATCTTTTTTGGAACCACCGCCGAGTTTTGGATGAACTTGCAGGACCGCTTCGAGCTCGAGATCGCGCGCCGCGCTGCTGGCCGCAGCCTCGAGCGCATCGAGGCGCGAGAGCAGGTCTGCGCTTGAGAGTGGCGAGAGCCGGCGACAACGCGGTGCCGGGTCCCAGACGGCTTGCGGTTCAAGAAAAGGAACGCAGCATGACCGTTAAAACCCTCCTCGAAAGGTTCGCAATAGCTATCGTTATAGGTATCTATCTCCTATACGGAACGATGGATATGTTCAGAACCCGTTACCACGACTACTTCGACCTGCATGACCAGCAACAATGGATCAACGCCCACTCGGCGCATCCGTTATGAGGCAAGCCCCTTGGGAGAGCGCGCCACAATGACCGAAAGCGACCCGCGCTGCTGGTCGCCGCCCCCGATCGCGGCATTGCGGCCGCGAACTCAAATCGTCATCCTGCGCGCAGTGCCACGACCTCACCACGCTCGACCGGCGCGGGCTGCGTGCAGTAGCGCGCCCATTCGTCCATTAGACGACGCCGTTGCTCGAACAAATCGGTGCGTCGATATGCACGCTCGACTGCGCTGCCGACGGTGTGCGCGAGGCTGAGTTCGATGACATGGCTGTTGTAGTTGGTGTGCTCGTGCGCCCAAGTTGAGAATGAACTACGAAATCCGTGCGTCGTGATGTTCATCCCCATCCTGCGCCGCAGTAAATGCCAAGCGGCCGCATTGGAAAGCGCCCTCCCGGATCTGCCGCCGGGAAACACGTAGGCGCTATCATTGCCGGTAGGATGAAGCTCCTTCATCTCTTTCAAGATCGCGAGCGCGCCGTCGGACAGCGGGATGCGATGCGGCTTCCCGGCCTTCATGCGCTCGCCTGGCACCGTCCACACGCCGGCATTGAGGTCGAATTCATCCCACCGCGCGCCGGTTACTTCGCCAAGCCTAGCCGCCGTCAAGATGCAGAACCTCAACGCGGCTGCGGCGATACCTTCCTGCTCGCACAATGCAACCAGGAAGCCCGGCAGCTCGGCATAGGGCAATGCAGCGTGGTGCTTGACCCGTTGCACCTTCGAGCGTGCCGGCAGCATATTATCGAGATGCCCTTTCCATCTCGCAGGGTTCTCGCCCTGCCGATACTCGCGTGCCTTCGCCCAATCGAGCACTGCCTCGATGCGCCCGCGTAGACGGCTTGCGGTCTCGGTCTTCTCCGTCCAGATGGGCTCGAGGACTTTGAGCACCAACGCTGTATCGACCGCCTGCACCGGCAGCGCGCCGATGACCGGATAAGCGTAGGCGGCGAGGGTCGCGCTCCACTGTCCGGCATGTCTGCCGCTGCGCCAGCCCTTGCGATGCGCCTCGATGTAAGCGTTTGCACATTGCTGAAATGTTATCGCCTTGGCGGCATCGAGCCGCGCCTGCGCGCGAGCTGCGTTTCGATGCTCGATAGGGTCTATTCCCTGGTGACGCAGCCTGCGCGCGTCCAACGCCATCGCTCGGGCCTCCGCCAGGCCATAAAGTGTGAGCGAACCCAGCCCCATCTCTCGCGTGCGACCGTGGCGGCCGTCGAGCGTGCTGAAACGATAAACCCAACTCGCCCCATGCTCGACGACCTGCAAATAAAGCCCGCCGCCATCGTGGTGCATTCCGAGCGCCTTCGAATCCTGCGACCTACCTGCTTCGAGCCGCGCCCGCACGCGCTCCGCGAAGATCGCTTTCAGTCGTCCCATCGTTCTCGCCATGGCACCAGCGTCTGTACCCACATCAGAAAAATAGACTATGGCGAACGATGGCGAATTGTCAAGAATGGGCTATCGCCAGAAGAGGCCGTCTGATCGGCAATTGTTGCGTGAGTTGAGAATGATGGCGAAGGCCGGGGAACAACGTGCGTGCGGAAGACTCATCCCAGCAAGCCGCTCCACTTGATCTTGCCTTACGTTCCCGGCGGCATCATCGACACCGCGGGCCGCAATCTCGCCCGGCGTCGGCACCGCGCCGCATCTCGCCGGCGAAATGATCAAGCTCGCCGCCGGCATCGAGATGACGCACGTGCCTTATCGCGGCTTTTGTCGGGTCTAGCGGAGTGCAATGGGGTCCACGGTTCGTGCGAACTTGGCGAGTGGAACATCCGAAAACCGTTTGGTTCTGGAAGCGATTGCAGCGCACGGCCATTGCCGCAATCCGGCGCCCTGGCGACGAACTAGATTGTAATCGGCTGGTGCTCAGGTTCGACGGAACGTTTCTGAAAATCCGTCTGCCGTCGGGACGTTCGATTTCTTACCCATTCGCCCGCGAAGGGCAAGGCAAGTACGGCGACGCGGTGGTTATTTTCAAGGACGCTCAACAAGGCCAGTTCAAGGACTGCAAGCACGGTGCAGGATTTTGGGGCGGGGCTCTGGTCGAAAACGTCGTCCAAGCGATTGCGCGCGACATCCTCACGGACGCCATCGTCAGACTTGAGGAAGCGGATTACCCCGTCGTGTTGACAATTCACGACGAAATCATCGTCGAGCGACCTGCTGGCGTCGGTAGCATCGAGGAATTCAAGGCTCTAATCGAGCAGCGACCAGTGTGGGCTCCTGAGCTGCCGATCGCCGTCAAGGCGCGCGTCGGCCCTCGCCTCGCCAACATTGACCTACCAGTCACAACCTGGATCCCTGGCTCATTGGACACAGTGCCGCAGTACGTCGCGCAGCACAAAGGAAAGACACCCAAGCCGAAACGAGTTTCGACCGCAAAACTCTCCGTGCCGCGGCCGCTCGATCCCGAAGCCATCGCACGCGTGGTCGCGTTCGCGATCGAACGCGAGGGGATCCGCAAGCGCAAGGAGGCTGGCCAGCAGCCGCCCTGGACCGACGATGCGATTTTGCGCATCGGGCATTTTTGTAACTTGCACCGTGAGAACGATCGCACCACACAATGGGTCAACGCGAATATCGTCACGCCACAGCGCAACGATCCTGACCTGTGGCACAAGCTTGTCATCGCCCGCTGCTGCAGCAACCAGCCGGATGCCTTGGCCGAATTCGACTGGTCATTGCCATTCGATGCCGTGGCCTATCGCTCGAAGGTTGAAGCGCTCTTAGCCGGCGGCAAGAAAGTTTACCGCACCGATGCATACAAGCCGGTGATGCCACCGCGCGAGCTGGCCGGCATCAGCTTGGCGGAATATCATGGCGAGTACTTTTTGCCCGCGCTGTGGCGCGATCGCGAAGAATTGCGCCCGCGCGTCGACAACACGCTTGCAAGCTTTGCCGATCGATTGTGCGAGTATCCCCGGTTTGGTGGGTTCTACGCCGGGCAAGTTATCGCCGACCTGAAACAAATAGGACCGCTGTCCGATGCATCGGACTGGTGGACTTGGGCCGCTTCCGGCCCCGGCTCGCTACGCGGGCTCAACCGCATTTGCCGACGTCCGATTAAGACAACGTGGTCCGAGCCCGTTTGGCACGCCACGCTGCTGCAGCTCGGCACCGAGATCGCGCCACAGCTCGCAGCCGCGGACATCGCTCCGTTGGACGCGCAGAATTTGCAAAACGTGTTGTGCGAATTCGACAAGTACGCGCGCGCGGACGAGAAGGGCGGCAAGCCATCCCGGAAATACAAGCCGACCGCGGCGCCGTTGCCACGGCCCGAGAGCGAGCCGCCGAAATCGGCGGAAATCGCGATCGCGGGTAGGCCGCAACCGACCCCGTCCCCACCCGCTGCGCCAGAACCGGACGAGATCCCGGCCTATATTTTGGAAGATGCGCCGGCGGCGACCGCCGCAAGGCCAAAAGCCAGCCGGAAGGCATCACCACAACCGGAAAGCGAACCCAGCAAATCTGAAGCGGCTGCCGGCCCACAACCGGAAAGCGAAGCGCGCGTTCCTCTGGGGAATGGCAGCGGCAGGTCGGACAGCCGTCACGCTTACCCCCACGGTGAGCGCGATACCGGCGCGCCGATTGCGTTCCACACCTACCGCGATGCCCGCGGCTGCAATTATCTCGGGATCCAACGCACCTCGACCAAGCAATTTCCGCAATACCACTGGACTGGCCAGCAGTGGTGTAAGGGCCTGCCCAAAGGGTTTTTGAAAATCCCCTATCGGCTGCCCGAGCTGCTTGACGCTCCGCCCGATGCCTGGGTCGTGATTGCCGCCGGCGAGAAGGACGCCGAGACCGCTGCTGCTCTCGGCTTCGTCGCCACCACCAATTCCGGCGGCGAGGGCAAGGGGCAATGGACACCGGAGCTGGGCCGTTGGTTCGCGGGCAAGCAACGCGTCGCGGTAATGGAGGACAACGACGTCACCGGCCATGCACACGCGCTCGAGGTCGCCACCGCATTGCGCGGGATCGTGCCCGATATTCGCATCGTTGGCTTCCGCGAACTCAAGACGCATGGCGATCTTACCGACTGGATCAACGCGGTCCCTGGCCGGGGACATGCTGAGCTGCTAGCGCGGATCGAGGCGGCTGCCCCCGCGGAGCCCGAACTTGACGAATGGGATGCCGGCGAACTGTTGGCCGGCGCTTTACCGGAGCCGCGCCAATGGCTGACGGCGGGGCAATTCTGCCGCACGTTTCTATCGGGCTTGGTAGCCCCCGGCGACGTCGGCAAGACCACACTGCGGCTAACGCAAGCGATCGAGCTGGCAACCGGCCGCGAGCTGGTTGGCCTGCGCGTGTTTCAGCGCTGCCGAGTGCTGGTGCTCAGCTTCGAGGACGATCGCGCCGAGTTACACCGCCGGCTGCTGGCGATCTGCAAACACCACGGCATCGACCCCAGCGAGCTTAAAGGCTGGTTATTCTGCCGCGATCTTAACAGCGGCCCGAAGCTGGCCGAACTCGACAGCAAGGGCAGGCGCCGGCAAGTCGGCGCGCTCGAGGGCATGCTGCGGCGGGCGATCGCGCGCACGCGCTGCGATTTGCTGATCCTCGACCCATTCGTGAAGTTGCACGGGCTCAACGAGAGCGACAATCCCGACATGGATTTCGTTTGCTCGCTACTGATCAAGATCGCGCAGGACTGCAACATCGCGGTAGACAGCCCAGCGCACACGCATAAGGGAGCGATCACGGCCGGCGATGCCGACGCGCGGCGCGGCGCCTCCGCGCAACGCGATGCCGGCCGCCTCGATTACACCTTCACGGTCATGTCCGAGGACGAGGCCAAGCAATTCGGCATCGCCGCGGACGTACGCAAAAGTTACATGCGGCTCGACAAGGCTAAGGCGAACATTGTGCGCGCGGTCAAGGCGCGCTGGTTCCGGCTCGCAAGCGTGCGGCTCGACAACGCCACGGCATTGTATCCGGACGGCGATGAGGTGCAAGCCATCGAACGCTGGGAGCCGCCGGAGACGTGGGCCGGGGTTGATGGGGAAACGCTCAACGCGATCCTTGATGCAATCGACGCCGGTCTACCCGATGGGCGCCGCTACATCGATCACGGCGCAGCTAAGGACCGGGCCGCCTGGCTCGCGGTGCAGAAGCACTGCCCGGATAAACCGGAGGTGCAATGCCGCGAGATGATCAAGCAATGGGTCAAGGCCGAGGTGCTATTTCGCGACAAGTACCCCAATCCGCTTCGCCGTGAGGAGGAAAAAGGATTGTTTGTCGATGCCGACAAACGGCCACCGTACTGAGCCGCGCACGACGCAGTCATCTCGGCTGTGGCTGAGAACGATTATGTCGAGCAACGCGGTGGCGTAGCCAACGGCGCACCTGAGCGGTGGAGCTCCACGGCACACGTGCCGTTGCTCCTCGCCTCGTGCGCGCCCTGCGACGGCCCTGATGGCTTGCCGACCGGCAACGGCTCGGCAGGCACCACCGTCGCGGAGAGCGCGAGCGCAGCGGCAACGATGGCAGCAGATTTCATTCGGAGATTTTCTCCTTACTACTTGCGCCGCCGGCTTTGGCGAACGCTGCCATCGCAGCCTCGCGCCGACCGGGCATCTGAAATCGCCGCCCTTGGTTGTATCAGCAGCCTGCCCGAATGGGGTAATTTTATCCGGGCAATATAGGGGCAACTCGTTTTGCCCGGAAAATAAAAACGCCTAAGGGAAATTATCCGGGCACGGGCAGGCCCGGATAATTTCCCAGCCGTGGGCGTTTTCCGGGCACTCGGGCACTCCGCCATGCACATCGGACGGTGCCGTAGCCCAGCGCGCCTTTGGCCACGCGCGCAGCAGCCTCCTGCCGTAGCTGGGGTGTGCTCTATCCTTTCGGTCCGAAGCACGGGAGGCATCGGGCGGTGAGACGGCGCTGCCAAGAACCACGCAGAACGCGCACAGCACGATCAGGTCGCGCCCAGGAAATTGATCGAAGTTCAAGCGCTCGCACCGACTGAAAACACAATAGAATTCGGCAAGACCTCGATGGAAGACAGTTCCAAAAAACAAGAAAAACAAACTTTTCATGATTATCCCTTCGCAGGCTGGGATTCCGCTTTTAACACCGGCTGCGCCATTTAATTAACGTCTTTAATTGTTCGAAGCCTCGCGGTTTTGTCGTAGGCCGCAGAAGCGTTAGACTGCAGTTGCTGAAATCTCGTGATCACCTACGTGGGTGGTCGTAAGCGATAATGAATGTCATCACCCTCGCGTCGCGAAAGGGCGGGGCCGGCAAGAGCACGCTGACCGCGCATCTGGCCGCCTGCGCGCAAGGCGCGGGACACCGCTGTCTCATCATCGATGCCGATCCGCAGGGCTCGCTCACGCTCTGGCATTCCCTGCGCACGCACGACCGCCTGGTATTGCAGAGCGCCGCGCGCGGCATCCGCCGGGCCGTCACCTTTG
>Ga0306923_10003308_pt1 | contig 15126 bp, 11 predicted proteins | sample sta12Can44000108_FD_203841 | JGI IMG/M metagenome (GOLD analysis project Ga0306923, IMG submission 203841) | Lab enrichment of tropical soil microbial communities from Luquillo Experimental Forest, Puerto Rico - statanox.12C.anox.44.000.108 (v2)... | ecosystem: Environmental > Terrestrial >... | reverse complement strand
ACAGAGTGACTTACTCTCCCGCGACGGGCTGCTGGAAGGCGGGGGCTTCTCACACAACGCATGTCCCTACTTCAGACTTCGTTAGCGTGTGAAGGCTCAGTCCGAGCCTTAGTATTTCCGTTGCGCTTGCGTGGTCCCGAGTTGTGAGGAGACCACACTTCGTGCAAAGGTGCTCCCTGTCCGAAAGTTTCTTCGGCACCTTAGCACCGCACGGGCAACGTTGCGATGTTCCCCTCGGGTCTACCTTCGCAAACAGGCGACCAGCCTCTTCCGCTTTGTACGCCAGTTTTGCTACGAAGGATGACCACGAGGCGTCCTGCACTGCTTTGGCCAGCATTCCGCCAGCCAGGCCTTTAACGTTCAGGTCTTCTACGAAAATCATTCCGAACTGGCTCACCAGCATTCGAGCCAGTTTGTGCTGATGGTCGTTGCGCTGGTTGAAGATGTGCTGGTGAATCTTGCGTAACAAGACAACCGCCTTGCGGCGACCATGTGAACCCTTCTTGCGGCGGGCCACACGACGTTGCGCACGGCGCAGGCTCTTCTGCTTCTTCTGGTACAGGCGAGGATTCTCGATTTCCGTGCCGTCAGACAGCACCGCGAACGAGGACAACCCAACGGCTGCTTCGGATTCAGGCAACGGCTGTACCGAGGTCTCCACCGAGAAGCACACATACCAGTGTTCGCACTGGCGCTCCACCGAGACGCTCTTAATCTTGCCGTGAACAGGGCGATGCAACTTGACCTTGAGGTTGCCCACGCCTTCAACGAACAGATGACCGCTTGGCAGCAACCTGTTCCCGTCTCCGTGAGAAGGAAACGTGAGGCTATCGTAGCGGCGATGCGACTTGAAGCGAGGAAAGCCGGCTTTCTGCTTGCGCTTCACACGTTCGAAGAATGCTTTGAACGCCTTGTCCAGACGGCGAAGAACATCTTGAGCGCAGTGACAATTCGGCAAGCCCAGGTCACCCGCTGCTCGAATTTCGGTCAGTTGTGCCGCTTGCTCGTAGTAGTTGATGCTCTTTCGGTGCCTTGCGTATGCTTCGATGCGCTCTTGAAGTGCCGCATTGTAGAAGCGACAGGCTTCCGACAGCTGTACACCGAGGCTCTCGGCTTGAGCCCTGGTCGGGTACAGCCTGTATTTGAACGTCTTGCGCATCAGCGACCTTTCTGGCTCTCGATGTACTTCTTCACGGTTGCTTCCGAAACGTGGCCGACGGTTCCAGCGTAGTAGGAACGAGACCACAAAGTAGGTAAGCGAGATTTCAGGTGAGGAAACTCCGCCCGGAGTATTCGACTGCTGGCACCCTTCAAACGGTTGACGATTTCCGCCACGCACCTGATTGGGTCCGACGACACAAACAGGTGAACGTGGTCAGGCATCACTTCCATAGTTTCGATGAGCACGCCGTACTGCTGTGCCGTGGCGTACAGAATATGCTTCAGTCTTTGTTCCACGTCACCGACAAGAACTTTGCGGCGGTACTTTGGGCACCAGACGATGCGATACGACAAGTTGAATACGGTACCAGCGTTCTTGGCGTAGCGGCTGTCTGTCGGTTGCTCTAAAATCATAGCTATACAGATGACATATATCTATCACCACTGGGTCAATTTCTCGAGTGGTTGTCAAGCTCACCTCTCGCCCGAAGGCGACAGTCCGCCACCTGTTTCGTTATCGAGCAAAGCGCAAACGCCTGCAAGAAGAGAAGAGATTAATAGCTGAGATTGGGTTAGCGTCCCAACCTGCCCGGATGACCTTCGTTGGGGTGAGGCGCGGGGTGGTTGTTGTTCTGGTGCGAATTATTGGGATGCGCCTCGTTCGCATGAGGCGAATTGGATGATGGGTGGTTCGATCCGTGCTGTCCCTGGTTCGGCTGACTGCCGGAAGTTTTCGTTGTAGCCGACACGGAAGCGCCTTTGCTTGTGTTCGCATAGGGAGGCCGATCACTGTGACTGGCCCCGTTCGCAGGCGGACGATTGGCATTTGCGTGGACGCTTGCAGCATGGGCGGCGACAACACCGCTGCCGCTGAATACACCGGGCTTGGAGGTTGCGGCAACCGACGGTTGGCCGTGGTTTTCCGAGGCGAGCATGGCGCGATTGCTGCTTGCCGCCTGTTCGTGCTGAGTCTGGAGAGCGGTCGGTGGCGTATGCTGTTCGTGGGCTGCCGTCTGTTCGGCCGCGGTGGGTTGAGCGGTGGTGCCGCCCGTACCTCCGTTATAGCTGACGCGATTGACCGTCGTATTGTTGTTGATGACGGTGGTGTTGTACGTATTATGGATGACTGTCGTGTTCACGTTGGTCACAGCGGTGTTGTAGCTGTAGACGCCGCCGTGCCACGCGCCACCGACAAACCCAACTCCGGTGTATCCAAACCCGTAATTAATTCCCCCATAGAAGCCGACGTGCGGCCCCCAATACCCAGCGTGCCACACGTAGACAACACCAGCCCAGCCCCAATAGCCCGGAGTCCAGAGCATGCCAACCGCCGGGGCCACCACCCACGTGCCGGGAACCCAGTAATATCCGAGCGGACCATAAGCCCAGTAGCCTGGCGTCCAGATATATCCCGGGCCGGGGCAAATCGGTTGCGGATAAACGGGAAGAGCCGGGGGACCGATGCGGATGGAAACACCGACAGCGACTTGTGCTTCTGAGGCGGAGGGCATCGCGAAGGCGGCCAAGGCAAGCAGAAACAGAACAAGCAATCTGGCAGAGCGGACCATAGATAAAACCTCTCAATTTCTGGCGCTGGGGCTTTTCGTGCGAACGCTCGACCCAGGCAGGAAATGGATACTGACTGGACTTGTAGCGTTTAACCCATAATTGCAAAAAAAGTTGCGATGGCCCGGGACACAGAGATCAGGCGCTTGTTCTCGTAGTCGAAGGACAGGCTCTAGACCATTCTGAAGTCTTCTAATTGCGGTAAAGCAGCGAGGGTTCATATGAACGCACTCGTGCACGAATTGTCAGGAGCAGTCAGAAAGAGCGATGTCGGACAACGTCTTACAGATTCTATTCCTGGGCGAAAGCCCGTCCTGGTTGAAACTCTCCCAAGCTATCCTTGAAGCGCCCGATGTGCCTCTCCAAGTGCATCGTGCCCAGTCTCCTTCTGACGCTTTCCGCGTGCTCTCCCGGCAAAAGTGGGACGCGCTGGCGATCGACCTTCACGCCTGGAGCTTTCAAGGGCTGCTGTCACTTCAAAAGATCCGTTCAGAGTATCAAGCGATGCCCCTCATTGCGCTGGTCTATCCGGCCGTGAAGGATTTGGAAAAGAGGGCCTTGGAGTCGGGTGCGTCGCGCTGCCTTACGCTAGACAAGCTGACAGCATCCGCGAACTGCATGGGGCGATCGAATCGGTTATCGTGGAAAGGAAAGCGGAATTCCAGAACCATAAAGGGCAGCAAGAAACGGAACTTCAGAGGGCTCTGTCGAACGAGTCTCCTCTGCAGAGGAACAAGATCGAACTCGTTGCGCACGCCTTGAATAACCTGCTGTGCGTGATCAGCGCCTACGCTGACATACTGGGTGAGCAGGTTGAAGGCCCTGAACCGGCGGTGCGCGGCATTGGTGAAATCAAAAAGGCAGCCAAAAGCGCATCGGATTTGATGCGCCACCTAAAATAAGAAGAGCCGAGTCCCCGCAGCCGGCCTCCCGCGGCCGGTGTATCCTAACATCAGGACAACCCACCAAGGCACGGCTTACTGACAAGGCCTTTCATCCGGCTCGGGGCGCCAGCTAGAAGCTGGGGCGACGCTCGTCGCTCTTTTCGATGCCCTGAAGGCAAACGACGAGACAGCGGGGACTCCGAAGACCCCGCATTTCGGTCCGGCCAGATCTCAGAAATGTTGCCCTCCGACACCCGGTGCGCATCCAAACCTCTGCGTCGGAACGTTCAAGTTGTAGGGTATCGCTCGATTGGATTAGGATGCTGCTCCCGGGGGCACCAGCCTAGCTGGACTGGTGTGCGAAGGAGGTTCTGCCTTGACGCTCCGCGTCATTTTCGAACTTGGCCGAATACTGCTCGTGGCTGGCGCGCTGCTGTACCACGCAGAGGCGTCATGGGCTCAATCCGGGACGACCCCTGCACCCGGGCAGCCGATCCCCGGAACGCAGGGAGTGAGCCCGTTCGCCGCTAGTACGCCCGCCAAGTTGGTTCCCGGGGTCTTGCCGATTTCACTGCGGGAGGCCGTAGAACGCGGATTGAAGCAAAATCTCGGCGCGCTTCTTTCGAACGCCGATGTTCGCTCGGCGCGCGGTCAACGCTGGGAACAATTGAGCGCGCTCCTGCCCCACGTGATCGTGACGCCCAACGTGGATGTTTCGCAGATAAATCTTTCCGAGCTCGGTTTTACATTCAGTTCTCCGGGATTCAGTTTGCCTGTGTCGATCGGTCCTTTTTCTTATTTTGACGCCCGCATGTACGCGACGCAGTCGCTGTTTGACTGGAAGCTGATCAACAATGAGCTGGCTTCCAGGCAATCCTTGAAATCCGCGGAATACACCTACAAAGACGCGCGGGACCTTGTGGTGCTTGCCGTGGGCTACACCTACTTGCAGGGCATCGCCGACGAAGCTCGCATCGAAACCGCGGAAGCCCAAGTCAAGACCGCGCAGGCGCTGTACGACCAGGCATCCGACCAGGTGAACGCGGGCACGTCTCCGGCCATTGATGCGCTGCGGGCCAAGGTAGAACTGCAAACGCGGCAGCAGCAGTTGATTCAGGCGAAAAACAACTTTGCAATCCAGAAGCTGACGGTGGCCCGCGTCATTGGGTTGGCTCCCGGGCAGGAATTCGACCTGACCGACAAATCTCCGTACCAGCCATTCGAGGGCGTGACTTTGGACGACGCGTTGAAGCATGCCTATGCGTCGCGCTCGGACTATCAGGCTGCGCTGGCCGATACGAGGGCGGCTGAGTATGCCCGCAAGGCGGCCGCGGCGGGTTACTGGCCATCGCTCTCCTTCAACGCCGACTACGGCACCGCGGGTTCGCACCCCTCTACGGCAACGCAGGTATTCGACGTAAAGGGCACGCTGACCATTCCGATTTTTCAGGGGGGCAGCGTTCACGGAGACGTTCTGCAGGCGGATGCCAGGCTGGAGCAGAGTCGAGAGCGCCTGGAAAGCTTGCGGGCTCAGATTGACGCGGACGTTCGCACCGCGCTGTTCAACCTGCAATCGTCAGCCGAGCAGGTCGCGGTGGCGCGAAGCAACATCGACTTGGCCGAGGAGACACTGGTGCAGTCGCGCGACCGTTTCAGCGCTGGTGTGACCGATACCGTGGAGGTGGTGCAGTCCCAGGAAGCTGTGGCCAGCGCTCACGAACAGTACATCAGCAGTCTGTACAACTACAACTTTGCGAAAATTTCCCTGGTTCGAGCTCTCGGCATGGCTGAAAGCGGAGTGAAGGAATACTTCAAAGGGAACTGACTATGCGCGACGAGAAAGCATCGCCTTCCGCCCTCGAAGCAGGCAAAGAAACGGAGACCCGTGCGCCTTCGGTGACCGAGGCTGAGCGACTGCCGCGCGGCCGAGCGCGAGCTGGCGGGCGCAAGAGGATGATCTTTGCGCTTGCCGCTTTGGTGGTGGTCGTCGCGGGCTTCTTCTTGTGGCGATATCTGAGCAGCTATGAGTCCACCGACGACGCGCAAGTCGACGTTCATCTCTACCCCGTAAGTTCGCGTATTTCCGGCTACGTCATCAAGGTCAATGTCGGCGACAACGAGTACGTCCAGAAAGGCGCGGTGCTGGTCGAGATCGACCCGAGGGACTACGAGGTTGCTGTGGCCCAGGCGCGCGCAAATCTCGCAAACGCGGAAGCCACCGCGCAGTCGCTGAACATCACTGTGCCGATTACGTCCGTCAGCACCTCGAGCCAGCTGACGTTCACCGCATCGGACGTCGAGAACGCGACCGCCGGAGTAAACGCTGCCGAGAAACAACTGGTCGCGGCTCACGCCCAGGTGGAACAGGCCGAAGCCAATGACGTCAAGGCGCAAGACGATCTGCACCGCTACAAGCTGCTCGTGGATAAGAAAGAGGTGGCGGAGCAAGTCTACGACCAGGCCTTGGCTGCGGCCAAGGCGAGCACAGCGACGGTGGCGGCGGCTCGCGCCAACGAGGCCGCCGCGCAGGCAGCCGTGAAGCAAGCGCATAGCCGGTTGGCGGAGTCGGAAGCCAATCACCGCTCGGCGGAAACCGGCCCGCAGCAAGTGTCTTCAACCCGGGCCCGCGCGCGCGCTGCGCTTGCCGACGTTGATCAAAAGCGCGCCGCGCTCGAACAGGCTGAGCTAAACCTGCAATACACCAAAATCCTTGCTCCGGTCAGCGGCGAAGTGAACAAGACCGTTGTCGTTGGCTTGAACGTGCAGCCCGGCCAGCAACTCCTCACGGTCGTTCCGCTCGACGAAGTGTGGATCACGGCAAACTTCAAGGAGACACAACTCCGTCATATGAAAGTGGGTCAAAGGGCGACCGTGCATGTGGATTCGAGCGGCCGCACCTTTAAGGGGCACGTGGACAGCATCGCTGGAGCTACCGGGCCGCTCTTCAGTTTGCTACCGCCGGAAAATGCCACCGGGAACTATGTGAAGATCGTGCAAAGGATTCCGGTAAAGATCGTGCTCGAGCCGGGAGAAAACCGGGAGCGTCAACTTCGACCGGGCATGAACGTAGTGCCGAGCGTGTACTTGAAATGAGCGATTTCGCTGGTGGCTTACATCGGAATACCGCCCGACAAGAACAATGTCGTCTCCGGGATCATCAATTTCATGCGCAATAGGGGGAGTAGCGTGGGAACCTCCATGGTAACGACCTTGATTGCGCGGCGCTCTCAGTTTCACCAGGAAGTTTTGGGCGACTATGTGCGCGCGGGGAGTTCCAACCTGCAAAACTTGACCAACGGACTGGCTGGACGCATCGCTAATTCCGGGTTGAGTGCGCCCGACGCGCAAAAGCAGGCTTACGCGCGGAGCTATCAGCTCGTCCAAGCACAGTCGGCGAGCTTGGCCTACGTGGATACGTTAATGGTCCTGGCGATAGGTTCGGCCATCATGTTCTTTCTTGCCTTTGCTTTGAAGAAGAATGCGCCGGGCAGTGGTACCGTAGCAGTTGAGTGAGTTCCTTCGTGGGTAGGCTCGGATGATCACAATTATCACCGTGGAACGGGAATACGGATCGGGCGGTGGCGAAATCGCAGAGCTTCTCTCGGAGCGCCTTGGGTGGAAGCTTTGGGATCATTTATTGACCGAGGAAATCGCGCGGCTCGCGCGTTGCCCCAAAGCTGTTGTGGAGGTGCGCGAGGAACGAAACGATCCCCTCTACTACCGGCTCTTCAAATCGTTCTTGCGTGGGAGCTATGAGGGCAGCATCAACGCCTACAAACTGAATCTCGTCGACAGCGAAACGATCATGAAGTTGACAGAGCGTGTCGTCCGGCATGCGGCCAGCGCAGGGAAGTGCGTTATCGTTGGACGAGGATCGCAGCATTTTCTTGAGAGTAACCCGGAGACTCTACGCGTATTTCTGTATGCCCCCCGGGAAGACAAGGTTCGGCGCGTTATTTCTCGGGGCAAGACGGAAAGCGAAGCACAGGAGCTTGTGGACACGGTCGATCGCGATCGCATCGATTTTATTCAACGGTACTTCCGTGTGGAATGGCCTACCCGCTCCCTGTATCACATCATGCTCAACACTTCCGTTGGCGAGGAGAACGTAGTCCAGACGATTCTCCAGTTCATGAAGACGATGGAAGCGAGAGCATGACCTCCCGTCGGACACGGCAACTCGAAGCGCCGGCGTTCCAGTCTCGTTTATCGAAGCGCGTTGTCTACAATTTGTTGAGCTTCACTCACGATGGCGTTTAGATGGGCTTCGCTTTGGAAGCTCTCGGCGTAAATCTTGTAGATATTCTCCGTGCCGGAAGGCCGCGCGGCGAACCAGCCACTACCCGCAACGACCTTCAATCCTCCGATGGGCTCGCCGTTGCCTGGAGCTTTCGTTAATTTCTGCAGGATTGGTTCGCCTGCAAGATCCGATTCCTTCACATCCGCGGGAGAGAGTTTCTGCAGTTTGGCTTTCTGTCCTGGCGTGGCCGCCGCATCAATGCGCGTGTAGTACGGCATGCCAAATTCGGAAACCATCTCCTGGAAATGCTGGCCGGGGTCTTTGCCTGTGACCGCCGTGATTTCCGCCGCCAGCAAATCCATGATGGGTCCGTCCTTGTCGGTGGTCCAGACCGTTCCATCCAACCGCAGGAAACTGGCGCCAGCGCTCTCTTCGCCGCCGAAACAGAATGAACCGTCACACAAGCCCGGCACAAACCACTTAAAGCCAACGGGAACCTCTGAAAATCTGCGCCGCAGCTTGTTGACGACCCGGTCGATCAAACCGCTGCTGACCAGCGTTTTGCCAACAATGAGGTGCTCCGACCATTTCGGCCGGTGCGTTAGCAGGTAACGGATCGCCACGGCGAGAAAGTGATTCGGATTCATCAGACCGGAACTCGGGGTCACGATTCCATGGCGATCCGAATCCGGGTCGTTCGCGAAGGCCACTTGATATTGGTTCTTCAAACTGACGAGTCCCGCCATCGCATATGGGCTCGAGCAATCCATGCGGATCTCGCCATCGTGATCCACGGTCATAAAGGAAAAAGTCGGATCGATCACCGGATTGACGACCGTGACGTTCAGCCCGTACGTCGCGTTGACGGGTTCCCAGTAGGGCCGCGCGGCACCACCAAGAGGATCGACAGCAAGTTTCAGACCAGCCCCGCGAACAGCATCCATGTTGATGACATTCCGCAAATCCTCCACGTACGGCATGACGAAATCCTTAGCATGCGTGGTTCCGGCTTCAATCGCCGAATCGAACGGCACGCGCTTCACTTCCGCATTGCCCTTGCGAAGGAGGTTATTGGCGCGATCCTGGATCCAACCCGTGACATCGATGTCGGCAGGCCCTCCGTTCGGCGGGTTGTACTTGAAGCCCCCGTCCCGTGGAGGATTGTGGGAAGGGGTGATGAGAATTCCGTCAGCGAAATGGTCTTTGCGGCCACGATTGTAGACCAGTATTTCGCGCGAGATTACCGGCGTTGGCGTTACGCCGTCGTTGTGCTGGATGACGGTCTCCACGCGGTTGGCGGCCAGAACTTCGAGAGCTGTGCGCTGGGCCGGAGCAGAAATTGCGTGCGTGTCCTTCCCCATATACAGAGGGCCGTCGATCCCTTTGCTTTGCCGGTATTCGCAAATGGCCTGCGTAATGGCCAATATGTGCGCTTCCGTGAAGGTGCTGAGAAAGGGAGAGCCACGGTGACCGCTGGTGCCGAAGCTCACGAGTTGCGCGGGGTTGCGGGTGTCCGGCCGGCGTTCGAAGTAGTCGCGCTCCAGCTTACCTACGTCAATGAGCATGTCTTTCGTGGCTGGTTTGCCCGCAAGTGGGGACACGCTGTCCTTTACCTGATTCTTTGCCTGCGCCATGAACACCCTCCGCTAAGCTACGGGACAAGAGGCTGCTTTCCAGATTTCCGAGTTGTATTCGCCGATGGTGCGATCGCTCGAAAAACCTCCGGAACTCGCGACGTTCAAGATGGCCTTGCGCGCCCAGGCATCGGGTTCAACCCACAGTTGACATAGCCGCTGGTCTGCGTCGAGATAAGACTTGAGATCCGCCAGGTGCATGTAGAAATCTCCATGAGTGAGCAGCGTATCGCGTATCGGGGCAAAAACGCCAGGCTCATTGCGGCTGAAATAGTCGGAGAAGATCAAGTCCAGGGCAGCGCGCGTCTCCGGCTCATGTTCGTAGTGCCAGTGCGGATTGTACCAACCTCTGCCGGCGGCTACCTGTTTCGCGGTCAAGCCGAAGAGGAAGAGATTCTCTTCGCCCGCTGCTTCCGCCATTTCGATTGTGGCGCCGTCGCGCGTCCCAACCGTCAGCGCGCCGTTCATCATGAATTTCATGTTGCTCGTGCCGCTGGCTTCGTACCCCGCCGTCGAAATCTGGTTGGAGACGTCGCTCGCGGGGATCAGGTGCTCGGCAAGCGATACGCGGTAGTCCGGGAGAAACAACACCCGCAAACGGCCATTCACCACGGGGTCGCCATCGATTGTGCCGGCGAGATTATTCAGGAATTTGATGATCAGCTTGGCCAGTTGATAGGCGGGCGCGGCCTTGCCCGCGAAAAAGAATGTACGAGGAGGCATCTCGAGCCCCGGGTTCTCGCGGAGCCGGTTGTAAAGCACAACGATGCGCAGGGCGTTCAGCAGTTGCCGCTTGTATTCGTGGATGCGCTTGACCTGGGAATCAAAGATCGTCTGCGGATCGACTGTAACGTTTGCCGTCGATTTCAGCCAGTCTGCGAATTGCGTTTTGCACTCATGTTGCGCCTTCAGGAAGGCGGCCCGGAAGCCCGCATCGTCCGCAAGCGGCTTGAGACGCGAAAGCTGGCTGAGGTCCGTGATCCATTCATCGCCAATGGCCTCGGTAATCGTGCGCGCAAGAGGCGCGTTGCAAAGACGCAGCCAGCGCCGCGGTGTCACACCGTTGGTCTTGTTGTTGAACCGCTCCGGAAAGATCGTCGCCAGATCTTTCACCGTTGTGGTGCGTAGAAGCAGCGAGTGGATGGCGGCCACTCCGTTGGTGCTGTGCGAGCCGACAATCGCCAGATTCGCCATGCGCACTTTGCGCACGGCCCCTTCCTCGATCAGGCTGACTCGAGCGACAAGGTCCTCATCGCCCGGGAATTTCTTCCGCACATCGTCGAGGAATCGCCGATTGATCTCATAAATAATCTCCAGGTGGCGCGGTGCGACGTTCGAGAACCACTCCACCGGCCACTTTTCCAAGGCCTCGGGAAGCAGCGTGTGGTTTGTGTAGGCAAGCGTTCTTTGCGTGATGTCCCACGCCTCCTCCCAACTTAGGTGTGCGTCGTCCAGCAGGATCCGCATCAACTCCGGAACCGCCATGGTCGGATGGGTATCGTTGAGCTGAATAGCCACTTTGTCGGGGAACGCATGCCAATCTTCGTTGACATGACGGAAGCGGCGAACCAGGTCGGCCAGGGAGCAGGTCACGAGAAAGTATTCCTGAACGAACCGCAGTGCCTGACCCATGCTGGTTGAGTCGTCTGGATACAGCACACGTGTGATGGACTCCGCAGCCAGCGTTTCCGCGAGCGCGCCAACGAAATCCCCGCTGCTGAATTCCTGAAAATCGAAGTAATCCGGGGCCGCCGCGGCCCACAAGCGAAGCGTGTTGATGGTTTTTCCGCCGTAGCCCACCACCGGCCGATCATAAGGGATCCCGTAGAGATACGAGTCGCGCCCGGCGATCGCTCGAAGCGCTCCATCGCGCAGGATAAAGGAGCAGTTCAGCTTGATCACTACACATGCATACGGCCGAGCGACCTCCCATGGATCTGGATGCCGCAGCCAATTGTCGGGCACCTCATGTTGCCAACCATCCTGGATCGTCTGTTTGAAGATGCCATATTCATAGCGAAGCCCATAGCCCATCGCCGGAAGCTGCATGGTAGCCATGGAATCCAGAAAGCAGGCAGCCAGCCGGCCAAGTCCGCCGTTTCCGAGACCTGCGTCCGGCTCTTTCTGCAGCAGCGCCAGCCAATCCACATCTTTCTGATTGATGACGTCGTGAAGCATGGGATCGAGCAGAAGGTTAGTGACATTGTTGGCCAGCGAGCGCCCCATGAGGAATTCCATCGAGAGGTAATAAATCCGCTTGGGATTTGCGCGATGGTAAGTTCTGTTCGTCAGCACCCAACGTTGAGAAAGGATGTCGCGGACCGACCGGGCGAACGCCTCATAATGCTCGCGAGCGTTGCTGATGGCAGGGTCCACACCGTTGTCAAACAAAAGGTGACGTTCGTATAGCCCGTGAAGAGTACCCGCGAAATGGGCAGGGGCTATTCCGTACTGAGATGCCAGGTTGGCAAGAGCTTCCGAGTTGGTTGGTCTGGAGACAACTGGCAAACTTTCCGTGCTCATGATGATTCCTCGAATTCCGTTCGTATTTCTGAGTCCTGGAGGTTGGCGGCTCCATACTCCTTAGAGGCTGCTACCTGCCGCAGGGTTTCGTCCGTCAGTGTAGTCCGGATTATTATCACATCAGCATTGCGGCCAAGTTACAGCCGAATCCCCGTGAGACTGTGGGCCGCCTTCACATCGGTCTAAGACACTCGGTTTCGCCGAATTTATCAACGGAATCGCAGAGCGCTAAATGGCTACGGGCCGTGCCCGCAGACGACCACGCGATGTCCAGCACATCCAGCCCCGCCGGTACTTAACAAAAACCATAGATGCTCTTCCTGACGGAAGCAGGTAAAATATACACCCTATGCAAGCTTCCACTGGCCGCGAAGTCCCCTCAGAGGAACCGAAAGAAGTTCCGGTTATTGAACCATCCACCACGAAATCGTCTTCCAGTCAGCAAACACTTACGCTCGAGTCTCCCGAGTTATACGTCAACCGCGAACTCAGCTTGATGGAGTTTCAGAAAAGGGTATTGCAGGAGGCAGAAGACCCGGAGAATCCCCCGCTCGAACGAATAAAGTTCCTTTCGATTGTCAGCTCCAACCTGGATGAGTTCTTTATGGTTCGAGTCGCGGGTCTGCATAAGCAGGCGGCGAGCGGTTCCCAAGAGGCCAGTGTCGATGGGCTCCCCGCCGCGATTCAACTGCAACTCATCCGCGAGGAGGTCCGGCGGATTGTCGAGGAAATGCAAAATCACTTGCGAGACGAACTCCTGCCGGCGCTCGAGCGAGAAGGTATCCGAGTGTTAGACATTTCCTCGGTATCAGCAAAGGAAAGAGCCGCGCTCGATTCGTATTTCCTTCAGGAAGTGTTCCCGGTTCTCACGCCGTTGGCTTTCGATCCGGGCCGGCCATTTCCTCATATCTCGAGCGGAAGTCTGAATCTAGCCGTCGTTGTGGGAGACAACCAGGGAACAGAAAATTTCGCTCGCGTAAAATTGCCGGACTCGCTGCCGCGGCTCGTTCCGGTAAGCTCCGGTGCGCCCCAGGGAAGGGCTCCCAAAGGTGCGAAGCCGGAAAAGGCGTTCGTTTGGTTAGAGCAATTGACCGCCGCCAATCTTCATCTTCTGTTTCCGGGACTGGAGATTCTTGAGGCACACCCGTTCCGGGTGACTCGGGACGCGGAAGTCGCCATTCAGGAGTTGGAAAGCGACGACCTCCTGGAAAGCGTCGAAGAGGCCATGAAGCAGCGCCGCTTCACCTCCGTCGTCCGTCTCCAGGTGGACGCGGATATGTCCGAGAAGATTCTGGAGATCCTGGCCAGCAATCTGCCGATCGACAAACAGGATGTGTTTCGAATCGACGGGCCCATCGGCCTCGCACGCTTGATGGACCTGTATGCGCTGGACCGCCCGGATTTGAAGGACAAGCCCCTAGTACCTTCGATTCCGCCGAGCCTGGAGGCAGACGGCGCGGAGGACATGTTCTCGGTCATTCGCCACGAAGATCTCTTGTTGCATCATCCCTACGAGTCGTTTCAACCCGTGGTGGAATTCCTTCAACAGGCGGCGACCGACCCAAACGTGTTGGCAATCAAGGTGACCTTGTACCGTGTGGGACGCAACTCGCCGATTGTGGCCGCACTCCTCGAGGCCATCGAACAAGGAAAACAAGTATCGGTTCTCGTCGAATTAAAGGCTCGCTTCGACGAGGAAAGCAACATCGAATGGGCGCGAACACTGGAAGATGCGGGTGTACACGTCGTGTACGGGCTGGTTGGCCTGAAAGTTCACTCCAAGATCGCGCTGGTCGTTCGCCGCGAGGGCGATAAAATCCGCCGCTATGTTCATCTAGGGACGGGCAACTACAACCCTACGACCGCACGCCTGTACACCGATTTTGGTTTCTTAACGTGCAATGACCGAATCGCGGAAGACGGCACTTATTTTTTCAACGCATTGACCGGATATTCGCGGAAAAACGAACCGCATGAACTCCTTGTCGCGCCCGTCAATTTGAGGCAGCGGCTCGAAGAACTGATCCTCAGAGAAATTGCGCTTCACGAAAAGGGTGAGCGCGGCCATCTGATCTTCAAAATGAACGCGCTCGAAGATCCGCAAATGATCCGCCTGCTGTATCGAGCCTCACAAGCGGGTGTAAAGGTTGAGTTGCTGGTCCGGGGACTCTGTTGCTTGCGGCCCTTGGTGGAAGGATTCAGTGACAACATCCGCGTTACGAGCATCGTTGGCCGGTTCCTGGAACATAGCCGCGTCTACTACTTCCGGAACGGTGGCGCGGAGGAGATCTATCTCGGCAGTGCTGACCTGATGCGGCGCAACCTGAGTCATCGCGTGGAGATACTTTTCCCGGTCTGCAATCCAAAGCTGGTGCGGCGCGTGAAGGAGATTCTCGACATCCAATTGGCCGACGAAAAGAAATCTCATCACCTGCGAAGTGACGGGAATTACGCCCGAAGCAGCAAACGCACTCACGCGGAGGCGGTCGACAGCCAACGCACGTTTCTTACGAAAGAACGCGAACCTCTCAAGGTTGCCAAGGGGTTGGCCGTTTCGCCGCGAAAGCGCCGGGCCACGGATCGGCGCGTGCGGGTGGGGTCCGAAACGTGAAGGCACAACGCCCTCCAGCTGAAACTGAGATTCGCCTCATCGTTTATCGTTAAGGGCTCACTCCCGGCCACGGCCTTTGTGAACCGCTCGACAAAAACACGGGCGAATGTCTCTGACACTCGCCCTCCGTGAGATTGTTCGGTAATCAAGGATTTTGCTAACTACCTTAAGCCGATGCGGCCCGCTGGCTCAGAAAGTCCTTAGCCTTCGCTACCTCTGCATCCCATATTTTGAGTTGCTCCGGTGTCAGGAATTTTTCGATTTTTTCCCTCCCCGCAGCGCGGTTCTTGGCAATGTATTGAGCGATGTTTTCCCTTGAGAGGTTTGGATTCTGCTTTTTGTATTCTTGGAGTTGCTCGTACTTCTCGGTCAGAAAGGTTCTTAGCGCGCGCTGAGCAGCGCGCTGTTCAGGAGGGTTAAAGTCCCTCTGGCGCTCAAATGAGGGGTGCCATATCCAAAAGCGGGGTTCATAGCCTCGCTGGCCGGAGGGCCGCTCGCGGTACTCCG
>Ga0306923_10003302_pt1 | contig 15135 bp, 9 predicted proteins | sample sta12Can44000108_FD_203841 | JGI IMG/M metagenome (GOLD analysis project Ga0306923, IMG submission 203841) | Lab enrichment of tropical soil microbial communities from Luquillo Experimental Forest, Puerto Rico - statanox.12C.anox.44.000.108 (v2)... | ecosystem: Environmental > Terrestrial > Soil... | reverse complement strand
CAAAAAAAAACGCCTCCACGGGAGGTGGAGGCGTGCAGTTCGAGGGAATGAGGTAGGATGCCTAACGGTGATATCCGCGATAGAAACCGCCGCGGTAGAATCCACGACCATAAAAACCGGGGCCAATCCAAACGCCAAGGCTCGGGCCCCAATAGGGATACGGGTAAGCGTAGTAGGGATAAGGATAAGGGTATGGCCCGTAGTAGGCCGGCGGAGGCGGGTAGGCCGGCGGGGGCGGGTAGGCCGGCGGGGGCGGCGGAGGGGGCGCTTGGGCGCGGTATTGGAGTGTCGGCGGCTGCTGGTAGTCGTTCTGATCGACATAGCGGAAGGCTTGCGGCGCCTCATCCGTCGAGATGGTGGCCGGCGCTTCGATCCGGAAGGTGAGTAACGACTCTGGAGGAATGACCGCCGGCGCACCCGGGCTGAGCAGAACACCAGCCAACCCTGCGATTGCGCCAAAACTCGCGCCGATCGCAGCTCCAGTGCCGGCATCAGCTGCCGCGCCAACGACCGCGCCGATACCGGTGGTCGTCGCTACGGTAGCGACGTCCCGTCCTGTTTCGTTGCGCCCCTTACGGCCCACCAACTGCGTCTGGACTGGTACCTGCTGGCCATCGGCGGCGGTCAGAGCCGTCAGTTGCACTCCCAGGCGGGAGACATCTTTCAAACGCCGCCCCTTGGTCGCTTCCGTCACCCGGCCGGCCACCGTCTGGCCGCGCTCCGCAACCACCACACCATTCACCACCACTGGGTCGGCGAGCGTACCGGAAAACAGGTCGCCCGCCTGGTTGTGGTCCGATGAAAGGAACTGGTTGATCCACACGTTCACGAAGGTGCCGGGCTGGAGCGTCAACCGCGGTGTGCTGGTTGGCGGAGCGCTCAGTTGTTGCGCGCTCCCGACGTCGGGCCGGGCCAGAGGGGTCGACGGATCCGCCGGTTGGTCGGGTCCGGGCTCATTCAAACGGCGCCAGCCGGTGTTCTGCGCAGAGGCCACGGAGGCACCGAGGAACAGGCCTGCTGCCAGCCAGCAGATTGAGGAATGCAATCGAAGTTGTGAAACTCCCATGGCAATCAGCTTCCGCATTACACTACCTTCGTTGCATCTTTATCACCAACTCGAAGCCCTTGAAAATTCAGGGCTTCGTGAGCCACCTAATGGCCCCTATGCACCGCCGATGGTGGATTTGGGCCACTGGCTCAGACTCAAACTGAGCACTCCGACGATTGTGGTTACACTGTGAGTTTGCAGCTTTTGCCTGGGATAAGATCCTGATCCTGATTGATTTCCAATTGAAGCGCCGCGGCCGCGCCGGGTGTGTGGCAGGATGCGCGCCACTCGTTGTGGCGCTGACCGGTGCGTTGCGGCTGGCGGGTCAAAACTCCGTTCCGCCCCAGAAATGGAACTTGTTTTTTCAGGCAACCTCGATCGGGCAGTATCACGGCAGCTTCCATTCGCCCTATGAGGGGACCCTCAGTCTGGTCAGCCACCCCGAGGCCGAAGCTTCGCTGACCTCGACGCTTTTTTTTGGATTGCGGTTAGCGTCCAATACCGAGCTTTACTTCGATCCCGAACTGGCTGGCGGCCGCGGCTTTAGCAACACCAACGGCATTGCCAACTTCCCCAACGGCGAGATGCCGCGCGTCTCTGGGGCGACGCCCAAACCGTACATCGCGCGGCTCTATGGGACGCACGATTTCGGCTTCGGACCGGCACGTGAAATCGTCATGGGAGGCGTCAACGAACTCGCCGGAAGCCGGCCGATGACACGGTACTCGGTGACGGTCGGGCGCTTCAGCATCACCGACTTTTTCGACAACAACCGCTACACCCACGATCCGCGGACCCAGTTCATGGGATGGGCGGTGATGTACAACGGCGCCTGGGACTATCCGGCGGACACCCGCGGATACACCTGGGGTTGGGTCCACGAGTTCCACACGCGGCGATGGTCCGCGCGTTACGCGAGCGCCGCCGTACCGCGCACGGCCAACGGACCCCGCTTCGACCGCCAAGTGTTCCGTAACCGGGGCGATGTATTCGAAGGCGAGGCCGATTTTGCGCCCGGCGGACAGCCCGGTCGAATTCGGCTGCTCAGTTATCGGAACCACGTAAACGCGGGAACGTACCGGCTGGCGCTCCAGCGTGCCGTGGCCACTGGAACAACGCCGGACGTGACCGCCACCCGGTCACCGGGGACGCTCAAATACGGCTTCGGAGTGAATGCGGAGCAACAGATTCGCGAGGATATCGGCGTTTTTGGGCGGTTGGGATGGAATGACGGGAAGACCGAGAGCTTTATGTTTACGGCAATCGACCGGCTGGCCACAGTAGGCGTGTCGGTGGCTGGCAGACGCTGGAACCGCCCCTCCGATACGGCTGCCGCGGAATTGACGGTGAGCGGAATTTCCGGGGTGCATGCTTTATACCTACAGCGCGGCGGCCTGGATTTCCTGATCGGAGATGGGACGCTCCGCTACGGAGCCGAATCGATCTTCGAAAGCTATTACAGCCTGCAACTGGTGGAAGGAGTCTTTTTCACAACGGACTTCCAGCGCGTGGTGAACCCGGCGTTCAACCGTGACCGAGGCCCGGTTTCCATCGGGTCGCTGCGGCTGCACGTCGAGTGGGGAAATTGAGCGAGGAGCTATTTCGCCAGCACGACGCGCGCTGCGCCCGGCTGCGGAGCTTCGTCGGAGTGGTGTGGAACGCGCCCAGCCACAGCCAGCGCCGCGACATAAAAAAGACCGCCGATGATCAGCGTCTGGACCAGCCCCAAATAAATGGCGCAAACCAATGCGTTCACTGAACCGAACACACTGGCAGCCGCGTTCAGAGACCAGGCCCACCGCACCGAAGGCGCATGCCAAACGTCCAGACGCGCCAGCCCGGCCGGAAACGGCATTCCCATGACGAACCCGAGCGGTGCGACGAGCACGACCGTCGCCGCTACCTTCACCAGCAGGGGCAGCCCAACCAGCGCGGTGAGGAGGCTTGAGAGCACCGGGGCGAGTACTACCGTATAGAGCGCAACGCAGCCGAGTACTTTTATCAGCCGCCGTTCGCTCGCCAGCTTCCCCCGGCTCCAGTAACTACCACAGCCGCTCGAAAGCAGCATCGAAAAGATCACTACCGTAAGCGCGTAGGTAGGATGGCCCAAAAAAAGCACGAACTTTTGAATAAGGCCGACCTCAATGAGGACGTAACCGCAGCCGATGAAGAGAAAATAGAGCAGGAAGCCGACGACGCCGGGCTGCCGCGGCAAGCGGGTCCCCAGCACGACCGGAGGCAGCAGCAGAATGATCAGCGTCGCCACCAGACTCACGGCCAAAAGAGCAAACAGCAGTGGTACCGCTTTGTTCACCTTATAATCGGCGGTTTCGGTCGAGGCGAATTTCACGAAGTTCCACAGATCGCGCGGCTGCACCGTGTAGAAGAAGAACGGCCGGTTGTCGCTGACCGGCGTGATATCGAAGGTGTAGCGGCTTTCGTATTGAGCCGGATCAGAACTGCGCAACAGATCGTGGAAGGGGTTTCGAACGTCCGAGCCGGGTTCGTAGACCTCCTCGATACCGCCAGCGGCCATCATGTCGCGCGCCCGCTCCAAGTCATCGGGGCGAAGTGGCTTGCGTGAGACCAGAACCGTATCGCGAGCGCCCCAGCCTGCCACCGACCCCTCGCGGGCTACAATCACATGGCGCCACGCCTCGGTCTCGCCCACCTGAGCCAGCCCTTCGATGGCCAACGAGATTAGTCGCAACGATTCGCGCGGCGGATCCAGGCCCCATCGCGTAAAGGCCACCACCCCGTCGTCGGTCAGGTGCGAGAGATAATCGCGAAACGCGTCGGTGGTGTAAAGATTATTCTCCGAGAGAGCAAACGCTCCCGCCGCAGTGGAGGCCCAGGTGTCCACCAAGGTAGCCTGAATGACCTGGTACCGATCGCGGGTGCGACGGACGAAGCTTCGCCCGTCTTCCCGGAAGATGTGCACGTCGGGACGCAGATAGAGCCGGCGGCTCAAATCCGGGAAGCGTTCCCGCATGATGGTGTCGGCGATGATCGGATTGATTTCGACGCCGGTAATGTCATGGCTGCCGGAAGCAAGCGCGCGCGCCACATCCCAGCCGCCGCCGGGCCCGATGATCAGAGTGCGGGCCCCCGGCCGTACCGCGTAGGGCAGGGCGGGTCCTTGCTCGAGCAGATCATGGCGGGCACGCGGAGTCAGGTGATCGAAATCGAAGTCGGCGATGGCGGTGGAGGCGTCGGCATCGATAAAAATGGTCGGCGTGCCCGATCCTTTTTCCCTAGCGATGGCGATGCGGGAGAAGCTGTTCCATTTTTCAAACCACTCCTGCCCGATTTTCTGATTCTTGGCGTAACGAATCGCGAGCAGATGAGCCCTGGTGTTGAGGGCGAGAAAGGCCACCAATGCCAGCGCCAAGGCGACGCTACCCGCGCGCCCGGCGACCGACCCGTCCATGCTGTGCCAGATGGCGGCAGCTACCGCGAACAGAACCCCCGCAGCGAGCACCGTGCTCAGCCCGCCCTGCGGCAGATTCAGTAGCGGCAACAGGAGTAGGCATCCGCCGGCCGCTCCCAGCAGATCGAAGAAATAGACGCGGTGAACCCGTTCGATAGCCTCCGAGACCGCCAGCGACACAATGGTACCGGCCAGAAAGAACGGAAGCGCCGAGGTGAAATACACCAGGGCGAGGTCGAAGCCGCTCGGGTCCCGTGCTTCTCCCAGAATCACCGCCAGCGCCACCAACACCAGCAGGCTGTTCAGAGCGCTGAGGCGCCCGAGGCGCGTAAACAGAGGCACTCTCCAGCCCGCGACAACGTAGGAAAAGACGCCGCCGGCGCCCAAGCCGAACAGCGAGAGTGAAATCGCCAGAAATGCGAAGTGATAGTAGAAGACCACCGAAAACACGCGCGTGAGCGACAATTCGAGCAGCAGGGCCGCCATCGTGGTGAGGGAGATGCAAAGGTAGACCTGAGCCCAGGACGTGGAGGAAGGTTTCACGCGATTCACTTCTTATGGTATTACGGGACGTGCTTCAGACCCACTCCGGCGTAGACCCGGATATACCCGACGATCGGGATCGCCAGAAACACCGCCGCTTCCGCCACTTGTACCAACCGCCGAGACGGTACGACACGGCCGAGGCAAATCGGAGGAGGGTTTCCACATCCCAGATCACAAACAACATGGCGATCGTATAAGCCCCAGTCGTGTTAGCGCCCCGCGCGAATCCGAAACCGCCTTGGTGCCACGCCTTGATGCCACACTCGCAGGCTTCGGGTTTGGCGCTGGAAGGGAGCCGCAGGGGGACAGCTACGCCACACCAGGATCGCCACTACCGGACAGCGGGCGCCCGGAAAAACAGGAACCCAGGATACCCGGCGCCGCACAACTGCCCGATAACACCCTGCGGAACCGGCCGGAAACTCGCGAAAATGAATGAGGGTGGTGATGCAGGATCCCCGTCTCATCTACTCTCAACTACTCGACAAGCGGCGCTTGGATCTGGCGGCACGCGATCAGCAGCATCGCGTCTTTGGATACCTGCAGCTAGCCGCGGTTGTGAGTGCGCTGGCCGCCGTGGGGCTGGCCTTGTTTCACAAACTCTCGATCTTCTGGGTGTTCGCTCCAGCCGCCGCTTTCGCGACGCTGTTCATCATTCATGAGCGACTGCTGCGGGTTGCAGAGCAGCGGCGGCGCTCGATTCGTTATTTCGAACGTGCGCTGGACCGTCTGGAGGGAAAGTGGGCGGGCCAGGGCGAAGCCGGCGACCGGTTCTTGGATCCGGCTCACCCGTATGCTCGGGACCTCGATCTGTTTGGCAAAGGCTCACTGTTCGAACTGCTCTGCACGGCGCGCACGCAAGTCGGCGTCGAAACTTTGGCCGAGTGGCTTCTCTATCCAGCCGACCCGGATACGGTCAGGTCGCGGCAGCTGGCGGTAGACGACTTGCGGTCGCAGGTGGACTGGCGCGAGGAGCTGGCGGTGGTGGCCGACGAAGCCCGTTCTGGCGTCCATGCGACGGCCTTGGCCGCGTGGGGTGAAGCGGCACCCTTACTCGCGAGCCGCCGGCTACGGATTTTGACCACGGCCCTGGCCCTGTTGGGCGTTCCGGGACTAGTGGCGTTCCTCGCGTATTCCCTATATATGCTGGGGATCGTGCACTTGTCCGAGCGCATGGCCGTCCTGTCGCGGGATTTCTTTGTCCTGGTACTGTTCATTAACGGAACCTTCCTTTTCAAGCAGCGTCGGCGTGTGGATCTGGTAGTGGCGGCCGCCGAAGAGGCCGCGCACGAATTGAAACTGCTTTCTGAAGTTCTGTTGCGTATCGAGCGGCAGAGTTTTCGGGCCCCTCTGTTGATCGCCCTGCGCGCATCGTTGGATGTCGAGGGAGAGCCCATCTCGAAACGCCTGAAGCGGTTGAGCCGGCTGATCGACCACCTGGACGACCGCGAACACCTGCTGATTCGGCTGATCGAACCCTTCCTGCTCTGGACGCTGCGCTGGGCGACTCTGGTCGACGAGTGGCGACGCCACTCGGGGCCGGCGGTGCGCCGGTGGCTCGCCTCCACCGGAGGAATCGAGGCGCTGTGCTCGCTGGCCAGCCACGCCTTCGAGCATCCTGCCGATCCTTTCCCCGAATTTCGATCCGAATCGCCATGGCTCGAAGCAGAAGCCATCGGCCACCCCTTGCTGGACGAGAATCGAGTCGTCCGCAACGACGTACGCATCGGCCGCGCGCTACGCTTGCTGGTGGTGAGCGGTTCCAACATGTCGGGCAAGAGTACGCTGCTGCGGACCTTGGGCGTGAATGCGGTGCTCGCTCAGGCGGGGGCACCGGTGCGCGCCAAACGGCTGATGCTCTCGCCGCTCGCCGTGGGCGCGTCCATCCGTATCATTGACTCTTTGCAGGGCGGGATCTCGCGCTTCTATGCCGAAATTTTGCGGATTCGGCAGATTCTCGATCTGACGGGAGGACCGCTGCCGGTGCTGTTCCTGGTGGACGAGTTTCTTCACGGCACCAACTCGCACGATCGCCGGATCGGCGCCGAGGCTCTGGCCCGCGGACTGGTGGACCGCGGCGCCATAGGGTTGATCACGACTCACGATCTGGCGCTGGCCGATATTGTGGAAGTTCTGGGACCGCAGGCGGCGAACGTGCATTTCGAAGATCACCTCGATGACGGGCACATGACCTTCGATTACCGGATGCGGCCCGGTATCGTGCGCAAAAGCAACGCCATCGAGCTGATGCGATCCGTGGGGCTGGAGATTTGACGTCAGCGGAAATTCACGAGTTGGCGCGGCAGTGCGGATTTGAGCTCGCCGGAGTGGCGCGCGCGGAACCCTTGGCCGACTCCGAGTGGTATCACCAGTGGGTGGCGGCCGGGTACGCGGGCGACATGCGGTACCTGGCCGATCGCCGCGCTGCTGTGCGCGACGACCCGCGGCGCTTACTACCCGCGGCGCGTTCGATCATCTGCGTCGGCAAGCTGTATAACACGCCGTGGCCGTATTCGGCTCGCTTCGACGACCGCGAGCGCGCCTGGATCTCTCGTTACGCTTGGGGCGAGGACTATCATCTGGTGCTGCGCCGCGGCTTGGCGCGCCTGGAAGGCCTGCTGAGGGAATGCTGCGGCGCCCGGTTTCAATCGAAAATCTGTGTCGACACGGCGCCGCTGCTCGAGCGCTCTTATGCTCGGCAGGCCGGTCTGGGCTGGATCGGCAAAAATACCTGCCTCATCAACCAGCCGAGGGGGTCGTGGTTCTTCCTGGGAGAGCTGCTGGTCTCGATCGATATTGAACCGGATGCTCCGCCACCGGACCGCTGCGGGACCTGCACTCGCTGCGTCGACGCGTGTCCGACCGCAGCCTTGGTGCCGACCGGGAGTGGCTACGCGGTAGACTCCCGGCGGTGCATCTCTTACTTCACGATCGAACTGCGCGGGCCGGTTCCCGAAGAGCACCGTGCCGGCACCGGGTCCCACGTATTCGGATGCGATATCTGTCAGGACGTGTGCCCGTGGAACCGGCGGGCACCGGCGACCACCGATCCCGCATTTCAGCCCCGCCATTTCGCGCCGCCGCTGGAGAGGCTGGCGGCGATCAGTGAGGGTGAGTTTCGAGCGTTGTTTCAGGGGACACCGGTAACGCGTCCGCGCTACACCGGCTTCCTAAGAAACGTCGCGATCGCCATGGGCAATCGCAAGTCGGAACGGTACCGCGCCCCGCTCGAGCGGCTGGCAGCCAGCGGCGATGCCGACGTGGCGTCGCATGCCCGCTGGGCGCTGCGGCAACTCGGCCGAGGTAGCTAGGATGGTCAGGTGAGGCATCCGATTGTGGCCGCGGTGGCGTGGGTGGCATTGGCTCGCCCCCTTGCCGCCCAGGAGCCCCTGGTCAACGAGGGATTCGACCACTTCTATAACCTGGAATATGAGGAGGCGCTCGCCGACTTCGGGCAGGCCGTTGCGCAAAATCCGGATGCCCCGGAGCTGCACAACTACCTGGCAGAGACGCTCGTGTTCCGCGAAATGTTTCGCGACGGCGCGCTGGAGAGCGAACTGGTGTCGGGCGAGAACTCCTTTCTGCGGCGGCCGAACTTGAATCCGACAGCGGAAACCGAGCAGCGCCTTCTGCGCGAGCTTACGCGGGCGATGATTCTTTCCAACGCCCGGCTCCGACAAAATCCCCGGGATACGAGCGCCCTGTACGCGCTCGGCATATCTTATGGGATCCGCGCGAACTACTATTGGGTGGTCAAGAAGGCCTGGCGCGATTCCCTGAGCGATGCCGCCTCAGCCCGGCGCCTCCACAACCGGATCACCGAGTTAGACCCCGGCAATGTCGATGCCCGCCTGGTCCAGGGCCTCCACGATTACATTGTCGGTAGCCTGCCATTGGTCTACCGGATGCTCGGGATGTTCGCCGGTGTTCGCGGCGACAAAGAAAAAGGCATCCGGACTATTCAGTACGTGGCCACGAATGGCCGGCTCAACAACACGGATGCGGAAATCTTTCTGGGCGCGCTCTATCGCCGGGAAAACCGGCCGCACGACGCCATACCGCTAATCGAGGACCTCATTCGCCGTTTTCCCAGAAATTTCCTGCTGCGTCTGGAGCTCTCGCAGATGTACAGCCTGGCGGGAGACGGCACGCGCGCGCTGGCCGGAATCGAGGAACTGACGCGGCTCAAGAGCAGCCATGCCCCGGGTTATGACAGCCTGGCCTGGGAAAAAATCTACTTCGCACAAGGCACGATCCAATTTTGGTACCGGGACCTCGACCACGCCCTGGAGAACCTTCAGAAAGTGGCCGAGTCCTCCCAACAGATCGGTCTGAATACCGGAGCCCTCACCTATCTGCGGATAGGGCAGATTTACGACTTGATGAACCGCCGCGCGGAGGCCGTGGAAGCCTACCAGCGGTCGATCGCCTTCGCGCCGGGGGCCGACGCCGCACGCGAGTCCCGCAAATACCTCGGAATGCCGTACCGCCGGCTTTGATTCCGAGAGGCGGTACGCGGACGGGATGAAATCGCCATCGCTTCTGGCGTATGATGCTCGCTATGGCTGCCTTCGCCGTCGCGCCAGACCTGGTTACCGGTCGCAAGCCGGGATGGATTTATAAACCCGCCTGGGATTTGACGCTGATCATTGGCAGCGCCATTCTCGTTCCCCTGCCCTTCCTCACTGCGTGGATGGCGCAGGTTTCCGGGTGGATGAAGCCGCAACAGACCATCGATGCGATCAACATCATGGTGGCAGCGTTGATCGGCGGGCCGCACCTGTTCTCGACGGTCACTTACACGTTGTTGGACGGCCGCTTCCGCCAACAGCACCCCTGGTATTCGAAGCTCGCCTTCTTGTTGCCGGTGGGCGTGGTGTATCTAGGCGTGAAGCAGTACACGTTGTTGATCACGTTCTTCTTCACGTGGGCCTCGCTTCATGTCCTGCACCAGATCATCTACTTGACCGATTGTTATCGCGCGCGCCGCGGTGCCAACGAAACCGCATGGTCGCGGGCGCTCGACTACGGCCTCATCCTGACCGGGCTTTATCCGATCGGCCTGTATAAGCTCTCCCTCCGCCAGTTCGGCGTGGGCGGCGTGGTACTTCCCTACCCTGACTGGCTGCGCCAGCTCCACCTGCCGGTCCTGGCAGGACTCATCTTCGGGGTGTTCCTGGTGGGCTGGATCGCAAAAACTGTCGGCGAGTTCCGCCAAGGCCGGGCGAGCGTACCGAAGACGCTTTTGATTTCCATCACCACCGTAGTTTCCTTCTCGCTGCCGCTCGGGTCGAACCTCGACGTGCTGTTTCAGGGGTATAACACGTGGCATTCGTTTCAGTATATGTTCCTGCTGTGGCTGATCAATCGGCTTCGTGCCGAGCGCGGCGAGATCCACAGCAATTTTGTCGGGAACCTCGTTCGCCGGGACAGCATGCTGCTCTATTACCTTTGCTTCCTCGCCGCCACGGGCGTGCTCGTTTTGTTAACGGTCATTGTGCGTGCCGCGACTTCGCTCGCAGCCGATCAGAGTTATTTCGTGGTGGTCCTCAGCGTTTTGCTGATGCACTACTACTTCGATCATTTCCTGTTTGCTCAGCCAAAGTTCATTGAATAGCGCCCGGGATTCGAGTAAAATAGGCGCTTGGAGCGCGTCTGCAATGCAGGTGCCGGCCCACCTATTTTGATCCAACACTATCAAAATAGGAGTCCGACTCGATTACAACGCGCTGGTGTGCAAGCTCCTGGCGCGAGTGCCAACCGACTCCGCAAGGGAGAAGCCTGAAGGCGCTCGGAGGACCCCACCCGTTGACAAACGCGGGTCAATAACGGGGGTCGGTACGGCCGAGCGGTGCGCTCCAAACTTCTTCTCGATTTCCGCCAACCAGGGTGCGGCATCCCCGCTTCGGGCGCCTACAGAACATCGGCAAAGCCGCGCTTCATATGACAGAAGAATAAACCTCCCAACACGAACGCGGCCGAACTGTAGACCGCCACGATCACCCCTGAACAGCAGCCACGGCAGTTGGCCGGCAAACAGAAACAAAGGGTAATTCTGGGTAACCTCCGTCTTGGGTAGCGTTACTCCCATACAGACCGTAAATACCCAGTACCAGCTCACGAGCAGCACCAAGGGATGGATGACCGCCCAAACCCATCCGATGGCGGAGCCCACCAAGGCGCTGCTCAAAATCCCTACGCACCAGTTGATACAACAGACCCCGCTTTTTCACCAGATTTCGCAGGAAAAACTGTCCAGGTATTCGATGAGCCACTGGTATCACTGGGTAATACCCTTTATTTCAACCAGTTGCAAGGGTTGACAGGGGTCGGGCGGAGTTGTTACAGTCGAGGATTCGACGAGTAGTGGTTTCTGGAAAACAACGGGGTCTTGGGCTGGCCTGCCAGTGAAGACCGCGGATTCGCAGAGGAGACATTATGAAGAAACAGGAGTACTTCGTAGTCGTACTCGCCCACTCTCTGCATGGCAGGCTTCGCCGCATTCACATTCCGCACCAGGCCGTGTACGTCATTGTGGCGCTGGCGCTGATCGGGAGCTTCTCGGTTTTCGGCTTTGTAGCCAGCTACGTGCGCATGGCCTGGAAGGTGGCCAACTACAACGCGATGATGCGCGAGGCCGACGCGATGCGAACGCGGTACCAGAACCTGCAACGAGTAGTGACCCAAACCAACGAGCAACTGGCGAGCCTGCAGCTGTACGCGCGTGAAGTGTCGATCGCGTACGGCATCAAGCAGAAGCTCGAGGGCCCGGCCGACATCTCGGCCGAGGGCAGGTTGGTCCCGACTTTCGCCGAGAGTTTGGCCGACTACAATTTCCTGCGCACGGTGAACTCTCTGGCGATCGACAGCCGCCGGCGGATTCAGGGCGCCTCCCAGCCGAATTTGTGGCCGGTAAACGGCGCTTTGCTGGGGGCGTTTGGAGAGCGCGACGATCCCTTCTCGGGAGAAGGCGAGTTTCATACGGGAGTCGATATCCGGGCTCCCGCCGGAACGCCGGTTCATGCCACCGGGGATGGCGTCGTGATCTTTTCTGAGTGGAACGGCGGTTATGGACGGCTGCTGATCGTCGATCATGGAAAGGGTCTGGAGACGTACTATGCGCACCTTTCCCGGTTTTTTGCCCACGCCGGACAGGCTGTGCGCCGCGGCGATGTGCTGGGAGAGGTGGGTAGCACGGGCCGGGTGACTGGACCGCACCTGCATTACGAGGTGCGGATTGCAGGCGCGCCGGTGAATCCCTATCGATACCTGGCCAAAGCAGGCGGGAATCAGAGGGCGGCGTCAAGAGATTTCCCCTTCTAGTTCCTAAGGAAGCAAGGCTCGTTCCACCACTCTCCGCCGGTCAGGCGAGATCGGGCACTAGGAAGTTGGGCGTCCGCCCGGCGGCGCGAGCCACCAATTCGGCGGCCCGATAGCCGCTCCGCACTGCACCCTCCATCGTGGCGGGCCAGCCCGTCGAGATCCAGTCTCCAGCCAGGTAAACATTCGGCATACCTGAGGCCGGCTGCGGCCGTAGCGACTCGGTTTCAGGGGCTGCTGAAAAGGTCGCACGTTGCTCCTTCACCACGTGCGCCTTAACGAGCCGTGCCTCGCGCACGCGCGGAAAGAACAGCCGGAGATCGCCCACTGCGATGTCGATGATCTCGTTTCGCGAGAGATTCGTCAGATCGCGCGATGCGCTCACCACCAGTTGCAGGTAACGGCCGTCGTTCTTATTGAACATCCACTGAACGGTGCGATCGAGCAAGGTGGCATGCGGCAATGTGGTGATCTCACGATCAAACCAGAGGTGCACTCCGGTAATCGGAGAGTGGGTAAAGGGCGGCGCGGGCAGGCCGAGCGCCTCCAGCCGCTCAAAGGGGAGAGCGCACACGTAGGAATCGGCGGAGCATAGCCGGCCCGCGACGGTGAAGCCTTCCGGCGCGATCCGATCCACTGCGGAACGAAGGTGGATGCGAACGGTCTGGAAACGCCGCCAGATCTCTAGGGAGTACAGCTCGGCGAGGGGAACCGCCGGCACGCCCATCTCGTAGGAATCAGCCCGGGCCAGGAAACCCAGCCAGAACACCTGAAAACCGTGGCGTGCGGCCATGCGGTCCAGATCCTCATTCACCGCGCTGACCAGCACCTGCCGCCAGAAGCGATCGATGGCGCGCGGCGTCTGGCGTTTTTGCAAGAGCCAGTCGAGCATACTGATGCGGTCGAGATCGGTGCGGCGCGTACGCTCCCGCCGGAGCGCCGCCAGGGCTCGCGCGACGCCCACTTTATCGGCGCCGCTTAGGCAGCCCATCCGCAAGAACGAACCGGCGAAGTGAAAAGGGGCTGGCAACCGCCCGCGACGCAAGACGGACGCGCGTCCGCCCGGCTCGACGAAGTAGAACTCGCGGTGGAAGCGTATCCGGTCGCGAATTCCCAGCCGCTCGTAAAAATCCAGCAGATTGACACAACACCGCAAGAGAATATGCTGGCAGTTGTCGATGGTCTCGCCTTGTTGGTCCGGCGACGCCGGCACCCGATAGGAAGTAGCGCGCCCGCCGAGAAAGGGTCGAGACTCGAACAACTCGACTTCGAAGCCGGCCTCACCTAAGGCTGCGGCAGCGGACATACCGGCCAGTCCGCCACCGGCGATCAGAACTCTCGGCATCCAAAGGCCAGTATGGCATGAGGCTACGGTGAGGCGAGGCTTCCTCCTCACCGAAGCAGGGCGCGGATGGTGTCGATGGTGTCGGCATCCCCCGGTTTTTTGTCGTGGCGCCAGCGGGCCATTCTGGGAAAACGGACGGCGATTCCCGAGCGGTGGCGCGGCGAGGCTTGGATGCCTTCAAACGCGAGTTCGAACACCAGTTCCGGTTTGACCGCATGAACGGGACCGAATTTCTCGATGGTGTTACGCCGCACGAAGGCATCGACCTGCCGGATCTCCTCATCGTCGAGGCCAGAATACGCTTTGGCAAACGGGACAAGCTTCCCGTTGTCCCAAATGCCGAAGGTGTAATCGGTGAAGAGGCCGGCCCGGCGGCCGGTGCCGGGCTGGGCATAAATCAGGACGGCATCCACGGAGTAGGGCTCGATCTTCCATTTCCACCAATCGCCGCGACGCCGTCCCACGCGGTAGAGAGATTCGAGCCTTTTGAGCATGAACCCTTCCACCTTGCGAGCGCGAGCGTGCTGGCGAAGTCGAGCCAACTCCTCCCACGACGTTGCTTCGACAACCGGCGATAGCACCAGGGCGCTGGCGGGCGGTGCGAGCTTCTCAAGTTCCGCGCGCCGCCAGGCGAGCGGCCGCGACCGCACGTCCTCTCCTTGGAACTCCAGCAAATCGAAGCCGACCAGGACCACCGGCACCTCCGCCAGAATCTTCGGACCGAGCACTTTGCGTCCGATGCGGCGCTGCATCTGGCCAAACGGCAGGGGCCCGCCTTCCTTCCATGGCAGGATTTCGCCGTCGATCACGGTCCCTTCCGGCAGCAGCGCACCGAGAGCTTGGAGCTCCGGAAAACGGCCGGTCACCAGCTCTTCGCCGCGCGACCAGATGAAGGTCTGCCACTGGCGCCGAATCAACTGGGCTCGAATGCCGTCGTATTTCCATTCAACCTGCCACGCGCCGAGGTCGCCCAAGGCTTCTACCGACCCTTCGAGCGGATAGGCCAGGCAGAACGGATAGGGGCGGCTCAAATCGGCCTCGGGCGCGTCCTCGGCCAGAAGCTGGCGCCAGAACTCGGCCGTGGGCTGCCATTCGCCCATCAGCCGGTGCGCAACCGCTTCAGGAGTCGTGCCGGCGACCTCCGCCACGGCACGAAATACCAAGCGCTGCGAGACCCCCACGCGAAACTCCCCCGTGATCAACTTATTCCAGGCGAAGCGTTGGCCTTCGTCCATCTCACGCCAGGCCGACACCACACGGGCGCGGCGCGTCTGGTCGTCCACATCGCGCAACGGAAGCAGCCGATCTTCGACCCAGTAGCGCAACGGCCGGTCGCTCGACGTGGCCGCGGGCGGCTGGAGCAGGGCCATCGTTTCGGCGAAATCACCGACGGCCTGGTAGCATTCGCCGAACAGCCAATCGGGAATCCCAGCCTCTTCCACAGCC